>Ga0187766_10000945_pt1 | contig 16660 bp, 15 predicted proteins | sample 0216_QUI02_MP05__4_FD_132971 | JGI IMG/M metagenome (GOLD analysis project Ga0187766, IMG submission 132971) | Tropical peat soil microbial communities from peatlands in Department of Meta, Colombia - 0216_QUI02_MP05_20_MG | ecosystem: Environmental > Terrestrial > Soil > Wetlands > Peat ... | reverse complement strand
TGCCCCGGCCGGGATTCGAACCCGGGTCGCCGACTCGAAAGGCCGGCATACTCTCGACACCTGAGGTTTGACCGGGCTTTACGCCCTCGTGGACTCTATACTACCGGGGCTGAAACGAGGCCATCGAGGTCGTCAATTAGAGCTTTCGCCCTAGACGGGCTCGAAGGGGCACCACTCGCCCAAGTCACCGAACAAATCGAGCCAATTTCGCCGACGGAGTGCAGAAGCTGAAATCGGACCTAACGCCCCATCGTTGGGGACGTAGGAGTTTCTCAGTCCTCGTTCTCCCGCCACTCTGAGCGTCAAGGCTGCTTCGTCGGGACCCAGCTTCGAGCCGAAGTACCGCTTTCTTCCATAGACAAGCGGAACCGAGCCGCCGACGAAGAAATCCGTGACCATCTCGCACTTGCGTCGGGCTCCCCTGAGAAGTGTTGATACGACTGCGTGTTCGTCCGGTGCAAGAGCGCAGCCGCCGGACGCGCGCAACTCGCGCCAGAGGGACGAAGATTCAAGCCTGGGCAGCACCCGCACAGTCGTTCCTTCCTGTGATCTCGACGTCCTGAGATATCTGGCCTTGACAGTCTCCATCGGAGCATCCTCCTTTGGACATGAAAGGAGATTTGGAACAGCCGGCAGAACCACGTCCCCCGGGTCGAACGAAGACCAGCACAGACCGGCGTCAGAGACGCTAATTGGTCCCTGTCTCGAGTTAACGACCAGGAGCGCACCTCTCGTGACCACCCCTATCTCCGCAAACCTCTTCGCGAGGACTTCGACTTGCGACGAATTCAATTTAGGCAGGAGGAGGTAGTGCTTCCCTCCTAGCTGAAACTGGTGCACTCTGAAGCGGAGAAAGGCACCTTTGGGCATACATAATATGGTTCTGGCACCTTCACGGTTGTTATCGACCGCCAGGTTTGCCTTCCCTCCATCTGCTCAAAGGATTGGAGCCGTCGTCGCCTCATTCCCCCTCATTGCTTCCATTGGAGGGCCGAGCCTGCGGAACCGCGCAGGCCATTATGTTCCTTGATGCAAGTACGTCCCTGTCCCATGCTTTGTCGCACTTTGGGCAGTCTAGTTTCGACCCCTGCTTCGACCCCTGCAGTCTGAGGAAAATGAAATTCCTCGGCCTGGTCGGGATCCGCAATAAGAGATGGCTCAGGTGATACGATTGATTGTCGAGCTTGAGGAACGCGCGATTCACGTAAGGAATTGACTTTCTGTTCTTGTTTCTGTACGCGGAGAATGCAACCTCGCAGGCTGCGAGGACATAGTGGGTGTGAAGGCCAAACTGCCTCAGCATGACGTAGGCGGCCTCGATAAGCTCGAACCTGTTCCTGGGATTCCTCTGGACAGCCACTCTGATTGCGTCGTTGCACATTAGCCGGAAGTCTTCGAAGAGGGAAAGGAGCTCAATCGACGACGAATAGCCGAAGACCAAGGATTTCGTCACCTTGACGGGCGATTCTCGACGGGATTCCTTGGCAACCTCGCGCAATGGCGAGTTGACGGTCCCCTTCTATAAATCAGAGCGTAGATTCTGATGCAATTCGTCTGTGGAGGTCGGTGAAAGTGTATAGGCCGTCGGGCATGAATGGAAACGACCGGCAAGCTCACAGAACCCATAATAATAAAAACGTAGACCGAACGAATCAGGAGTGTTAGGGAATGGTGGAAGATAGGGCCGTCTCAATGGCGGCGCTCGAGGCGCGGATGAAGTCATACGCCATCCGCGTAGACTCAGCACTGGCCAGGGAGCTCAAGCTCTACACTCACTCCAGGTTCCACGACCCCCTGTTCTACGCCGTTGAAGGCGGCAAACGGGTCCGGCCGGTGATGCTGATGCTGTCGGCGGAGGCGCTGGGGTGCAAAGACGATTCGGTCCTGGGAGCCGCCGTTGCAGTTGAGCTGCTGCACACCGAATCAATCATCCACGACGACGTGATCGACGAGGAGAAGGTGAGGAGGGCGAAGATGCCTTTCCACGTAAAATACGGCTACAGCGCCTCCCTGCTGAGTGCCGACTTCGTGTTCGCAATGATTCTGGCCATTGCGGCAAGGTACGACGATAGGAGGATTGCTGAGGAGGTGAGCAACGCGGCTCTGCAGATGGCTGAAGGGGAGTACTCGGAGCTGACCATAGACCCCCAAATCTACAAGCTCACCTGGGACGAATACATCAGGATAATCACGGAGAAGACCGCGTCGCTCTTCGAGACGTCGGCGAAGCTCGGGGCGCTGATAGCTGGTGGGGATGATAAGGACGTTGAGGCCCTCGCAGACTACGGAAGGTGCATAGGGATAGCGTACCAGCTAAAGGACGATCTGCTAGACTGGAGGTCTCAGGACAAGGTGAGCGTCGGGCTGCTGAAGACCCACAGCGAGAGCGAGGTGGTCGGGAAGATGACCGCCCAGGCCGAGTCCTACGCCGAAGAGGCCAAGCGCCGGCTCATGCATCTCCCTAGGAACGAGGCGACGATTCTTCTAGAGGACCTTTCAGACTTTTCGATACTCAGGGACTACTAGGCTCGGAAGTGAGGCCTAACCCGACTGGCCCAAGATGATGAATGCAATCGCGAAGCCGTAGATGGCGATTGCCTCTGCGAGCACGACGAAGATCAACGCCGTCGTCCTTACTTCCGCCTTTTCTGTGACTGCAGCTATTGCGGCCGAGCCGGAGGTTCCTACACCGACACCAGCGCCGAGTGCAGCCAATCCGAACGCGAGGCCCGCCGCGAGGAACTGTTGGCCATTGGCGGCCGCACCTGGAGTGATAGCGAACGCCGGGGCTGAAAGCGCAGAGATGGTTGTCGCAAGGAAGCCGAGGGCAAGGAATATCCTTGAAATCCTTCGCATTGCCTTACAAAGCAGCGCCTCCGAATATCGCTTATAAACATTGGGAGGTTGGATGCGAAATCGGGGCCTACAATCTCAGCTTCGACAGGATCTTTCTCGGGTCCAGCCCTGCCTCGACCCCGATAGCTATGGCAGCGAGGTTGCTTACCTCAAACTCGAGAAGCTTGATCAGTCCCAGGATTGTACCGGGGCTGAGCCCTTGCCAGACGAAGGCGAGGGAAGCGGTATCCTTCACCTCCTTGGCGAAGCCGTCCTCGACAAGGTCAATGAGTTCCTCATCGCTGTGAGCGCCCTGGAGAGAGAAGCGGTACGCCGATTCAATCATCTTCACAGCTTCTGCCACCGAGTCTGCCCCGGCCATGCTGTTCAACGTCGGGAGCGATACCCTCCTTGCCGGGGTGATGATAAGCTCCTGGACTTCCACTTCCGCAAGACCCCAGAGCTTCGACCGCAGAACGCCCAGCACGTTGTAGGCATCTACGTCGAGGGCGACGAGGTCGCTCACGCCGTTCACGTCCCCGGATTTTGCCGAGTACAGCTTGGGGTTCAGTGAGTACTCCTTCGAGATCGCGGAGAGGACCGCGTGGTCGATGTAGACATCGAAGAAGCGGATTTCTCCCTTGGAGGAATACGCCCCCAGTGCCTTCTCCACGTCTGAGAAGAACTCGGACCCGGAAAGCATCGTCACCGCCTCGTTGACGTCCTTCGCAGAAAGGACCTTCACCATCAGGTCCCTCCTCCCCACCAGCTCCTCAGCCTTCATGTCAAGAAACTCGACGGTCTCCTCGAATGTTCGGCCGAGGGCCCTTGCTTTCAGCGCAAGCTTGAGGTCCCAGGCAATGTCCTTCAAGTAGTACAGCTGGAGAATCTTGTACCTTCCAGCGCCCTGGGTCGCGGAGTGGTGGACAGTCGCGAGGCGCTCTCTGAGGGCAAGCTCAATTCTCCTGGCGCTGTATGGAGGCGACATGTTGGATAGGGCGTCTGCGTAGGGCGTGCTCCTTAGCCTGTTCACCATCTCTTCGAGTGAGGTTGATTCGGCCAGCTTCTGAACTGTGGGCGTGTCCAGCATCGCCCCCCTGAGCGCAAACGCCTTCGTACCAACGTATGTCTTGCTTGACAACCCTGAGGACTCCGAATTCTTGGCTGCCGAACCGGGACGGCTTATAATGGTTAATCTCGTGAAACGGCGAAGGGGTCTCCCAGTCTCGCTCTGAATCCCACACGCTTAATAACAGAACTCGGACGCGGCTGAAAACGCATAGCGCTTGGGCGTCGCCCGTCTCTCCAAGGTCACGATAATTTCACCCCGCAGCGAGTATGAGGACGTAGCCAAGGCCCTTGCCCATTTCGAAGACTTCCACCCGCTCGAAGGCGCGCCGCAGAACTTCGACCCCGGCGTCCAGGAGCTGACTGTGAAGGCGGTGAGGCTTTTCGCCCAGGCGGACCAGGCGGTGAAAGACCTCGGCCTGAAGCTGATGCCGGGGCAGATGGACATAGTGTTCAGGGGGGTCAAGATCCCGAAGAGCACATTTGAGGCCTCCAACTGGGAGGAGCTACTGAACAAGGCAGACACACAGCTCGGACCAATAGCCGAGGAGGTCAGGGCGGAGAAGGTCGTGCTGCAGAAGGCACAGAAGGATGAGGCGGACTCGGAAGCGCTCATGGCGGCGCTGAAGTCCGTATCGGGTTCGTCGTCAGACCTGACCGGCCTCGCTGACCTCGGGCACTTTAAGGCGGTCGTGTGTCTAGTCGAGAACGAGAAGCTAGCAGAGTTCAGCAAGTCCCTCCCGGAGGCCCTGTTTCTCTCCCAGCCTGTTACGAAGGAGCAGACTATGGTGATGGTGGCCGTGGCGAAGGCGGAAGAAGCAAAGCTGGACAAGGCGATGAAACTCCTCGAGCTGAAGCCACTCGCGATACCCCCCAGCTTTCCTCAGAACCCCGCGGAGGCCTACAAGAAGGCCTCCCTGGACCACGACGCCGCTGTAGCCGCCAGGGAGAAAGCCGAGGCGCAAATGGCGGATTCCAGCGAAAAGCACGGGACAGAGCTTCTTGCTCTCAGGGAACTAACAGAAGTGGCCAGGAAGGCCCTGGACGAGGCCAGGGTGTCCGGAGGAATGCAGAGGATGGCGATGATCTCCGGGTACATCCCGGCAAAGAAGGAGGCGTCCTTGAAGGAGATGTTCGGGAGATGGATCGTCCATACTGAGCCCGTGGAGCCTGGATCGGAAGAAGGACACGTCCCCACCCTCATGGAGAACAGAAGGGGTCTGGGTCTCTTCCAGCCGGTCACCATGGAGCAAGGGATACCCGCTGAATACGAGGTCGATCCGACACCCCTCGTCTCGTTCGTTTTCCCCATCTTCTTCGGGATGATGTTCGGGGACGTTGGGCACGGCCTGATTCTCACAGCCTTCATGCTTCTGGTGAGGCAGAGGTCGACTGGTAACATGAGACAATGGGCCAATCTTTTCGTCGTCGCTGGCATTTCCGCCACAATCTTCGGAGTCATCTTTGGAGAGTTCTTCGAGCAATCGTTTTCCAGCATCGTACCGGTGGCTCCCCTGGTCGAGATCATCCACAGGGCCGCAGGTGCACCGGATACCTTCTCGATCAACGGCGTCTACCTTGTCATGGAAGTGGCGATCCTCATCGGGGTGTTCCATCTCCTGACCGCCCTGGGTCTCGATGTGTATCAGGGTGCCAAAGAGCACAACAGGCTGGAACTCTGGCTTGAGAAGATCCCTGTCTTTACGATGTACCTGGGCGGCGTCGGGTACGGTCTTGCGTTCGTCGGCCTCAGCTTCACGAGTTTCAATGTTCTGATTTCATCGGCCCCTGCGCCCCTAATCGGCATCCCAAACAACGTGCTGGGGGCAGTCTCACTGGCACTGCTGGTCCCCTCGATGGTCGTCCTCCTAGCAGGGAAGGCAGTGGCCATCTCAACGGGGAGGATGAAAGGGTCCGTGGCTGGCGCCTTGTCCAACGGGGGCCTGGAGGTGTTTGAAAGAATCTCCCAGTTCATGTCCAACACAATCAGCTACGTCAGGCTGGCGGTGATGCTCCTCGTCCACGCGGGGCTTCTTCTGATCACGAACCAGTACTTCGCCCCCTGGAGCAGCGCAGTGAACGTGGTACCGTGGGTGATCCTGAACATCCTGATCATTGCATTCGAGGCGTTCATCGTTTATGTCCAAGACCTAAGGTTGCACCTGTACGAGTTCTTCACGAAGTTCTATACCGGGACGGGTACGCCGTTCAGGAAGATACTCCCGGAAAGGGCTCGAATCAGGATAAACTGGCTCTAACCGGTGTACCCGGTGACGGCATTGGACACCAGGTTGATGACCTGCTGCGGGAAAAGACCGATGCCGACAATCAACCCGACCATTATGGCGAAAATCAAGACGAACCAGAGGGGCTCCTTCACCCTCGCTGTACTCTCCCCCTCGTCGATGTACATCCGCTTTATGATCCAGGCATAGTAGCCCAGGCTGAAAGCTGAGTTCAGGATTGCAGCGAGCGCCAGCCAGCCGAAGGGCCCGTTGGCCACTGAGAGGACCAGTATGAGCTTGCTCCAGAACCCGCTGAGTGGGGGTACCCCCGCAAGGCCGAGGAAGGCGACGGCGAGGGTGAAGGCGGTGATGGGCATCCGCTTTCCGAGTCCATCATAGGCTCCGAGGTCCGCCCGCTTCAGTTGGAGGAGGACGAGGGCAGCCGCCAAGAAGGCCGCCCCCTTCATGACGGCGTGGTTGATCACGTGAAAGACGCTGCCCGTCAGCCCCAGCGTGGCCGCCGAGGTTCCCGGAGCGTTCGAGAAGGCCACAAACCCGATCAGGATGTACCCCGCTTGGGCGATGCTGGAGTATGCCAGCAGCCTGGTCATACTCTTCTGGGTGAGCGCTGAAATGTTTCCGACGGTCATGGTGAGCAGCGCGAGAACGGCAAAGACGTTCGCCATGGTGAAGAGGGGGCTCTTGGTGACTGCATACAGAGTAGTGATGGCGAGGAGGACCCTAATCGCTGCAATGAACCCCGCCTTCTTTGTGGCTGCCGCGAGTAGGGTGCTTATCGTCGTCGGGGCTCCCTCGTACGCGTCAGGAATCCACATGTGGAACGGAACTATGGACATCTTGAAGCCGAAACCCGCCACGAACAGGAGAGTTGCGACCCCGGCAAGGGCCGACGGGTGGCTGGCGAACCCTGCGACTACCGCGGAAATCTGGGTGCTCCCCGTCAGGCCATAGGCGAGGCTGATGGCATAGAGGATGACCGCCGACGACATGGCACCTATGATGGCGTACTTGACGGACGCTTCGTTAGACCGAAGCTTCTTGTCAAATCCAGCCAGAACATAGGTCGGGAGGCTCATCAGCTCCCAGGAGACGAAGAGCATCAGCAAGTCCTGCGAATAAGCGAGCAGGACCATCCCGAGGGCCGTGAACGCGAGGAGGCCGTAGTAGACCGGATTGCTCGTGCTCTTCTGGAAGTCGAAGGACGCTACTGCAACCGCCAGGGTGACGCCGACCGTGACGAGGGCAAACACCCCTCCAAGCTGGTCTGGGATGATGAGGGATCCCGCCCAGGGGACAGAAGATGGATAGAACGTGAAGAGGCCGATGAGGGCGAGCGCGGTGGCGAGCACAAGGGCGAGAATGTACCCCGCGAGGTTCCGCTTCCCCATTCTGAAGACCTGCAGGAGGGGAAGAAACAGCCCGGCGCCCGCGAGCAGAACGACCGTGATCGTAAGGTAGTCTATCACTCTACGGCAACCCCCTGAGGAATTGGGCCACCGGCAGTGCCGGGGTCAGTATCAGGTAGGAGGTGACGATCAGGACGATCAGGGGGACGAGATATACCGCAAATGCTGCCACGTCGGACCATCCCATGTCGTGGACCTCGTGTCCCGCCTCCGCCTGGGAGAGGACCGTCCTCTTGATCATCCAGAGGAAGTAGCCGGCGGTGATGACAGGGACCAGGACCGAGATTGCGGCGTAGGCAGATGCCGAGATGCCGGCGACAATCACCATGAACTCGGCCAGGAAGCTCGAGAAGGGCGGGAGTCCCATCGCTGCCGCAGCACCAAGGACCAGAATCACGGCGGTCCGAGGCATTGTGGTCCCCAGCCCCTTCAGAAGCGGAATCTCCCTCGTCCCTGCCTGGTGCTGGATGTATCCGGAGAGCATGAAGAGGCTCCCGACGGCGAGGGCATGGGTGAACATCTGGAAGATAGCGCCCTCAATCCCAAGGACGCTCCCAGAAATCAGCGTGGCGTAGGCCCCGAACAGGACGAACCCCATGTGGTTGATACTGGTGAACGCTATCATCTTCTTCAGGTCCTTCTGAAGGAGTGCCGCGACTGCGCCATAGAACATGGAGAACAGACCGAGGGCGAGGAAGATCCAGGCGTACTGAGCAGACGCCCCGGGGAAGAGGCCGATGCTGATTCTGATGAAGCCGTAGCCGCCCATCTTCAGTAGCACCCCTGCCAGGAGCACTGAGATTGGTGAGGGCGCTTCGACGTGGGCGTCCGGGAGCCAGGTGTGGAAGGGCACCAGGGGGAGCTTGACCGCGAACCCTATGAAAGAGGCAAGCAGAGGCAGGTACTCCAGGCCAACCGGGATCTGGTGAGTCTGGAGCAGAGCCTGGATCGTCGGTATGTCGAAGGATGGCGAGGGCATCCCCATGTAGAAGTAAAGGAAACCGAGGAGCATGATTGTGCTCCCGGCGAATGTGAAAATGATGAACTTCATGGCGGCGTACTTTCTGCGCGGTCCGCCCCAGACCCCGATGAAGAAGAACATCGGAATCAGCACTATCTCCCAGAAGATGTAGAACAGGATCAGGTTGAGGGACGTGAAGACCCCCATTATCGCCCCCTCGAACAGGAAGATCAGGGAGTAGTACTCCGCCTCGTGATGGTCGATCAGCTTCCTGGAACCTATGATCACCAGCACAGTTAGGAGGGCAGACACGAAGATCAGCGGGGAGCTCAGGCCGTCAGTACCGAGGAAGTAGTTGAGGCCGAAGGAACTGAAGCTTATCCAGCTGTACTTCTCCTGTAAGAGATACTGACCCCCCGGTGGAGGGCTGGAATAGACCTGCCAGAACACGTAGCCGGCGATGAGCATGACCACCACAGACAGGCCCAGGGAGAGGTAGACCCCGAGGCGTTTGTCTCCCCTGGTTGCGAGATACACGAATGGGGCTGCCACGAGCGGGAGTGCTATCAGAAGAGAGAGGACGTAACTCATGGCAGCGGGACCCCCACCCCGGCCCGCCAGATCGCGAGCAAGAGGAACACGACGAGCAGTAGAATCCCTATCGCGAAGACCTGGGCGTACTGCTCCACTATCCCGGTCTGGATCCTCCTGAAAGCCCTAGACAGGGACTGTCCCACAGAGGCGAACTCGTTGGCTGTGCCATCCACAATCTTGACGTCGACCCAGTTCCCTGCGCTCGAGAGATACACGCCTAGGACTGAGCCGGCCTCGTTCACCCTGAACAGCCCTCTGAAGTCGAAGTCCTCGCTCAGCCACTTCGAGGCCGCCAGGGGGGCGTGGACGAAGACCTTGTAGTAGATGGCGTTGATGTACCACCTCTTCTCTAGGAAGTTGTACAGGCCGTGCATGAACCCCGTCTGCCCGACGAAGCGGGTCGGTGGCACCCTCCGGGATATGTAGATCGTGAAGGCGGCAAGGAAGCCTATGACAACGATGACTAGCGTCAGCCCCGCCGGCGCCCACTCGACCGCCCCCGACGGCGCGGCCATAATGGCCGATGGGAAGAGCGTTGTGATGTAGTTCTGGGCTGCCGCTTGGAGAGAAGCGTCGATGTTCAGTGCGGGGAAAGCCAGGCCGGCGAACGCCGTGACCCCGATAATCACCGTCAGCCCCGCCAGAATGGTGTAGGGTATCCACATGATGGGGCTCGGTTCGTGGACGTGGTGCCCCTGCCCCTCGACCTCGGAAAGCCTCATGCTTGCGTTGCCATAGAACACGATACCGAGCATCCTGAAGGAGTAGAACGCTGTCATCCCCGCTGTCAGGGCGCCCACCACGAACAGGCCATACTGCCCCGCCCCCCAGGCAGCACCGAGCACGGCGTCCTTGCTCCAAAATCCGCTGAACGGCGGTATGCCAGAGAGGGAGGCGACCGCGATGAGGACGGCCGCGAAGGTCAGCTTCATCTTGTTCCGCATCCCGCCCATATCGCTGATGTACTTCGAGTCGGCCGCGTGAATCAGAGCCCCGGCTGCAAGGAAGAGGCACGCCTTGAAGATGGCGTGGCTCAGGAGCTGATAGAGCGCCGCGGACAGTCCCTCGGAGAAGTCTGTCGACAGCCCAGCTACGCCGACGGCCAGCATCATGTAGCCTATCTGCGACACGGTCGAGTAGGCGAGAATCTTCTTCAGTTCGAAGCCCACCAATGCCTGGCTGGCTGCGAGCACTGCCGTGAAAGCCCCGATCCACGCCACGGTCACGAAGAAGGGCTGGACGACGCCCACACCGTAGGCGTTCATGCTGAGCGCGATGAAGTAGAAAATCGGGGCGACCCTGGCCACCAGGACCACGCCTGCCTTGACCATCGTCGCGGCGTGTATCAGCGCGGACACGGGCGCGGGGCCCGCCATGGCGTCGGGGAGCCACTCGTGCAGCGGGAACTGGGCCGACTTGCCGACCGCCCCCCCGAAGATAAGCAGAGCCACCGGAACCAATAGGCCCGAGGAGTAAAGGGACTGAAACCAGTTCCCCTGGTCGTGCGCGAGGGCGTAGTAGTTGAACGTATGAGAGTAGAAAAAGAGAATCAGGATCCCGGCGAGCATGGCCACGTCTCCGATCCTGGTCATGACGAACGCCTTCATCCCCGCCTGCGAGGGAGAGTAGGCCTGCTCCTCCCCCAGAGCCTTCTCGCCAGGAGTACCCACCCAGTCCTTGGTCTCGTCCTTCCAGTAGTGCCCTATCAGGGCGTAGCTGCACAGGCCGACCATCTCCCACCCTATGAACAGCGAAAGCAGGTTGTCGGACAGAACTATGAGCTGCATGCTGCCTATGAAAAGCGTGATGAAGAAGAAGTACCGGTTGTGCCCTCCGTCCTCCCGCATGTACTCGATGCTGTAAAGGACGATCAGGAAGCTGACCCATGCAACCACGTTCGTGAGTATCGCCGTGTAGGAGTCGGATAGCACGCCCATTGTCAGCCCCAGGCCCGAGATCCAGGGGACGCTCGTCGTGAGGGGCCCGACGTTCGTGATGGAAGGCTGTTGCCCCTCGAGGACGGGAATGAGCATGCTGAAGGCGAACAGGGCCGAGAGGAGGGAGAAGGCAGCCGCTGCGTAGTCGCCGAGCCTTCCCGACTTTCTGAGGGCGACGGTCACCAGGGCCCCGGCAAAGGGGAGGATGAAGATCAGCCAGACGAAGTAGGACGGGATGGCGTAGGTCAACTCATGGGGCACCCCCCGCGCTGAGGATGTTGGCGAAGCCCGTCAGGAATTTCGTGACGAGATCCGGATAGATTCCGATGAGTATCGAAGCGGTGACGATGGCAAGGAGGGGCAGAGTCATTGTCAGAGGCGCGTCCTTGACCCCTTCGAGGCCCGTAGCGAGTTGCCCGAAGAAAATCTTCTTGATTGGCCAGAATGTGTAAGCGACTGTGAATAGGGTCGCTATCAGCCCTAGGATGGCCACCAGCAGGTAGGTGGAGGAGCCGGCCGCACCCTGTGAGAAGATGCCAGCGAACATGATCCATTCGGCCTGAAACCCGCTGGTAGGAGGAACTGCCGACAGGATCAGGGCGCCAAGGACGAAGAGCGACGCAGTGAAAGGCATTCTTGCCGCCAGGCCGCCCATCTGTTTGACGTCCCTGAGTCCAGTCTGGGTGAGCAGGATTCCCGCCACGGCAAACATAACGAACTTGCCGAGGATGTGGCTGCCGAAGTAGAAGACGCCGCCTACCGCGCCCAGAGCCGAAGCGCTCGCCAGGCCTAGGATCGAGTAGGCGTTCTGGCTCATGGTGGACCAGGCGAAGATGTACTTGACATCGTTCTGGGCCAGCGTGACGGCGCCCCCGTAGAACATGGTCAGCACCGCCCAGGCCATCAGAGGGAGACTGAAGGAGTGGAAGACAGTGGGCATGCCGAAGAAGAGGAGCCGGGCGATGACGTAGGATCCGATGCCGGATACGACCGCCATGGTAGGAGCGAATGACGTAGGGGGCTCGGCCTCCGTAATCGGGAGCCACATGTGGAGCCCGAAAACAGCCATCTTGACGAGCCAGCCAAGGAGGATGAGCCCGGCTATCCAGTAGGCCCAGCTGGAGGACTGGACTCCGCCAAGTGCGGCGATGTCGAAGGAGCAGCCTGCCGCAGTGCTGCACGTAGCCGAGTAGGCCAGCGCTATGCCCGCCAAGAAGACGAAGGCGCCCAGCTGGTTCCAAATGATGTAGATGATGCCCACCCTCTCCTTCTGCACGTAGCCGAACAGGCTGATGATGACGAAAGTCGGGATGAGGACGAGTTCGAGGAACAGGTAGAGCTCTATCATGTTCGTTGAGAAGATTATTCCTGAGAGACCCGCGGAGACGAGAAGGAAGTTGAGGTAGTAGAGGCCGATTCGCCCGGGCTTCGCTACCCCGTAGAGGCCCCTGATCCTGTTCTCCATGTAGGGCATGGAATAGACTGCCGTTGCCGCCAGGACGAGATTCACTAGCACGGCGACAGGGAAGCTTAGCCCGTCGGCCAGGAAGCCGAAGGTGAGCCCGGCCGTGGGAGCCCAGGTGTAGTACTCGGTGATCTGGCTGCTGCCTGAATAGAGCTGGGACCATCCGAGTCCCACGAGGAGGAATGTCGTGATGAACAGACCAGCGAACGCAATCCAGCCCACCAGCTTACCGAGCCTCGGGGCCGCAAGGTAGCAGAGTGCCGCCGCTATCAGCGGTACGACTACCGATTGCAGAAGTAGGTATTGGAACACTTGCTCTTACTCCGAGAACTCGCTCAAATCCTGCATGGAATCGAGAATTATCACGTGCTTATCCCTCCAATGACTTTAGCTCGCTGACGTCAACGTCCTTGTGAAGCCTGTAGGCGACGACCACGATGGCCAGTATCACGGCTGCCTCGGCGGCAGCCAGGGCGATTGAGAAGAGGACGAAGGTCTGTCCGAAGGCGTTCGGGAGCACGGTCTGCGCGCCGCTTTCGAAGGGGAGGTACTGGCCAAAGGCGACGAAATTCAGGTTGGCGGCGTTGATCATTATCTCGACGGCAAAAAGCAGGCGGAGGGCGTTCTTCTTCGTGACGAGCCCGTAGATGCCGATGCCGAAGAGCATCGCTGAAACGATCATGAAATCGCTCAGGGAGTTCACTGCCCCGGCTCCTCCTTGTCAGCCCTCGAAAGCGTGAGGGCACCGACCACGGACGCTGCAAGAACGAGTGCCAGGACTAGCAGGATTGGCCCGTCTCCGGTTGAGATGAGCTGCCCTATGTCGACGAACGTGGCGCTGTTCGTGATGGTCGTGTACTGCCCGAGATTGGTTAGGACGGCCGCTCCAGCCAGGGCCACGGTGATTGCGAGGCCGGTGAGCGCCCCTGCTATCTTCGTAAGCGACGTGGCAGGAGCCTCTTTGGCCCACTTCTCTTCCCTAACAAGCATCACGGTGAACAGGATGAGGACGGCCACTGCACCGATGTACACGGCAATCTGGAAGACGGCAACATAGGGCGCGTCGAGCAGGAAGAACAGGGTGGCCACCCCGAAGAGCGAGCCGGCCAGTCCTATGGCGCCATAGACTATCTCCTTGGCCTCTAGGGCGATGATGGCGCTCCCGACAGTCACGACCATCATTCCAAGGAAGATTAAATCAGCCATACTTGACGACCCCCTTCTCCGTGTCGAACTCGACCTTGTACTTCTTCCCCTCGAGCTTCGGCGGGACGGCGAGCATTTCGGGCGTGTACTTGAGAGCCATCTTATCGTAGGCCGAGAGCTCGTAGTCGTTCGTCATGTAAAGCGCGTCGAACGGACAAGCGTCTACGCAGAGGCCGCAGAAGACGCACCTGCCGTAGTCGACGGCGGGCCAGATGTCCTTCTTGTTCTGGGGTTTCCCCTTCGTGACCTTCTGCATGTCGATGGCCACAGCGACTCCGTCACAAGCTATGGCGCATAGCTGGCAGCCCGTGCATTTCTCGAAGAACAGCAGGTGCCTCCCCTTGAATCCAGGCAGGCCAACGCCCTGGCGGGCGTCGTACTTGTATCCGGTCCCCTCGAGGTCCAGCTTTTGCTCGGGATAGCGCAGGGTCATCCTCGGGTGGAAGAAGTGCCTAAGGCCGGCCCAGGTGGCGACCAGGGTCCCTTTGATGTAACTCCAGACCCCCATCTACTTGACGACCCCCAGTGAGATGATCGCCATCGTGATGAAGATGTTGGCGAAAGCAAGCGCGAGGAGCTTCACCCACCCGGCCCTGAGCAGCATGTCGATCCTTAGGCGGGGCATGATGGAGCGGGGGAGCATGAGGAAGAGCATCACTACCGTCACCTTCGCGATGAACCAGGCTTCAGGGGGGACAGGCGCGGGTCCCAGCCACCCGCCAAGGAAGAAGGTGGTGAACAGCCCGGCCATTATGTACATCCTTGAGAAGTTGGCGAGTTGGAATGTCCCGAACAGCATGCTTGAGTACTCGGTCTGCCATCCGGCCACAAGCTCGCTGTCGGCCTCGGGGATGTCGAATGGTATTCTCTCGAGCTCTGCGAGAGCCCCGATGTAGAACACTATCGCCCCCAGCGGCTGCAGGACGATGTACCAGATGCTGTTCTGTGCGGTCACTATGCCCATCAGATTGAGCGAGCCCGAGAGGAGGACCGCCCCGACCAGCGAAAGTATCATCGGAATCTCGTAGGCAACAAGCTGGTGCAGGGCCCTGAGCCCCCCGAGGAACGGGTACTTGCTGTTGCTCGCCCACCCAGCCAGGAGCACCACGAGAGGGGTGAAGCCGAGAATGGCGAATACGAGGACGGCGCCCACGGAGGGGTTGGCGATGTAGGTCGTCGGCGAGAGCGGGACGAGGGCGACGAGAGCCCCCGCCACTGCCATCAGGGCGAACGGTATCGCGATGAAGGTTGCCCGATCGACCCCGCTGGGGATCACTATCTCCTTGAATGCGAGCTTGAAGAAGTCGGCGACGTTCTGAAGGATCCCCTCGACCTTTCCTGCGTTCATCGGTCCAGTCCGCAGCTGGATCTTGGCCGTGAACTTCCTTTCCACCCAGCCCATTAAGATGGTGCCGTATACCGCCACGAAGGAGAAGCCGGGGAAGACCGTGAGCGCGAAGAGGGTCTTGAAGGGGTCATAGGTCAGCAGGTTCAAGGTCCCGGCCATCGCTTGAATTGGCTTGGTGGTCGCAAGCGTGAACGGGTCGTAGCAGGTTAGCAGACTAGATTGCGGTGAAGGCAGTGTGATGTTCGATGCGGGAGCGGGGGAGTTAGGGAAGCAGACTTGGAACCTGAAGGACGCGTAGACGGCGTAGTAGATCGGAACGATTATCACGACGGAGATGAGAGCGACCCAGAAGACGACGATGATGATGCGTTTGACGAAGTCCTCGAAGGTTGTGATGGGCTTCGACATGATTGCTTGGACTCCTGCGCTCTCGATTAGGTTTTAAAAGTTTGAACCGGGTTTCGGGCACTTGAGACGAGTGAGGAACCCTGTCAGATTATCTCTATGGACCCTTCTGAAAACCCGTTCTCCTTCAGCATCTTCGCAGCGTTCTCCCTGTGGTCCCCCTGCAGTATCATGATGCCGTCCTTCACGGTGCCGCCGGTCGCCAGGGCGCGCTTCATCTTGGAGTTCAGCTCGTGGAGGTCCTTGTCGCTCATCTTGATCCCCTCGATGACCGTGGTGGGTTTCCCAAAGCGTCTCATTTCCATGCGTATTTTCACACGAGCTTCTTCGCGGTCCAGTTCGGCGAGAATGTCTTCGAATCCTTCGTCTTGGTCCTTGCTCACTGTGACTGTAATTTGACTGATTCGAGGGCTATTTAGGTTAAATCCCTCAAGTTAGGAGCCGCCGAACGGTGGGCCCGTAGCTCAGAACCGGAAGGTGGGCAGTTCGGTTAGAGCAACCGACCATAGCAACCGGCTCATACTCCCAAACGGAGACACCGGTTGGTCGGGCGTTCAAATCGCCCCGGGCCCACGGCGATATCATTTTCGTTTGGAACTTTCGATCTGCGCATTGATAGTAAACACTGGTTGGTCGTTATAATCTTCGGAGTGGTCAATTGTCAGTTGCCCCACGACTTCACAGAAGCGGAGAGGTCAAAGGGCGGGAAGGCTGCGTACACCAAGCATCCGGAATTGGGCACGATAAGAGCCCGCAAGCTCACCCACAACACGGAGGCCCAGAGAGCCCGACGGTACGCGCAGTTGCGATACGAGGAAGGCATAGCCAACGAATTGCGTGCGATGGGATGGACAATCTTCTCGCCTACAGTGGTTTGCGATCGTGTTGGAGTCAAGGATGGTAAGGTGTATTTCATGGAATTCAAGCGATCGGGCCAAACTCTTCGGCCCGGCCAGCAGGTGATTCATGACTTGGTTCCGCACATGTATGAAATCGTGTACAGGAACTGACTTCGTGGCTCTGTGGGAGTTCAAGTCACTCAGACAGAGCACGCAATTCCATGCCCGAAGCTTAATGGGAAAGCTCTCGACGCAGAAGTGCGGTCTTGAGCGAAAACACCTCGAAAACCGCACTGGAGTGGTCTTACCCAAACTGGTTCAGGTTGGTCGAAGTTATCTTCGGAATCGCG
>Ga0187766_10000944_pt1 | contig 16677 bp, 18 predicted proteins | sample 0216_QUI02_MP05__4_FD_132971 | JGI IMG/M metagenome (GOLD analysis project Ga0187766, IMG submission 132971) | Tropical peat soil microbial communities from peatlands in Department of Meta, Colombia - 0216_QUI02_MP05_20_MG | ecosystem: Environmental > Terrestrial > Soil > Wetlands > Peat ... | reverse complement strand
GGTGCCGGACTCCGCGATCCGCTCGCTCAAGCTGGGCGACGTCGTCTACCTGAGCGGGTCGCTCTATACCGCGCGCGAGGGCGTGTACCGACAGGTGGTCGACCGCGGCCTGCCGTTCCCGGAAGCGGTGCGCGGGCTCACCAACGTGAACTTCCACTGCTCGCCCGCGGCCGCGGTGCGACCGGACGGCGGCTACGCCGTGGAGGCCGTGACCGCCACCGCCAGCTTCCGCTTCGGGAAGTCGATGGGCCCGTGGTTCGAGCGCTCGGGCGCCCGGGTCATCGTGGGCAAGGCGGGGCTCACCGAGCTGGCCTATCGCGAGTGGTTCGTGCCCCACGGCGCGATCTATCTCACCACGGTCGGCTACGGCATGGGCGCCGCGTACGGGCGCGGGATCCGGCGGGTCATCGACGTGCACTGGCTGCGGGAGCTGGGCATCGCCCAGGCCCTCTGGGTTCTCGAGGTCGACCGCCTCGGCCCCTTCCTGGTGGAGGGTGATGCCGAAGGCCGGAGCCTGTTCGCCCTCGCCAATCGCGAGATCAACCTCCGCATCGCGGAGGTCTACAGGAACCTGCCCGCCCCCGCGCTCTCCCGCTTCGGCGAGGTCCTCTCGCGCACCGACGAGGTGGTTTGATACGGGGTCAGGTCTTGCATTACGACATTGTCGTAATGCAAGACCTGACCCCGAAGACGGGGTGGCGGGAGGCTTCGGCGACGAAGGCGGTGAGGGGGGAGTCGGGCCCGGCGTCGAAGAAGGGGCGCGTGATCAGGACGCGGGTCACGTAGCGCTGGAGCACCGGGGCGGCGTCCGCCGGGGACAGCTCGTGGATGGTCACGGTCTCGGACCGGGCGCCGCGGCTCAGCGTCACGCGTCCGGCGGCGCGCGCATTGCGGACCCAGCCGACCTCGCCGTAGGGAGAGACCAGCCAGCGCGCGCCGGCGTCCTCCACCAGCGTCACCGGCGTGGAGTGGATCCGTCCGGTGCGGCGGCCGGGCACGGTTAGCAGATACGTGGGGCCGGGCATCAGGCCGAGCCGAATCAGCACGCGCACTGCGCGGTTGATCGCGCGCCGGCCCGGGCCGAGGCGATAGGTCTGAGCCATGGCCGGATTCGAGCGCCGGCTCAGCCCGCCGCGGCCGGCGGCGGTCCCCCCGCCGGCAGCGCGGCCGCGCGGGCCGCGGCCTCGCGCGCCGCGGCCGAAAAGATCCCGCGCGTCATCAGCGCGCGCGCCTCGTCGGCCCGGCGCTCGTAGATCTCGGCCCGCGCCGCGTGGGCCTCGCGATGGTCGGGCGCCGCGGCGGCGGCCCACTCCACGAGGTGGCTCGCCAGCTCGAGCCGACCCTCCGCGGCGAGCGCGCGAGCGCGCCGCACCAGCGCGTCGGTCCCGCCCGCCAGCCTGGCCACCTCGCGTCCGATCTCCGCCTCCGGCGCGGGCTGCAGGTGCGCCGGTACGCCGTCGTACCAGCCCCCGTAGAGTCGCCACACGTTGCGGATCACGTAGTCGGGCTCGTCGTAGACCGGCTGGAGATAGGGCCGCGCGGCCAGGTGAGGGGGCGGCTTCACCTCACGGAGCACCTGCTCCAGCGTGGCGCCCGTGTTCATGAGCGCGATGGTCTGGACCACCAGCGACTCGAGCCACTCCGCGGTCTCGGTGAGAGCCTCACGCACGCGCGCGGATCCAAAGATCGGCAGCCCGTGGCCGGGGATCAGCAGGTCGGCCTCCCGCGCGGCCATCTCGCGCAGCGCGACGGCCCAGTCGCCGGCGTAGCGCTGGACCTTCTGCGGATTGCCCGCGTTGGGCGCGACCCAGATGAAGAGATCGCCGGTCCACAGCACGCGTCGCTCCGGCCACCAGATCCAGGTGTGATCGTCGGTCTCGCCCCGCGCGTGCCGCAGCTCGAGGCCGACGTCGGGCGCGTCGAGGCGCAGCCCGTCGTCGTAGACCGTGTCCGGGTAGTCGTAGTCGGCGGGCCACGTGGCCGCGATCGAGAACTGGCGCGAATTGATCAGCGCGTTGTAGCCCGCGGTCGCGCGATAGCGATCGAAGCGCGCGGCCACGCCCCGGTGTCCCACCACGCGCGGCCGCGGCCAGCCCTTTGACGCCGCCTCGGCCAGGAACGGGGGCAGGCCGAAGGCGTGGTCGGCGTGGCCGTGCGTGTAGATGGCGGCGTGGAGCGGCGCCGGATCGATCGCGCGCACCGAGGCGAAGGTGCGCTCGCGCGCCGCGTAGTTGCCGGTGTCGACCAGTACCAGCCCGCGCCCGGTCCGCACCACCGTGACGTTGGCGAAGACGTGGAGGAACACGACGCCGTCGGCGATCTCCTCGGCCGTCCCGGTAGGCTTCCAGAACTGGTAGGGCTCGACGCCGCCCGACCAGCACTGCTCGGCCAGCTCGCGGATACGTCCCATCGCGTCGCTTCCCGGCCCGCGCCGCCTCAGGCGCCCACTTGCCCCGGGCTCCCGCTAGATGGCCCGGCTCTTCCGCCAGGCCTCGATCTGCTCCCGGTGCTCCTGGTAGTGGTGGCGGCTGTTGAAGTCGACGATCTTGTGCGCGGTCTTGCCGGGCACGAAGCGCTCCTCCGGCACACCGGCCGCCGCCCGCATGAACACGGCGTGGGAGGCGTCCAGCTCGGCCAGGATCTCCCCGGTCGAGGCCGCGCGCCGGGCGTCGGCGAAGCGCGCGTTCCAGGCGTCGACGTCGTCGTAGGACACGCCCTCCGGGATCGGGCGCTCCCCCTTCTGCATGCTCGAGAGCGCGGGGCCCAGCTCGCGATGCCAGCCCGAGATGTGGGCCAGGATCTCGCGCACGCCCCAGCTGCCGAGCCAGACCTCCCGCATCTGCGCCTCACCGAGGCCCGCGATGGCGGCCTTGAACCGGACGAACTCGGTCTCCGCCTCGCTCAGCAGCGTCGTCTTCTCGGACATGGCGGCGCCTCCCGGCGCTGGGTCTCAGGCCGCGCCCCGCGGGGGGACGCGCTTGTAGAAGAGCAGCTCGCGCACGCCCTGGGGCAGGTTGTCGACGTGACCACTCGGCGCGAAGCCGAGCGCGGTGTGCATGCGGATCGAGGCGACGTTGGTCTCCTCGGTCGAGGAGAAGAGCCGAGGAGTGGGCGACACCGCCTCCACCGACTTGAAGAACTCCCGTGCGATGCCCTTCTTCCGGTAGTCCTCGCGCACCACGACCAGGGTGACGAACGTGCACTGGAACCAGTCAACCCGGTAGGCAAGGAACCCGACCACCTCGCCCTCCGCCTCCGCCACGATCAGGTGGTGCCGCTCCATGTGCGAGCGGATGAAGGCCCCGGCGCGCTCCTCCCCGATGACCTGCGCGGCGAGGGTCCGGCAGCCGATCTCGTCCGCCACGCGCGGCAGGCGAATCTCGATCACTAGTAGGTGCCGGGGCGGATCTGCTTGTAGAGCTCCTTCAGCTTGTCGACGGCGAAGCCGGGGCTCTGGCAGACGCCGATGATCTTGCGCTCGTCGGCCTCGACCTTGGCGATCGCCTCCGGGATGCGGGACGCGACGTCCTGAGGAATCGTGCAGACGCCGTGCTGGTCGCCGTGCATCAGGTCGCCGGGCTTGATCCAGACCCCGCCCACCTTCACCGGGATGCCGAAGTCCACCATGTGCACGTTGGCGTGCGAGACCGACACGTGGGCGGCGCAGAACTGGAAGCCGAGCGCGCGCACCTCGTCGAGGTCGCGCACCGAGCCGTCCGTCACCACGCCCACGCAGCCGAGCGCGCGGTGGATGTTGGCCTGCACCTCGCCCCACTGGGCGCCCTGGCCCCGGGGGTCGTCGAGATCGTGCACGACGATGACGCGCGGGGCGGGAATGGTCAGCACGTAGTCCCACCAGCCGTAGGTGCTGGCCCGGTGACCGTCGATGGGCCCGGCCTCCGCGCGGATGATGCAGGGCGCCGCGTAGCCCACCATCGGCCCCAGGTCGGGGAACCGAGCCCGGATGTCCGAGGAGAGGTTGCCCTGCTCACGAGGCCTCACCTTGAAGGTCTCGACGGCGTTGGCGACGCTGGGACTCGTGATCTTCTTGAGCGCTTCGATGTCCTGTGTGGTGAGAGGCACCGTGTCCTCCGTGTTGGGGGTTGATGGCGACGCGTCAGATAGTGCCCTTTCGGCGCTCCGTCAGCAACTGCTCGAGGTCCCGGATCATCTGCCGGACCCCGTCCATGTTCGGGTTGATGCGGAGCGCCCGGCGAAAGTAGGAGAGGGCGCGCTCGGGCTGGTCGAGGCGCGTGTAGATCTGGCCGTAGCCGGCGAGCACGCCGAAGTGGTCCGGATTGCGCTTGATCACCTCGTCGCAGTCGCGCAGCGACTTCTCGTCCTCGCCCATCAGGAAATAGACGGTGGCCCGCTTGTTCCACGCCTCCGCGAAGTCGGGCTTGCGCTGGATGGCCTTCGTGAACGTCTCGACCGCGCCGGGTCCGTCGCCGCGGTTCATCTGCTCGATACCCGACTGGAGCAGGTGGTCGGCCTCCGCGTCGCCCGAGCGGCCCCACACCTGCCAGACCGAGTGCTCGGCGAGCACGCGCACCGCCTCGTCACTGTCGTGGAGCGCGCGGATCAGCACGGGGGCGTCCGCCAGCGCGCCCACCTCGCCGAGCCAGGCCGCGGCGCGGCGACGGGTCTCCGCGTCCGGCTTCGTGATGTCGGCCAGCGCCTGATCGTGGGTGAGTGGAGGCGCCTTCGCCTGGGCGAAGGCCCCGCCGGCGGCGGCCATCAGCGCGAACGCAGCCAGCAGCCCGGCCCGGATCGAGGCGGCCCGGGTTGGCCTCCGGCGAGCGCGGCGCATCAACGGCCGACCAGCTTGAGGAACGCGGCCTCGTCGAGCGTCGCCACGCCCAGGCGCTTCGCGTCCTCGGCCTTCGAGCCCGCGTCCTCGCCCACGACCACGTAGTCGGTCTTCTTCGACACCGAGCCGCTGACGCGCCCGCCGAGGCGGATGATCAGGTCCTTGGCCTGATCCCGGCTCAGGGTGGCGAGCCCGCCCGTGAGCACCAGCGTCTTGCCCTCGAGGGGCTTCGGCCCCTCGGTGTGGCCCGCCTCCTCCATGACCACGCCCGCCCGGGCCAGCCGGTCGATGGTGGCGCGGTTGCGCTCCTCGGCGAGGAAGGAGGTGACGGCCTGGGCGATGTGGGGGCCGACGCCGTAGATGTCGTTGATGTCGGCCTCGGCGGCGGCGAGGAGCCGGTCCATGGTCCCGAAGCGCGCGGCCAGGAGCTGGGCCGCGCGCTCGCCCACCATGCGGATGCCCAGCGCGTTGAGCAGGCGCGAGAGGCTGCGGCTCTTGCTGCCCTCGATGGCGCGCACGAGATTCTCCGCCGACTTCTTGCCCATGCGCTCCAGCTCCACCAGCGTGGCCACGTCGAGCCCGTAGAGGTCGGCGAAGTCGCGGACGAGCCCGCGATCGACGAGCTGGCCGATGATGACCTCGCCGAGGCCCTCGATGTCCATGGCCCGCCGCGAGCCCCAGTGGAAGAGACGCTCCTTGAGCTGGGCCGGGCACGCGGTGTTCGTGCAGCGCCACACGGCCTCGCCCTCCGCGCGGAAGGCCACGCCGCCGCAGGCGGGGCAGCGGTCCGGCATGTTGAAGGGCTCGGGCGCCGGCTCGGGCCGCTTGCTGGTCACCACCTGGACCAGGTAGGGGATGACGTCGCCGGCCCGCTCGATCAGCACGGTGTCGCCCACGCGCACGTCCTTGCGTCGCACCTCGTCCTCGTTGTGCAGGCTCACGTTGGAGACGGTGACCCCGGCCAGCTCCACTGGCTCGAGCTGCGCGGTGGGAGTGAGCGCGCCCGACTTGCCCACGTTGATCGTGATGGAGACCACGCGCGTGGTGGCCTGGCGCGCCGCGAACTTGTAGGCGATGGCCCAGCGCGGGTGATGCGCGGTGGCCCCCAGGCGCCGCTGCTGCTCGAGGTCGTCCACCTTCACCACCACGCCGTCGGCGTCGTAGCCCAGCTCGTCCCGCTCGGCCTCGATCTTGCGGCAGTAGGCCACGACGGCGTCCAGATCGCCGGCGCGCTCGGAGCGCGGGTTCACGCGGAAGCCGCTCAGCCGGAGCGCCTCGAGCCGCTCCCACTGGCTGCCGAAGCCGGGCGGCTCCAGCACGCTCACGTGGTAGAGGAAGATCTCGAGCGGGCGCCCCGCGGTCACGGCCGCATCCTTCTGGCGCACCGCCCCCGCCGCCGCGTTGCGCGGGTTGGCGAACACGGGCTGCCCGGCCTCCTCCAGCCCCGCGTTCAGGCGCGCGAAGGCCTCGCGCGGCATGTAGACCTCGCCCCGCACCTCGAGCTTCTTCGCGCCCTTGAGCGGCCCGGCGAGCACGGGCGGGATCGACTTGATCGTGCGCAGGTTCTGGGTGATGTCCTCGCCCACGCGCCCGTCGCCGCGGGTGGCGCCCCGCACGAAGCGCCCGCGCTCGTAGAGGAGGGCCACGCCCAGGCCGTCGATCTTGGGCTCGCAGACGTAGGCCGGCGCGAGGCCCGGCACCGCGCGCTTGAGGCGCGCCTCGAACTCCTGCAGGTCCTCGACGGCCATCGCGTTGTCGAGCGAGAGCATGGCCACCAGGTGCTCGACGGGCGCGAACAGCTCGGCGGCGCGTCCCCCGGGCCGCTGGGTGGGGCTGTCCGGCGTGATCAGCTCGGGGTGCGCCTCCTCCAGGGCGACCAGCTCCCGCCAGAGCCGGTCGTACTCCGCGTCGGTGATCTCGGGGCGGTTCTCGCTGTAGTAGAGGTAGTTGTGCCGGTGCAGTTGCTCGCGCAGCTCCTCGATGCGCCCACTCGCGTCCGCCGGGGTGGCCATGGCGCTCCCCAGGATAACAACCGAAGTTCCCCCGTGCATCTCCCCCTCTCCCCACCGGGGAGAGGGCAGGGTGAGGGGCGCGGTCGCCGCAGCGGCGTAACCCTTCCGATACCGTTGAACGCGACGCGCCGTTGGGGCAGATAAGCAGCATGACCCCGAGCGAGCATCAAGATCTCGTCGAGCTCCTCAACCAGCGCTTCGATCGGATCGATCAGCGTCTCGACCAGATCGACCAGCGGTTCGATCAGATCGACCATCAGTTCGTCTCGCTCTATCGCCACATGGATCAGCGATTCCTCCAGGTCGATCGCCGCTTCGAGGCGGTCGACGAGCGTCTCGGGGATGTGCTGGGCCACTTCGACGGGGTCTACGGCTGGCTCGAGCGCCTGGCGCAGGAGTACCACGCCATCTCCGCGCAGCTCAGGCGGGGGTAGCCCGAGCGCGAAGCTCCGGCTGCGGCGAATCGAGGCCATCCTGACCGATGAGCGCGGCCGGCGCGAGATCCTCAAGCGCGACCGGCCGCGTTGAAGCAACACGTGAGCTTCCTTCAGGAAGGGATCACCGGCGTCGAGCGGGGCCTGGGCATCTAGGGCTCGGGAGGTGAGCCCTGCCGCGGAGCGGGTTGCCCCGGGGCGCCCCGCAGGGAGCGCTCCAGCTCAGGTGTCGCGCGACGCATCTCGTCGGTGAGGCGGGCGGCGTCCAGCGCTGTCCCGATAGCGCGCGGAGTGATCAGGAGCAGCAGCTCGGTCTTCTCGATCCGGTCCTCGACCGATCCGAAGATATAGCCGAGGATCGGGATCCGGTGGAGCCACGGGACGCCGACCCGGATCCTCGCGCGCTTGCTCTGGATGAGCCCGCCGAGCACGAGGGTCTGGTTGTTCATCAGCACGACCGAAGTCTCCGCCTCGCGCTTGGTGAAGCGCGGCGAGTTGATGGGCGGCGGCTCGTTCTCGCCCACCTCGTTGACCTCCTGCTTCACGTCGAGGGCCACGGTGCCCTGCTCGCCGATTCGCGGCGTCACGGTGAGGATGATGCCCGCGTCGCGGTACTCCACGGTCTGGGTGATCGCATTGCCGGTGATGCCGCCCGTGGCCACCGGCACCTGCTGCGAGGTGACGATGGGCACGGAGGTCGAGACGTTGATGACCGCCTTGCGGTTCTCCGCGGTCATGATCGAGGGGTTCGACAGTACGTTGACCCGGTTCTCGGTGGCCAGCGCATTGAGCGCCGCGAGGAACCTGTCGGCGGCGAAGGTGAAGGCGTTGAAGCCGATTGGCACCGGGCCTCCGGCCGGGATCAGCGACGACGGCGGGCGACCGGGTAGCGCGCCCGACGGGGCCGAGCTGATGTCGAAGCGACCCGAGCGTACCGCCCACTCGAGGCCGAGCTTCGTGTCGTCGGTCAGCGTGACCTCGGCGGCCATGACCTCGATGAGCACCTGGCGGGGCATCCTGTCGAGACGCCTGATCGTCTCCTCGATCTCCTTCCAGAGACGAGGATAGGTGGTCACGATGATGGCGTTCGTGATCTCGTCGGCCACGAAGCGGATCTCCGTACCGGGCGGCGCACCCTCGCCGGAGAGGCCGGGGAAGCCCGTGGCGGCGGTCGGGGGCCGAGCGATTGTCGCGGCCCCCAGTGCGCCGGCCGCGGACGCCGCCAACGCCGCGGATGACGCAAGAGGATTCGCGGCGGAGCTCGAGATGCTCGTGGATCCGAGTCGCGTGGGCTGGCTGCCCGTGATCGCAGGTCCCCGATCGCCGCGGCCGTAGATGGCGTCGAGCGTCGCGGCGAGGTCGCGAGCCCGGGTATTCTCGGCGAAGTGGATGAAGACCCGCTGCCCGCCGTAGAGGTCGACGTCGAGCCGCTCCACCAGTCGGCGGATGGTCTCCATGTCCTGCTTGCGTGCGTGGACCACGAGCGAGTTGGAGCGCCGCTCCGGGACGATCAGGGGATGGTCACCGGACGCGGCTCCTGATCCTGGTGGCCCTGACGAAAGTGATGCCGCGGATGCGCCTGGCGCGACTGGCGGCGACGGCCCGGCCCGGAGCCGACCACCGGCGAAGATCAGGCCCAGGAGCTGCGCCAGCTCCTGGGCGTCGGCATGGCGCAGCGGAACGATCTGTAACTCGTTCAGCGCCACCTCGACGTCTACCAGCGCCAGCATGGCGAGGAGGCGCTGGACGTTCGCGACGGTCTCGGTGAGGATCAAGAGGTTCGTCTCACGGTGGGCCGTGACGGCTCCCTGCGTGGCCACGAAGGGGCGGAGCAACGCCACCGCGTCCTGAGCGTTGACGAAGCGGAGCGGAACGATCTGGGTCACGATCTCATCCGTGGGCGGCCCGGCGATCCCGCGGCCCACGAGCGTCCTGATCGGCGCCTGCGGAGCGCCCTCCCTCGGGACGATGCGATAGAGTGGGCCGGAGCGGACCGCGGCCAGGCCGTTGACGTCGAGGATGGTCAGCAACACCGCGAAGACGTCGTCGCTCGTCACCTTGCCGACGGTCTGCACGGTGATCTTGCGGCCACGCGCGACGGGAGCGAGCACGTAGTTGAAGCCCACGATCTCCGCGGCGGCCTGGAGCACGATCTCCACGTCGGCGTTGTCGAAGTTGAGCACGAGCTGCCGCGGTGCCGTCCGCTCCGGCGACGCCGCGGGAGGCCCCGCGGTCGTGGGCGGTGCGATCGCGGCGAGCGACGGCTCTCTGACCGGCGCCGGGGTGGCAGACTCCGGCGTGGGTCGGGGTGCTACGTCGGGCGCCGCCGATCCGGGTTCGGCGCCGAGCGTCGAGGGCGCTGATGACACGGTGGTGTCGGTAGTGACCTCCACCCGCGGCCGAGCCGGCTCGCCCGCCGACGCCTCGGGCCGCGGCGCCGCCGACGCGCAGCCCGAGACCAGGCCACCCGCCAGCAGCCAGGCGATTGTCCGGCCGCGCGCGATCATTGCGGAGCGAGTCGAAGTGCCGGGTCGGGGTCGCGACTCGGCGACGCCGTCGTCGGTGACGTCTCGGAAAGCGCCGCGGCCGCGGGCTCCCCCCCGGGCGACGAGGACAGGGCCGCCGGCGGCGGAACGCTGGCGGCGGGGGCGCTCGGCGGCGTCGGCTTCGGCCTTGTCGGGTCGCGCAGCGGTACCTCGAGTCGGCCGTCCACCCCCGCGATCACGATCCGATCGGGCCCGATCGACTGCAGACGACCACCACCGAGCGCGTCACCGACCGCGTACCCGAACGCGCGCCTGAGCTGCGCGTCTTCGACGAACGCGCGGCTCCTCGTCCCGTCCACCACCACGCCGTGGAGCACCGGCCGCGGCCCCGGCCCGGCCACGGGTCCGCTCGCGGCTTCGGTGCGAGTGGAGCTGAAGAGGTTCCTCGCGCCGATGACTTCGGGGGAGCCGGCCTCAACCGGCACGGCGGGAGCCGTCGCCAGCGCTGCCGCCGGGCGCACGGCCCGAGGTCGGGGCGGAGCCGGGAGCGGGCGTGCGGTGAACAGCTGCTCGATCAGCGCTGCCACCAGCACGCCGCTCAGCACGCCCAGGGTGATCTCGAGGCAGAGCACTCGTCGCGTCACGGTCTCGCGGCTCGGTGGTCGGCAGCGGTCGAGGCGTCCTGTCGGGACGCCACCGAGGTGGGGAGGAGATAGCCGGCCACCGTCAGAGTCGTCAGCAGATCGCGCGGCTGCCCGGCCTCGAGCACGCGCATTCGGACGTCCTTCACCGCGAGCAGATGGTCGCTGCGCTCGAGATGCGAAAGTGCGGTCGCCGTGTCCCGGATGGGCCCCACGAGCGTCAACTCGATGCCGATCTCTTGAAGGTTCTGGCGGTCCACCACGGGCAGAACTCGCTCGCTCCTGATCTCGAGGCCGGTCCGGGGCAGGATCTCCTTGACGAGGCGTTGCAGCTCCGCTGCCGCCAGCGGCGGTGTCGGCCCGCGCAGGAGGCGGGCCGACTCGGTCGCGAGACGAGCATCGGCCACGGTCAGCTCATCCGCGAGCCGGGCGCGCTGCCCGACCAGCAGTCGCCGGCGCTCGAGCGTTGCCTCCCGTATGGGCACCAGGGCACCCACGTCGCGGGCTCTCGCGACGAGCGGCTCGACGAAGAAGAGGTGGCCGCCGCCGACGAGCACGAGGGCCGCGGCGGAGCCGATCACGACGCGCTCCCGGGGACTCAAGAGACGTGACACGCTAGTCCTCCCGCTCCCAGGCGGCGCGGATACGGAACTGCTCCTTGCCCTGCGCTCGGGTCACCGGCGAGGTGAACTCCACGCGCTCCAGGCGGCGCGAGGCCTCCAGCAGCGGAATCAGCGTGCTGGCGCCGTCGGCCGTGCCGATCAGCTCGACGCCTTGCCGATCGACCGTGAGCCCCTGCAGCCAGGCGCCCATCGGCAGCGTCTCGGTCAGCTCGTGGAGGAGGGACACCGCGTGGATCCGGCTGCGGTCCGCGGTCTCGATCGCGGCGAGCACGCCGTGTCGTGTGGCGAGAGCGGCCGCCATCCCGTCGACCGTCTTCACTTCCTGATCCAGTCGCCGGATCTCGTGGGCGACCCGGGCGACGTAGCGCTCGGTCTGCACGACGTGAGCGAGCGCGAGGCCCAGGCCGAGGAGAGGCGCCGCCGCGCCAAGGCTCGCGGTCACGAGCTGCTGGCGCGACGGGACCCAGGGCCGTTGCGCCGCGGGCAGGAGATCGAGGGCGGGCCGGTGCGGCCCGGCGGCCACCGCGAGGGCGAGGAGGGCGGCTCCTTCGTTGTCGGCCGGCAAGGTCCCGATCAGCCGGTTCCAGGCCGCCGCGTACGGGGGAGCCGAGACCGGTTCGCCCAGCGATCCGGCGAGATCGGCGCGCCACGCGGAGGCCTCGTCGCCCGAGAGCCAGGCGTCGACGCTGCCGACCCAGCCGGCGACCGACAGCGTGCGACCGATCTCGCGTGCGAGTGCAACGGCATCACCGGGGACGACCCGGCGACTCAGGAACAGCGTGCGGTCGGCCAGGAGGAGGAGATCGACCGCATCGCCGTGCCGGTGAGCCCATACCGTGCGACGCGCGGGCCGGGAGCGCGGCAGGAGCGCCGGCAGCTCGTGGCATGCGACCGTCAGGGTGGCCGCTCGGCGCCTGGCCGTGGAGATGAGCGCCAGCGTGCGGTCGACGGTTCGCCCCTCCGCGGCCACTACAAGCACCGAGCGGGACGCTGCGGGACCGCTGGGTAGCTCGACCCAGGCGAAGCGGGTCTGCTCCGGCGCGAACGGAACGTGCCGCTCGATCTCGAAGCCGATCATCTGTTCGATCCGGGCTCCGTCGGCTCGTGGCAGGCGGATGACCTTCACGAGGACGAGGCCGCGGTCGAGCCCGACGCGCCCTGCTCCGATGAGCCCGCGCGCTTCCAGCTCCGCGGCGAGCGCCATCGCCGGGTTCCCGGGGTCCGTGACCACGAAGTGCTCGCTGGCGGCGCGACCGCGGAGCGCGACCACCGTGAGGCGGCCGGCGTCGGCGAAGACGCCGATTCGCCGCGGCATCACGGGGAGGAGACGGGGCGCCACGAGAGGATCGTCGCGCCGAGCGGCGCGCCCGGCCGGCCGCGCCGCACGATCGCCACGACCCGGCTCGACCGGCTCTGCGCAACCCGACCCTCGGCCTCGACGCGGAAGACCGCGCTCCCGACCACGAGACCACGCCCGGCGAAGCGTTCGGGTACCGACGGGTAGGGGGTGCGCAGGCGCGTCCGTGTCACGTCGGCGATCTCCGCGTCCGAGAGTCCCAGGGCTTTCAGCACCGACGCTGGGGCGGTGTTGAGGTTCACGCCGGTCACCGCCGCCGCGGTCACCAAGTCCTGGAGCCCCGGCCGGCCCTCGACGCCCGCGTACAGCTCGGGCGTGACGCCGCGAACCTGGAGCAGCTCCGCCACGTCTTGAACGTCGGCGTTGCGGGAGCGGTACGGAAGGGGAAGCTGCAGGTAGAAATCGCTCTCGGCGCCGTGGAGCCGGCGAAGCTCGTTGGCGTCCCGCCAGTCCTGTAGCGAGTCGAGGACGACGTCGCGTTGCTCGCGATCCACGCCGAGGCCGGTCAGCAGCCGGTGGAGGCGGTCGGCGCCGGCCGCGTTGATCGGCAGGCGCGCGCTCTCGTCGCTGAGCCGGTAGGAGAACTCACCCGGCCCCAGCGCCACGCGGACGCGCGGCAGGGGAGGCAGCGGGATCGACGTCGTCTGGCCGGGGAGGGCGCGATGGAAGACGACCTGGCCGGTCTCGTCGAGCGCGGCCACCTGCGCCGGGCTCACGATCTCGCGGATGGCCTGCTGCACGCCGGCTTCCGCCAGGTGCCGGGCCAGGACGGAGTCGCGGTAGGCGCCGACCATGGATCCCTCGAGCCGCGCGGAGAGGGCCAGCTCGGTCGCCAGCACCACGAGCAGCGCGAGGACCAGCAGCGTCCCCGCCAGGGCGAAGCCAGATTCACGCTTCATGGCCCGCCCGCCCGGACGGGAACGGTGAACGCCATTTCGGCGGTTCGCGATCCGCCGGTGCGGCTGACGAGCGTGACCTCCACCGCCCGCGGAAGGGTGCGCTCGCGGGTCATGCTCCACTCCTCCTGCCAGCTCCCGGGTTGCTCGCTTAGGTATCGGAGCCGGAGCGCGCTGGTCTCCCTGTCCACGAGGAGGGGTGCAAGTGCGTCGAGCGCCAGCCGGTTCGGCAGGGGCTGCTGGCGCAAGGCCAGCCCGGTCTCGTCGTGAGAGAAGGCGACGGCGGTGAACGCGATCGGCGCCTCGGCTGGAAACGGTGGAGAGAGCGTGACGAAGACGAGCCGATCCGGGCGGCCCTCGAAGAGGATCCGAGCCTCTCGCTGCTCTTCGGGCGCGACACGATACGGGAAGGCGCCCTCGAGCGCGCCTTCCACGAGAAGGGCCATCCCGCGGACGCGATCGAGCCGCGCGGTGCGCTCCTCGCCCCGGGTCCAAGCCGCGAGCCCGACCCGGAGGCCCCCGAGGACGATGGCGAGCACGGCCGCTAGGATGGCAAGGGCGAGCAGCAGCTCGATCAACGTGAATCCGCTCGAGCGCGGACGCATCACGGATCCGGCGTGTCCGTGACGGTCCGCAGGCTCGCGAGGGCCAGCGTGCGGCTGCGTCCCCAGCGCACGGCCACCGTCAGCGCGTAGAGGTGCGGGTGCGGCCCGGCACCGGGCGTGAGCGCTTCCGGTACCGGGACGGCGGCGACGCGTCGCTCCCACTCGAACGGCCCGTCTCGCCCGACCTCGATGCCCTCGCGGAGCGAGTCGGTCGACCGGGCGACGCGGTCGGCCACCATCACCGCCGCCTGGTAGTCGCCGGCCTGACCGAGCAGGCGCAGCCCCTGGGCGCTGAGCTGCAGGAGGGCCACGACGGCCAGGCCCAGGATGGTCAGGGCCATCAGCACCTCGAGCAGCGTGACCCCCCGGGTCATGCGCCGTCGCGCCCGAGACTCACGCGCCCGGTCAGCGCGTCCACCGTGATCAGGTACGTGCGAGGCCCCGGAGCCTCGATCGCGACGCGCCCACCGCTCGATCGCCCCTGAGGGTAGAACGTGACTCGCGTCGGCGAGGTCGCCGCGCGCAAGCGCAGCCGCGCGGAGAGGGCACGACTCGATGCGGCCGCTCCGCCATTCATGCGGCGAAGTGCGAGGGCATGACCCTGGACGTCGAAGGTGACCTCGAGAGGCTCCTGGCGGCTCACCGCCCGCTCCCGCGCGGATCGGAGGAACGCGGCAATCGCGCCCACCTCGGCTCGCGCCCGCACCCCGTCCACCGTCCTCCCGACGCTCGGAGCGCTGATCGTGGCGGCGATCGTCAGCACCGCCACGACCAGGATCAGCTCGAGCAGCGAGAATCCCCTCACGCGCGTCACCTCGCTTCCCACGACGTGACGTCGGTGTTCTCGCCGTCGCCTCCCGGCGCGCCGTCGGCGCCGTGACTCCAGATGTCGTAGTCGCCGTGGTCGCCGGGGCAGCACCGGTACTGGTACGGACGACCCCACGGATCGACGGGTACGGGCGATTTCCGCAGATACGGACCGTTCCACGCGACGACATTCGGGTTCTGCACCAGCGCCTGCAGCCCCGCGCCCGACGAGGGGTAGGCGCCGACGTCGAGGCGGTACTGGTCGAGGGCGGCGCCGAAGAGCTCGATCTGGGCCCTCGCCGTGGCCTGCTTGCTCTGGCCGACGCGTCCGAACAGGCGCGGCCCGACGAGGCCCGCGATCAATCCGAGGATGATGATGACCACCAGCAGCTCGATCAGCGAGAAGCCGCGCTGGTCGCGGAGGAGCTCCTGGGCGGAGATCGGCCGGGTCACAGCGGCAGGTCGGTGATCGAGACGATGGCCAACAGCATCGCGACGACGATGAATCCGACCACCAGCCCCATGGCCAGGATGATGCACGGTTCGGCGAGCGCGACCAGACGCCTGACGAGCTTGCGCGTGTCGGCCTCGAGGGAAGCGGACCCCTGGAGCAGCGCTTCCTCGAGACGGCCGCTCTCCTCGCCCACGCGCACCAGGTGGACAGCCAGCGGCGGGAACACCCGCGACTCGGCCATCGGCCGGGCGAGGCCCGCACCACGACGTGCACCCTCACCGAGCCCCGCGACGGCCGCCGCCAGGACCCGGTTGGCGAGCATCCCCTGGGCCAGAGCCAGCGCGGGAATCAGGGCGACGCCGCTCTGCAGCAGCGTGCCCAGAACTCGCGTGAAGCGCCCCACCTCGGACTTCACGACGACCTGGCCCACGATGGGCAACCGGAGCAACAGCCGGTCGACGACGCGGCGCCCGCCGGTGGTTTCGAGCGCCGCGCGGGCCGCCAGGAGGCCGCCGAGGGCAAGCAGGGCGAGCGACCACCAGTAGCGCTGGATGAATGCGCTCGTCTCCAGCAGGACCAGCGTGGGCAACGGGATCGTGGTGCCGAGGTCTCCGAAGATGACGGCGAAGCGCGGGATCACGAACGTCATCAGGAAGACCACGGCGGCCGCGCCGACGGCGGCGAGCAGGACGGGATAGATGAGAGCCGAGGCCAGCGCGTCGCGAAGCTCGCGCGACTCCTCGAGGAAGGACGCGAGCCGGCGAAGCGTGACTTCGAGGACGCCGCCCTTCTCTCCCGCGCGTACCATGTCGACGTAGAGACGCGAGAATGGGCGCGGGTGGTGCCGGGCAAGCGCGTCCGCCAGCGGGCTGCCGCCCTGCACGGCGGCGAGCACGTCGGCGACGATGGCCCGCAGGCGCGGCGTCGGCGCCAGGTCCGTCTGGATGGCGAGGGCGCGGTCGAGCGGCAGCCCGGCCTCGAGCAGCGTCGCGAGCTGCTGCGTGAGCGCGACGAGATCGCGCGGGGCGGCGCGGCGTCGCACCATCTTGAGCCACGCGAGGTCCAGCCGACCGCGCGGCCGGTCGTGTGCCCGAATCCTGACCGGGAAGTAGGCGTCGCGCTGGAGCCGCTCGATCACCGTGCCGGTGTCTGGCGCTTCCATCACCCCGTCGATCGTCCGTCCGAGCTCGTCGGCCGCGCGGTACGCGAAGACGGCCACGGCTAGGCGTCCTCGTGCGACACGCGGAGGATCTCGGTCGCCGTGGTCACGCCCGCACCGGCCTTGGCCCAGCCGTCCTCGCGGAGCGTCACCATGCCCCGCGCCACCGCATGGCGTCTGACCTCGCTCGCGGAAGCCTTCCCGGTGATGAGGTCGCGGACCTGGTCGGTGATGCGAAACAGCTCGTAGATCCCGATCCGACCGCGATATCCGGTCCCGCGGCAGTCCTCGCAGCCCTTGCCGCGGAAGAGATCCGCGCCGGTGGCGTCGGTGACCCCGATGCCCAGCAGGTCCGCCGGGTCCGGATGATCGGGGGCCCGGCACGCCGGGCAG
>Ga0187766_10000943_pt1 | contig 16692 bp, 18 predicted proteins | sample 0216_QUI02_MP05__4_FD_132971 | JGI IMG/M metagenome (GOLD analysis project Ga0187766, IMG submission 132971) | Tropical peat soil microbial communities from peatlands in Department of Meta, Colombia - 0216_QUI02_MP05_20_MG | ecosystem: Environmental > Terrestrial > Soil > Wetlands > Peat ... | reverse complement strand
GCACTGCTGGTCGAGCTCGACGGCCCGCACGAGGAGTGTGCGGGGCGGTTTGAGGAGCTGATGGCGCTCTGCTCGCGAGCGGGCGCGAGCGAAGTTCGCGTCGCGATGTCCGAGCACGAGCGCGAGCTGATCTGGAAGACCCGCAAGGCGGCGTTCGCCGCGATGGGCCGCATCTCGCCCGCGTACTACGTGCAGGACGGCGTGATCCCGCGCACGCGTCTGTCAGAGGTGCTGCGCCGAATCGACGCATTGGCCGCCGACTACCAGCTCCAGGTCGCGAACGTGTTCCACGCCGGCGACGGCAACCTGCACCCGCTGGTCTGCTACGACGCGGCGCGCGAAGGAGAGCCGCAGCGCGCCGAGGAGCTCGCCGGGCTGATCATCCGCGCGTGCGTCGACGCGGGCGGCTCGATCACCGGCGAGCACGGCGTGGGGGTCGACAAGAAGGCGTACATGCCGGCGATGTTCTCGGAGGCCGACCTCGACGCGTTCCAGCGGCTGCGGTGCGCGTTCGATCCACACGGGCTCGCCAACCCCGGCAAGGTGATGCCCACGCCACGACTGTGCGGCGAGGTGCCGGGGCCCTACCGCGAGCATCCGCTCGAGCGCGCGGGCGTGGCAAGCCGGTTCTAGCGGTGAGCGAGGCGCTGGCGCCATCCACGTTCGAGGAGGCCGCCGGCGCGCTGCGGCGGGCAGCGGCAGCGGGCCGCTCGGTGAGGCTCGTCGGCGGCGGGACGAAGCTCCATTGGGGCGCCCCGACCCCGGATCCCTACCTTCAGCTGCGGACGGACGCGCTGGGGCGGATCGTCGAGCACAACGCGGGCGACCTGACCGCGGTGCTGGAGGCGGGCGTGCAGCTCGCGCGCGCGCAGGAGGCGTTCGCGTCCGAGGGGCAGATGCTGGCGCTCGACCCACCGCTCGGCGCGGACTCCGATCTCAGGGCCACGATCGGCGGCGTCGTTGCCACCGGCGACTGCGGACCTGTGCGCCACCGCTACGGCACCCCGCGCGACCTGGTCGTCGGGATGACGGTCGCGCTGAGCGACGGCACGATCGCGCGCTCGGGCGGCAAGGTGATCAAGAACGTCGCCGGGTACGACGTCGCGAAGCTGTTCGCCGGCTCGTTCGGGACGCTCGGAATGATCCTGTCGGTGAACGTGCGTCTGCACCCGATCCCCGTCGCGACCGCGACCGCGCTCGGGTGCAGCGCCGACCCCGAGCTGCTCGCGGCAGCAGCGGTCGCGCTGTCCGCGGCGCCGCTCGAGCTGGAGGCACTCGACGTCGGCTGGCGAGCCGGCGGCGGCCGGATCCTGGCCCGGGCCGGCGGCGCGCAAGCGCCGCGCCGGGCCGAGCGCGTCGCGCAGCTGATGCGTGACTCAGGTCTCGAGCAGCTCCAGATCGACACCGAGGACGAGCGCGTTTGGGCGGAGCAGCGAGCCGGCCAGCGCTCGCCGAACGCGGCGCTCGTGCGCGTGGCGAGTCGACCGAGCGCGCTGGCCGCGGTGCTGGGCGCTGCTCAGGCCTGCGATGGGGCGCTCGTCGGTCGCGCGGCGCTCGGCTCGAGCTTCATCGCGCTGGAACCCGAGGCGGTGCCGCGGCTGTGCGAGCGGCTCCCGCCCGGGGCGGTGTGCGTGCTCCTGGATGCGCCCGCCGAGCGGCGCGCGGAGCTCGATCCCTGGGGCCTCGCCCGGCAGCCCGCACTCGAGCTGATGCGGCGCGTCAAGCTGCGGTTCGACCCGGCCGGCGCCTGCAACCCGGGCGTGTTCGTGGGTGGGATCTGAGCCGGTGACCGCGTTCGACCAGCTGCGAGCGCCGGAGCGGTCGATCATCGAGGACTGCGTGCACTGCGGCTTCTGCCTTCAGGCCTGCCCGACCTACGTGCTGTGGGGCGAGGAACCGGATTCCCCGCGCGGGCGAATCGTGCTGATCGACGAGGGGCTGAGTTCGGCGACCGAGCTCTCGAGCGAGATGGTGACCCATTTCGACCGCTGCCTGGGGTGCATGGCGTGCGTGACCGCGTGTCCGTCCGGGGTGCGCTACGACCGGCTGATCGAGCGCGTTCGCCCGCAGGTCCAGCGCCATTACAGACGCCGCCGCGCCGATCGCGCGCTGCGGTGGCTGCTGTTCGAAACGCTCCCGCATCCGAAGCGGCTGCGCGCGGTCGCTCCGACGCTCGCCGTGGCCCGGAAGCTCGGCGTCGAGCGCCTGCCGGAGCGGATCTCGGTCCTGGCCAAGGTCGCGCCCCGAACGCCGCTGCGCGAGCTGGCCAGGGCCGGGTTCCCGCAGCGCACGAGCCCGATCGGCGCGCCGCGCGGCCGGGTCGGGGTGCTGCTCGGCTGCGTCCAGCGCGTGTTCTTCCGGCAGGTCCACCGCGCGACGATCATGGCGCTGGCCGCGGAGGGGTTCGACGTGCTCACCCCGCCCGCGCCGGACTGCTGCGGGGCGCTCCAGCTGCACGCCGGCGAGGAGCGGGACGCGGTCGCGCGCGCCCGCGCGACGATCGCCGCGTTCGCGGCGCTCGGACGGTTGGATCACGTGGTCACCAACGCAGCCGGGTGCGGTTCGGCGATGAAGGAGTACGGCGACCTGCTCGGCACGCCCGAGGCGCACGCGTTCGCAGCGCGGGTCCGCGACGTCTGCGAGCTGCTCGGCTCGGCGCCGGCGCGCGCTCCGCGCGGCCCGGTGCCGTTGCGCGTCGCCTACCACGATGCGTGCCACCTCCAGCACGCCCAGCGGGTGCGTTCCGAGCCGCGCGCGCTGCTCGAGGAGATCCCCGGCCTGGAGCTGCTCGAGGTCGGCGCCGAGCCGGAGATCTGCTGCGGTTCGGCGGGCGTCTACAACCTTCTCCAGCCGCACGCGGCCGCGGAGCTCGGGGCGCGCAAGGCGCGTCACCTGCTCGATACCGGCGCCGATGCGATCGCCGCCGGCAACCCCGGTTGCTCCGCGCAGCTCGAGCCGTACCTGCGCGAATGGGGCCGGCCGCTGCCGATCTACCACCCGATCGAGCTGGTGGCGCGGTCGATCGTAGCCGGGTCGCGGCGCTGAGCGCGTCGGCTACTCGTACATCGCTTCGATCTGCGTGCGGTACTTATCCTCGATCGGCCTGCGCTTGAGCTTCATCGTCGGGGTCAGCTCGTCGCCGCCGGGAGCCCAGTCGGCGTCGAGCACAGTGAACTTCTTGATCTGCTCGACCCGCGCCAGTCGCTCTGATCGTGCCGCCTTCCGTCTGCACCTCCGTTTCGCCTAAGTGGTCGACCAACGTGCCGAGGATCAGCGCACGCCGAATCCCTGACCGCTGAGCGCCGAGATGTCATTGCTCAGCCCGATCGCGAACACGATCATGATCAGGACGAAGCCAACCGCTCCCGCGCGCTCCATCACCTCGAACGGAATCCGCCGTCCGCGAACCTTCTCCGCCAGCGCCCAGAACACGTGCCCGCCGTCGAGCGGCAGGAACGGGAACAGGTTCACGACCGCGAGCGCGAGCGAGATCTCCGCGAGGATCGTGAGCGCGGCGGTCGTGTCGAACGCGATCGACTGCTGTGTGATCTCGAACGCGCCGACGACGCTGTGCACCTGGCCGCGCACCTTCGGCTCGAACAACGTCGCGATCCTCGTGACGGTCGTGTGGGTCAAGTACCACATCTCCGACAGGCTCTGGCCGGCCGCCCCGACCGGTCCGAGCGGCTGGAGCGCCTGCTCGAACGCGATCCCGATCCGCATCCGCTTGAGCGCCGGGTCGTACCGGGGGACGATCGAGAACTGCAGCAACTTGCCGTCCCGGCGGACGACGATCGTCACCGGCGTGTTCGCGCGGCAGCCGGCGGTCGGCGCTCCCGGACAGCGGTGGCTCGAGATCTGGTCGGTGACCTGCTGCACCGACGGGTGGCGCTGTCCGTCGACGGCGACGAATTGGTCGCCGGCTTTCAAGTACGAGGACGCGGGCGCCGCGAGCGAGCCCGGAGCGACCGCGAGCACCGGCTGCCCGTGGCTCGTGGCCCCGATCCCCTGCGACCAGTAGATCCCCAGGATCAGCACGAATGCGATCAGGAAGTTCATCCCCGGCCCGGCCAGGATCACGACGATCCGCTTCCACACCTTCTGGTTGTAATACGCGCGAGGGACGTACTCCGGCGCGATCTGCTCGTGCGGGTTCATGCCGGTGATCTTCACGTAGCCGCCGAGCGGGATCGGCCCGATCCCGTACTCGGTCTCGCCCCAGCGCTTCTTGACCAGCATCGGGCCGAAGAACAGCGAGAACCGCTCGACTCGCATCCCGACGGCCTTGGCCGTGGCGAAGTGGCCGAACTCGTGCAGGATGATCAGCGCCGCGAAGCCGAGGAACGCGAGAAAGTAGGACACGAGATTCCCAGTGTGGCAGGCGGCAGGCTGTCCGACGCTCGCGGGCGGGGAAGAATTAGCTAAGTGACGGCCGCCGCTATGCCGCGGCGCGCGCGGCCACCAGGCCGGAGGCGACCCGGCGCGCCTGCGCGTCCGCGTCCGCCAGCGAGTCGAACGAATGGACCTGCGTGGCGGGCAGACGCGCGAGCGTCTCCTCGATCACCGCCGCGATCTCCGGGAAGCGCAGCCGCCCGGCGAGGAACGCGTGCACCGCGACCTCGTTGGCGGCGTTCAGCGTGCAGGGCCCGGTACCGCCGGCACGCGCGGCCTCGCGTCCCAGCCGCAGGCAGGCGAAGGTCTCCTCGTCGACCGCCTCGAACGTGAGCGCTCCGAGCTCCACGAGGTCGAGCGGCCGCACCGGCACGTCGACCCGGTCCGGGTAGTGCAGCGCGTACGAGATCGGAACGCGCATGTCCGGGTAGCCCAGATGCGCGAGCGTCGCGCCGTCGCACAGCTGAATCAGGCTGTGGATGATCGACTGAGGGTGGACGACGACGTCGATTCGCTCGTATGCCATCCCGAACAGATGGTGCGCCTCGATCACCTCGAGCGCCTTGTTCATCAACGTCGCCGAGTCGATCGTGATCTTGCCGCCCATCTCCCACGTCGGATGGGCGAGCGCCTGCTCGACGGTCACATCCTCCAACTCAGCCGAGGCGCGGCCCCGGAAGGGCCCTCCGGACGCGGTGATGAGGAGCCTGTCGACCGTTCCGGGGCGCTCGGCCGCGAGCAGCTGATGCAGTGCCGAGTGCTCCGAGTCCACGGGGATGATCGACGCCCCGGTGGCCTCGGCAAGCGCCGTCACCAGCTCCCCGCCGACGACCAGCGACTCCTTGTTGGCGAGTGCCAGATCGATCCCCTCGCCCAGCGCGGCCACGGTCGGGACGAGCCCGGCCGAGCCGACGATCCCGTTGAGCACGAGGTCGGCCCCGGCCTCGGTGATCAGCCGCACGAGCCCGTCGGGGCCGCTCAGCACCTCGCCGTCGGTCCATGCCTCGCTCGCCCGCGCCGCCGCGACCGGATCGGCCAGCGCGATCCGTCGCACGCCGTACTCCTGGGCCTGCGCGATCAGCTGCTGCCACGCATTGCCGGCGCTCAGCGCCACGATCCGGAGCTCGGCGGCCGGCGAGCGCGAGACGACATCGAGCGCCTGGACGCCGATCGAGCCGGTGGAGCCGAGGATGACCAGGCGGCGCGGCACACGCAGGATTCTAGGTAGGGCGCCGTAGCCCTCAGTGGATTACCGCGTACCAGATGTAGTAGCCGGCGACGATCGTGAACAGCGCCGCGTCCGCGCGGTCGAGCGCCCCGCCGTGCGCGCCGAACAAAGTGCCGGTGTCCTTCGTCCTCGCTTCGCGCTTGATCAGCGATTCGAACAGGTCACCGATCGGGCCGAGCACCGCGACCGCGATTCCCAGCAGCAACGCATTCCCCGTCGTCAGCCATGGCTGGTAGACGCCGGCGATGTACACCGCGAGCACCGCGATCAGCATCCCGCAGCCAAGCCCCTCGACGGTCTTGTTCGGCGAGATCTGCGGAGCGAGGGGACGGCGGCCGAACAGGCGCCCGCCCACGTACGCGGCGGTGTCGCCGAGGAACGTGCCCAGGAGGACGTCGATCAGCACCGTTGCACCGTGCGGGAGCTCGCGCAGCAGCTCGCCGTGGGCGAGCGCAAAGCCGATCCAGTAGATGCCGAGCAGCGTGCCGGCGATCGCGACCGTCCCCCCGCCGCGCTGGGGGCGCGCGAGCACGAACAGGAACAGCACCGGCAGCGCGCAGACGGCGACTTCCGTCACCTGCTGCAGGCCGCCGTACCGCGCGGCCAGCACCATTCCGGCGAGCGCGCCGAACCCAACCACGGTCACCGGCTTCCATCGCTCCAGCATCCGGTAAAGCTCGTGCATGCACGCCCAGCCGAGCGCCACGACGAACAGCGCGAACACGAGCCCACCGAGATCGATCAGGATGACCAACGCGATCGCGGCCGGGACCGCGACCAGGATTCGCGCCCCCAGGTCCGATCGCCTTCGCCGCTCCGTCGGCGGCTGTTGCTTGCGCGACCGCTCCTTCGGTCGCCGCTGCTTCGATGCCCGCCGGTTCGGCGCTCCCTGTTTGGGCGACCGGTCTTCCGGCGTCCGCTCGTTCCGTGAGCGCTCGGTCGTCGTCATTTCGCTCGCCGGGGGACGTCCACGCGACCCGGGCCCGCGCGGGGCGCTCGACCGCGGAGGGCGACCCACGGGTGGCCGGCGGCTCGACGGCATCAACGACCTCCATAGCGACGCTTGCGAGATGCGAACTCGGCGAGGGTGTCCTCGAACGCCTGGCGGGAGAAGTCCGGCCACAGCTCCGGGCGGAACACGAGCTCGGAGTAGGACCCCTGCCAGAGCAGGAAGTTCGAGCTGCGCTGCTCGCCGCTCGTCCGAATGATCAGGTCCGGGTCGTGCATCTCGGGCGCGTACAGATGGGAGCGGAAGTCGCGCTCATCCCCACCCGTAAAGGTTCGCGCCGCATCGAGAATCTCCGCCCGACCCCCGTAGTTGAACGCGACGAACAGCGTGATCCGCGCGTTCTTTGCCGTGACGCCCTCCGCCCACTGCATCCGCTCGATCAGCTCGGGCGGAACCGGCGGGCTGCGCCGGCCGATGAAGCGCATGCGCACCCCCTCCTCGTGTAACTCCGGCGTCTCTCCCTCGATCCGCCGCGCGAACATCGCCATCAGCCCGGATACCTCCTCGGGCGGTCGGATCCAGTTCTCGGTCGAGAACGAGTACACGGTCAGCTCCTGGACTCCGAGCTCGACGGCATCGCGCAGGCGAGCCTTGACGGTATCGGCGCCGGCCTCGTGGCCGGCGATCACCGGCAGCCCGCGTTGTCGGGCCCAGCGACCGTTGCCGTCGGTGATGATCGCTACGTAGCGAGCCCCTCCGCCGTCCCGCGACCCTTCGGAGCCGGGGGCCACTACACCTCCAGGATCTCGTCTTCCTTGTGCTTCAGCAGGTCCTCGAGCTCGCTGATCCGCGTATCGGTGACCTTCTGGAGCTCGACCTCCGCGCGGTGCTCGTGGTCCGAACCGGCCTCGCCGGCCTCCTTGAGCTCGCGCAGGTCATGCATCACGTCGCGGCGGATGTTGCGGATCGCGACCCGGCCCTCCTCGGCGATCTGACGCACGACCTTCACCAGCTGTTTGCGCCGTTCCTCGGTCAGCTCCGGGATCGCGAGCCGGATCAGGCTGCCGTCGTTCGACGGCGTCAGCCCGATGTCCGACTCGAGAATCGCGCGCTCGATCGCTTTGATCGAGCTCTTGTCGTACGGCTGGATGTTCAGCAGGCGCGCCTCGGGAGCCGTGATCGTCGCCAGCTGCTTGAGCGGCGTGGCGGTGCCGTAGTAGTCGACCGTGATCCGATCGAGGAGCACGGGACTCGCTCGCCCGGTTCGCACGGAGCCGAACTCCTGCCTGATCGACTCTACCGACTTCGTCATTCGCTCCCGTGCGTCGGCCAGGAACTCGCCGAGCATGTCATCTGCGCTCATGTCCTCACCAACGTTCCCACTCGTTCGCCGGACACTATCTTGTCGATGTTGCGTCCGCCCGCCATGTTGAACACGATGATCGGCAGGTTGTTGTCCATGCACAGAGCGAACGCGGTCGAGTCCATCACCTGGAGCCCGCGCGTGAGCGCGTCCTTGTGCGTGATCTCGGGGATGAACTCGGCCTGTGCGTCGACCGCCGGGTCGGCGCTGTAGACCCCTTCGACGCCGTTCTTGGCCATCAGTACGACCTCCGCATGCAGCTCGGCTGCGCGCAGCGCGGCGGCCGTGTCGGTGGTGAAGAACGGGTTCCCGGTGCCCGCCGCGAAGATCACGATCCGCCGTTTCTCGAGATGACGAATCGCGCGGCGGCGGATGTACGGCTCGGCGACCTCCGAGATCGTGATCGCCGACTGAACCCGGGTGGCGACGTCCTCCTTCTCGAGCGCGTCCTGCAGCGCGAGCGCATTCAGCACCGTCGCCAGCATCCCCATGTAATCGCCCGTCGCGCGATCCATACCGCGTGCCGCAGCCGCAAGACCGCGGTAGATGTTGCCGCCGCCGACCACGATCGCGACCTCCACGCCGCGCGTGTGCACGTCCGCCACCTCGGCAGCGATCGCCTGCACGCGCCCCGGATCGGTCCCGTACGCGAGGTCGCCCATCAGTGCCTCCCCGGAAAGCTTCAGCAGGACGCGGCTGAACACCGGCGCCGCCGCCGCGGTCCTCATCGATTCAACCACCGACGGCAAAGCGGGCAAACCGGCGGATGACGATGTTTTCTCCGGTCTCGCTCGCGAGCGAGGCACGCAGCTCCTCGATCGTCTTGCCCCCGTGCTTGTCCTCGTTGACATGTCGCTGGCGCAGCAGGACGACCTCGTCGAGCCACTTGTCGAGCTTGCCGGCGACGATCCGCTCGCGCACGTTCTCGGGCCTGTCGGCGGCTTGCTCTCGGGCGATCCGCTCCTCCACCTCGCGGTCCTGAAGGGGAACATCCTGCTCGGACACGGCGAGCGGCGCCGCGGCTGCGATGTGCAGCGCCAGGTCGCGCGCGAACTCCAGGAACCGATCGGTCCGGGCGACGAAGTCGGTCTCGCAATTGACCTCCACCATCGCGCCGATTTTGCTCCCGGCATGGATATAGCTCTGGACGGCACCTTCGCGCGTCTCGGCACCGGCTCGCTTCGCGGCTCGGGCTTCGCCGCGCGAACGCAGCAGCTCGACCGCCTTCTCGACATCTCCCTGGGACTCGGCCAGGGCGTCGCGGCAGGCCAGCATGCCCGCGCCCGTGCGATCGCGCAGGGCCTTGACGTCCTTCGCGGCGATCTCGGTCATGTGGTCTCCTGAGCGGGATTGTCGTCCACCGGCAGGACGGCCGCCTCAGGGTCGGATGTGGCCGGCGGCGAGGGCGTCGACTGCTCGGGCGCCGGGGCGGGGGGATCGGCGCTGTCCTGCACCGCCACGGCCTCGCGGTCGGTCGCGAGTGCTGCGGCGTCTGGCATCGGCGGCGCGGCGGGCTCGGTCATCGGCGGCGCGGGCTCGGTGACCTGGGGCCCGGGGTCGGCTGCCTGGGGTTCGGGCTCGACTGGCGGCGGGGCCGGCTCGGTGACCTGGGGCCCGGGGTCGGCTGCCTGGGGTTCGGGCTCGACTGGCGGTGGGGCGGCCTGGACGGGTGAGGCCTCGGCCGCGGGCTGACGCGGCGCGTCTGCGGCGGCCTGAGCGGCCGCGGCCTCCCGCCGCGCCTGCTCCTCGGCCTGGCGCTGCGCCAGCTGTTCGGCCTCGCGCTGAGCCTGCTGTTCTGATTCGCGCCGCGCCTGCTCCTCCGCCTCGCGCCGCGCCCGCTCCTCCGCCTCGCGCCGCGCCTGCTCCTCCGCCTCGCGCCGCGCCCGCTCCGCCGCCTCCTGGCGCTCGCGCTCGAGCCGGGCACGCTCCTCTTCGGCTCGGAACGCGGCGTACCCCTGGGAGACGACGTCGCCGATCGCGCGCGTGATCGCGGCGCACGAGCGAATCGCGTCGTCGTTGCCGGGAATCACGTAGTCGATCCCGTCCGGATCGCAGTTCGTGTCGACGAGGCCGATGATCGGGATCCGCAACCGCTGTGCCTCTCGCACCGCGATCGCTTCGGTCTTCAGGTCGATCACGAACACCGCGTCCGGGACCCGCTGCATCTCCTTGACCCCGCCGAGGTTCGCGCGCAGCTTCTCGAGGTCGGCCTGCGCCGCCATCCGCTCCCGGGTCGGCAGCAGCTGCAGCTGACCTTCGGTCTCGTAGCGCTCGAGGTCGTGCAGCCGCTGGATTCGAAGCGAGATCGTTTGGAAGTTCGTCAGCAGGCCACCGAGCCAGCGGTGATTGACATATGGCATGCCGGACGCCTGCGCCGTGTCCCGGATCGCGTCCCGGGCCTGCTTCTTGGTCCCGACGAACAGCACCGTGCCACCGCGACGGGCGAGCTCGGCCGCGAAGTTGCGCGCCTGGTCCAACAGCGCCTGGGTCTGAAGTAGATCGATGATGTAGATGCCGTCCCGCTCGCCGAAGATGAAGCGGCGCATCTTGGGGTTCCAGCGGCGCGTCTGGTGACCGAAATGTACCCCGGCCTCCAGCAGCTCCTTGATTCCGATTTGAGCCACCGTTACTGCTTCCTTTTTGCGTTGTGATTGCCCACTCGCCGGTACTCGCGAACCTCGGCAATCCGAGGCAGGGCGCGGCCCTCGCGAGCGGGGTTGGGGAAGAAAGTCCTAAAAAAGTTTACGCAAGTCTGCCTGAGACGCTACGTTCTTGAGTGAGCGGGTCGTTACCCTTCCCCTACCTCCGGTGATGACTCGCTTAGCGGGCCGAACCTCCCTTCCCCTACCTCCGGTGGCTCGGTTCGCACATCGATCGACGGGGCGGCTTTGGACGGGCCGCCCCGTCGGCTTTCGATCCGGCGACCACAGCGCCACCCGTTCCGCCCCGCGAGGCAGAGCCCTCAATCCTCCTGTGCGCGCGCCAGCGCCGCGAGCAGATCCGCCGGCAGCGGCGAGCTCACGCCGACCGCATCACCCGTCACCGGATGCTCGAACGCAAGCCGCGACGCGTGCAGGAACTGGCGCTCGAGCCCATATCGCCCCCGCGTTCCATACTGCGGGTCGCCGCACACGGGGTGGCCGATCGCCTGCATGTGGACCCTGATCTGATGGGTGCGCCCGGTCGCGAGCGCGACCCGCAACAACGAGGCGTGCGGGAGCGTGCGCTCGAGCTCGAAGTTTGTCTGCGCCTCGCGCGGATCATCGGTGTCGATCGACATCAGCACGCGGTCGCGGCGATGGCGCCCGATCGGCGCGTCGATCGTCCCCGACCGCGCGGTCGGCCGGCCTTCGACCAGCGTCAGGTACTCGCGCCGCAGCCGCCGCGTCGCGAGCAACGCCTTCAGCGCACGGTGCACGGGATCGCTCTTCGCGACGACGAGCAGGCCCGAGGTGTCGCGGTCGAGTCGGTGGACGATGCCGGCGCGCCACGGCTCGTCGCCGCCCTCGCCGCGCCCCGCCAGGGCTTGCGCAAGCGTTCCGGTGCGGTGCCCCCGCGCTGGATGGACGACAACTCCGGCGGGCTTGTCGACGATCAGCAGATAATCGTCCTCGTAGGGCGTTGCGAAGCGCGCCTGCGCCGCGGGCGCGGCCGGCGCGGCCGGCGCGGCGCGTTGGTCGTCGACCTCGATCCGCTCGCCGGGTTGGACGACGTAGCGCTTCGGTCGCACGCGTCCATCGACGCGCACCCGGTCGGCATCGATCAGGCTCTGCGCGCGTGCGCGCGACCCGAGCGGCGCCGCCAGGAAGCGGTCGAGGCGGGTCCCCGCCGCCTCCTCGGGGACCTCCAGCTCGATCCGCGTATCAATGCTCATCCCCGCTCGGGCCCCCGCCCGTCCCGGCGCGCGCTCAGGCCTGATCCCCGCGGCGGACCTCGAGCACCCACACGAGCACGAGCACGCCGAACGTGATCGACATGTCCGCGACGTTGAACGCCGGCCACGCCGGGAGCTTGATGAAGTCGGTCACCGCTCCGTTCGCCAGGCGATCGATCAGGTTTCCGAGCGCTCCGCCGACGAGCATGCCGGTCGGGAGCCACAGCAGCGGCCGATCCGGCCGTCGCGCGAGGTAACCGAGCAGCACTCCCAGCGCCAGGCCCGTGAACACCAGCACGATCGCGCCGCCCCCGGAGAACAGGCTGAACGCCACCCCGGTGTTGCGGACGTGCACCAGTTTGACGCCGGGGAGGAAGTTCCGGGTCTCCCCGAACGCGATCCCAGCTGCAATCGTGTGCTTGGTCAGCTGATCGAGCGCGACGACGAGCGCCGCGACGAGTCCGGCGCGGGCGAACGCCGCGGCGCGAACCTTCGGCGATGCGGTCGCCTGGGTCGCCATCCTCGGCGCCCGGCTCAGCCGGCGATCGCGTTCACGACGATCGTCCGCACGATGTACAGCAGGAAGATCGCGATGATCGGAGTGATATCGAGCATCCCGATCGGCTGGATGAAGCGGCGGAAGATCCGCAGGTACGGCTCGCACACGTCGCGGAGGAACCCCATGATGGCGTCCGACCAGCGCGAATACGGCAGCCGCAGCCCCATCGAGAACATCAGGTTGAGCAGGATGTAGAGGAAGATCAGCACGATGTAGACGAGGAACAGCGCGCTGACGTACTTGGCCACGTCATGGCGGGTCACGGACGCGACGAGCGCGGTCATCATCTGCTGCTCCAGACCACAACGGCGTCGAGGGCGTCCTGGAACGCTGCGCGCACGCCCGCCCGCTCGAGCGCCGCGAGACCGCGGGCGGTCGAGCCTCCCGGCGAGGTCACTGCCCTCCGAACGCCGAGCGTGTCGTAGTCGCGCGCGGCGAGCAACGCCGCGGTGCCCGCCATCGTCTCGACCACCAGCCGGCTCGCGAGCGCCGCGCCGATGCCGTGCCGGACGGCGGCGTCGACCTGCGCTTCCGCCAGCAGCGCCTGATATGCGGGCGCCACGCTCATCACCCCCATCGCGACCTCGATCAGGCTCTCGGCGATCGGCACGACCGTCCCGAGGCGCTCGAACAGCGCCAACACGTCCGCCTCCAGGCGTTGATCGACGCTCGGGGCCGGCGAGTAGCACACCACCCCCTTGCGGACCTCGACCGGGGCGTTGGGCATGAACCGGAACACGGGAACATCCGGGTATGCGAGTTGCAGCTTGCTGACCGACGTCATTCCGAGCACCGACGCCACCGCGCGCACGCGGCCGGCGAGCTCGGCCGCCACCGCGCCGAGCTGCGCCGGCTTGTGGCAGAGGACGACCAGATCGGCCCGCTCGGCGACCGCCGCGTTCGAGTCCATCGCCTCTCCTCCGAGCTCGCGGGCGAGCGCCCGAGCCCGCCCCGAGCCCGCATCCGAGCACAGCACCGGGTCACCCCAGCCGCGCGCCAGCGCGCGCGCCATATTGCCAGCTCCGATGAGGCCGACTCGCATCTGATGAAGGCTACAGCCGACGGCGCCGGCCGAGCTCCGGAGGCCTTGCTGCTAACTCTGATTGAAGAAGCCCTTCTCGACCAGGCGGGCCCGCTCTTCCGCTGACACCTCGACGTTGCGCGGCGTGAGCAGGAACACCTTGTCCGCGATCCGCTGCATCCCCCCATCCAGCGCGTACGTCAGACCGCTCGAAAAGTCGATCAGGCGCTTCGACAAGTCCGTATCGATGCCCTGGAGGTTGAGGATCACCGGGATCGCATCCTTGAACTTGTCCGCCACGTCCTGGACATCGTTGAAGTTCTTCGGCGCGACCCAATGGACCCGCACGTCTCCGCTGCGGCCGTTGCCGGCACCGCCGACCGGCCGCAACGACGTCGTCCGCCGACCCGTGTCGGAGTCCTCGGCGAAGATGTCGTCGAAGTCGTCCCGGCGCCGGCGCGCGCCAAGCCGCCGCACGTTCCTGGGCTCTCGGTAGCTGTCCTGGAGCTCCGTCTCCGGCTCGTGGTAGGGCTCGAGCTCCTCGTCCTCGTACGCGTCGTCCTCGGCCAGGCCAAAGTAGACGAGTGTGCGGTGCCAGGTATCTCGGAAAGCCATGTCGCGGTTTGGTGTTCGGGGAACCGAACCGATTCCCTGCCAAGATTATGACGAGTAGAGCGTAGTACCCAGGCGCACGATCGTGGCCCCTTCCTGGACCGCGACGACGTAGTCCTGGCTCGTGCCCATCGACAAGTGCCTCAGTCCGTGCTGCTCGGCGAGCTCACGCAGGGCCGCGAAGTGCGGACGGCTGGCATCGGGGTCGTTCACCGGAGGGGGCATCGTCATCAATCCGACGACGGTTACGGGGCAGCGCGCGAGGAACGCGGGCAGCTCACGCGGTGCGATCCCGGTCTTGCCTGGTTCACCCGCGACGTTCACCTCCACCAGCACCTCGGTGTCGGGCGGCGCATGGCGGGCGAGCGCGCTCAGCACCGAATCGCTCGCAACGGACTGGATGTAGCGAACGTACGGCAGCACCTGGCGGACCTTGCGGCTCTGCAGGTGTCCGATGAAGTCCCACACGAATCGACCTGGATATGCGTCTGCCTTCACCGCCAGCGCCTGGGCTCGGTTCTCCCCCAGCAGCTCGATGCCGGCCTCCGCCAGCACGCCAAGCTCGGCGACCTGGACGTACTTGACCGCGGCGAGGACCTGCACCTCGTCCGGATCTCTTCCGGCGCCCGCGATCTCGGAGCGCACACGATCCAGATTCGCTCGCACGCGCTCCGCGCGCAAGCCCGAGATCAGCTGGGCCATCGGCAGCCACGCGGTCCGGGGATCACGCCAACCATGCGAATCCGGCCTGCCGGCCCGTGATTCCGTGGTCGCGACGATGCGAGTAGAACAGCGACTTCTCGGAGCAGATCGTGCACAGCTGGACGTCGTGGATCTCGGTCACCCCGGCGCGCTCGAGCTGGTGTCGCGCGATCGCCTTCAGGTCGAGGTTGCGTCCACGCCGCGCGAGCGGTCCGTACGAGGAGAACGACCGGTGCACCTCCTCGCCGACCTCGTAACAGCACGGGCCGGCGCCCGGCCCGATCGCCGCCGTCAGCCGCCCGTCGCCCGACAGCTCTCGGACCGCGCCGACCCCCTCGGCGATCACGCCGCCGGCTAGTCCCCGCCAGCCTGCATGGACCATCGCGACCGCGCCGTCGCCGGCGAGCGCGATCGGCAGGCAGTCGGCGGTCAGCACCATCGGCGCGATCCCGGCGAGCGTCGTGGCCTGTCCATCGGCCTCGACGGGCTCGGCGTCTCCGGGCTCGGCGTCTCCGGGCTCGGCGTCTCCGGGCTGAGCCCGGATCAACCGGCGCACGTGCGAGCCGTGCACTTGCCGCCCGTACACGAGTGCAACCGCGAACTGCTCCTCCAGCGCGGCACGGTTTCGCTCCACGAGCTCGGGATCGTCGCCGCTCCGGCGCCCGAGGTTCAGGCTCGCGTACGGGCCCGTCGAGCACCCGCCGCGGCGGGTCGTGAACACCGCACAGGCCCCGGGCAAGTCGATCGCGATCTGCCCGCCGACGATCTGAAACGGCTCGCGGAGCTTCATCGGGACGGGAGCTCGACGTCGCGCGCTCGGGATCCGGACATCGGCTCAGGCTATCCGGTCTCCCGGGCGCCCTCGACGGCGCGCGCCAGCTCGGCGGCGCGTCCGGAGCTCCGCCCATCCAGCTTGGCGGCCAGCGCCGCCCGCAAGCCCCGCCCCACCGCGGGGCCCTCCGGGATCCCGGCGGCGAGCAGGTCGGTGCCGTCGATCTCCAGCTGCACGTGGCGAAGCCGGGTGAGCCAGTCCCGGGCCGCGTCGGCCGGTCCGAGCGCGCCGGCAAGCGAGACCAGCTCGGCGCCCGCACCCGCGGCCGCTTCGGCGATCTGCGACGGCCGTTGCGCTCGCGCGAGCGTGCGGGCGAGCGACGGCGCGCGCGTCGCGGCGGCGAGGATCGCGTCGCGGTCTGGGGCCTCGAACGCGAGCCTGTCGAGCAGCTCCGCAAGCCGATCGCGAGGGACTCCGCGCGCCGCGAGCGCGAGCGCGAGCAGGTCGCTGCGCCCGTCGGGTGGCAGGAGCTCGAACGAACGTCCGGCCAGCTCGCGGTCCTCCAGGCCGAAGTTGCGATCGATCGCCGAGTCGAGCTCCAGCTCGTGGAGCGCGGTCAGGGCGGCGATCGGATCGGACTCGCGCGCGAGCAATCTCAGCTCGGCGCCGATCCGCGGGCCGCTGACCGTGTCGAGCGCGCGCGTCTTCACCGCCGCGCGGGCGAGTGCGAGCGTGTGCGGTTCGATCGCGAATCCGAGCCGACTCGCGTAGCGAACGAGGCGCAGCAGTCGGGTCGGATCGTCGACGAAGCTCGCGTCGTGCAGGACGCGGAGCCTGCACGCAGCTAGATCGTCGAGCGCGGAAGCGACCGCGGTCAGCTGACCGGGCCGCGGCGGCCCGAGCGCGATCGCGATCGCGTTGACCGTGAAGTCGCGGCGCCTCAGGTCCTCGCCGAGCGTCGCGGGGTCGACGTCCGGAAGCGCGCCGGGGCGCGGGTAGGTCTCGCGCCGGGCGCGAGCGAGGTCGTAGGTGAACTGCTTCAGCCGCGCGGTCGAGGTGCCGAAGCGATCGTGAATCCGCGCACGTTCGTCGAGTGCTCGCGCCACAGCCGCGGCATCGCCTTCCACGACCAGGTCGAGATCGACAGGCTTGGCGCCCATCAACAGGTCTCGCACCGCGCCGCCGACGAGATGGACGCCGGTCGCGTCACCGAGCCGCTC
>Ga0187766_10000941_pt1 | contig 16707 bp, 18 predicted proteins | sample 0216_QUI02_MP05__4_FD_132971 | JGI IMG/M metagenome (GOLD analysis project Ga0187766, IMG submission 132971) | Tropical peat soil microbial communities from peatlands in Department of Meta, Colombia - 0216_QUI02_MP05_20_MG | ecosystem: Environmental > Terrestrial > Soil > Wetlands > Peat ... | reverse complement strand
GGAGTATGACAGGATGCGCAGGGCAATGCGGCGGAGTGAGTGACGGCGGGCACGGGAACTCATGCGACATGCCCCCTGGAAACATAGCCTGACCTGGCATTATTCCCGGCTGGCACAGGTAGCCGGTGCTGTCCTGACCAGCGCAGATAGCGGCTGGCGGTGCTGGCCGGTGATAGACACCGGCGCTGGCCGGGTGTCGGCGCTGGCCGGTGACCACCGGCTGCCCTGACCGGATCACACCGGCCTTGGTCACCCTGTCTACTCGCTGTCAAGCTCACAACAGCATCACGTCCGCTTCAACTTCACGGCGGCATGCCAACGCGGGTGGGGTGGGTAAGCCGGTCAAAGCTCGCAGGCTGTCTTGCGTGGCGTCATCCGGCAATCAGCGCACGGCGGGCATCATGGCCCGTATGAAGGTAACAGAGAGACTGTCTGGCTGGTATCAAGGCTGGAATCAGGCGAAGTATCTGAGCCGCTTTGAACGCTGGCTCAACAGGTCGCTTTGGGCATTGCTGGCAATCGCATTGGTGTACGCGGTGCTTCAGCATGTAGTCCTGGCCAATGTTTCTGAGGCTTTTCGCGGAGGCGCACGCCTAGGCATGCTGTGTTATGACATCGCCATCGCCTACACCGGAGCGTTCACGTTCTATCTGCTTAACATCAGGCTCCCGCTCCGACGCGATCGCCAGAACATCTATCGCCAAATCGGACCTGTCGCACGTGTGGTTGCCCAGGCAACGGGCCTCATGCAAATGCTCAATAAGGCAGCAGGTTTCGACGCAGACCGTGAATGTACGCTGGCGAACGTCAAGGAGGTGTGTGCAAAGATCACACCACAGACGCCTGCCGATTTACTCCTGCTAACGAACGTCAATCCGCTCAGCGCTACCGTGATGGACGCCATCTACTCTTACGCCACTCGCGCACGGCAATTGAACCGCGAACTCCTCAACCTATCAACATATCTCGCCTCTGACCTCATCCACCTGATCGCTCTCATCGAGGAACACGGAGGATTGGACAAATTCGAGCTGATGTATGCGGCGTATCAGCGCGGCCACCTTAACAAGTCGGAAAACCTATCTGGGATTGCGCCGGCACTCTTCAACTATCTTCAGATAGTCGACCGTGTTGCCAAGTATCGCAAGGGTCTTCGCTTAACGTTCTATAGGAAGCCGTCGTATCTCTTAGCGAGTGGTGACGATGAGAGCGACGCCATTCCACTCAAAGACGAGATGAATGGTTGAAAATGCGGCACACCACCGCTGAACACCACTCTCGGGCACCAGCACCACGGTGGCATGCCGACACATGGCCTGACGGTGTGGACTGTGCCGAACCGCATCGCGCATCTGAGAAACCCCCGCTGAGTACGAGCGGCTCCGGTCGCTGACACATTAGGGTCCATCGGCCCTATGCGGGCAGACATGCGCGGGGCTATGTTGCGCGGCATGCCCTGAGAACCTGGCACCACCACACCGAGATTAGGAGATTCACCAAATGACAAACTGGATTTTCTAGTTGAACCCTAAACGTTTCGACATCAAGGCTAGCGATGAAAAGGAGCGGCCCCGCCGCTTTGAAGTGGCGCGCTACCGCGACCAGCTCCACGCTGGCGACGGTGCCGCAATTTGGCGGTCGGGACCGGACGCTGGCATCATCGGCATAGCCACACTTGCCGCCAATGAGGCTGGCGCGCTTGACATTTACCAAGACGTGATCAAACCGGGCACCGGATGGCTTGAGCCCCGATGTGTCCTCTCGGTTTCGGCCTGCTGATCAGGCCTTTCAGGGATAACACTACACGAGTGACGGCGGGAACAGTGATCTGGATGTCGCCGGCTGGGCAGACTTACCGCACGGTACCCGGCAGCAAGCTGCCGGGTACCGTTGTGCGTGCCCACTGGCGAACTGCCACTGCCGAATTCGTGCGGCATCGAGTGCAGTAACCGCGCGCGATGATGCCCAAGCGCAGGCGGACCAGAGCCGACGAGCGGCACTGGCGAATCATGGCCGAGCGCAACAAGAATCAGCGCAGCAATGCCCGCGACATCACCACGCGCTGAATCTGGTTGGTGCCCTCGTAGATCTGGGTGATCTTGGCGTCGCGCATGAACCGTTCGACGGGGAAGTCGGCGGTATAGCCGGCGCCGCCGAACAGTTGCACTGCGTCGGTGGTGACCTCCATCGCCATGTCGGAGGCGAAGCACTTCGACGCCGCCGAGATGAAACCCAGATCGGGCTCGCCGCGTTCGGCCCGGGCCGCCGCCGTGTACACCATCAGCCGGGCGGCCTCCACCTTCATCGCCATGTCGGCCAGCATGAACTGGATGGCCTGGAAGGTGCTGATCGACTCGCCGAACTGCTTGCGGTCCTTGGTGTAGGCGATCGCCGCGTCCAGCGCGCCCTGGGCGATGCCCACAGCTTGGGCGCCGATCGTCGGGCGGGTGTGATCCAACGTGGCTAGCGCGGTCTTGAAACCGGTCCCCGGCTCAGCGATGATCCGATCTCCCGGGACGCGGCAGTTCTCGAAGTACAACTCGGTGGTCGGCGAGCCCTTGATCCCCAGCTTCTTCTCCTTGGGCCCAACGGTGAAGCCTTCGTCGTCCTTGTGCACCATGAACGCCGAAATCCCGTTGGCGCCACGGTCCGGATCGGTCACCGCCATCACGGTGTACCAGGTTGACTTGCCGCCGTTGGTAATCCAGCACTTGGCGCCGTTGAGAATCCAGTCGTCCCCCTCGGCCTTGGCCCGGGTTCGCATCGACGCTGCGTCACTGCCAGCCTCCCGCTCACTGAGCGCATACGAGGCCATCGCCCCGTCGGACGCCAACGTGGGCAGCACCTGCTTCTTGAGCTCCTCCGACCCCCGCATGATCAGGCCCATGGTGCCTAGTTTGTTCACGGCCGGGATCAGCGAGGCAGATGCGTCGACGCGCGCCACTTCCTCGATCACCATGCAGGTCGCCACCGCGTCCGCGCCCTGACCGCCGTACTCCTCGGGCACGTGGACGGCGTTGAAACCCGACGCGTTCAACGCCGCGAGCGCCTCCTCCGGGAACCGGGAGTGCTCGTCGACGTCGGCGGCATACGGTGCGATCTCCTTTTCCGCCAGGGCGCGCACCGCAGCCCGCAGCTCGCCGTGCTCTTCGGGCAGTTTGAACAGGTCGAACGACGGATTTGCGGCCCACTTAGCCATCTCGGACTCCTTGCTACTCGCCGGTAACTTTGCCTCGAAGCGCTGCGTCCTTGGCTCGCACCGTGTCTGCCAGCTGATCCTGAAACGCCACAACCCGGGCGCGCAGCCGCGGATCTGATGACCCCAGCATGCGCACCGCCAGCAGGCCCGCGTTGCGGGCGCCGCCGATCGACACCGTGGCCACCGGAACGCCGGCCGGCATCTGCACGATCGACAGCAGGGAGTCGATGCCGTCGAGCCGTGCCAGCGGCACCGGCACCCCGATCACCGGCAGCGGCGTGGCTGAGGCGACCATTCCCGGCAGGTGGGCCGCACCCCCGGCGCCGGCGATGATCACCTCGATGCCGCGGTCGGCCGCGCCGCGCGCATAGTCGAACATCAGCGCGGGGGTGCGGTGCGCCGAGACCACCCGAACCTCGAACGGGATGTCGAACTCGGTCAGCGCGTCGGCGGCATCGTGCATTACCGACCAGTCGCTGTCGCTGCCCATGATCACCCCGACCCGGGGCTGTTCAGCCATGCGGATCCCATCCGTCCGTCCACTGCCCGTGTGATAACCAGTGTGCCGCCCGCTCGGCGCGTTCACGCAGATTCGCCACCTCGGCTGCGTCGGCGCCCAGCAGGTTGACGTGGCCGATCTTGCGGCCCGGTCGCTCACCTTTGCCGTAGAGGTGAACCCTGGCGTCGGGCATCCGCGCGAACAGGTGGTGCAACCGCTCGTCGACGGTCATCGTCGGCGTTTGCCGGGCGCCCAGCACATTGGCCATCACCGTCACCGGCACGGTGGCGTCCGTATCGCCGAGCGGATAGTCCAGCACCGCGCGCAGATGCTGCTCGAACTGGCTGGTGCGAGCCCCGTCCATGGTCCAGTGCCCGGAGTTGTGCGGCCGCATCGCGAGCTCGTTGACCAGCAGCGCGCCGTCGGTGGTCTCGAACAGCTCGACGGCCAGCACACCGACCACGCCGAGTTCGGCCGCCAATCGCAGCGCCAGGCGTTGTGCCGCGGTGACGCGGTCGTCGGGCAGCCCGGGAGCGGGTGCGATCACCACCGTGCAGATACCGTCGCGTTGCACCGTCTCCACTACCGGCCACGCCGCGCCTTGACCGAATGGCGACCGCGCCACCAGCGCTGAGAGTTCGCGGCGCAGCACGACCCGCTCTTCGACCAGCACCGGCACGCGAGAGGCGAGTAACCGGCCGACGATATCGCGGGCCTCCGCCAGATCACGGGCCATCTGCACACCGCGGCCGTCGTAACCACCGCGAACCGCCTTGACCACGACCGGGCCGCCGAGGCGACGGGCGAACGCGTCGACGTTGTCTAAGTCGTCGAGACTCCCGACGCCGGTGTAACGCGGCACCGGCGCGCCCAGCGACTCCAGCCGCTGGCGCATGACAAGTTTGTCCTGGGCATGCACCAAGGCCTGCGGCGGCGGCGCCACGTTGACGCCTTCGGCGACCAGCTTGTCCAGCAGCTCAGTCGGGACGTGCTCGTGGTCGAAGGTGAGCGCATCGGCCCCGGCCGCAACGCGGCGCAGGTCGTCAAGGTCGGTGTGTGAGCCGATCACCACGTCCGGGGTGACCTGCGCGGCCGGGTCGTCGGCGTCGGCAGCCAGCACCCGCAGGCTCTGCCCCAGCGCGATCGCCGCTTGATGCGTCATCCGGGCAAGCTGACCGCCGCCGATCATGGCGACCAGCGGCGGAGCGGTCGGTGTACCGGGCACGGCAACCATGTTGTCATGGGGGCTGACCGGGGGTATTTAACGGCGGTGACACTGTTGCGGCGCACGGGCGGTTGGCAGTCCGTACACTGCCTTGTTGTGTCCTTTGCCGATGCCACCATCGCGGTTTTGCCCGGGCCGATCCGGCCATACGTCGAACGCCATCACGAACTGATCAAGTTCGCCATCGTCGGCGCCACCACGTTCGTCATCGACTCGGCGACCTTCTACACGCTGAAGCTCACGATCCTGGAGCCCAAGCCGGTGACCGCCAAGGTCATCGCCGGCATCGTCGCGGTGATCGCGTCCTACATCTTGAACAGGGAGTGGAGCTTCCGCGACCGTGGTGGCCGCGAGCGCCACCATGAGGCACTGTTGTTCTTCGCGTTCAGCGGCGTGGGCGTGCTGCTCTCCATGGCGCCGTTGTGGTTCTCCACTTACATCCTCCAGCTGCGGGTGCCGACGGTGTCGCTGACCGTGGAGAACATCGCTGACTTCATCTCCGCGTACATCATCGGCAACCTGCTGCAGATGGCGTTCCGCTTCTGGGCGTTCCGGCGTTGGGTGTTTCCCGACGAGTTCGGCCGCAACCCGGAAAAGGCGCTGGAATCCACCCTCACCGCCGGCGGGATCGCCGAAGTCTTCGAAGACACCATCGAGGAAGGCGGCACCGTCACCCTGCTGGGCGCGTGGCGGTCGCGCCGGTTTGCTCAGCTCGGCGATTCCTCGGATCCCAGGGTGTCGAAAACCTCGTGATACAGCAGCGCGTGTACCTGCTCCACGCGCGGAATGTCATAGAACTCCAGCGGATCCTGTGACGCGGACTCGATAATCAGCGTCCCGGTGCGCAGTATCCGGTCGACGATCCGGTTCCGGAACTCCACGCTGTTGATGCGCGCCAGCGGGATGTCGGTTCCGGTGCGGGTCAGCAGTCCGTGCCTGAACATCATTCGCCGGTCGGTGATGACGAAATGGGTGGTTAACCAGTTCAGGAACGGCCTCAGCGTCAGCCAGCCGATGACCACCAACCAGATTGCCCAGATGACCGCGAAGAGGACGTTTTTGGCGGTCGGATCCCAATTCGTCGCGTTGACCACCGCGGCGACGAATGCCGCCAGCCCGGTCGCCAGGATGAGAACCAGCACCGCCCCGATTAGACATTTCCAGTGCGGGTGCCGGTGCAAGACCACTTGCTCGTCGTCGGCCAGCACGTTGTCGGGGTAGCGCACGCTGGCACTTTACCCAGGGTCAACCGGCCGCAAATGCGTGATGTCGCCGGCCGAGATCGTCACGGTTTTTTCGCCCATGTCGATGTGCAACCGGCCCAGCTCGTCGACGGATTGGGCAACGCCGACGACCTGTCGGTCACCGGGCAGCGTCGCCCGGACGCGGGAACCCAGGGTCAGGCTGTAGCGCTGGTAATCGGCGACCAGCGCCGGGTCCGCGCCCCCCGCGGCCCGCCATCGTTCGATACGAAGCGCCAACTCGCGAAGAATTCTGGCGGCCAACACGTTTCGATCAGTCGCCGGTGATCCCAGCATCAACAACGAGGTGGCCGCCGGGTCCGGGGCTTCGGCGATCGTCAACGTCACGTTGAGCCCCAGACCCACCACGATCACCGGCTGCGGCGCGGCTACTTCGGTGAGGATTCCCGCGAGCTTGCCGTCACCCACCAGCACATCATTGGGCCATTTCAGACCCGCTTCCACCCCGGCTATCCCGCGCACCGCGTCGACCACTGCGACACCGGTCGCCAGCGGCAACCATCCCCATCCCGACTGGGGGACCGAGGACGCGCCGACCCCGACGGACATGGCGATCTGCGCGCGCGGCGGGGCCGACCACTGCCGGCCCTGACGTCCGCGACCGGCGCTCTGGTATTCGGCGACCAGAACCGATCCGTCTATATCGACGCCGGCCGCGCACCGGGCGAGCAGATCGGCGTTGGTGGAGCCGGTCTCGTCGACGACGTCGAGCTGGCGCCACGGCAACCCCGGCCCGACCAGGCCGTCGCGCAACGCCGGCGCGTCCAGTGGCACCCTGAGCGGATCACCGTCCATCGCTGCCCAGCGTAGCGGGCAGAGGGACAACTGCCGCTAAGCTCGGTAGCCATGACGAGCGTTACCGATCACCATGCGGAGCCGGCTGCCGAGCACACGATCGACATCCATACCACCGCGGGCAAGCTGGCGGAGCTGCGCAAGCGGACCACGGAGACGCTGCATCCGGTCGGTGAGGCCGCGGTCGAGAAGGTGCACGCGAAGGGCAAGCTGACCGCTCGTGAGCGCATCTACGCGTTGCTGGACGAGGGCTCGTTTGTGGAGCTGGACGCCTTGGCCAGGCACCGCAGCACCAACTTCGGCCTCGACGCCAAGCGCCCGCTCGGCGACGGCGTGGTGACCGGCTACGGCACCATCAACGGTCGCGACGTGTGCATCTTCAGCCAGGACGCCACGGTGTTCGGTGGCAGCCTCGGGGAGGTCTACGGCGAGAAAATCGTCAAGGTACAAGAGCTGGCGATCAAGACCGGTCGCCCGCTCATCGGCATCAATGACGGCGCCGGGGCCCGCATCCAGGAGGGCGTGGTCTCGCTGGGCCTTTACAGCCGGATCTTCCACAACAACATCCTGGCCTCCGGCGTGATCCCGCAGATCTCGCTGATCATGGGCGCCGCCGCGGGTGGGCACGTGTACTCGCCCGCACTGACCGACTTCGTGATCATGGTCGACCAAACCAGCCAGATGTTCATCACCGGCCCGGACGTCATCAAGACTGTCACCGGCGAGGACGTGACGATGGAGGAGCTGGGTGGTGCCCACACCCATATGGCGAAGTCCGGCACGGCACACTATGTCGCATCGGGCGAGCAGGACGCCTTCGAGTGGGTTCGCGACCTGTTGAGCTACCTTCCGCCCAACAACTACGCCGATCCGCCGCGATATGCCGCGCCGGTTCCCGAGGGCGCTATCGAGGACAACCTCACCGCCGAGGACCTCGAGTTGGACACGCTGATCCCGGACTCCCCCAACCAGCCCTACGACATGCACGAGGTGATCACCCGCATCCTCGACGACGACGAGTTCCTCGAGGTGCAGGCCGGTTACGCCAACAACATCGTCGTCGGGTTCGGCCGAATCGAGGGCCGCCCCGTGGGTATCGTCGCCAATCAGCCCACCCACTTCGCCGGCTGCCTGGACATCAACGCATCGGAGAAGGCAGCGCGCTTCGTGCGTACCTGCGACTGCTTCAACATCCCGATCGTCATGCTGGTGGACGTGCCGGGCTTCCTGCCGGGCACCGACCAGGAGTACAACGGCATCATCCGCCGCGGCGCCAAGCTGCTCTACGCCTACGGCGAGGCCACCGTCCCGAAAATCACCGTCATCACCCGTAAGGCCTACGGCGGCGCCTACTGCGTGATGGGCTCCAAGGACATGGGTGCCGACGTCAACGTCGCGTGGCCGACCGCGCAGATCGCGGTGATGGGCGCATCGGGGGCGGTCGGCTTCGTCTACCGCCCGCAGCTGACCGAGGCCGCCGCGAAAGGTGAGGACGTCGACGCGCTGCGACTGCAGCTGCAGCAAGAGTACGAGGACACCTTGGTCAACCCGTACATTGCCGCCGAGCGAGGCTACGTCGACGCGGTGATCCCGCCGTCACACACTCGCGGCTACATCGCCACCGCACTGCGGCTGCTGGAACGCAAGATCGCGCAGCTGCCGCCCAAGAAGCACGGGAACATTCCACTATGAAGTCGAACGAGCGGAGCGGGAGCGACGGAAGTGAGACGAACGATTCACTATGACCGAGCATGAGCCGCACGAACCGCATGTTCAGATACTCAAGGGAGAGCCCACCGACGAGGAGCTGGCCGCGCTGATGATCGCGGTGCTGGGCTCGGCCGGCGGTCCGGCCGAGCCCGCGCAACCTGAGCGCAACCGCTGGGGGCTACCGGTCGACAAGCTGCGGTATCCGATCTTCAGCTGGCAGCGCGTCACGCTCCTGGAACGGATCCACATGCGGCGATGACCCGGGTGGTGCTCGGGTCCGCCTCTCCCGGTCGGCTCAAGGTGCTCCGCCAGGCGGGCATCGACCCGCTGGTCATGGTCGCTGGCATCGATGAGGATAGGGTCACCGCTGGTCTGGGGCCAGGCGCCTCACCCCGTGACATAGTCTGCACACTGGCCCGGGCCAAAGCCGAGCAGGTCGCAGCCGTCGTTGATCGCGCTGCCGCGGCGGATTGTGTTGTCATCGGCTGCGATTCGATGCTCTACATTGGCGGCCGGCTGTGCGGCAAGCCGCAATCCGTCGCCGACGCCCGCGCACAATGGCAGTCGATGGCGGGTCGTGCCGGGCAACTCTATACCGGCCATTGTGTGATCCGTTTGCGGCACAATGAAATCGTCCACCGCGGTGCTGAAACATCTATCACCACAGTGCGTTTCGGCGCGCCCTCGGCCGAAGACCTCGATGCTTACCTTGCCAGCGGGGAATCGTTGCAGGTGGCGGGCGGATTCACGCTGGACGGCTTGGGCGGCTGGTTCATCGACGGAGTCGAAGGCGACCCGTCGGCGGTGGTGGGGATCGGGCTGCCGGTGACGCGGTCACTGCTTCACCGCGCGGGGTTGTCCATCGCCGCGCTGTGGGCGGCCAATCCGGTCACCTAAGCCCCGTGCGCCGGAATCGGCGCTAGCGCGACGGTTACTCGCGATTTTGTCGCGCTGCTGTCGATTTCGGCGCCTGGCCCCGGCAAGGCCGTGGTGGGTAGGCTTGAGGTGTGCCGCTACCAGAAGATCCAAGCCCCACCCTGTCCGGCTACGCGCACCCAGAACGGCTGGTCACCGCCGACTGGCTGGCCGGCAGCATGGGTAAACCCGGTCTGGTCATCGTCGAATCCGACGAGGACGTGTTGCTCTACGACGTCGGCCATATTCCCGGCGCGGTGAAGATCGACTGGCACACCGACCTCAACGACCCGAGAGTGCGCGACTACATCACCGGCGAGCAATTCGCCGCGTTGATGGACCGAAAGGGCATCGCCCGCGATGACACCGTGGTGATCTATGGCGACAAGAGCAATTGGTGGGCCGCCTATGCGCTGTGGGTCTTCACGTTGTTCGGCCATCCCGATGTCCGGCTGCTCAACGGCGGGCGCGACCTCTGGCTCTCTGAAGACCGTGAGACCACATTGGAGGTCCCGAGCAAGACGTCGAGCGGCTATCCCGTCGTGCAGCGCAACGACGGACCGATTCGTGCGTTCAAAGACGATGTGCTGGCCAGCCTGGGCAGCCAGCCGCTCATCGACGTGCGTTCACCGGAGGAGTACACGGGCAAGCGCACACACATGCCCGACTACCCCGAGGAGGGCGCGCTGCGCGCCGGTCATATCCCGACGGCGGTGCACATCCCGTGGGGGAAGGCGGCCGACGAGAGCGGGCGGTTCCGCAGCCGCGAGCAGCTGGAACAGCTCTACGGCTTCGTCAAGCCGGACGACAAGACCATCGTCTACTGCCGCATCGGGGAGCGGTCCAGCCACACCTGGTTCGTCCTGACGCACCTGCTCGGCAAGCCCGGTGTGCGCAACTACGACGGCTCATGGACCGAATGGGGCAACGCCGTGCGGGTACCGATCGTCGCGGGCGAAGAACCGGGAGCTGTACCGGTCTTATGACCCTGCCTGCGCCATTGGCCGAGGTGGTGTCCGACTTCGCCGAAGTCCAGGGCCAGGACAAGCTGCGGCTGCTGCTGGAATTCGCCAACGAATTGCCGGCACTCCCGGCCGATTTGGAAGAGGCGGCGATGGAGCCGGTGCCCGAGTGCCAGTCGCCGCTGTTTCTGCACGTCGACGCCGGCGATCCCATGCGGGTGCGGCTGCATTTCAGCGCGCCGGCCGAAGCGCCCACCACCCGCGGGTTCGCCTCGATTTTGGCCGCCGGGCTGGATGAACAGCCCGCCGCCGACATTCTGGCCGTGCCCGAAGATTTCTACACCGACCTAGGCCTGGCGGCTTTGATCAGCCCGCTGCGGCTGCGCGGGATGTCGGCCATGCTTGCCGGGATCAAGCGGCAACTGCGCGACTCAGGCTGAATTCCGGGCACCGCATCATTCGGCGCGCGGCGTGGCGCTTAGACTTCCCCCGACGCTGTTGTAAGAAATTCTCTTACAGAACGTCCGCAGATATGCCATACCAGGAGGCGCAGTGCCTAGTCACGCCAACTCGAGGATCTCCAAGGTGCTGGTCGCCAATCGCGGTGAGATCGCGGTGCGGGTGATCCGAGCGGCCAGGGATGCCGGGCTGCCCAGCGTGGCCGTGTACGCCGAACCCGACGCCGAGGCTCTGCACGTGCGCTTAGCTGACGAGGCCTTCGCCCTAGGCGGGCAGACGTCAGCCGAGTCGTATCTCGATTTCGGCAAGATCCTCGACGCCGCCGATAAGTCAGGCGCAAACGCTATCCACCCCGGCTACGGCTTCCTGGCGGAGAACGCCGACTTCGCGCAGGCCGTCATCGACGCCGGCCTGATCTGGATCGGACCGAGCCCGCAGTCGATCCGCGATCTCGGCGACAAGGTCACCGCCCGGCATATCGCCGCCCGCGCCCAGGCTCCACTGGTGCCCGGCACCCCCGACCCGGTGAAGGGCGCCGGCGAAGTGGTGGCCTTCGCCGACGAGTACGGCCTGCCGATCGCGATCAAGGCCGCGCACGGCGGCGGCGGCAAGGGCATGAAAGTGGCCCGCACCGTCGAGGAGATTCCCGAGCTGTACGACTCGGCCGTCCGCGAGGCGACGGCCGCGTTCGGCCGGGGCGAGTGCTACGTCGAGCGCTACCTCGACAAGCCACGCCACGTCGAGGCGCAGGTCATCGCCGACCAGCACGGCAACGTCGTCGTCGCCGGTACCCGCGACTGCTCGCTGCAGCGACGCCACCAGAAACTGGTCGAGGAAGCACCGGCGCCGTTTTTGACCGACGCGCAGCGCAAGGAGATCCACGAATCCGCCAAGCGGATCTGCAAAGAGGCGCACTACTACGGCGCCGGCACCGTCGAGTATCTGGTGGGCCAGGACGGCGCGATCTCGTTCCTGGAAGTCAACACCCGGCTGCAGGTGGAGCACCCGGTCACCGAGGAAACCGCGGGCATCGATTTGGTCTTGCAGCAGTTCAAGATCGCCAACGGCGACAAGCTGGACATCACCGAGGACCCCCCGCCGCGCGGGCACGCCATCGAATTCCGGATCAACGGGGAGGACGCGGGACGCAACTTCCTACCGGCACCGGGACCGGTGACGAAGTTTCAACCGCCCAGTGGCCCGGGTGTGCGGTTGGACTCCGGTGTCGAGACCGGTTCGGTGATTGGCGGTCAGTTCGACTCGATGCTGGCCAAGCTGATCGTGCACGGCACCACCCGTCAGGAGGCGCTCGCCCGGGCCCGGCGCGCGCTCGACGAGTTCGAGGTCGAGGGCCTGGCCACCGTCATCCCGTTCCACCGTGCGGTGGTGTCCGACCCGGCATTCATCGGCGATGACAACGGTTTCTCGGTGCACACCCGCTGGATCGAGACCGAATGGAATAACACCATCGAACCCTTCACCGGCGGTGAACCCCTCGACGAAGAGGACGCCCGACCACGCCAGAAAGTGGTCGTCGAGGTCGGTGGTCGCCGGCTCGAGGTGTCGCTGCCTGCTGATCTCGCGCTGTCCAATGGCGGCGGCTGCGGCCCGGTCGGTGTTATCCGCAAAAAGCCCAAGCCGCGCAAGCGGGGTGCGCTCGCCGGCGCGGCGTCATCAGGTGACGCGGTGACCGCACCCATGCAAGGCACCGTGGTGAAGGTCGCAGTCGAAGAAGGACAGGAGGTCGCCGCCGGCGACCTGGTGGTGGTCCTCGAAGCGATGAAGATGGAGAACCCGGTCACTGCGCACAAGGACGGCACCATCACCGGGCTGGCGGTCGAGGCTGGCTCCGCCATCACCCAGGGCACGGTGCTGGCCGAGATCAAGTAGCGGCACCCTGGACCCTGTCGCGATCAACGCCGGCGCGTGGTATCTGCGGGCACTGCGCGCGGATAGTCGCGTCGACGACCCCCCGCGCTGGCCGACCTCGGAAACCGACCCCGAGTACGTCGCACGCTGCGCCGCACAGTGGTCATCGGACAGCAGCTATCCACACGCGAGCGCGGGATGGGCAGGTAGACGCGGCGAGGGCCGGCGCCGTATCGGTGCGGCGGTTCGCCACCACGATCGCTTGCCCCGCGGTGAATTGTCATAGCCCAACCACCGACGGTGCCTAAAAACGCCCTCTGACCAGCGTCTCCGTGAATCTGTCTGCGATCGTTGTCGGCCCAGCCAGCCCCAGGTAGAGTTCAAAACAGGTTGAGTTCACAGCCGCCGGAATAACGTCAACGACGTGCGGAGAGGCGAACTCCCTGCCGTGGGGGCCCTAAGCACTTGACGTGATCCACTGACGAATGCTCGTCGACTGATGGAGTCACCTATGTCTGCCATGAACACAGCTCGATCTGCGGGCGCGGCCGTCGGCATAGACGCCGCATTTCCCTCCCAACCCTGGGAAAGCCGCACCGCCCGTTTCACCGCTCGCTGGGGGCCGTCGGCCGCGGTGATCACCGCGCACGGCGAACTCGACGCCTCCAACGCCGGTCAGCTAGCCGAGTACGTCCAGCGTTGCGCCACTTATTCCAAGTCGCTGGTCCTCGACCTAAGTGGCGTGGAATTCTTCGGCACAGCTGGATTTTCGGCACTGCACACGATCGACATCCGATGCGTAGGCGCTGATGTGCACTGGACCGTGGTGCCCAGCCGGGCGGTTTCCCGGTTGTTACGCATCTGCGATCCCGAGGGGGTGCTGCCGACGGCGGAGTCGGTGGCCGCGGTGCTGACCAGCCGCGACGAGCGGGGACGACTACTCCAACTGGTCTCGCAGTCGCGCTAACGATTTAGCAAGCAGCCGGGACACATGCATCTGCGAGATTCCGACCCGCTCGGCGATCTGCGTTTGTGTCATCGACTGAAAAAACCTGAGCACCAACACTGTTCGTTCGCGCTCCGGCAGCGCGTCCAGTAACGGACGCAACGCCTCTCGGTCTTCGATCCGCTCGAGGCCAGCGTCCACGTCGCCGAGCGTGTCGGCGATTGCGCGTGCGTCGTCGTCGTCGTCCCCGACGCCGCCGCTGTCGATCGACAGGGTTTTGTAAGAACTCCCCGCCACCAGGCCCTCGACGACCTCGGCGCGGTCCATGTCGAGTTCCTCGGCCAGCTCAGATGCGGTGGGCGCCCGCCCGAGCCGTTGCGACAGATCGGCGGTGGCGGTGCCGAGTCGTAGGTGCAGTTCCTTCAGACGCCGCGGAACTTTGACCGACCAGCTGTTGTCGCGAAAGTGGCGTCGGACCTCGCCCATGATGGTGGGCACCGCGAAGGAGACGAAATCCGACCCGGCGTCGACGTCGAAGCGGACGACCGCGTTGACCAAGCCGACCCGGGCGACCTGGACCAAGTCATCACGTGCTTCGCCACGGCCTTCGAATCGGCGGGCGATGTGATCGGCCAGTGGCAAGCACCGCTCCACGATCTTGTCTCGGTGGCGCTGAAATCCCACGGAGTACGCATCGAAAGCGGCCAGCTCACGAAACATCTCCAGGACGTCGGCGTATTCATTGGGTCGCGAAGCGGAACCACCGACAGCTCGCGATGTCACCTGTTGGCGCCCGCCCGTCGCGTCGTCAAGGTGATGCCGAATACGCCGCCGCCTTCATCGGGCTCGTGACCGTCGTGGAAGGTCTGCACGTCGTCGGCTAGCGATGTCAGAACATGCCAGCTGAAGCTGCCCGGTGTCAGCACATCGTAGGTCTCGCACGTCGCGGAAGCCTCCACCACCAATTCGTCATCTCGCGGATCGACGACCACAACAAGCGTTGCGTTGGGGGTCGCGGAGCGCATCAACCGGGTGCACACTTCGTCCACCGCCAGCCGCAGATCCGCCACGGCGTCGAAATCGAGGTCCTCGAAGGTGCCGACGGCGCCGACCAGCGTACGCAGCACCGCCAGATTCTCCAGATGTGCGGCGACCCGCAGTTCGACGGCGCGATCGCCGCGTCGTTGCTTGTCACCCCGCGGTTCGGCGGTCATGTGGCCTCCCGGGAAATCCTGACCGACACTACCTCTGCGTTCAAGCCGGTTAGTCATGACCACGTCCGGGTATTCCACCCGCCGTGGGCGGGGCCAACACGACCGAGACACGCCGGACGCAGCGGCTCCGGCGTGCTGCGGTGATCGCCGGAGTCACGCTGATAGTGATGATCTTGGTTGTAGTAGCGGTCTTCGTGATCGCTTTTGTGATCCTTTCCCCCATGATGGGGTAGCCGCCGCAACCCAATAGCGTCGGCTGGCGTCCTGGCTGGCTCAGTGCACATCATGGTGTCGACGTGGTACCCGCTTGCCGCGGTGAATAAAACCCAGTGATATTGGTGCACCGTTCCGACGATCTGACCCACGGATAGGAGAGCGGGATGCACGACCGCGACAATTTTTCCGACGAGGTCCCCGTTGCCGACGCGATCGCGCAGGAACAAGACCCCGCGCCCGTGCCCACCCCACCCGAGGAGTCCGGTCCGCCGATAGAGGCGGATGCGTGCGACTGGCAGGAGCAGCTGCAGGAAGTCGGCGGTGACGACCGTGAGGAGTATCGAGAGTAGCTGCGCCCTCACGCGACTCTGGCCGGGTGTCTTCCGGGCTCTGGCCGGGTGTCTTCCGGGCCGAATGGCGAAATAAGCCGGACGCACCTCGCAACGACTCGACTATGCAGGCATTTTGATGAGTCAACGCGGTTCTTCACAGCCCCAGCCCCGAGACCTACGCTTATTGCCATGAGGCAAATTCTGCTGCGGGCAGTTGTGCTTCTGGGATCGTGGGCGATCGGACTGATGGTAGCGGCGTGGGTTGTTCCCGGTGTTTCGGTATCGGCGTCGGGGTTCATCGTCGCCGTAGTGCTGTTCTCGGTAGCGCAGGCGACCTTGTCGCTGTTGATCTTGAAGTTGCCCCATGGATATGCGTCGCTGCTCCTCGGGGGCACCGGCCTGGCATTGACCCTCGCCGCGTTGGGTCTCGCCTCGGCATTAACTCACGGGCTCAGCATCCGCGGCATTGAATCCTGGGCTGCCGCAACGGTTGTGGTGTGGCTCGTGACAACGATCGGGGCGATTTCACTGCCTGATGTGTTCGTCCGCGGTAAAGTCGGCTCGACCTGACCAAATCGAGGCAGGGCACGCCAGAGCCGGATAATGTGCGGCGCGGTGGAGCTTCGGGACCGCTGATGCTGTTGGTGATGACGATGACCCACCGGCGGCGCTCCTGTAGTGCGACCAGTAGTCTTCGCCCTACTGGACAACCGCTGGTCAGCGGCAAAGTTCTGCATTTCGCCGTGTCCGCCCAGTGAGTAGCATTGTGCTATCTGATCCAATGACGGAGGGGAGATGATGGGAGACACGCATCACGATCCGACGGATCATTCCCGGACCACGCAACCGCACGCTGGTATCACGATGAAGGACAACTTCTTCTGGCCCGGGTTCATCCTGCTAGCCGTCGCGTTGTCCGGGATGATCAGCACCGCGGCAGTCGCCGCCTACCGACATTACGAATGGCTCGCCACGACGGTGCTCGTCGCCGTGCTCGGAACGGTCGCCGGAGCGCTATGGTTCGTCGTGGAGCTTCGCCGCGTGGCCCGCATGGACGAGCAGTGGGCACGCCGCGTGCGCCCCGATAGTCGGCCACGGCAGCGT
>Ga0187766_10000940_pt1 | contig 16719 bp, 11 predicted proteins | sample 0216_QUI02_MP05__4_FD_132971 | JGI IMG/M metagenome (GOLD analysis project Ga0187766, IMG submission 132971) | Tropical peat soil microbial communities from peatlands in Department of Meta, Colombia - 0216_QUI02_MP05_20_MG | ecosystem: Environmental > Terrestrial > Soil > Wetlands > Peat ... | reverse complement strand
GCACTGCACAGCCAGAATCCGGCGTTCCACACCACGCTCGGGCAAGCAAGGCTCCACCTCGGCCAACTCGAAGCCGCATTGGGAAGCTTTCGAACCGCAACCGAACTTCAGGTCGATTTTGTCGCGGCCTACTCCCTTGCGGGCTTGGTGCTGCGGCAGATGGGGCGGAATGACGAGGCTCGTGTCGCACTCGAAAAGGCCCTCGCCTTGGAGCCAAACCTCGTTGCAGCGCTGTTCCATCTTGGCGCCATCCTCGATGAACAAGGCAATCGCACCGGTGCTATCGACTGTTACCGACGGGCATTGGCGCTGGCGCCCGATTTTGCCGAAGCTGAACTCAACCTCGGAATCTGCTTGGCACAGGTCGATGATGTGGCGGAAGCCCTTCCCCATCTCGAACGTGCCGCGGTCCTTCGGCCCGATCTCGCGGATGCGCATGGCGCGCTCGGCAACGCCTTGCTCGAGTCAGGGCAAGGCGAGCGCGCGATCGCCGCCTATCGAAGAGCGCTTGAGATCGAACCGAAATCGGCACTTGTGCTCTTCAATCTTGGAAATGCCTTCCGTGCAGAAGGCCGTTTCGAGGCTGCTTTGATGACGTATCGCGAGGCACTTGCATCGGATCCTCGATTGTCGCAGGCAGCCATCAACGCGGGTGGGGTATTCGACGACCTCCATCGCTATGCCGAGGCAGAACAATGCTATCGCCAGGCGCTAGCGATCGACCCGAACGCGGCCCTCGCGCATGCCGGCCTCAGCCTGGTTCAACGCGCCCAGGGTGCGACTGGCGAAGCCCTGTCCGAGGCCGAACGTAGCGTCGCCCTCGACGCCCAGTTGCCCGAGACTCACACGGCGGTGGGGCTCTGCCAGCAAACGCTCGGAAAATTCGATGCCGCCGCCGCCGCCTTCCGCCGCGCGCTTGCAATCGACCCGCTTCAGCCGGCGGCACTCGTGCAGCTTGCTGTCATGCGGGGGGTTGAACTCAGCGAGGCCGAGCGAACTCAGATCGAGCGAGCGCTGACAAAGCCGAAGCTGCGACTCAAAGATAAAGCGAGTCTTCACTTCGCAATGGGGACGGTCGCCGATGGGCGGGGCGCGTATGACGAGGCCTTCGGGCATTACGCCAAAGCCAATGCGATCAAAGCGGGAATGCACCACTACGATCCCATCCAAATCGAGCGCCACGTCGACGCACTTATCGAAACCTTCGACCGCGCTTTTTTTGAGGTGCGCCGGGACTTCGGCGTCCCTTCCGAACAACCTATTTTCGTGCTTGGCATGCCTCGATCGGGCACCACGCTTGTCGAGCAGATTTTGGCGAGCCATCCTGGAGTGCACGGTGGGGGGGAACTTTCGGCGGCGGATCAATGGATAACCGGTCTCGACCTGTTGCCGACGATAAGAGAAGCGCGCATGGAATATCCAAAATCGACGCGCATTCTCGATCGATCCGCCGCGGAGAGGCTGGCCGGACGCTATCTCGACGAGATCGGTCGAGAGGCCGGTGCGGCACTTCGGATCACCGACAAGCTACCGGCGAATTTCCTGCGCATTGGCCTGATCGCACTTCTGCTGCCGCGCGCCCGCATCATTCATTGCATGCGTGATCCGCTCGACACCTGTCTCTCGTGTTACTTTCAGAACTTCGCCGAACCGATGCCGTTCACCAACACGCTCGACCGCCTCGGTCGATACTACCGCGCCTATGAGCGACTCATGGCCCACTGGCGCAGCGTACTGCCTCAGCGCATGCTCGAAGTGTCGTATGAGGAGCTTGTCGCCGAACCCGACCGGTGGTGTCGTCAAATTCTCGCGCATTGCGCACTCCCTTGGGACGAGGGCGTATTACGCTTCTTTGCGACGGATCGTTCCATCCGTACCGCAAGCGTCTGGCAGGTGCGCCAGCCGATCTACCTGAGCTCGGTCGGACGCTGGAAGCATTATCGGGATCATCTGGCACCGCTCCTCAACGCCCTCGGCCGCGATGCAAATGCCGAATCCGGCCCCAATGCCGCCGCCTAGTGCCAACGCACATTCGGATCACCCGCGAATTTTCGGATTCGCGGCCTTGGCAATCCTCGGAATGGTTCTAGTCGGGCTTTCGGCCTGTGATGAGCCTACTACCAAGCCGGATGGCGCCAAGACGGAGCCCGCCGTCACGCTCGCCTATCCCTACCCGGTCCCCCAGGGCGTCGCATTCGCTGATTACCGGGAGGTGGCCGAGCGGAATGCCTGGGTCTATGTCCGGGTGCGCGTCTATTCCGATGCACCGGAAGATGTGGGAACGGAACGCGGAGCACCACCCGCCTCGACCGCTCTCAGTTTCGCAAGCGGCATTATCGCCGATCGACGCGGCTACGTCGTGACGGCAGCACATGTCGCGAACTCGACGAAGTACAAGGCCGAAGTAATCTTGCTCGACGGCCGACGCTATCTCGGTCGCGTCGTCGCGGTCGAGCGTTCACGTGAGCTTGGCCTCATCAAGATCGAGCCGTTCGATGGCATGCAAGTCGCCCACTTTGCCGATGGCGAAGAACTGCCGACCGGTGAGCCTGCACTCACCATTGGCACGCCGGCGCATCACGGGGGAATCGTGATCGTTGGCACCGTGCTCCGGCACCTCAAAACGCGCATCAGTTACAACGACTATGGCTACGACAACGCCATAGCGCTGGCGATGCGAATTGAGTCGGGCGATTCGGGCGGGCCCGTGCTGGACCGAAATGGACAAGTGGTCGGCATGATCGCAAGCAACTATTCCGCCGATATTGGGCTGGCCGTGCCGTCCGAAGACATTCGGTCCTTCATTCGCGCCCATACGGGTGGATGACGTCGGCGGGTACAGTGACACGTGGATGGCTTGCCTACCATGCGGAAATCGCCCTCGACAAATCCGCGTCGCGCGCCATCTATCGGAAAAGGTTATTCCGGGCTGCCGTATTGTACGGGGTCACGGCGAGGAAATTGGTACGCAACGACGCTCCACCCCCACGTTAGGGCATGGAGCTGTGAGGTTGTCGCATGATTGAAATTCGCCCCTTCGCCAAGCTGGGTCGATTCGAGAACGACTGGCTCAGAGCACGATATCATTTCAGTTTTGCAGAATATTTCGACCCCTCGCGCGTAAGCTTCGGGGCTCTTCGGGTTTGGAATGACGACCGTATTTCGCCCCAAAATGGCTTCCCTCCTCACGGCCATCGCGACATGGAAATCATCACATATATTCGTCGTGGCGCTGTCACGCATGAAGATCACCTTGGCAATCGCGGCCGGACCGAAGCTGGCGACGTACAGGTCATGAGTGCCGGCACCGGCATCGTCCACGCCGAATACAACCTCGAGACCGAACCGACCGAGTTGTTCCAAATTTGGATCGAACCTGCGCAGCGCGGTCTTGCCCCCCGTTGGGGTACGCGCCAATTTCCGAACGACGGGCGCGAGGGAAAATTCATGGTGCTCGCATCCGGCCGATCCGAACACGCGGGCACCGGTGCATTACCCATTAATCAGGATGCCTCGCTGCTTGGCGCCACTGTCGCTACCGGCAAGACGCTCGAGTATCGGCTGGAGCGCGGTCGGCGAGCCTATCTCGTCGCACCGCGCGGGCGGCTCAGCGTCAACGGCGTCGAAGCGGCGGCCCGCGATGGGATCGCCGTTCATGACGAAGAGCGGATCGAGGTAAAGGCGTTTGAAGAGAGCGAAGTGGTGCTGGTCGACGTGCCGTGACTGAGGACGGTGAGGGTAAAATGAGTTGGATCGGCGAAAAGCGATGACCGCGTTCCCGAGTGTGTTCGTCTCCCACGGCGCCCCGACATTGGCGCTTACCCCGTGCCCTGCGCGCGATTTCTTGTCCGGCCTCGGCAAAGACCTTGGCCGCCCGACCGCCATACTTTGCGTATCGGCTCACTGGGAATTGCCGGGGCCGACGGTCAGTGCGGCGGTCGAGCCCGAGACCATTCACGATTTTTACGGGTTCCCCGAACCGCTCTACAACCTTCGCTACCCGGCCGCAGGGGCGCCTGCCCTCGCAGAACGGGTCGGAGGACTCTTGGAGCATGCCGGCTTCGATTGTGCGTCCGATCCGACGCGCGGTCTCGATCACGGCGCCTGGGTCCCGCTACTTCTCATGTACCCGAACGCCGACATACCGGTCGCTCAATTCGCGGTAAACATGCCCCTCGGCCCTGCTCATCATTTCGCCATCGGCCACGCGCTCGAGCCCTTGCGGCGGGAAGGGGTGTTGGTTCTCGGCAGCGGTGGGGCCACACACAATCTCCGAGAGTTCGGTGCCTACCCTATCGACGCCAATCCCTTATCCCATGTCGAAGCATTCGACGCCTGGCTCAAGGCAACGACCGAGGCGGGCAATACGGAATCCCTCATTGAATATCGCAGGACCGCGCCCCATGCCCGCCGCATTCATCCGCGGGAGGAACATTTCCTTCCATTCTTCGTGGCCCTCGGCGCGGGCGGCTTACAAGCGAAGGGCCGCCAGATTCATTCGAGCTTCACCTATTCCGTGCTTTCGATGGCCGCATTCGCATTCGACTGATTGGCTTTCGTCGGCTCATGAAGCGTGACTCCGCGGGCTCCGGGGTGTACGAAGAGCACCCTGAAGGGAAATTCGAGCTTATCTCCTGATGCGCCTGCACCACTTCTGTTCTGCCCTCCTGGTACTGTTTCTTGTCGCCGGAACGGCGTTCGCCCAAGAGACAGCCGATACTCCTCAGCAGCGATTCACCCAAATGGCCGACGGGTGGCGCCAGACGCTCGACCAGGTGCAGGCCGATCTTCACAATGCTGACCTGACGCGCGAACAATTGGACGCACTTCTGGCCAAAGCAAGCGATGTGCTTCAAAGTGCTGGCGCTGCCCGCAGCGCCGTGACGGAGCGACGCAAACCCCTCGCGAATGAACTTACGGCACTTGGCCCGGAACCTGAAAAGGGTCAACCGGTGGAGTCGCTCGACGTCGCGAACCAGCGCCGCCAGCTTCTCATCCAAATCGGGGTCTTCGACGCGCGGCTCAAGCAGGCCGAACTGGCGATCGCCCGGGCCACGGCACTTCAGAGCGGTATCACGCGCCGGAGCAACGCGCTGCTTGCGAAGCGCCTTTTGCTGCGCGAGCCGCCCGTGCTCTCGCTTTCCGTGTTGAGTGCGGCGGCGGGTCAGCTCGGCAGCGTGCTCGCGGCACTCGCCGCGGCACCTGGCGATTGGTGGCAAACAGGTGAGAGCGCCAAGATTAGCCCTGCAAATGCCGGGGGCCTCGCGTTGATCGTGGTGATCGCATTTGGCGCCGCCTGGCCACTTCGGACATGGCTCCTGCGCCGGTTTGGGCGTTCCAACGAAATTGCCGAGCCATCCTATGCGCGGCGGGCACTCGCTGTCGCGGTCGAAGGGTTCGCGCGCGGCATGCTGCCCGCGATCGGACTTTTAGCGGTCACCGGCCTCGTCATGGGTGAGGACATCGCCAATTATCTTTTCGGGCGCATGGTCGGCGGCGCAATCGTCGGTATCGTTTTCTTCTCGGTCACGGCGGCGATTGTCCGTGTGGCCCTATCTCCGGCTGCGCCCAACTGGCGCATCGTGCCCTTGAGTGCTGAGGCTTCACGCTTCATCGCGCATCGGCTCGTGGGTATCGCCGCGATTACCGCAGTCGCACTTGCGATTGGGATCGCCATCGGACAATTCCGCGACGAATCCCGCGAGCTCTTCCGCGTCATTGGCCTCGTTATCGACACGCTCGCGGCGATATTCGCGCTGTCGCTACTTAAGCGCGGCCTTTGGCTGCGCGATGGTGCTGAAACCGAAGCGAAGTCGGCCGTCGAGGGCGAAGCGGAATCCAGGCCCGACGCGAGCAAGAGGCCCTCGTTATTCTGGCCGGTCTTGCGCATCACGATGGCGGCGGCACTCGTCGCCGTACCCTTGCTGGCACTCGTCGGCTATTCCAATCTTGCCACGCACATTATCACGCGGGTTGTGGTCACTGGCCTGCTCGTGGGCGCCATACTCCTCTTCCGCGTACTCGTTCGAGAGGTGTTCGAGGCATTGATTGCGCACGAAAGCGCACGATCGACCCGATTGCGCCGGGCCCTCGCGCTGAGCGACCAAGGCAGCCGCATACTCGTCTTCTGGCTCTGCGCCGCACTCGACGTTATTCTCATTTTGCCGGGCGTGGGACTGGCCTTGCGCGTTTGGGGTGTCCCAAGCAGCTCCATCGGGATCTGGACCGGAAACCTCCTTCACGGAATCGACGTCGGCAATCTTCATTTTTCACTCGGCGACATAGCGCTCGCCGTTATCGTGTTCGTGGGCTTTCTGACGCTCACCCGCGTCTTGCAGCGGCTCCTTAGCGATAAATTTCTTCCCCAAACGCGGCTCGATCCGGGGGTGCGGCACTCGCTCACCGCCATGGTCGGATACCTCGGTTTTGTCTTGGGGGGTGCGTTTGCGGTCTCGGCACTCGGGCTCAATCTTGCCAACCTCGCGATCATCGCGGGTGCTCTGTCGGTCGGCATCGGCTTCGGCCTTCAGAACATCGTCAATAACTTTGTATCGGGCATCATCTTATTGATCGAGCGTCCGATAAAGGTGGGCGACTGGGTGGTTATCGGCCAGCATCAGGGTTATGTGACCCGGATCAGCGTTCGCGCGACTGAGATCGAGACGTTCGAACGTGCTTCGGTGATCGTGCCGAATTCCGAACTGCTATCGAGTGCCGTCGTCAATTGGACGCATCGCGACAAGTACGGACGTGTGGACATCAAGGTCGGCGTCGCCTACGGATCGGACACGGCGAAGGTGCGTGACATCTTGCTTGCCTGTGCGCGCGAAAACCGGCAGATACTCGCGTGGCCGCAACCTTTTGTCCTTTTCAGGAAATTCGGCGGCGATGGCCTCGAGTTCGAACTCCGAGGTTACGTGTCGGACGTCGAGAAAAGCGGCCTCATCTCAAGCGATCTGCATTTCGCGGTCGACAAGGAATTCCGCGCGGCCGGTATCGAAATCCCGTTTGCGCAGCGCGATTTGCGTATCCGCAATGTCGACGAAATTGCACGAGCGATCACGGAATCGAGCGAACGGCACCCGTCAGCACCAAGGTCCGACCAACGAGATAACATCGCGAGCGCCCATCCACCGAGCCGCAGAGGCTGAGGCGCCTGCCCGACATCGGTTGCTCTTGGGGAGCGAGGCCGGCATCCCTGCGCCACATACCCGAGCTCGGGCGGGCAGCGAATGGGAGAACTCAGAGATGCTGGCCGGTAAAGGGGGGCCTATCGCCGAACGCTCGTGTGATGGATCTAAAGTTCCTGTCGTTTTGGTGGCATCCGCGTTTAGGAACCTCAAATCCGAATACCACGCTAGATACAATATATTCCTCGTGTGGCAATGAATCCGAAATTCGCTCACGGCCCCGCACCCAAATATGGCGAATTTCGGATTCGCCAAACGAGTGGCGCCCTCAGAGGTCCATCGTGCGGCGCGCCATTGCCAAGTCCCAAACTTTTTCGCGATCCTCGTCGAAGACGAGCTTGGGATCTTCGCTTATGGTGAACCAATCGCGGCGTTCGAGTTCGGCCTCGAGCTGGCCCGGCGCCCAACCGGCATAGCCGAACGCAACGAGACTCTGCTTCGGACCTTGCTTATGGGCAAGGTCGCGGAGAATCTCGCTGCTCGAGGTCATCGCGACCTTCCCATCCACATCGACGGTGTCTTCCCGATGGTAGTCAGCGCTGTGGACAACGAACCCGATCTCGGGCTGCACAGGCCCACCCGAAAAGATGCGCACGCTGCCCTCGATGCCCTTACTGTCGTCCCCGATCGCGTCGAGAAGGCTCGCAAATGAACGCTCTTCGACCGGGTGGTTGATGACAATGCCGAAAGCGCCTGTCTCGTCGTGGCGGACGATGAGGATGACGGTGTGCGCAAAGCGCGGGTCGCCGATCTCGGGCGCGGCAACGAGCAATTGCCCGGTCAGCGTGTGCGCGGCGGAAGGCTCTTGCGGCGCCGGCATTGCCGCTTGCTGCACCTCTCCCGGTGCTACCAGCATGATAACCGCAAGAAAGGTGTATTTCAGCCAGGACGGGATCGCAGTCAACGTTTCCACCCAACTGCCCGGATCGTCCGGCGGTCAGCATATCAGATTTTAAGCGAAGTCAACTCAGATCTCGATTTGACCACCGAGTTCGATTACGCGATTGGTCGGGATGCGGAAGAAATCAGTGACGCCAATCATCGAGTTCGAGAGGAAAATGAATAGTTCTTGACGCCAACGAGCGAGCGGGGACCGCTTCGCCTTCACGATCTTTTCCCGACCGACGAAAAACGACGTTTCCATCAGGTTGAACCGAAACTGCAAGGCGCGGCACTGGGCGAGCGCCCTTGGGATATTCGGCTCTTCCATAAAGCCGTAGCGGAGCACGACACTATGGAAATTGTGGTCGAAATGCCGGATTTCGACGCGCTGGTCCTCGGGAACGCGCGGAATATCCTCAGTTTGCACGTTCATCAGGACGACTCTGTCATGCAGGACCCTGTTGTGCTTGAGGTTGTGGAGGAGGGCCGTCGGAACGTAAGCGATATTTGCGGTCATGAAGATTGCAGTCCCCGGAACGCGTTCGGGATGACCTGGGCGGATCGATTTGAGGAACGTCTCAAGCGGCAACGCGTCCTTGACACGCTGGGCGATCAGGACACCGCGCCCTCGCATCCAGGTCGACATCAACGAGTAGACGAACAATGCGACGACAAGCGGAAACCACCCGCCCTGCTCGACTTTCAGCATGTTCGCGCCGAAGAAGAGGAGATCGACCGTGAGCAGAAATATGAACAGCGGCGTGGCAATCAACGGGTTCCACCCGAGGACACCGACCGTATAGACGTACGCGAGAAGTGTTGTGAGCGACATTGTGCCCGTGACGGCGATACCGTAGGCGGCGCCGAGATTGTCGGAGCTTTTGAAGCCGAGCACCAACGCCAGGACCATGACAAGGAGGAAGAAATTAGCCTTGGGCACGAAGATTTGGCCGAACTCCTCGGCCGAAGTGTGGCGGATGAATAGGCGCGGCAAATAGCCGAGCTGCACTGCCTGACGCGTCATTGAAAATGCGCCGGAGATCACGGCCTGCGATGCAATCACCGTTGCCGCAGAGGACAAGACCACAAGCGGAAAGAGCGCCCATCCCGGCGCTAAGCGATAGAACGGATTGTCGAGTGCCAGTGGATTGCGCAGCAGCAACGCGCCCTGCCCGAAATAATTCAGAAGTAGGCTCGGAAACACGATCCAGAACCATGTCTTCCGAATCGGTCCGCGCCCGAAATGCCCCATATCAGCATAGAGCGCTTCGGCGCCAGTCACCGCGAGAACGACCGCGCCGAGCAGCACGAATCCCTGCCAGGGGTTGGAAAACAACAGGCGGACGCCGTAGATCGGATTGAGCGCGAGCAATATCTCGGGCTGGTCCGAAACCTCCACGACACCGAGTGCCGCGATGGAACCGAACCAGAGCGCCATTACCGGCCCAAACAGTCTCCCCACGCTCGCCGTCCCCCGCCTCTGGACGACGAAGAGGACGACAAGGAGGAGCACGGTAATCGGGATTACGTAGGGATCGAATAACGGCGTCGCGATCTTGAGGCCCTCGACCGCGGACAGCACGGAAATCGCGGGTGTGATCACGCCGTCGCCGTAAAAGAGCGATGCCCCCACGAGACCTGCGGCGAGGATCAGGCGATGGCGCCGACCACGGCGGCTCGCGCTGCGGAGAGCCAGGGCTGTCAATGCCAAAATTCCACCTTCGCCCCGGTTGTCTGCGCGCATGATCACGACGACGTACTTGATCGCCACAACCACGAACAGCGCCCACGCGATCAGCGAAAGCACGCCGAGCACGGTCGTCTCGTCGACGGGCACGTTGTCGAAACATTGTTTGACGGTATAGAGCGGCGACGTGCCGATATCGCCGTAAACGACCCCGAGCGCCGCAACGATCAATGCCTGCTTCGGCTTGTGTTCGACCCGGGATCCGCCTACCGCCCTCGCTTGCGTCATGCGGTCCTACTGGCCTGGGAAAGAGGGACAGTGTGTATCGCTTTTCTTGTTGCAGCGCAATGAGGCGGCGGCGAGAGCCGTCGGTGCTATTGATGGGGTCACCCGGTCAGGATCCTCCGCAAGGCAATCCGTTCGAGACCGAAGCAGCCGTAAGAGCCAAACCGGCCGATGCGAGAGGGGGAAGCGAAGCGCAATTTGGCCTCCCGCATAGCTGTCATGCCCATTACGGAAATTCGTGCCCTGCAAGGACTCCGCTGATATAGCAATCGGTCGATACAAATATCGGAGAGAGGCACGGCACGCCATGTTTGCCGATCCACGACGACTGGCCGTGGCGCTTGCCGGGCTTTGCGCTTTTGTCGACCTTTATGCGACGCAATCGCTTTTGCCGCTTTTCGCCGAGGAATTCCACGCAAGTCCCGCGCAAGTCAGCCTTACCGTGAGTGCGACAACCTTGGCCGTCGCACTCGTGGCACCATTCGTCGGAATCGCGGCCGATCTTCTTGGTCGCAAACGTATCATCGTGGGGGCGATGTTCTGCCTCGTGGCACCAACGGTATTCATCTCGTTTGCCCCCGACCTGAAAGCCCTCCTGCTCGGCCGCTTTGCGCAAGGCCTGCTTCTGCCGCCGATCTTCGCTGTGACGGTCGCGTATATTGGCGACGAGTGGCCAAGTGCCGACGTGCCGGCGGTGACTGGGATCTATATTGCCGGGTCCGGCCTTGGCGGATTTCTCGGTCGCTTCCTCAGTGGACTGGTGAGCGAAGCCTGGGGCTGGCGCGTCGCCTTCGGCGTACTCGGGGCCCTCACAATCGTCTGCGCCATCGTGGTCGCGTTCCTTCTTCCGCGCGAAAAGAGCTTCGTGCGTTCGCCCAGCATGGCAAGCTCGTTTCGGGCCATGCTGTCCCATCTCGGCGACGCGCGCATGATCGCAACCTACGTTGTCGGATTTGCCACGCTCTTCAGCTTCGTCTCGAGCTTCACCTACGTGAACTTCCACTTGGCAGCAGCACCCTTCAATTTGACGCCCGCGTGGCTCGGTTCGATTTTCGTCGTCTACCTCTTCGGCGTCGCCGCGAGCCCGGTCGCGGGCCGGGTCATGCACCGCTTTGGCCGCGGGGCGGTCGTGCTTTGGGCAATCGGATGCTGGTGTGCCGGTCTCCTCCTTACGCTTCTACCTTCGCTTGTTGCGATCATGGCGGGGCTTGCCATCGCGGCGGCGAGCGGATTCGTCTTCCAGACTTGCGCCACGAGCTATTTGACCGCGACCGCGACGGTCGCGCGTTCCTCGGCGGTCGGACTCTACGTGACTTGCTACTACATAGGCGGTAGTGCCGGTGCGGTGGCGCCCGCGCCCGCTTGGCGCCTCTTCGGGTGGCCCGGCTGCGTGGGATTGACCGTGGCGGTTCTCCTCATCGCCCTCGTGATCGTGTTGCGTTTTTGGCGCGAGCCGAGGCCGATCCAGCAAACGTGAGTACACTCCCGCAACGCGCGGCGGCGTGCTAATTGTCGCCCGCGGCGAACAGCACGGTATTAATTGCAGATTGATGAGAGAGCGATGGACCGGAGCCAAAAACAAGGAGAGCGACACGAGATGTTGATCGATCACGACAAGTTGCGCGCGATTGCCAAGCGCGTCTTTGAGGCCGGCGGCAGCAGCGCCGAAGAGGCGGGAATCGTTTCAGACCATTTGATCGAGGCCAACTTGCGCGGCCACGACAGCCACGGCGTGGGTATGATCCCGCGTTACGTCGGCAATCTCCGCCTCGGCACCGTGACGCCCAACCGCAAGGGGCGCATCCTGAAGGAATCGGGTGCGATCGTGGCCTATGACGGCGAACGCGGCTATGGCCAGGTGGTCGCGGCGGCGGCAACACGGCTCGCTATCGAGCGAGCCGAAAAAAACGGCGTTTCTGTCGTCGCACTTCGGAACGCGCACCATATCGGTCGCGTCGGCACTTACGGCGAGATGTGCGCGGAAGCAGGCCTCGTCTCGGTGCATTTCGTGAACGTGATCGGCCACAATCCGATCGTGGCCCCTCACCGCGGCGGCGACGCGCGCCTGTCGACAAATCCGTTGTGCGTGGCCGTGCCCGCGGCCGAGCCCGGCCGACCGATCATCCTCGACATGGCGACGAGCAAAGTAGCCCTCGGCAAGGTGCGCGTTGCAAAGAATCGAGGGGTCGCGATGGGCGCCGCCCATATCATCGACTCCGGTGGTAAACCGACAACCGATCCAAATGCCATGTTCCAAAAACCGACCGGCGCCATTCTCCCGATGGCGGAGCACAAAGGGTATGCGCTCGCCTTCATCTGCGAGCTGCTTGCGGGGGCGATCGGCGGCGGCGGCACGCTGCGCCCCGAGAATCAGGGCCTCGACACCATCACGAACTGCATGCTGAGCTTTGTGATCGATCCCTCGAGGATCGCCGAGCGCGACTGGATGCGGGATGAGATCCTGGCCATCACACGCTATGTCACGGCGTCGCCCGCGCAAAATCCGGGCGAGCCTGTGTTGATCCCAGGCGACCCCGAGCGCCTGTCGCGCCTCGAGCGCGCAAAGAACGGCGTGCCCCTCGACGCGGAGACGTGGCGAGAGATCGTCAACGCCGGCGAGAGCCTTGGCCTTCGCGTCGAGGCACCCAACATGTCCGCGTCTTAGGGCGCGCAATAGCGAGATTTGCCGCCGTGCCAGCGCATATCCCCAAGCCCTTGAAATCGCGCGGCGCGTCAAGAGTGGATCGGTGCTGCCTTGCGACGGCATTTGCCTCGCCGACCGACACACGCCACTCCAAGTTCCGATGGACAAAGCAGCGTTGGCTCGGCCTCCTTGACTGCCGTCGGCCCCGAAGAGGACCATGCGAGACGCGAACCCGAGGATGCATTGCATGAACAAGCGACAATCCGCGCCCCAGCAGCCGCACGAGAACCCAGATCGACACGAGCCTTTCAACATCGTCTACTTCGAGCGCTGGGCCGATCCAATCGCGGAGGAGATTCTTGCCGCCGAGCCCTTTGTCCGCCTCATCCGGCTCACGCGGGGTGATTCGCCCGCCACGATCGCCGCCGCGTTCAATGCGGCACATGGCTTCCAGGTCACATCGGCCAGAAGCGATACCATCATCGCACCGGACGGAGCCCTCCTCGCGCGCGCACCAAACCTCGTTGCGATCTCAACCGGCGGTGCTGGCTACGACACGGTCGAGGTCGAGGCCTGCACCGCGGCAGGAATCATCGTCGTCAATCAAAGCGGCCTCAACAAGCAGGCGGTCGCCGAACACGTGCTCGGCATGATGCTATGCCTCAGCAAGCGCATGATCCAATCCGATCGGGCGATGCGGCGGGACCGCAGTTGGACGCGACAGAACTACGTGGGGGAGGACATCCACGGCAAGACCATCGGCATCATTGGGGTCGGCAATATCGGAACTTTGGTTGCGAAATCCTGCGCGAGTGCATTCGCCATGACCGTGCTGGGATCCGATCCCTATCTTACAGCCGAGGAAATGGCGGCACGGGGTGCGCGCAAGGTGAGTCTCGAAACGCTTCTCGGAGAGGCCGACTTCGTCTCCGTCAATTGTCCCCTTACCAAAGAGACGAACGGCATGATTGGCAAACGCCAATTCCAGATGATGAAAAAGAGCGCCTTTTTCATTCAGACCGCACGGGGTGGCATTCACGATGAGTCGGACTTGGTCGAGGCGTTGCACGAGGGCCGGATCGCGGGCGCGGGGATCGACGTTTTCATGACCGAACCCCCACCCCTCGACCATGCACTCCACGGTTTCGACAATGTGCTGCTCACGCCGCATAATGCAGGGGTCACCCGTCAAGCCTATCGTTCGATGGCCGAGGGTGCCGCGCGGCAATGGCTCGCGATCCTCAAGGGCGAGCGTCCGCCACGTCTCTTGAATCCAGAGGCCTGGCCCGCGTTCCGCGAGCGCTATCAGCGTTTCGTCGGGTATCAGCGCGTAAGATGATCGGCCGTCAGCGAATGCCGGATGGGGTTGACCCGGTCCGCCGCGACATCCGAAGCGCGAGCGCCAAGACCGCGAACATGATCGCCGCCCCTGCGACGTAGGGTGCGTTGCGACCGAAGGCTTCGAAGATGACCCCCGCGAAGGCGGGGCCGCCGATCCGCGCGAGGCTTGCAGCCGATTGGGAGACGCCGAGCACCCCACCTCGTCGATCGTTCGCCGCGGCGAGCGAGATCAAGCTGCTGAGCGAGGGATTATTGACGCCCATTCCGTAGGCAATGAGCGCCATGGCCACGAGGAGAAGCGGCAAGGTGTGAACGAGGGGGATCAACGCGAGGCCGGCGCCGACGCTGAGGACACCCTGGATCACCAGCCGCCGCTCCCCGAACTGCCGCGCAAGTCTTCGAATGAGCCCGCCTTGAACGACAGCGGCGACCACGCCCGTGTAGGCGAAGATGTAGCCGTTCTGGGCCGCACCCCAGCCGAAGCTTCGTTCCGACCATAGCGCGAACGTCGATTCCATGATCGCGACGACAAACGTCACGAGAAAAAAGACGACCAGGAGTATGCGCAGCTCAGGCTTGACCAATGCTTCCGCGATCGACGAGAAGCGGCCCGGTCGGCGAATTTCCGAATGCGCCGATCTCGCCGCCGGATCGAGTGACTCCTTTAGGATAAGAGCCGCCAACAAAAGGGCCACGAGCGAGAGTGTCGCCGAGCTCAGCGCCGGCACAGTGAAGTTCGGGTGGCTTGGGTCAGGCCCCGCGAGCAATCCGCCCAAAGCCGGCCCTACGATGAACCCGAGCCCAAATGCCGCACCCACCACACCCATCCCCTGCGCGCGTTTTTCGGGACCCGTCACGTCCGCTATATAGGCTTGCGCCGCCGCTATATTTCCGGCCATGGCTCCTGCAAACCCTCGGGCTGCGATCAACTCCCAAAGCGCTCCGGCGAAGCCCATCCAGACATAAGCTGCGGAGATTCCTGCAAGGCTGACGATCAGAACGGTCTTCCGGCCGTACCGATCGCTTAATTGGCCCCAAACTGGTGCAAAGACGAATTGCGTGAGCGAATAAGACGCCATCAGGAGCGTGACAACTCGCGGCGATGCCTGAAAATGCTCGGCATAAAACGGCAGCAGAGGAATGACGATGCCAAAGCCGATGAGGTCCACGAAAACGGTCAAGAAGATTGCGACGAGGGGATCGATGCGTTTCATATACGCCTTACGAAATCGGGCCGGATATCGAGCGAAGGGGCAAAAATCGCCGCTTTCGGCACCGCTGGCAAGGGCGAGCCTGTGGTTTTGCGCCGAGATCGCATGCGGTTCGTTGAGGTCGACCGAGGCAACTGGTCTTCTAAATTGTTAAATCACAAAAATGCAATGTTCTGAGGGTGGTTGACCCGCTCATCCCGCCTATGGCGTGGGGCTTCGCTCGAAGGCGTGGTCGCGGCCAGCGCCGGTTGCATACGCCTCTTGTTCCACAGGCGCGGCATGCTATTGTCTCTGCCGTTCCGGGCATTCTGCGGGGGCGGAAACGGGACAATGCGGGGGATGATGCTCGCGGCCAACTTGACGACCAAACGGACGGAGGCACGCTCATGACTCGCAAGCAAGTTCTCACGATCGCCGGGGCAGCCATTCTTTTCGGTATCGGATCGACTGCGCTCGCCGCCGATGCCGCGAAGGAAATCGCGACCGCGGCGACCCACGCCGGCTATGCGGTGGACGCAACGGAAATGAAAACGGCGCAAGCCCATCTCCATCACACAATCAATTGCCTGGTCGGCCCGAATGGTGCTGGCTATGACGCAACGCAAGCGAATCCGTGCAAGGATCAGGGCAACGGTGCCATTCCCGACACGAACGATGCCGGGAAAAAGCAGTCGCTCCAAGCCGCTGTGGCAAAGGCGATGGATGGTCTCAAGCAGACCGACCTTGCAGCGGCGAAAAAGGATGCGACGGAAGCTCAGGCGATCCTGAAACAAGCATCGAACTAGACCGAAGTCCGTCCAAAGCCATCTTGCGTCCCCCTCACTAAGCGCGGGGTAAGCTTGACGTTGCCGACCCAGCGCAGCCCTCTCCCTCCATCGGGGAGAGGGGAGGGTGAGGGCATGCAAGCGATTATATTTTATCTCGGCACGCTCTTTGGATATCCTTGTCATCCCTGGAACGAAGGAAAGTTTGACGCAGCGAGACGTTTCATCCGCGCTTTCCGAGGTCGGGTTCGGCGGACGGAGCGGGGCGGTTCGGCCGGTCGCTGCAATGGGGTAGGCGCATGAATATCGCGAATCGTCATATCGCTTGCGCACCCCTGCTGATGGCGTTCCTTGCTCTTGCGGCCCTCGCCGCCTGTGTGCACACGGAGCCCACGGCTGAAGACTTCGCCGCGGCTCAGACCGCGGCGCGCCCCATGAACGACGATGCCGCACAATTGGCGGTAATGGCTTATTTCTCAAAGACGCTGCCGGGGGGCGATACGGGAGAGTACGCTTTCAATCCGCTTACAAACGGTGCTGTGACCCGCGGAACTGGCCTGTCGAGCCTTTCGGAGGTGCACGAAGCCGGCTGGTTCATGTGCGGAACCGTCAGCACGAAGAACCGTTATGGAGTTTATGGACCCGCGTTGCCGTTCTATGCGCACTTCGACCCTGCGGCACCCAATTCGGTCAAAACCGGCATTGTCGAGGATGG
>Ga0187766_10000937_pt1 | contig 16739 bp, 17 predicted proteins | sample 0216_QUI02_MP05__4_FD_132971 | JGI IMG/M metagenome (GOLD analysis project Ga0187766, IMG submission 132971) | Tropical peat soil microbial communities from peatlands in Department of Meta, Colombia - 0216_QUI02_MP05_20_MG | ecosystem: Environmental > Terrestrial > Soil > Wetlands > Peat ... | reverse complement strand
TCAACTGGCAACCTGAGGCAACGACCGGGCTCGCAAGCGGAATTATTCCTCGATTCATTCAAATATTCCAGACTTTTAACGTCCAACAGCTACTCAGCGCGTCGGGTCTCGCGTTCCTATTCACTCAAGGTGGCATTCTAGCAATAATAAGCACGGTCGGCATATTTGCGATCGTTGTGTACGTAGAGACCACGCGCATAGAGATTCCGTTGGCGCACAGCGCAGTGAGAGGAGCGCGCGGGAGATTTCCCGTAAAGCTCGTGTATGCGAGCGTTTTGCCACTTATACTGGTCCGTGCTCTCCAAGCCAACATTCAGATGATCGGCATCCTCCTTTACAACGCCGGCTTTACGTGGGTCGGAACGTACTCAGGCAACGAGCCAACGAGCGGGTTGATGTACTACTTGGCGCCAATTAATGGCCCAAGCGATTGGCTGCCTAGCGTAACACAAAACCCTGCGTGGCAAGTTGCGATGCGTTCTGGCGTCGACGTGGCCTTCATGGTAATAGGTGGAATCGTATTTGCACTTTTCTGGGTCGAAACGACCGGAATGGGTCCAAAAGCCGTTGCAAAGCAAATCCAAAGTTCTGGCATGTCTATTCCCGGATTTCGCCGCGATCCGAAAATCATTGAGCGTGTCATGAAGCGATACATCCCGCGAGTGACCGTGATAGGTGGTGCATTCATTGGAGTCCTCGCAGCCATCGCGGCCTTCCTAGGAACGATCGGAAACGTGGGAGGGACTTCTCTGCTTTTGGCGGTGAGCATCGTGTACAGGCTTTACGAGGAGCTCGCCAACGAAGAAGTGATGGAGATGCATCCGAGGCTGCGCAGCTTTTTGGGCGAGTAGCGAATCAAGTGCCACACGTTCTTTCTAAGCGAATCATTATCGGTGAAGATGTCCGCGTAGCGTAGGTAACCGACAGTTTTACGTGCACCGAGCCACGATTGAAGGCAGTCTCCGCACTGGGTAATTTAAAGTAGGATGTTTGGCTAGTTCTTTATGCAAATCGAGGAAGGTGAATGAAGAAAATAATAATCCTCACAGGCGTACCCGCAAGCGGAGGGACTACTGTTACACGAAATGCGATCGAAAAGTTAGACGTGCTCGGCAAGCCTTTCAAGATGATCACCTACAGTGATATCATGCTGGGCGAAGCATCGCAACGCGGGTGGGTCAAAATACGTGACGATATCCGAAAGCTTGAACCAAATAAGCAACGCGATCTTCAACAAATTGCAGCACGTAAAATAGCAAAAATGACGACTACATCGCTTGTCGTCGACACGCACGCGACGGTGCGGACCGCGAAGGGCTACCTACCAGGTCTCCCACGATTGGTTTTGGATGAACTCGAGCCCGATCTGATACTCGTCGTCGAAGCCGCACCGGACGAGATCATTCGGCGTAGAAACGCTGATAAGTCACGAAGCCGCGATATCCAAGATGCCGAGGGAATCCAAGAGCATCAGGAGGTCAATAAGGCGATATGCATGGCGTACGCTGCGTATACAGGGGCTGCAGTCAAAATCCTCAAGAACGCTGACGGAAAGCTTGAAGAAGCAGTGAACGAGCTTATGCTGACGCTCCAGGAACAGTGAGGCAGACCCCATGAGGCTTCGAGGAGTACACGGGCGTGCTGATCACGATCAGTGGACCTGCAGGCAGCGGTAAGACCACTGTCGCTCAGGGTCTGGCGCAGAAGCTCGACTTCGCGCACATTTCAGCAGGAGACGCATTTAGGCAGCTAGCGCAAGAGCACTCCGCGGACCTTGAACAATTCAGCGAGTTTGCGGAGAACCATCCGGATATCGACAGGTTGGTGGATCAAAAGCAGGCAAAGCTCGTTCAGTCCTACGAAAATGTGGTTGTCGATGGACGACTATCGGGATGGATTTTGAGGGGCGATATCGCGGTCTGGCTCAAAGCGCCGGTTGACATACGCGCGGCACGAATAGCGCAAAGAGAGGATATATCATACGCGACTGCACTCTACGAAACACGGGCGCGCGATAGCAGTGAGGCCAAACGTTATCACGCAATTTACGGCATCGATCTGCATAACCTCGACATCTATGACCTCGTAATAGATACCACGCACTGGGATCAGTTTGGCGTGATCGCTATTGTGCTCCGGGCTCTGAAGGTACATAAGAAGAGTTGAGGGATTGATGATGGCCGAAAAGAGGACGATGGACGAGCTGCTCTTGAAGGGCGTAATCAATCTTGACAAGCCCCCGGGTCCTAGCAGTCACGAAGTTGCTGCGTGGGTAAAACGAATTCTGCGGATAAAGCGAGCGGGACATAGCGGAACCTTAGATCCTAAGGTGACGGGTGTGCTTCCGATCTTGTTGCAGGATGCGACCAAAGCTGTAGGAGCACTTATCAATTTGCCAAAGGAATATGTCTGCATCCTTCACTTACACGAGGCCGTTCCCAATGCGACGCTGCATAAAACGTTGAAGGAGTTCACTGACGTCCTCTATCAACGTCCGCCGCTAAAATCGGCAGTCAAGCGTCAAATTCGGAAACGCGAAGTATATTACATCGACGTCTTAGAACGTCAGGCAAAGGATGTCTTACTAAAGGTGGGATGTGAGGCAGGCACATACGTTCGCAAACTATGTCACGACGTGGGCGAAGCATTGGGGGTGGGCGCGCACATGCAAGAGCTTCGCCGCACACGAGCAGGCCCTTTTGACGAATCAACGCTTGTAAAGCTACAGGATTTGACTGACGCTTACCATTTTTGGATTGAAGATGGAGATGAGGTTCCCCTGCGGGAGATCATAAGGCCTGTAGAGTATGCATTAAAACATCTCCCGAGTATCGTAATCCGGGATACAGCTGTCGACGCTCTTTGCCATGGAGCCAGACTCGCAGAACCTGGGGTCATCTCGCTACCTGAGCTCGAAAAAAAACAGCTTGTGGGAATCTATACAGAAAAGGGCGAGATTGTGGCTCTTGGAATCTCAGTATTGCAAGGGGGTATTGTTGCTGAGGTCAAACGGGTTATTATGGAGCCGGGCACATATCCGCGTCACTGGAAGTCCAGAGGGCGCACGTGAACTGGTGACGACGTCCATCGAAGTTCGTGTCGGTGTTCAGTAATCCCGCGGGCAATGACGGCTTCCACGGCGGCGTCTTTCCGTCCAATTTGCCCATCTTCGTGACAAGCGATCATAATTTAACTTGTGAAGTTTCATTTAGACCCGTGAAAATATTCGCGGTTTATGGGTCGACCAAATCGGGAAAGACAACTACAGTCGTCGAGATCGTGAAGGAATTACGACTGCGCGGCTACACTGTTTCGACAATAAAGGATGTTCACGCGCAAGACGTCGTTGGGGACACCGTTGGGAAGGATACGTGGCGCCACTGGAAAGCTGGAGCCGAGGTCGTCGGTCTGCGTGGCCCGAATGAGACCTTAATCATGATAAAGCGGCCCGTCACGCTGAATGAGTTGATTGGTCATTTCGGGAGTGATTATCTGGTCCTTGAGGGCTTTAAAAGCGTTGCGCTTCCCAAGATATTGTGCGCGGTAGATGAGGAGCACATAGAAAAGGAATTACAGAGTCTCGTCTTCTGCATTTCAGGGGTCGCGTCTGCGCACCTTTTTGCTTACAAAAATCTTCCTGTCATAAATGCCCTCGTTAACGCGCCCTCTTTAGTAGACCTCGTAGAAAGTGAGAGCCTCATTCTGTGAGGGGCGCGACTTCTTCTTGCATTTTGAGCGCACTCACTCTCTTGGCAAGCGCTCTAAGTCAGCTCTTCTATTGATGTTGTACAGCAACGCTTCGTCACGAATGACCAATATCGCCTCCTCCTGAACGTCGTCGATCAGATCTCCATCGACCACGTTGACGCCTACAGGAATGAGAACTTTGTGACCTGTTTCGACCGTCAAGTCCGGAATCCGTTTCGTAGCCTTATAGAGCTCATCAGGAACACACACGGTAAGCGCGGGTCTCTGTGATTCGGCGTGACAGTCGATAATTCTGTCGATAACTTGGTCGGTAATCAGAGGCAGATCTGCCGAGACAATGAGAACAGGCCCGCGGAGCCGTAAACGTTTAATCGCCCATCCGTAATCTCGGATGTACCCTTCCCCCGGTGCTGTTATTACCTTGATATTCGAATTTTCGGCCCACTGCGTCGTGCGCGGGGTATTAGGAGAAGTGACCACAATCACATCATCAATCCGTGACCTGACTAACGCCGTATGCACCCGTGCAATGAACGGAACTCCCTTGAACTCTAATAGCGGTTTCTCCACGCCGTTTATCCCTAGTCTCCGTCCTTTGCCGCCAGCCATGATAAGCGCTAACATACAATCATCTATAGAAGACTAATAACAATAAAAGCAGCCAAACGCCCCAATTCATTCGATGACCCAATAACGTCGCCATTAATCCCTCCAAATGCCGTATTCGCAAGCTTCAATAATCCGAACGAGAGAGCTATAGGAAGGAGAAGCGCGACGATACCTTTCAATCCGAAACACAGTGCGCTGATGAACAACGCCAAGAGTAATGCTACCGCAAATGTTAGGGCGCCACTTCTTTCTGAAAACAGCGATCCAAGTCCCTTATGCGTGGCCTTTCCAAATGACGCGACTTGAACCATAGATAACTTCGCCGCTACTTCGGCCGTAATGAACGCAGGTATGATTGCCGATTTGATCGAGGTCACTGCAGAAAAGAGGAGCAGAAATGCGAGAATGCAGAAAGAAACTCCTCCGACACCAACGTAAGGCTCTTTTATGACTCTGAGGCGCTCTTGAGTGGTCCCGTGCTTAAGCAATCCGTCGCCTATGTCAGCTAATCCGTCGAGATGAATGAACCCCGTCAGGGCGTAGAGTGCTACGAGCGTCAACGCCGCACGTACCAGGCCGTTCATGTTAGGAACCAACACAAGCGCATAGCTGACTCCTCCTGCGATAACTCCGATTACTGCTCCGACGATCACATAAATCCACATGCGCCTGGCGAGGCTTTCGAGTCCTTCGGCACTGAACCCCACAGGGATCGTCGTTAAAAAACCGAAACCAGACCTAGTGGATTGCAGGACGCGATGAGACGTCATTTGCCCCCCTCTCGTACATGTTCGCTGAGACGCCCCCGATCAAACCGGCGATGACATCATCGGTGAAAGGTCCAAGCGACCGCAGGATTCCGGGCTTTAGCTTATCAAATCGCATATACTCAAAATGTCCTTTATAACCCCCGATATACATCGACACTGCTATACCAAGAACCTCATCAGCGATCAAGCGCGTTAAGTCCTTTTCATACGTATGAGAATCGAGGCGCGGGATAAGACCTTGGCGGGCGTCACGGTCGAGTGCCACTCCAGCGTACAGCAGGACCCATAAATTGGGATCTGCTAAGGCACGGTAAAGCTCACTCGCAAAAGTCTTTCTCGCGCGCTCTTCTGTCTCCACGCCGGGATGTGGAACCCACAAGCTCATGGCTGTATCAAGAATACCCCCTAACGGAACCCCCATTTTGCTCAACATTTCTTCCGTGGTCATTCAAATCCCCTATTTTGAACAAAGCGTTTTCACGAGATCTGTCAATAACAGCGTAGGCAGCACGCCTTTGCCTCGGTGCGGGACGGGCAAACAGGCACGCTGCAGCGCGCTAGGCAATCCTTGTACAACGAACGCATGGAATCGTCCTCAGGAGCAATTAGTAGAACTAAGCTCGCTTTCCGCATCATCCGGAAATTTCGATGCGACGGCCGTCATATTGCAACTGTATGCCGCGCTTAGAAATCGTCCCGATTTGTTTTGCTCCGTCGCTAAACCTGACAATTCGCCTTACCTCTCGTTCAGGTGCCACCGCGATGAATCCCATTCCCATGTTAAACGTCTTGTACATCTCCCCGATCTCGACACCTTCTGCTTGAATGATCTTAAAGATCTCTTGTGGTTCGAGTGGATCTGACAGGTCGAAGCCCAGAGGTGTTAGTCGCCTCAGGTTTAAGAGCCCCCCTCCTGTTATATGTGCTAGGCCGTGCAATTCGCAGTTCCTCATGATTTCAAGCACCTCTGAATAGATTCGTGTCGGCACGAGCAGCTCCTCGCCAAGCGAACGCCCTAGATTTCCAAGCGGCTCGTAGAGACTGTACTTAGCCAGCAATTTCCGAGCAAGCGTTAACCCGTTACTGTGGATGCCGCTACTTGGAATGCCAATGATGGCATCTCCTTCGACGATATTGCGACCGGTTACAAGGTCTCGTTTTGCCGCGGTGCCAATACAACTGCCTGCTAGATCGAACCCTCTTATGATGTCAGGCAGACTTGCTGTTTCGCCGCCAATTATAGATACGTTAGCTAGATTTGCTCCTTCTTCGAGTCCTTGTCCGATTTGATCAACGATCGATGGCTCGATGCTTTCCAACGCCAAGTAATCGACGAACGCTATTGGCTCGATGCCCATTGCGTACAGATCATTCACGTTCATCGCCACGCAATCAATGCCAATTGTCTTCCAGTTTTCCATCTCAGTGGCAACGAGTACTTTTGATCCGACTCCGTCTGTCGTGATACCGATTACGAACTCTCCCATATCGAGAAGTCCGGCGTACGCGCCTTCGACATGGATCGGATTGCCAAAGCTTCTTGCTTTTAACTTGAAATGCTTTCTAAGAATGCTAATTGCGTCGGCTTCAGCTGCGATATCTACTCCTGAATCCGCGTACGTACAAGGACGTCGATTATTCATGGTAAAACCTGTAACACCTGCGAAATGACGCTTCGAGCGGAGCCGCAGCCAGTTTTTGCTCGCGGCTCTCTACTTTGAATATTCTGCTGGTCGTGCTTGAGTGACACGTGCGCCTCCACCCCGATTCTTTGGATCTTATGCCTTAAAAAAAGATCGTTCACGGCTACGGCAAACAGCGTGAAAGAAATTGCCACTTGTGTCGCACGAGCTCGTGAAACTAACGCTCTGACAGCGAAAACTCGTTGTGCAAGCTTTCGACTGCGCGGCGCGTCGCTTCCCTTCTCAAAACGAATGAGACGTTGTGCTCGGTGGAGCCTTGGCTGATCATGATCACGTTGACGTTTATCTTTCCCATGCAGCCAAAAATCCGACCCACTATGCCGGGTTTACCTGCCATCCTCGATCCTACAACTGCTACAGCGCTTACATCCTCGTCACACAACACTTCTTTTATGATGTTGCCGTTCAACTCGTTCTTAAGATCGTGTATAGCATTCAGGGCACTGCTCAAATGTGCCTCTTCAACCAACATCGAGATGTTCGACTCACTCGATCCCTGACTTATCATGATGATATTAACACCAACAGCAGCAAGCTTCGAGAATACGTGGCCGGCTACCCCAATAGTGCCCGCCATCCCTGCGCCAGAAAGGGTTATGAGTGAGACGTTATTTATTGCTGTCACCGCTTTGACTAGACTTCGATCGTCGGCAACGGTGTCTAGGATAGTCGTGCTTGCTCCGTTGGGATTAAACGTGTTCTTTACGTTGACGGGAATGCCTTTAATCACAGCTGGCTCAATCGTTTTGGGGTGAATCACCTTCGCGCCAAAATACGAGATTTCCATCGCCTCGACGTAAGATACCTGTGGAAGCGTGCGGGCATCCGGCACCAATTTTGGATCCGCGGTCATAATGCCGTCAACGTCAGTCCAAATCCATATCTCGTCGGCATCAATACCGCTGCCAATAATAGATGCGGTGTAATCGGATCCACCCCTGCCAAGGGTGGTGATAATGTGATGAATGTTATACGCGATGAAGCCCATAATCACTGGTACTATGCCAACCTCTATAAGGGGGGCAAGTCGCTCATTCACTCTTCGTTCTGTTAGCTCGATGGGACGTGCCCCACGATGTTTGCTGTCAGTGATAATCCCTGCTTCACCACCCATCAAGAAGACTGACTGGATTTTGAGTGATTTCAAAGCTCCTGCGATAATGGGGGCGGATAATCGTTCTCCGAAAGACGAAATGTAGTCGTATGATCTGTCGGTAAGCTCCCCTAGATGGTATATACCCGTCAAAGCATTTTTCAGTTCCTCAAGTCTGGTCTCGATCTCGGAGAGAACTTCAGTGATGATCATCTCGTCATCGATGGCAGTATAGGTGGCATCGAAATGCTTTTTACCCACGAGTTGCACGAATTCGGCGATTTCTGTAAGCTCAGCGTATTCACTTGTCAGCTGTTCCGCTATTGTTTGGAGCTGATCGGTTACACCAGACATGGCGGATACGACAACGGCGATTTCGTTCCCTTGGTCATAGTATCCGCGCACGAGCTCTGCTACGTGGCGTATTGCCATGCCATCTCCGACTGAAGTGCCGCCGAATTTCATTACGTATCTCATCTTATCTTGACTGAGCGGACGTGTTTCAACTTAGTATCCAGTCTGATCGTATTAAAGCCTTCTGGCAAGGTAAAAAAGCGCTTCAGGACAGCTATCACATTATTCTCCTTGTAGGGGGTGCCTGTTCGCTCAGTCGGGAATGTCTGTAGCGCGGACAGGAGATGCCAAGTGATGATGACGTTGCATAAGCCGACCTTGGTGCCCCAAAGCTATGCGCATTTGAAATCGGCGGAGCTCAAAACACATTGAAAAAGCCGAAGAAGACGTAGATAGCACCGATAAAGGGCACTGTAGCGATCGCCACATATTGCAAAATGCCCCAGTCGAGCACTTTTCTTCCGTCAAGGGGTCCTATGGGCAGTAGATTGAACGCAGAAAGCCATACATTAATTGCGAATCCGTAACGACCGACATAAGTGAACAAGCCGCCAGACAGCGAAAAAAGGAGATATAGCCCTGCTAATGAAAGATTCAAGAGTGGTCCTGCCGCAGAAATAATCCCGTTTTGCCGCTTGGTAATGTTCTGCCCGTAAATCATAGTGGCGCCCGGAGCTGCAAAGACGATATGCGTCACAAAGGCGAACACGATAGATAACGCTAGTGTGGCGTAGTTTGCCCTGAATTCGGACCAAAAGCCAAAATGCTGGGCCGTGAACTTATGCAGAAGCTCGTGTAAGACAAAGCTCGATCCAACTACCACAAGCGATACGAGCAGCGTTACGAGCCCATACCCGGGCGATGTATAGGACAACAACGAACTGAACGCGAGGTAGAAAGCAAATGATACGCCCAGCCACGCAATACAAAGGTCGAAGATCTCTTTGGAACTAGTCGTTCTGCGTATCATGTGTTCATGCTAGTCCCCCAACCACGTGCGAAAACGCCTGATGCAAGATATCAAACGCGTTGACGCCCGTCATAGGGAATATGACGAGAAGCGCAATAAACGTTGCGAGTGAACTCCCGATATTGACCGCTACCGCGACGAGGAGAATTCTAAAAAGCTTATTCGACAGAAGCTCCCGTAACGAGCTCACCTTGGTAATTCCCGTAAAGTCATCCGTTGTAGGCGGTCGCTTGCCCGCTTCGATTAACCCGGCAATCACGCCCACTTTCAAGAACGGCAACGGAATAAACGGACTGAAGCCACCGTAGCCAGCAGATGCAGCAATGGCAAGTGGATGACTTCTGCTTGCGGTGGCAAAACCTCCGCAAAATACGGCGTGAAGTGCGAACCAGTACCCGAAAGCGAGAAGCAGAACGCCGAGCGGGGCACCTGAGAATAGGATGAGCGCAAATAGTCCGGCTATAAGCAGTAGGAAAACAGCGCCGGCGATCTTCGTCAGATTCACACGCCTTTTCGGAACCGTGCTTAGTTCTTCCAGTGGTGGAATAAGGTTCGGATGGTCGAGATAGTGCTTAATCCCTTCCTTGTGACCGGCGCCTACGACCGCAACGACCCTCCCTCGCAGCTTAAGCAAGTTTCCCGCCAGGTAGGCATCTCGCTCATCGACAAGTACGCGCGCGGCACTCGGCGAAAACTGCCGCAATTCATTGACAAGTTGGGAGATGACATCATCGTTAGTTATTTCTTTAAGGTCTATCTCTTCGTTGCTCGTTGTAAGTCCAAGCAGTGCAATAAGCATCCTCAGCTTCTCGATAAATCGCATCTTCGACCAAAATCGAGCGATGGTCACGTTGATATCGCGATCAACGAGCGCTACGGAAGCGCCAAATTGCTGCGCCGCTTCGATAGCTGAGAGCATCTCGCTCCCAGGTTTGACGCCGACCTCCGAGCCTAGTTTATTTTGCACGTATGCAAGAAGCCAATGAACCAAAAAATGGTATAGCCTGCCACTCGACAGGATGTCCTTCACCGACGCGCCTGTCTGTTCTGGATGTGTCAGTGCTTGATATCGGCCGGGATCCAACTCCACCGCTACAACATCCGGCCTCTCGGTTTCTATGGTGCGGCGCACCTCTTCTATGCTCTCTTCCGAAATATGTGCCGTTCCGACGATAATGATATCTGTGGGCTGATCAGGTCTCTCGTTCATTAGGTATGATTCCACTATGCTTTAGTCACTGTACCATCAGGGCCGATAATCTGTTCTCTCGCTTCGCCTAATAAGTTCATTGCATTCACTAGGTCTTTTTGTGTGATGATCCCAACGATCTCACCAGCCTGCACGACGGGAACTGAGCCCTGGCGCATTTGGGCGAGCTTGACGAAGACGTCCGAGGCCTGCTCATCGGCATCCACAGGCTCTATATCACGATTCATCACGTTGCCGACCATAATATCATCTCGGCGATTTGGCGGCACCTCATGCACCTGCTGAAAGCTAATCAGGCCGACGAGTTTGCCCTCATCGACAACTGGATAACTCGCGTGCTTGCTCTGGAACATCACCTCGATCAACCTGGTGATCGTCATGGATGGAGGCACGGTTACCAAGTTTGCCGTCATAATGTCACGCACCCTGACGCCTGCGAGCGTCTGCGTAATCGTAGTCTGTCGCTCCTCGTCAGACGCAGCGATGTAGATGAAAAACGCAATCACGATCAAAAAAGGGTTCAAGAAAAGTCCGAGAATGCCCATCGCAATCGCGAAGATCTTGCCGACTTGCACTGCAGTATGAGTCGCCTGCAAGTACGGTCGTTTGATAGCAAGCCAGGCGCGAAATACACGGCCCCCATCCATGGGAAAAGCCGGAAGGATATTGAATCCACCAAGCACGAGGTTGACATAAGCGAAGTTTTGCAAAAAAAGATTCGGCACAGTGGCAGTCACCCCGAAACTTAAGAGCAAAAAGAGCGCACCGAGGCCCAGGCTCACTAACGGTCCAACTAACGCCGTTCTGAACTCAAGTTTTGGCTCCTTCGGGATCTCAATAGCTGACACACCTCCTATGAGGTAGAGCGTTATGCTATGCACCTCTATGCCGTAACGCAAAGCTACGAGAGAATGCCCAAGCTCGTGGAGCAGTACGAAAACAAAGATCATAATGGCGGCTACTGTCCCGTAAATGAACGAATTGTCAACGTTTCCGAAGCCGTAAGGGGGCGGAGCGATTGAAAAAGCGAACGCAAAAACCGGGATGATTAGGATAAGCGTTATATTGAGTAAAATTGGGATTCCGCGAACTGTAGCAATCCGAAACGACCAAGCCATGAAACGATCCTGATTTAGCTATTATTTGGCAAACTATATATCACTTTAGCCGATAATAAATAGAGGAGTTTGCGGTCGAAACAAAGAAAGGAGGTTGAAATGCGAATAGAGCTTACTCAGGTATTGAACCTCAACGTTTACACTGATAAAGGGGACTATATAGGGAAAGTGGAGGACATAAAGATCGACACAAACGACAAGAGGGTGACCGGCCTTGTCATAGGCGATATTAATCACAATATCTTCGATATCAAGTACCGATTCGTTGTTATACCCTACCGGTTCGCTAAATCAATAGCTGATATAATCCTCGTGAGTGGTATTGTTAAATCGCTAATAAGCCGAGCAAAGCCAAAAGAAGAAGCCTAATGAAAGAGCGCGAGATCTACGCCGGCTTGCGCACGGTTCCCCCGTTTTTCATACGAGTTGATGGAAGAAATTTTAGACATGTGCTCTCCTCACTCAAATGCGAACGTCCATACGACTTGATCTTCGCAAAGTCAATGAGCGCGTCAGCAGAAATGCTGCTGAGGGACAGCGAATTGCCGGTGCGGCTCATCTTTGTCTTTTCCGACGAGATAAACGCCCTCTTTTGCGAAGCCCCGTTCAGGGGTAGGATCGAAAAGCTCGATTCAATCGTGGCAAGCTTCATAGCTAGTGCACTGACATTGAACCTCTCACTAAGCAGCCCGGTAGCATTTGATGCGCGGATCGTCTCTGTGAGAGAGAGTGACATTCCACTCTATCTCGCGTGGCGCCAAAGTGAGGCGTGGCGGAATCACGTGAATGCCTACGGTTATTATTCCCTACGAAAGAATGGCTACAGAGCGCGCGAAGCTCACGCAAAACTGCGTGGAATGGGCTCGAGCGAAATACATGAGCTAGTGTATGCTCATGGCATCAATCTCGCGAAAACCCCCTCGTGGCAGAGAAGGGGGGTTCTTGTGCACAAGGAGTTCTATGAAAAACAAGGCTACAATATAAAAACAGGCCAAGCGGCTACCGCGCAACGAACAAAGGCCGTGCAAGAGTGGGACGTGCCACTTTTCGCTTCGCCAGAAGGCAAGGAACTGATAGCCAAACTCACAAACGAGAACACAAATAAATATCAATAATCATATAATAATCTTCAACAGAAACTGATTTTCCTGCGTGTGCACAAGACGGATACTGAAGAGCCGGAACGACAGCCTTCGGATCTCATTCACTGCGACGGTTTTTACGAAAGGGAACGAGTCATGGTCTTGAGCTTTTGGGGAGCAAAACCGAAGATCGCGAAGAACGAGCAGGTATATCTGCTTGATATCAAGAAAGGACCGTATTATGTAGTGGCGTCGGTCGAGGTGGGCAACACAACGACCAAGTCCATTCTCACAGCGACAAACATGCGCGACGGGAAGACGTATATCGTCGATAAGGTCGTTCACATGACGCGCAACGTACGCGATCCCAAGCCAGGCGAGGCGATCTTTGGACGCACCCTTACCTACCGACCGCTTACCCGACAAAGTATTGCCGAGATGGTAAAAGATACTCTCATTAAGTCCGTTCGAGATGCAAATCTTGACCTTGCGGATGACCTCCATTTCGTCGTGCGATCCACCGGAGTAGTCGCTGGTTTTGATCAGCCGGAGGATATCGGAGAGTTTATCAAGGCGCTGGCCGATGGCTGTTTATCCGCTGGGGTCACCCCGCGAAAAATGACCCCTGCGATGGCTGTCACCCACATTCCTAAAAAGTTCAGAGAATACAGCCTCCTCGATAAAGTCGCTTTTGACGGTTCCGTGAGTGGTGTTTTGCCACCGATAGGCTCAACAGGTGTCGAGGTGGTCGCTAATGAAATGGAAGGAGAATTAGCGACCGCGGGAATAAAAGAGGGAGCTAAATGGGCGGATGTCGATTTCAGAAACCCGTGCTTGTCAATGGATTTTGGGACGACTTTTAAGGGGCGGATTACCAATGACGTACTCCCATACGCTAACACGATCGCCAACTTCTGTGGAATCTCCGGTGAAATTATCGATTCAATAGGCCGCGGTACTGGGTTAGTAAATGAAACGAGCGGTACGACGCTGGATCTGCCAAAGCTGAGAAAGTTGAAGATCGGCGTCGTAAGGGAGCGTGATGTGAGAGCTTTTGCTAGCGAGATCCACAAACACATCCGGGTAGAGGAAGTGCCAACTACATCCAGGCGCTTCGGGAGCGTTCCGGTAAACCCGCGCGCAGCGGCACGAATAGGACTGACTCTTTTGGGAGTAGATTCAGGTGAAAATGGCAGTAATCTTTATCGGATTTCTAAAATCGGCGGCGAGATATACCAGGATCACGGCCTCGAGATGCTGTATCACGTGATCGATTGGGTCTCTACCGGAATAGCAGAACGGATCATTGCCACGTCACTGACAAAGGGTCTCATAAATGAGAAGACGAGCATAGGAATAACTGGACGTGCAGGTATCACAGGTAACAAACCAAATCACATTTTGAAAGTCATACAAGAGATGGGCATCTTCGACAAGCCTGAGCAGTACGTCGTCTTTGTGGACGACGGGCTTGCGAGAGGCGCGGCCATAATGGCCCGGTGTATGAATTCGCTTGGTACACCTAAAAATCCCTTTGGCGGGGTTCGAGGGGGCAGGTGTATCCTGGGCCAGCGAATTAAGCTGCAGACTTAATAAATTTTGTACGCAAGATACACTTTCGTCTCTCTCTCGCGAATAACTGCTGGCGCGATCATTTCGCACTCCCTTCTTGAGCTTCTGGCATCAAAGTGCGCCGCCCGACAAGGTGGACTAAGGGGGCGTGAGCTTGAAACTCTTCGCGTAATGTGACAGTTGCTGCCGCACGTGTGAACGATCTGCATACCGTCCCGAGGCCAAAAACCGATTAAGTCAAGTTGCCCAAGGTGGATCAGCTTAACCATCACTGCAAGGACAAACATTTTAAAGCAGGCTGAATAAATAAAAATGCGAACATAAAAGCTGAACACTTTGCGCAAGTCCAGTAATCCGTTCCGAACATTCAATGAGCGACTTGAACCGAACGGGCAGAGGGTTATCGTGTCGAAAATAACCGCAGCGAATTCAAGGAAACGCGTACTCGGCCTTACGATCGTGTTAGTAATCCTTTTATGTGGTTTTGCGATCAATTCCGCGTCTGCGAAGACAGCAGTATCTTCAAAAGTGAACGGAACAGCGAGCGCTGCTTATCCTCCGTATCCGGTTAACATGTACGAATTCTACAGAGCTGACTGTCCGCACTGCCAAGCTTTGATGCCAACGATTAATGCGTTGGCAAACAGCTATCCGACGCTCCACGTATACAGGTATGAGACACAAAACGATGCGAACTATAGTCTCTTCCAGCGGTTTCAGCATCTGTACGGAATGAAATTTGATGCAGTTCCGACCGTAATCATCGGCAATAAGTATTTTCAAGGAGACGCATCAGAGATAGGCAGTCCTCTTAAAGCGCAAGCTGCGAACGCAATTCAGATAGGCGCTTCGGGAAAGGCCGATCAGCTGATGGGTAGAGTCTATCCCGTCTACAAGACAGCGGTGACACCAGGAGCAAGAAGTAACACGACGGGGAACGTGGCTGCTCAAGAGAACTTTCCGCTTCCGCTTTTCATCACGACAGGGATAGTCAGCGGCGTAAATCCTTGTGTGTTTTCCGTGCTCATCTTTCTCATGTCGACGCTTGCCGTGGCAGGTTCCCGCGGGAGGATGCTTGCTGTCGGCGTAACGTACATTGCCACGGTGTTTGTCGTATTCTTCCTTTCGGCGCTCGCAGTTGTCCAATTCGTTCGGGTGATCGGTGAACAGAATTTAGCACTCGCCAAAATGGGCATCGGCGTCTTTCTTTTAGTCGTTGGTATCGTGTCGATCAAGGATTTCTTCTGGTATAACCGCTGGTTCAGCTTCAAGATACCCACCTTTACTAAGCACAGCATCAGCTATCTAGGGAAAACTGGCTCTTTTCTTGCCATCATCACGCTGGGCTTTATCGCCACCATCGCCGCCTTGCCGTGTACGATAGGTCCGTTTACGTTCTTTTCAGCAAACTATCTAAGTAGCATGACGACGATGGAAAATAACCTTTACACGGGGCTTTTCACGTTGGCCTTTACTATACCAATGATCCTCCTTTTCGTAGGTATATATGCCGTTAAAGTGGGAACGGATCGAGCAGAAGAATGGAGAATGAAATCAGCTCGCTATATGAAGCTTGCGACGGGCCTTCTTATGGTGGCCTTCGGTCTGCTACTCGTCTTTAAGGTGTTCTAGGGTCACCGTCGCGTGGAAAGCGATCCAGACATATTCATCATTCAAAATAAGGCTACAGCCTTATCCAGACTGCCTTAAATCGATAAGCGGCTCCGAAAATCGATATGCGCAACGGCTTGTGTATGATCGTACGATCTTTCCTATGAGAAGCTAATCAACCTATGGAGACACGAGAGACGTATTATCGTAGGGCTGATGCCGGAGGGGCGCATAAAAGAAAAACCCTCGAAACGGATATATCCAAGCTCGCCGTAGCTATCGCAGCAGAGTTACTCATCTTTCTCCTTTGGTTTCACTTTCCAGCAAGGGAGCGCTACGAACTGCTCGTCCATGTAGCCCTACCCTTGTGCATCGTTTTCCCGCTCTTAAACTATCGATATCTAATAGTAGTCCCATTCCTCGCGTTTTTACCCGATATTCCGCGGGCGTTTGGCATTGGAATCTCACACAGTCTGCTGAGCTTGCCTATCATATTTCTGGCAGCCTTTTTGCCGTTCGTCCGCACGCCGCGAGCCGCTATCATCGCCGGCTACGCAGCAGTTGCAGTGGTAGCAAGCCATTTCATCGTTGATGCGCGAAAATACACGGCTATTGGAAACTTTGTCGGATATCCATGGAATGACATGGTGCTTTGGACGCTCCTCTTAACCTTAATCGGATTTCTGTTACTCAGACTGCTGCGCTCGACTGAGGCTACTGCGAGAACTGCAAATCGTTAGCTGAAGGAGTGTCTGCTAGAGCAATGCTTTGTATAGTGAAAAAGAATATACGTCTTATCTCAGAGCGACGTTACACTAACCTTCTCGTAGTTTGTGCGGTGACGAGGTATGCATCATTCATATCGGGATGAAGAGGAAAGACGTAGATGGCAGAACCCAGAGGAGATCTTAGCAGATGTCGGAGTCCAGCCTAGTACTA
>Ga0187766_10000935_pt1 | contig 16750 bp, 14 predicted proteins | sample 0216_QUI02_MP05__4_FD_132971 | JGI IMG/M metagenome (GOLD analysis project Ga0187766, IMG submission 132971) | Tropical peat soil microbial communities from peatlands in Department of Meta, Colombia - 0216_QUI02_MP05_20_MG | ecosystem: Environmental > Terrestrial > Soil > Wetlands > Peat ... | reverse complement strand
CTGGCGTCGTTGACCTTGATCCGCTCGCTTTGGAAGTTCCGTACGCGCAGCGAGATCCGCTTCCGCCAGAAGACCGTGAACGGGTTCACCCACCACAACCGGGCCTCGGCGAGGGTTCCGATGTAGCGGCCGAACAGGATCAGCACACGCGACTCGTTGGGCTGCAGGACCACGAAGCCGGGACCGACCAGCACGGCCGCGACCGCCACCACATCTGCCGCGACCCTCACCCCCGAGCCGAGTCTGCCCGCGCCAAACGCGATCAAGATCGCGGCGAGTGCGAGCACAGCTAAAGCCACGGCCACGGCCGGCGAGCAGGCAACGGCGCGAGCGCGCCGCTGTTCATGCGTCTGGCGCACCGACAACGACCCGGCATCCAACACTTTCGCGGCATTTGCGGGTGATATCGCGTCCATATTGTTACAGGCGGCTATGATATCATAGCGATACCGTGGCGGGCGGTGGACCGACGGTCGTGGATCCGCGTCACCGTCGCTCGGAGCAGCCCTTGCCACCGTCGCTCGGAGCCGCCGTTGTTACCAGGGTGTAGCCGAGGCATGCACTCCCCGACGCCCGGCAAATCATGTTCACGAGTCACGTCCCGAGTGGGTTGCGGACGGCCCACGCAGGTGCTATAGGCAGTAGCGAGGACTCGGTTAACGGACAGCATCGAGGGCAGGTGTCGTTGCGGACGGGACTGTTGGCGGGGCTGGTCGCGCTGGCGGTGGCCGCGTACGCCGTCGTGGCGCTGACGCGGGGGGTACCGCCGGCCACGGTCGTTGCGGTGCCGGTTTCCGGCGCGTTCCCCGGCCCACCGCCGGCGCTCGCCTGGCCGGACCAGGGCGAGGCCGCGGCCGGGGTCGAGGGGGTGGGTCTGATCGGCTTGCACGGGTCCGCTCGCCCGACGCCGATTGCGAGCGTCGCCAAGGTGATGACGGCGTACTTGGTGCTCCGCGATCATCCGCTGGGGTCGGCCGGGAACGGCCCCATGCTCACGGTCAGTCCGGCCGACGTGGGCGTGTACCGGGGCGACCTAGCCGCCGGGCAGTCCGTCGTGGCCGTTCGGGCCGGCGAGCAGCTGACCGAGCGCCAAGCGCTCGAGGGCCTGCTGCTTCCGTCCGGCAACAACCTCGCCACGCTGCTCGCGGGATGGGATGCGGGCAGCGACGCGGCGTTCGTCGCGAAGATGAACGCGCGGGCGCGGGCGCTCGACCTGGCGCGAACGCATTACGCCGACGCCAGCGGCGTCCAGGGCGGGACGGTCAGCAGCGCGGGCGACCAGGTGCGGCTCGCGATCCTGGCACTCGAAGTCCCCGCGTTCGCTCAGATCGTCGCGATGCCGGAGGCAACACTGCCGGTCGCCGGGCGCCAGTACAACGTCGACGGGCTGCTCGGCCGCGACGGGATTGTCGGCGTCAAGACCGGCTCTACGTCCCAGGCTGGGGGGTGCTTCGTGTTCGCCGCGCACGAGCCGCTCGGCGGGCGGACGGTGACGGTGGTCGGGGCCGTGCTACACCAGCTGGCGACGCGCGCGCAGCCCAGCATCATCGAGGGGGCGTTTCATGCGAGCACGACGCTGCTCGCGAGCATCAGCCGAGACGTCGTGCGCCTGAAGGTGGTGCGGCGCGGCACGACGCTCGCGTGGGTGAAGGCCCCCTGGGCGGATCCGGTCGCTGTACGCGCAGCCGCGACGGTGTCGCTGCTGGGCTGGCCGGGCTTGCCGATCCACGCCGCGACCGCGACCGCGCGCCACCCCGCCACGCCCCTGCACGCCGGACAGAGCATCGGGACCGAGGTGGTGACGGCGGGTAGCCAGCGTGCCGAGGTCGGCCTCGTCACCGCGCGCTCGCTGCCGCAGGCTTCGCTCGGCTGGCGTCTCACTCACCCGTAGGCCTCGCCCAGCCCCGCCGCACAAGCCGAGCGCCGCTGGAGTTCAGTCGGGCTGGTGCAAGACGGCCTGACAGGAGCCGTCGATCTACAGTGGTCACGCGAGCAAACGCGGACGCCGGCGCTACTACCGACTCGCCGCGCCGCGGGTGGCGCACGCGATCGAGGGTTGCTCGCGATCGCGCCAGCACGAGCCGCGACCGGCTTGCGCGAGTCAAACCGCGGCCACGCGATGCAGCGCGCGCGTACCTGTTACGACCACCTCGCCGGCCGCCTCGGCGTCGCGATCGCCGACGCGCTCGAGGCGTCCGCTGGCCTCGCCGCAGCTGATCGAAGTCGAGTCCGAGCTCAGTGAGCCGTTGCTCGCCTCCTGGGGTCAGCATCCGGTCCTGTGCGCGGGGGGCGATGATCCGCAGGGTCACGGAAAGTTTGCGTTCGCGCCACGGCTCGTTGACATCGGAGCTCACGTGGGCCAGTAGCTTGCCCGCTCGTTGGAGTCTTCGGCGAAGCGCGTCGTGGTCGCTGCACTGGTTGGGCTTGCCGCCCTGTTTGCACCGACGGCGGTCGCTGCGCGCGGCGCCCGTCGGCGCGTGATCGCCCCAGATCCGGTCCGGAGATCGGCGAAGCCGCGCGGACCTACTCGGCGGGTGGCGCCCAGCCCGGCGCAAGTTCTCCAGACAATCGGACCGGGAACGGCCCTGGAGCGTCTGCGCCTGCGCGGCCCGGGGGGTCCGATCGAGGCGTATGTCGTACGGGTCGACCTCGACGATCGAGCCGTGCACGTCGGGCTTCTGTACCCGGGCGTGATCGCCGCCGGGCAGACGCTCTCGACAATGGCCAGCCGCGCGGGTGCGTTCGCTGCGGTGAACGGCGATTTCTTCAACATCGGCGCCAGTGGCGCCCCGATCGGACCGGTCGTCGATGGGGGACGGTTGCTCAAGGGACCCGAGCGCGGGCGAGCGCTCGCTGCGGGCGTGGGGATCGACGGCGTCGGGCGGATCGCGACCGTGCAGTTGAGCGGTTCCGTCACCTTGCCAGACGGCCCGCAACCGCTGTCGGATCTGAACGACGCGAGCCGCGGCCCGAAGCCGATCCTGCCGGAGAACGGGATCGCCCTGTTCACCCCGCTGTGGGGAGCGTACACGCGCGCGGGGGCAGTCCGCGGCCTGCGTTCGGTGACCGAGGTCCTTGTCCGCGGGGGCCGGGTCGCGCGCGTCCGGCATCGGGCCGGCGCCGGCGCGCTTTCGCCCGGGAGCTACGCGCTACTTGGGGCTGGTAGCGGCGGACGGGCGCTCGCGCAGCTGGGAGTCGGACAGCCCGTTTCGGTCAGCTACGAGCAGCAGACGTCCGCCCCCGCTCCGTTCCGGTTCGCGATCGGGGGAAAGTTCCGTCTGCTGCGCGCGGGCGAGGTCGAGCCGGACCTCCCCGCGGGGCCGGGGAAGCCCCGCACCGCGATCGGCTTCTCGGACGGCGGACACGTGATGTACCTCGTCGTCACCGAGGGTCCGCTCGCCGGAGTCCCCGGGCTGAACCTCCGCCAGCTCGCCGAGCTCATGCGCCGTCTCGGCGTCCGCGACGCAGTCGACCTTGATGACGGCGGCTCGACGACGATCGTCGCACGGCCGGCCCGATCCGGGCGCCTGACGTTGCTGAACCGTCCCGCCCACGGCAGCGAGCGACCCGTGGCCAACGGCGTCGGCGTGTTCTCGGCCAGACGCGGCGGCGTGTTCTCGGCCACCGCTCGCGACACGGGGCGTTGATCGTGCTTCGGCGTCGCGCCTACTGTGTACGCTGGCGTCGGATTTCGGGTGATGGAATTCACGGAAGACGCCGGACAGATGGCGCGAGGAACAGACGACGAGCCGCTCGACGAGTTGCTGCTCGCGCCCGCCGCGATCTTGGAGGGCCTCCCCGACGCCGTGGTGGCGGCGGCGCGCGACGGGCGGATCGTGTTCGTGAACGCGCTGGCCGAGGAGCTGTTCGGATATCCGCGCGGGGAACTGCTCGGCCGGCCGGTGGAGACGCTGTGGCCGCAGCGCGTGCGTGAGCGCTACACGCGCAACATGCAGCTCTACTTCGCCACGGAGCATCCGCTGCGGTTCTCCGCCGAGGCGTGGGGCGTGCGGCGAGACGGGTCCGAGTTCGTGGGCGAGATGAGCTGGGGGATCGTGGAGACGATGGCGGGACCGCTGATGCTCGCGATTGGGCGCGACATCTCCGAGCGACGGGCCGCCGAGGAACGCCTGCGGGCAGTCGCCGCGATGGGTGAGCGCGCGCTGGCGGGCGGGGACCCGGCCGAGCTCGCCGCCGAGGCAGTCGAACTGATGCGAACGACACTCCCGATTGCGGGCGCGGAGGTGCGGCTCGCGGGGGGCGCCGTGCTCGCGTCGGACGGGCCGACCACGGACGCGAGGCTGCGGCTGCCGATCGGCCCGGGCGACGAGCTGCGCCTCGCGCCCGAGCACGAGCTCGCGGGCAAGGAGATGAGCTTCGTCCGCGCGGTCGCCAATACGCTTGCCACCGCGCTGGCGCGCTTCCGCGGCGAGCAGCGCATGCGCCACGAGGCGCTTCACGATCCGCTGACCGGGCTCGCGAACCGCACGCTGCTGCGCGACCGGCTCGAGCAGGCGCTCGCGCGCTCCCAGCGCGGAAGCCACGCGACCGGGGTGCTGTTCGTCGACCTCGACAACTTCAAGCAGGTCAACGACGCGCACGGCCACGCCACGGGCGACGTGGTGCTGGCCGAGCTCGGCAGACGGCTGCGTACGGGCGTACGTCCCGCCGACACCGTCGCGCGGCTCGGCGGCGATGAATTCGTCGTGGTGTGCGAGGAGGTCGACGCGTCCTCAGCGGTCGCGCTGGGCAGGCGTCTGCAGGCGGCGATCCGCCTGCCGCTCACGGTCGGCGGGGTCCGGCACGTGCTGTCGGCAAGCATCGGGATCGCCCTCGGCCACACCGATCCGGACACGCTGCTCGGCAATGCGGACGCGGCCGTGTACCGCGCGAAGGCAGGCGGGGGCGCGCGCGTTGAGCTGTTCCCCGAGCGATCGGGCGGCCGGCGCGATTGACCGGACCCGCGGTGCCCGCGCGCTTGCGAGCGGGCGCACGACCGTACGATCCCGAGAGCGTGACCGTAGGGGTCGCGCAGCGCAGTCGCGTGGTTACCCGGATGACGAGGGCGTCTCCCGGCCTTCAGCCCGAGACGGTCTGCGGCGATTTGCGCACCTACGCTGCCGACAACGGGTCGGTCCCGATCGCGGTGCGCATCGCGAGGATCGTCTCGCCGCGTAGCCCGACCTTGGTCCGCGCGTACACGTCCGCGGGCAGCTCCGCGAGCTGTCGGGCGATCTCCAGCGCACGGTCGAGGACGTCGTCACGCGCGACCGCCTCGTCGAACGCCCCGGCGTCGACGCACTCGGCCGCACCCACGAGCTCGCCGCGCAGCGCGAACCGCCGCGCGGCCGGCGCGTCGAGCTCGCGCCGTACGATCGTGATCGCGGCCGCCGGGTAGGGCACGCCGACCTTCACTTCGGTCAGCCCGTATTGACCGGCCGAGGAGGCGATCCTGTAGTCGGCGCACAGCGCAAGCACGAACCCCCCCGCAATCGCGTGGCCGGTGATCGCGGCGACGACCGGGCACGGCAGTCCGTACGCCGTCACGATCATCGCGTTGACCGCGGCGACCATCTCGCGCCGCTGCTCGGTCGTGTAGGCGGGCGTCGCCTTCAGGTCGAGACCGGCCGAAAAGCAGCCGGGGCGGCCTGCGATCACCAGCGCCGGCGGCGGCACGGCGGCAATCGCGCCCAGCTCGGCGTTCAGCGCTTCGACGAGCTCGAGATTGATCGCGTTGACGGGCGGGCGATCGACCGTCATCACCGTCACGCCGCGATCGTCGGCGGTCGTTACGTAGGCGCCGGACATCAGATCGAAGCGACGGCGGTCATGTCTTCGCCGGCGACCAGCACGAACTCGTTGCTCGCGCCGCGTAGACGAGCGTCGAGGTACGGCTGGTATTGCTCGCTTGCGTAGAACGCTTCAGCCGCCTCCTTCGAGGGCCACTCGATGATCACGCACACCTGAGGAGGCGCTCCTGTCCCCTCGATCATGTCGATCCTAGACGTGCGTGCGAGGTATCGGCCGCCGTGGGCTTCGACGAGTCCGGTCACCGTGGCGACGTAATCCGGAACCCAGCTCGGGTCGGTGATGTCGATCGCTGCGACGGCGTAGTACAGCATCCGGGGCTCCTTCCGGTCACGGAGGTTCGCTCGAGGCCGGGGATCGAAAGAGAATATTGGTTCTAGAACGATAGAGTCAATACCGCCGACACGCGCTCGCCGCTGGTCCGATCGCGCCTGGGTGGACCTCACCGTAGTCTCCGCGCAGCGGAACTACGCGCTTACACGGATGACCGCTCGCGCTTCTCGGCCTAGATTTCGTCAACTAGGCGCAAACGGAGGTGATCATCGTGCAGGTTCTGCTGTGGACTCTCGCCGGGTTGGTTGCGCTCCCGGTACTGTTTCTCGTCGCCGTCGCCCTGGGACCGGCGTTCTTGGTCATGTTGTTCGTCGTCGCATGGGCGGTGCCAGTGCTGCTCCTGCAGAGAGCGTGGTCGCACCGGAGGCGCCGCACTCGGGTGCCGCCGGTCCACTAGTGGGGCTCACCTCAACGTTCCGTTCGACCCGCTAAAGCCGGCGCCGCGGGCCGCCGGGCTGCACGGCGCGTGCCGGGCGCCCGGTGGACGCGAGGCTGGTGAAGAACGGAGGCGCTCCGGGCGGCGCGGTGGTCTGCGCGTAATCGACGCTGAATGACGATCCGCCGCTCGCCAGCGCCGTCGGCGTCGCCTGTCCGGCCGCCCCGTACACGATGTACGTGCGGCCGTCGGGCTGCAATGTGATCTTCGTGTTCTGCCACAGCCGGCTCGAGATCGACCCGCTGCGTGCGCTCGTGGTCTGTGCGCTCGCGCCGCTGAAGCTGACGGCCCGGAAGTCCGTCAACGGCAGCGTGCGGCACAAGTTGTCGTTGAAGCACCCCGACGGCGCCTCGACGATCCACTCGGCGGACGTGACATCGACCGAGGGCGCGTTGACGGTCTTGGAGAACGATTTCCGGCGCGTGCTGTCGGTCAGCGTCAGCGTCACGCGCTTCCCGATGACTGTCACACGGGCACTGATGCTGTCGCCGGGCCTGATCGTCATCGAGACCTTTGCGCTCGGCGCGGGAACGAGCTCATACCATGCGGAGGAGCTCGCGACGCCCGTGGCGCTGCAATCGAGCTCGGTGCCGACCTGCTCGAGCGCGTTCGAGGTCGCGCTGTAGCCCCCGAGCCCGACCCAGGCCGCCGAGTAGGTCGGGTACGGAGTGCTGCAGACGGCTGCCGGCTGCTTCCACTTGGCCGCCACCGACCGGAAGCTGACGCCGCTCTTGTGCGCCACGTAGCCCGCCCAATTCACGCTCGCGGAAGTGTCGGCCGACGCGAGCGACGGGGCTCCGGCGAGCCCGCCGGTGGTCAGCACGACGATCAGGATCGCGAATCGCGAACTCAGCATTCTGCGCGGCCGGAGCGGAACACGTCTCACCGCCCATGACCCGCCGAGACCGGAAAAGTTGCGCGGGCACGCGACAGCGCCAGCTTGGCTCACCCGTACGACGCGAGCGTGATCTGCGCCGTCGCGGTCGTGCTGCCGGTGCTGATCCTGACCTCCGCCGGTAGCTGATTGGTGCGCGTCTGCATCAGGATCCTGTGACCGGCAACGGTCAGCGAGAACGACAGGTAACCGAGCTCGCCCCCGCCGACAAACTGCGGCCCGGCCTGAGCGATGACGTTGCCGGCGGCTGCGATCGTGGCGCTCGCCAGACACGGCGTGCCGACTGAGCATCCGGCCAGGATCCCGCCGACCCAACCATTGGCGACGAAGTCGGTCGTGCCGATGATCCGCAGCGTCGGGGACTGCTGCGCGCTGTACTGCGGGCTGGGGCCTGAAGTCGCGTACTGGATCAGTCGCAGCCCGCGAGTTGCGCTGTGACCGGTGGCGTCTCGCACCGTGATCTCTACCGCCAGCCGGTGGCCGGCCGCCCGCGCGAGCATCGCGCGAGCGAGCGGCGACAGGTTGAAGTACGCCAGCCCCCCACCGACCGCAATCCGCTCTGAACGTGTGCTCGCGAGCACGGCCCCGCCCGCGGAGATCCTCGTGGTCAGCTCGCAGGGAGTCGGCCTGAAGCATCCGACCGGCACGGCGCCCGCGCCGCGCCGGGGCACGAATGCGCGTGGGCCGAAGATCGCCACATGCGCAGGCGTGGCGACCGGCGGGGTGCTGCCAAGGGTCTGCCCGGCGGATCCCAGCGCCCGCACCGCGAAGTACGGGTATGCGCTGTCGATCACGATCGGCATCCTCGCGCTCGCGCGGACCGGGTCCCCGATCGGGGTGAGCGAGTTCGTCGTCATCCCGGCGATCACCTGCCACGAGCTCACCCCGGGAGCGCCGGTCCAACTCGGATACAAATCGATCGCGCCGCCTGCGGCAGGCGATACGGACACCGCCGGGGACGAGTCGACCGCGGGCGCGAAGCTCCCTGCTGCGGCGGTGGCGCCGTCGAGATAGTCGTCGTCGATGCTCAGCGTGGCCCCACGATAGGTCGCGTTGTGGCCGCCGTCGTACTGGTGTAGGCGCTGGTGCGAGGACCAGTCGCCGCTCGGCACGCTCGGGTCCGAGGTGCGCCTGGCTCCGTTCCAATCCGCGATCCAGATGTCATCGGGCTCCTGGTAGCCGGTGCCGAATCGCGACACGAGATCCGCGATCCCGGACCCGGAGCTGCTGTAAACCGCGGACTCGTAGCCGTCGGCGTGCAGCTTCCTCGTCCAGGCCTGGAGGAAGGCCAACGCGGCGGAGCTGCTGTCGCCACCGCGCGCGTATGCCTCCATGTCGAAGTACAGCGGGTTGCCCAGGCCCAGTCCAATCGCCTGCGACTGCGCGACCGCGTCCTGTGCTGCGGCGGCGCCCTGGCGCGCGGCCCTGCCCGGAGCGATCGACTGGCAGCCGCACGAGTTCGACGGCGCCTGCAGACCCACGTAGATCGGGACCAGCCGCCAGCCGGCGGCGGATTGCTGCCTCACCCACGACGAGGTCAGGTTGAACTGCGAGCAGGCCAGGTTGGCTCCGCCGACGTAGACGCCGACCGCGTGGTAGGGCGATGAGCGCCATGCGGACATCTGGGCGGCGCTTGGCGTCGCGCAGGCGTCGAACCCCAACCCGGTGTAGACCGAGCCGGGTCGTGCGGGAGCGCTGGGCGCGCTGGTCGCTGCGTCGGCACGCACCGCCGCGGCGGTCGCCGCGACTGCGGGCGGCGGACGTCGCTGCGTCGAGGCCGCCGCCAACGCGAGCAGCGAACGAACGCCCACCGCACGCTCGACCAGCGCCGGGTCGTGATTCCAGGTCGTGGTCACCACCACGCCACGCGCGGCGCTGACGAGCTGGGCCGCGGATCCGCGTCCGGCGACCGCGCCTGCAGTGCTCGGGAGCGGCAGCACCTGGCCGTCCGAGCCGTCCGCGGCGCTCGTTCGCGACACCAGCGGCTGGACGAGGATCGCCTCGGTGCGACCGGCGGCGTGCGCCGGGCAGCGCTGGCCGGCACTCGGCTGACCGAGATAGACCGCATGCCGATCGAAGCGCACGCACACGCTCCGATCTGCGCTCAGCCGATACACGGGCCAGCTCGCCGGGACCACCAGCCGATCGCCGTGGTACTGCACGACCTTGGTGGCCGCCGGCACGGTCGCCACCGGCACAGCGGCAGCTGCGAAGCCGCCCGATCCGCCGAGCCAGACCAGCAGCGCCCCAAAGCTCAGGCGCAGCCAGCGGCGCCGGAGCCGCTGCGAGCGCCGATCCTGAGCTGCACAGTCGCAACTCGCAAACCAGGCCGGGATGATCGATCCGAACACGGTGGCGCCTCCGGTGGGCCGAGACAGCAACAGTGATCGCCTGACGCCTGCGGGGTTAGCTGACGGGCTCGCGCTCCACCCGAGCGCTACCAGCGGATCACCGCCGGACTCGCCCCCGCAACCTGGGCTCCCCGCTGCCCGAGGCGGCAACTCAGGCATTCGGTATCGCGATACAACAGTTGGCAGCGGCGAGTGTTGCGGCGCGCCGGTTCGAAAATGCCGTGCGCGCCGCAATCTGCACAGGCTTGGGGCGAGAAGCGGGACGAAGCGGTTCAGGCGAGGCCGGCTTGCTCGATCAGCTGGGCGGCCGTCTGGTCGGTCCCGAGCGCGGTCGCGCTCAGGGTCGCGGCTGACAGGCCGGCGAGCGGCGGCAGGGCCCGGTTCGGCGCGATCCCCGGTCGGGCCGGGTACTCGAAGTCGTAGCTGGCCGCGAGGATTCGTTGGCCGGCCGGGCTGATGATGAACTGCACGAACTCTTGGGCGGCTCGGCGGTGCTTGCTCGACGCGAGCACCGCGGCACCGGAGACGTTCTCGATCGAGCCGACGTCGTGGTCGGGGAAGTAGTACAGCTCGCTGTGGATCGCGGCGGTTCCGACTTCGAGCCGCAGCCGGTACCAGTAGTACTGGTTGACGATCCCGGCCGCGACGTCCCCGCGGTTCACCGCCGCGACCACGGATTCCTCATCCTGGTAGGTCTGGGCGTTCTGCTTCAGGCCGGCAAGCCAGTGACGCGCGGCGCTGGTGCCATAGGTGGCGATGATCGCGCCGACCACCGGAGGAAAGTCCGAGTCGGTTGGCGCGACCCCGATCCGTCCCTTCCATTGCGGCTCGGCGAGCGCCAGCACCGATCTCGGCAGCTGCGCGGGCGACAGCCGCGCCGGGTTGTACGCCAGGCTGGAGACGCGCAGGGCCACGCCGACCCACGCGTCCGCGGGCGACTCGTCGCGGGCGGGGACCTGGTGCAGGAGCGCGGAAGGAAGCTGCGCGAGCAGCCCATGGGCCTCGAGGTTCATCAGCTCGGGTGAGTTCTCGGTCAGGTACACGTCGGCCGGCGATGCGCCCCCCTCTTGGAGGATCTGATCGGCGAGCACGATCCCATCGGCGGTTCGGACGCTGACGTGGATCCCGGTCTGTCGCGTGAAGGCAGCGACGAGCGCGTCGCTCAGCTGTGGGTGCTGACCGTTGTAGAGCACGATCGTGTCTGCCGCCCCCCCACCACCGCATCCCACCAATACCAGGCCCAGCATCACCGCCGTCAGTAGCGCTGCGAGCAGCGCGGTCGGGTCGGCGAAACGCCTCGTCATCGTTTCACCGCGTGCCCGTTGCGCAGCGGGTTGGGCTCCGGTGACGCGTCGTCGGGCGTGGCGGCGGTCGCGTAGGCCATCACTGGGCCCGTCACCGCGAGCTCGACCCGCTCGCCTGGCTCGGGCGCCTCCAGGCCCAGTGTTCGGGCCCTGACGCACCCTTCGACGCCGTCGAGCTCCAGCCGCACGACCGTGTCAGGGCCGTAGAACGTGCGCGCCACCGCGGTTGCCGTCGGGGTGTGCGCCCCGGCGCGCGTTCCCTCGCGCTCGGAGCTCGCGCGGCGGAATTGGATCTGCTCGGGCCGGATCATCGCATCGACGGGTCCCTCGATCCGTCGATCGATCAGTGGAATCTCACCCAGCGCACAGATGACGATGCCCGCGCTGGCGTGCCCCGGGAGCACGACCGCGTCGCCGACGAACCGGGCCACGCCTAGATCGGCCGGCGTCCGGTACAGCACCGCCGGCGCGGCCGTCTGGATCAGTCGTCCCGCTCGCAGCACGGCGACCTCGCGTCCGATCGAGAGCGCTTCGGACTGGTCGTGCGTGACCAGCACGGCCGTCGCTCCCTGGGCGGCAAGCGCCTGGCGGACCGCCGCACGCGTCTCGGCCCGGAGCGATGCATCGAGCCCGGAGAACGGCTCGTCGAGCAGCACCACCGGCGGGCGCGGCGCGAGCGCCCGGGCCAGCGCGACGCGCCGTTGCTCGCCGCCGGAAAGCTCGTGCGGACGGCGCGCGGCGTACTCCGCGCTCAACCCGACCAGCTCGAGCACTTCGACGATCCTCGCCGACGATTTCCGCTCGCGTCGCGGTAGGCCGAACGAGACGTTTCCCGCGACGCTCAGCTGCGGGTACAGCGCTCCCTCTTGGGCGACGTAGCCGATCGCGCGCTTCTCGGGCGGGACGTGCATGCGACCGGCTTGTGCCACCACCGCTCCCCCGACGCTGACCGTGCCGTGCTGCTGGGCGATGAATCCCATCACCACCCGCAGCAGCGTGGTCTTGCCGCTGCCGGACGCGCCCAGCACGGCGGTGAGGGTGCCGTCGGCCACCGCGAGGTCGACTCCCGACAACACAGGACCGCGTCCGTACGAGGCCGTGATCTGTTCGCAGCGAAGCTCGGCCATCGTCAGTCCTCGCCGAGCGCGCGCACGCGGCCGAAGCGGCTCATCAGCACGTACGTCGCGAGCAGCGCGAGCGCGACGAGCACCGCCGCGTAAGGCGCCGCGGCGGCGAACGCGACCGTGCCGCTGTCCGCCCAAAACTGGGTTCCGAGCGTCGTCAGGCCCGGCGGCAGGAGCACCTGTGCGGTCGACAGATCGCCGAGCACGAACGCGAACACGAGCACGCCGGCGGCCGCCAGCCCCGGGCGCGCCAGCGGGACCGTCACGCGCCACACCGTTCGCAACGGCCCGAGCCCGAGCGAGCGCGCCGAATCCTCCAGCGAGGGCTCGATCAACCCGATCGTGCTGCGAAGCGCAACGACCGCGAACGGCACGAACAGGATCGCCTCGGCCAGTACCAGCAGCACGAGCGTGCCGTACAGAAAGCGCGCGACGTGGCTAGCGCCGTACGCAAGCGCGATCGCAGCGACCAGATCGGGAAGCGCAAATGACAGGTACACACTGCGCTCGAGCGTCGTCACGAGCCTGCCCGAGCGCCGGACCGCGAGGATCGCAACCGGCAACGCGAGCACTACCGCGAGCAGCGCGGAGGCGATCCCGAGCAGCACCGACGTGACGGTTGCGGGCCACAGCGAGCCGGCCCCAGCGGGCGCGCCGGCCGTCCGGTTGCCCTCAGCGAACCAGTGGACGAGCAGGCCAAGGGGGATGCCGAGGCTGACCGCCACCAGCAGGCCGAGCCCGGCGACCGCCAGCGGCGTCGCGCGCCCCAGGTCGTAGCGGGCGGTCCCGCGCCGGGCGCCGTGGCTGATTCGGGTGTAGTTCGCGCCGCCGCGCAGGCGAGCCTCGCCAAACAGCACGAGCACGCACACGACGGTCGAGAGCAGCGCCAGCGCGGCGGCACCCGCAGCGCTGAAGCTGAGCTGGTACTGGGCGTAGATGTTGACGGTGAGCGTCTGGAACTTCAGCGCCACGAACGCGTCGAACTCGACCAGCGTGTCGAGCACGACCAGCAACATGCCGCCGAGCAGCGCGGACCGGAGCTGGGGCAGGACCACCCGTCCGAACGTGCGCCACGCTCCAAGCCCGAGCGACCGGGCCGTCTCCTCCAGCGCCGGATCCATCACCCGCAGCGACGCTGCCACGAGCAGGAACACGATCGGGTAATACGAGCACGTGACGATCCCGGTCGCGCCCCAGAACCCCGTCAGCGATGAGCTGAGCGTCGCCCACGCGTAGCTCGTGACGAACACGGGCACCGCCAGCGGTGCGACGAGCAGCAGCGGCCACACGCGCCGGCCGGGCACTCGGGTGCGCTCGACCACCCACGCGGCTGCGACCCCGAGCACCCCGCACAGCGGCGTCACGACGGTTGCCAGCAGCAGCGTGTGCAGGAGCAGCGTTGGCGTGGAACTGGCCGTGATCGCGGTCTTCGCTGCCGACACCCCTCCCTGCAGCGCCTGAACCACGGAGATCACGACCGGCAGCACGACCACGACCGCGACCGCCGTGCATGGCAGCAACACGCCACGAGGAATCCTCACGAGCGGTACGACGCCAATCGTGATTGGGTTCTTCCCGGGGGTCCTCGCAGCACGAGCCCGGGCCGCGTGCGTAACCGGGGTCGCCCTGCGAGCGCCCCGGAGTCAGGCGGTGTCGGCGACGCGCGGCGGCGGCTGCGGCGGACCGGCGTCGCCTTCGCCGGCCTCGCCCTCTGCCAGCTCGCCCCCGGGCGCGGCAGACTCCTGGCCATCGGAGATGTTGCTCTTGATCGACTCGAAGATCGTCAGGCCCTGGCCGACCAGGCCGGCGGCGATCTGCCCCAGGCCTTCGGCGCCATTGAGCACATTGATGTTGGCGTTGGCCAGCCCGTGCGCGGCCTCCCTGACGATCTGGGGCAACTGGTCGATCAGCATCCGATCGAGCGCGACGCGGTCGTACGACGCCGCCGCCTCTGCCTGGACCTTCGTCCGCTCCGCATCGGCCTGAGCGAGCACGCGAACCTTCTCCGCCTCGGCTTCGGCGGGCTTGACCACTTCCCCGGCCAACTGCTGTTGACGCAGCTCGGCCTGGCGCTGGGCCAGCTCGGTCTGGGCAGCGATCACCTCGCGCTGAGCGCCGGCCTGCGCGAGCGGTCCGGCCTGGGCCGCCTCTGCCTGCGCCCTGTCCACCTCCGCCTTGTACTGCGCCTGCACGATCGCCGTCTGGCGGGCGTACTCCGCCTGCTTGCGTTGGGACTCCTGCTCGGCCTCAGCCGCTGCCTGGTTGGCCTGCGCCTGCGCGATCTTCGCCTGGCGCTGGATCGCCGCGTTGTGTGGCGCGGCCATCGCGTCGATGTAGCCCGCGCCCATGTCGTCGATCGATTGAATCTGGAGTGAGTCGACGATCAACCCCATCTTGGCCATCTCCGCCTTGGAGCCGTCAAGTACCTCGGTTGCGAGCTTCTGCCGTTCGGTGACGATCTCCTCAACTGTCATCGAGCCGACAATCGAGCGCAGGTGACCCGCGAAGATCCGCCCGGTCAACACCGACATCTGGTCCTGATCGGAGAGGAACCGCTGCGCCGCGTTGACGACGCTCTCGGGGTCGTTGCCGACCTTGAACGCGATCACCGCGCGGACCTGGAGCGAGATCCCCTGTCTCGTGACGCACTGCTCGGCAACCTCCGACTCCTGCATCGCCAGCGTGAGGAAGCTGACCTGCCTGAAAAGCGGCAAGGCGAAAGCGCCGTGGCCCGTCACCACACGGAACGGGGTCCCGTCTTTCCCTGCCCGTCTGCCCGCGATCAGCAGCGCCTCGTCGGGCGCGGGCACGCGGTAGCCAAACATCACTGCCTCCTCTTATGGATCGGGGGTCGCCTCGCCGCCAAGCTCGTCGAGCGGGTCTGTCCATTGCATCACGTCGACCGTCCGCGCGCCGCGGGAGTTGAACACGAGCACCGTCGTTCCCTTCGCGAGCGGTTGCTCCGACCACGCCAGATACGCCTCCGTTCCGCCGCGCACCTTGACGAGTACCTCCCCGGGGCCGCCAGATCCACGGGTTGCGACGGTCAACGTACCGATCCGGCCGACTGTCGACTCATCTGGACCCACCGGGGTGTTCTAGCAGCCGAGCGCACTGACCCGCACGCGGGACAGCGCATCCACGTGTCCGCGCTGGACGACTGCCACGGACGGGCCCGGGTCAGGCCGCGGGCGTGCGGTTGAAGCGCCGCAGTGCCAGACGTGCCGGCCATGAAGCTCAGCGGGAAGATCACCATGAAGCCGATGCCCTGCATCGCATCCGGGGACCGGGCCAGCATCCCCAGCAACACGCCGGCCCAGGTTCGCGAGCAATCCGAGCAGGATCAGGGCTGCGAGCCCGGCGCTAGCGACCCGCGCGCTCGCATCCGAACTCGACGCACGATCGACGACGCCCAGCGGCGGTGATCGACACACGCGAGCTCGACTGCGGACTACACCGTGTATGGCGTCGGTGACGCTCAGCTCGCCGGCTCGACCGGCCCGACCCTCAGACTGCAGAACACGCCCTTGAACGGTTTCACGATCGGCGTACTCTGACCCGGGGGGAGAACCCGGAGGCTGACACCCCTGTAGGCCCTCGGGCACCCGGGGCTGGGTACGATGTCGGTGCTGTTGACGAGAAACTCGGCCCGCGTGCCGGGCTTCAACGTCACGAGCCTCACCGGCGCCGCCGGCAGCGCGCCCCGTCTCGCCGGGTGCTGCACCACTCGGCCCCGCGCGTCCAGCACCGCCACGCCCGGGTATCCGATCATCGAGCACGCGGCCCGTCCGAGGTTCCTCAGCGCGTACCAGCTGTAGCCGGTGCCCGCCGCCGCAGCGCCTCTGACGAACGACAGTGTCAGCTGCGATGTCGTGCAGGAAGCGAGCGCCGCGGACGTCGCGGCCATTCCCGGCCGAGTAGCGGCAGAAGCGGTCGCAGGTGTGTCAGTCGTAGGATCGGCAGTCGTGTGTGTCAGCGCAGCCGTGCTGCTCGAGGCCGGCGCAGTCGAGACGGTCGGGGACCGGCGAGCACCGTCCGGGCGCGATCGGCCCAGGCTGCCGCACGCCTCGATCGCCACGGCCGCCGCGACGCAGGCCACCGACACGGCCAGCGACCGGTATTCCGATCTGACGCCACGTTGACCGCGGCCACGCGCTTGCCGTGTACCGCCGCGGCTCCGGTCAAGCCCGATCACGAACCGCTGCGGTGCTACGCCGTCAGGGGGCGATGCCCTTGATCGGGTGGCCGTGCGGCAGCCCGGGCAGAGTGGCGGCAGCGCCATATGCGTATACATTGCCGGCCGACGTGACGAGCCAGTAACCGCGGCCGTTCGCGGTCGTGGCCATCCCGACTACGGCGGAAGTGCTCACTCCACTCGCGAGCGGGGACCCATACCACGCCGTGCCCGAGCTGTTGTACACGTTCCCGTACGCCGTGTAGAGCCAGTAACCGCCGTTCGGATCGGCAACGATGCCCTTGATCGGGTGCGCTCGCCGCGG
>Ga0187766_10000932_pt1 | contig 16764 bp, 14 predicted proteins | sample 0216_QUI02_MP05__4_FD_132971 | JGI IMG/M metagenome (GOLD analysis project Ga0187766, IMG submission 132971) | Tropical peat soil microbial communities from peatlands in Department of Meta, Colombia - 0216_QUI02_MP05_20_MG | ecosystem: Environmental > Terrestrial > Soil > Wetlands > Peat ... | reverse complement strand
GGGAAGCGGCATGTCCTGCGTGTGATCCGCGAGCTCCTCGCCTTTCGTCCGCGGCACCCCGGAACGGATCTCCGCGCCGCGCTCGAGTTCGTGAATCGCGTGCTGCGCCGGCGAGCTGTCGTCTTCGTCGTGTCGGACTGGCTGGCGGCCGGCTACGAGTCGGAGTTGGAGCGCACGGCGCGACGACACGACACGATTGCCGTCCAGCTGGTGGACCGGCGCGAGCGCGACGTCCCCGACGTGGGCCTGCTCGTGATGCGCGACCCGGAGAGCGGAGTCTGGCGGTACCTCGACACGGGCGACGGCGCAACGCGGGACGCCTTCCGGGACCAGGGGGCGGCCTTCGACGCCGGGCTTCGGCGCGAGCTGCGGCGTCGCGGTGTCGACTTGATCGGCCTGGAGACGGAGCGGGACTACGTGCCGGCGCTCCTCTCCTTCTTCCGGTCGCGCGCGCACGCCCGCGCACACTGAGGCCGGCGGGAGGATGACGGGCGTGGCGGGTCTCCTGAGACATCTCGCGGTGGCGACGGCGCTCACGTGCTCGGTGATGTGCCCGATATCGGCGCAGCAGATCGAGGCGAGGGCGGATCGAGTCGCTGTCACCGTCGGCGACGTGATCACCGTGCGCGTGACGGCGACGCTTCCCGTCGGCGCGCAGCCGGCGGAGCGCGTCCTCCGTGCCGCGGCGACGCTCCCGGAAGGCGTGCGACTCCTCGGCGCCGACACGATTCACCGCGACGCGACCGGGGCGAGTGGCGTCGTCAGGATCGCTATCTTCCGCACCGGCCAGCGCTCTGTCCCGCCCCTCGTTTTCGCGCTCCATCTGAGCGACGGCCATCTCGACTCGCTGGTGAGTCGGCCGGTGCCGATTGTGGTGGCGTCGATTCTCCCGACGACGCGCTACGGCCTGCGCGACATCAAGCCGCTCGAGCGGACCCCCGTGCCGCTTCGCGTCTGGTACGGCCTCGCCGCCGGCATCGTGGTGGTGGCGGTCGCGTCCTGGCTGCTCGTTAGGCGGCGGGCGCGCGCGCGAGCGGGCGCGGCAGCCCTGGCCGAGCTCGATGCGCGGCGCCCGACCCCCTACCAGATGGCGCTGGCGCGCCTCGAGGAGATCGCGCGAGCGGCGTGGCCGGCGCACGGCGAGGTCGAGCGTCACTTCGCCGCGGTCGCGGAGACCGTCCGCCGCTACCTCGAGGACGCCCACGGTGTGCCCGCGCTGGAGCGCACCACGGCGGAGCTCTTCTGGTCCCTTCCCCCGGCGCTCGCGGCAGAGCCTGCGGGGCGCGCCTGTCGCGTCCTGCTCGACGACGCAGACCTGGTGAAGTTCGCGCGCTGGCGCCCGGACGCCCGGGACGCCGCGCGAATCCTCGAGGACGCATCGGCGCTCCTCGCGCGGTGGCACGCCGCCGAGTCGGCGGAAGTGAAGGAGGTGGCGAATGCGGTGGGCTGACCCGGTAGCCTTCCTCCTGCTCCCCCTGGTGGCGCTCGACCTCTGGTGGCGGTGGCCACGCACAGCTCGGCTGCCGGCCGGGTCGCTGTCGCTGAGTCCTCTTCCGGGCCGGGCCTCCCCGCCGCCGTCGCGTCGGGCGCGCTGGACGGCGCTCCCCGTCCTCCTCCACTCGCTCGCGCTGGCGCTCGTTGTCGTCGCGCTGGCGCGTCCGAAGACTCCCGGCGAGGTGCGGGACACGCGCGTATCCGGACGCAACATCGTCCTCACGCTCGACATCTCGAGCAGCATGAAGGCGCTCGACTTCAAGACGGGGAACCGGCTGGAGGCGGCCAAGCACGCGGTGTCGCAATTCATCGAGCGGCGGCAGGGCGACTTTCTCGGCCTCGTCGTCTTCGCCGGACGCGTCTTCACTCAGGCGCCGCTCACCAACAGCACTGCCACCCTGCTCGAGCTGCTCGACCGGAGCGATATCGGGATGCTTCCCGACGGCACCGCCATCGGCACAGCGCTGGCGAGCGCCGAGAACAAGCTCAAGAACCTCCCGCGCGGAAGCGGGGTGATCGTGCTCATCACCGACGGCGGGAACAACGCCGGCACCCCCGATCCGCTCACCGCCGCCGAGATCGCGCGCGCTCTGGGGATTCGGATCTACACCGTGGGAGTGAGCTCGCACGGCGCCACGCCGATCGCGCCGTATGAGACGGGGCGCCCCGCGACGATGGAAGCACCCACGCCGCTGTCGACCGCCGAGGAGCGGCTTCTGCGGCGCGTGGCCGAGGCGACGGGTGGCCGCTACTTCCGTGCCGCCGATCAGCCGGCGATGAACGCGGTGATGGACGAGATCGACAAGCTCGAGCGCACCGAACGCCAGCTCACCGAGGTGCGGAGCTGGCGTGAATGGTTCCCATTCATCATCGGGCCAGCCTTGCTGCTGCTCCTGCTCGAGATCGGGCTCGGATCCACCTGGCTCCGTACACTTCCCTAACGGCGGACCCGCTCCGATCACCGTGCATTTCGCCGAACCCTACGTCCTCGTCGCACTCGTTCTCGCGCTCCCGGCGCTCGGCGTCTGGATGCTCGGCCGGGAGCGCAAGCGCACGCTCGACCTGGCGCGCTTCGCCGAGCGTGCGGTGCTCGATCGCGGGTCGTCGCTCCCGTCGGTCGAAGGCCGCCGCGTAGCGCTGGCGCTGACCCTCGCCGGCGTTGCTGCGCTGTTGGTGGCGCTCGCGCGGCCCCAGAGCACGGGAAGCTCGTCCTCGCCGGTGGATCGTGCGGCGGGCGATGTGCTCTTCGTGCTCGATCTCTCTCGATCGATGGAGGCCGGCGACGGATCGCCGACGCGCCTCGCTTCGGCGAAGAGCGCGGTGGCGGCGATCGCGCGCCGCATTCCGCAGGAGCGCGTCGGGCTGGTCGTCTTCGGAGGCGGTGCTTTCCTGCAGCTTCCGCCGACGCTCGACCGCAGCACCTTCGAGCAGTTCCTCGCGGCGGCGGCGACGAGCGATCTCCCCGATCCGGCGACGAACTTCGAGCCGGCGGCGGAAGTTGTCGCGGCCGCGTTCACCCACGACGCCGACACGCGATTCGGCGCGGCGGTCGTCCTGTCGGATGGTGAAGATGTGGAGGGGAAGCTCGAGACCGCGATCAACACGCTGCGGGGTGCGGGGATCCGCACATACGCCGTGGGCGTCGGATCGCCGGCGGGGGCTGAGATCATCGAGCGCGATTCGACCGGCGCCCTCGGCCCGCATCGCGATTTCGCCGGCCAGGTCGTGACGACGCGGCTCGTCGAATCGAACCTCCGGCGCATCGCCGAGCGAACCGGCGGCCGGTACGTCCGGTGGGATGGGGAGGCCAGCGTAAAGCCGATCACCGATGATTTGGCCACGTTGAGGCGCCGCGCCGTGTCGTCGACGGCCGTCGCGGCGGGCGACGACCGGTTTCAGTGGCCGCTCGCCATCGCCTTCCTCATGCTCCTGGCCGCGCCGGTGGGTGCGCGCGCTCGCCTGAGGGCCTGACGATGCCTCGTCGGCGAATCGCGCTCGGCGTCCTCCTCGTGGCGCTCGCGGCGGCCATCGTGGTCGGCGCCCCCCGCCTGTCGAGGGCGATGCGGCGGGATCGGGCCGAGCGCGCATACGTGGCGGGAGCCTTCCGCGAGGCGCACGACGCCTTCCACGAGCTCTCGCTCGAGCTCTCCCAGCTCCATCGCCCGCTCGAGCTGCCGGCGATCGAGTACGATGCCGCGAATGCCGCCTATCGGATGGGGCGCTTCGCCGAGGCCGTGACCGGCTTCCGCACCGGACTGCTCGGCGGCCCCGCGCTGCAGGAGAAGAGCTCGTACAACCTCGGCAACTCGTACGTCTGGCTGTCGCGCGCCGAGAACGACAAGCGCGGCACCCTGCGCGCCGCGGTCAACGCCTACGAGGACGCGCTCCTCCTCGACCCGACGGATGTCGACGCGAAGTGGAACCTGGAGATCGCGGTGCAGCGGCTGGAGGCGGAAGAGGAGCGCCTCGGCGGCGGGCCGCACCGCGATGCGAATTGGGGAGGCGGAAACCTGACGAAGTCGGGTTACGCGGGCACGCCGCAGACCGCCGCCGGTGCGACGCCGGGGGGCGGGTTCGGCGGAGCGGGTGGCGAGCAGGTAGCCGAGCGGATCTCCGAGTCGCAGGCGCGTCGCCTGCTCAAGGAGCTGGAGCGGGGCGAGCTCTCGGGCCAGGACGTGCGGCAGATGAATCGAGACCGCCGCCCCGTGAGGCGCCGCGACTGGTAGGCATCCCCGCGCGCGAGGCGCGGGAGGGTAGGCCTGACTGCGCCGACGCGCCGACCCGGAGGCGCGGCCGCGCGCCCGCCGAGGGCCGTTCTTAGGAGCCGCGCCCCGCCGTCGTGCGCGAGCGCTGGTCGGAGAGCCAGGTGCGGAACTCCGTGTCCAGCGTCGGCACGTCGCGGGGGAGCAGGCGGGCCGACGAGAGCGCGTTCTCCATCGTCCCGCCGCGAACCAGGTCGGTGAAGGCGCGGCCGATGAAGGACGGCCCCTCGCGCTCGGCGAGATACTCGCCGAGGGCCACCGACTCGAGACGGAAGATCGCCCACGGCTGCATCGCCGGCGCCGCGTTAGGCGAGCCACGTCCACCTCCTCCGCCCCCGTTCCCGCCGTAGCCGCCGCCGTTTCCACCCCCCCCCCCCTAGCCCCCTCTCCCCCCGCCGCCGCCGTGTCGCCCACCGCCGCCCATCCCGCCGCCCATTCCCCCTCCGCCGGAGTAGCCGCGGCTATTGGCGATCGAGAGAAGCGAGTCGCGACTCGGCGATGGCGGCCGCGGAGTGGTGAAGAGAACCGAGAGCGGGAGGAGGTTGGTCTGTCCCGCCACCATCGTCACCGCAGTCGTGGGGCGGTCGGGGGCGGCCACGAGGGCGGTCGCCGCATCTTCGATCCAATCGGGGATTCGGGGATCGTCCATCACCCGTGATCCCGTGATGACCGGCACCGGCGAGGACGCGGTGGCCGTGTCCTTCGGCGCCCGCGCGTCGGCGTACGCGGTGATCCAGCTGTGCGCCACGATGAGGGACATGGTACGCGGTGGGACCAGCGGGCCGTCGGTGCTCTTCCCGCTGCGATCGCGGCGTGCGACGAGGGGGAGAATGATCGCGTGCGCGCCACCCGTGGCGGTGGTATCCGTGCGAACCGACTGCGAGTCGTGCGCGACCAGTCGCACCGCGACAAGCTGAGGGTCCTCACCGAAGTAGCGGTGGAACTGCCGGACCTCTCCGTCCAGAGTCTCCTTGGCGTCGAGCAGGACGTCGCGGTTCGGTGCCGCCAGGAGATAGCCCGTGCCTCGGACGACGTAGAAACTCTGGCCGGCTATCTCTTGTGGATCGCCCAGATTGTTGGAGACGGGAACGGCGGAACTACTTCCGAAATGAGAGCAGCCGGCGGCCAGCGCACCCCAAGCGAGGGCCGCGGCTGCCGGCACAAACCCAACAGCGCGCATACACACTCCTTTTGCGCTAAGGACAGGGGGCTCAGGCGCCCCGTTAGCGGTTGGTGCGGGGCCGAATATCGCCCGGTGGAGGCCACAAAGAGGGGCTAACGACAGCGGCCAGGGCGCTGTCTATCTTCAGCGACATGGCTGAGGAGACGGCGCCGACTGACGCGCTCTGTGTGGAGCGTGCGCGGAGCGGGGACAGTGCGGCATTCGAGATTCTCGTGCGCCGGCACTTTCGCGCTGCTTTTTCACTTGCCTTCGCGAGAACGGGAAATCGGTTCGACGCGGAGGATGTGTGTCAGGATGCGTTCGTCGCGGCCGCGGAGCATCTCGATCAGTGTCGTGAACCGGCGAAGTTCGCCGCCTGGCTGCTTCGCATCGTCCGCAATCGTGCCCACAACTTGCGGGCGTACGAGAGAGTGCGGGCGGCGGAACCGTTGCTGCACGATACGGCAGCTGCTCCCGGTGTGCCGGGGACGGAGGCGGAGCGGGCGGAGCTACGGGAGCGACTCGAGAGTGCGTTGCAGCAGTTGAGCGAAGCACAGCGGACGGTGGTGCTGCTGCACGACCTCGATGGCTGGCCGCACAAGGAAATCGCTGCGATGCTCGGCACGAGCGAAGGGATGTCGAGGCAGCACCTGTTCGCGGCGCGTCGCCGTCTTCGCGCCATACTGGGACGATATGTTCTCGGGGAGTGTGCAAATGAATGACGATCCGCTCGATCTCTCACCAATCGACCCGACACGGGACACGGAGCGGTTCGAACAGATGGTCGCCGCCATCCGGTTCCGGTCCGAGGCCGTGTTCGTCAGGCGCCGCCGGCGCCCGACGATTCTCGACGGTGTGGCGGGGTGGTGGACGCCGGCGCTGGCGGCAGCTGCCGTGATCGCCGCGGCGTCGGCCGTCAGCTGGATCGTCGCACTGCCGGCGAGCGCGCAACAGTCGGTGCTCGCCGAAGCGACGGGCGTGCCGGCTGCCGTCGCCGACTGGGCTCAGACGGACGCGACCCCGTCGCCGGGGGAGCTCCTGGTGTCGCTCGGAGGAACGCAATGACGAACGGCGAGCCGACCCAGGGCGCGGCAGCGCGTGCGCTGGAGTCGCTTGGACGTATTCGGATGCAGGGCTTGGCTCTCCTGGCGATCGCGTTCCTGGTAGGCGCGATTGCCGGGGGGGCCATCGTGCACGCGCGCCAGCGGCGCCCGCCGGAGGGATTCCTCGGCCGGCGGGGAGATCGCGGCGGCTTCGGCGGAGACCGTCGGGGGCGGGGGGGACTTCCGCCGATGTTCGATGAACTCGGCCTCTCAGCCGATCAGCGCACGAAGATTCAGGCGATCCTCGATCGCCGGCGCCCGGTCACGGACTCGATTCTGCGCGCGTCGCTGCCGCGTCTGCGCCAGGTGATGGACAGCACCCGCGGCGAGATCCGCGCACTCCTCACCCCGGAGCAGCGCGACAAGCTGGACCGCATGGAGCGAGAGCGCCGCGCGCGGGGCGGATGGATGGACTCCACGCGTGGGCCGGGTGCCGGCGGACAGCCGCCCGCCCCCGCTGGGCCACCTCCGCCGTAGCGCCCGCCGGGCATTCCGCCCGGCCCCCGCCACCCGACCGCCCGGCGCAGCCGCGCCTACGTCTTCGTGACGTGGATGCGGTCGATCGTGCGCCCCGTCTCATCGATCTGGCTCATGGTGAGCCCCCCGTGACCGATCTCGAAGAGCGAGAAGGAGTGCCGGTCGGTCACCATCCGCGACACGTAGGCGACGTTTCCGTCGTCCGGCCGTAGCCATCGCTCCGGGCGGTCGGTAAACCCGGGATCGTAAAGCTCCTTCCCACCTGCGCCAGTCGTTATGTAGATCACTCCCGACGGCTTGGTCACGGCGTGGCCGTCGAATCTTTGGTCGACGACGAACGACCCGGGCACGCGTCGGTCCCTCCCCGGCGCCGCCCCCGCCAGCGAGCGATTGCCCGGCGTGAAGCGCAGCGGTCGCGTGCGCTGGTAGTTGTGTTCGTGCCCGCTCAGGACGACGTCCACTCCGTGCTCCTCGAAGAGCGGTGAGAGGACACGCATCTGCTGCTCGCGATAGTGATTCAGCCCGACGTTGAACGCCGGGTGATGATAGACCACGAACTTCCAGCGCGCGTCCGTGCTCGAGAGATCGGCGGCGATGTAGCGCACCCACTCGGGGTGCGTCGGATCGACGTAGAGGTTGGAGTCGAGGCAGAGGAAGTGCGCGTCACCGTAGTCGAAGGAGTAGTTCGCCATTCGGGGGTAGCGCTCGCCCGCGCACACTCGAAAGGTCGCCAGATGCTCTTGCGCTCCCACTATCGGAGTGGCCTGCGGCGGCGATACCGGCCCGTTGAGCGGAAGATGCATGCTGGTGAAGTAGGCGAGCGAATCGGGATGCGCGTCGAAATCGGCAAGCGGTCGCGACGAGGCGTCGTAGTCGTGGACGTCGTGGTTCGCGATCACGGTGTAGAACGGCACCGACCGAAGAAGGGGCGCCCCCACTCGCGGATCCGCGGAGCGCGCGTTGTAGACGGGAAAGAAGTAGCGCGCGTACTCGTCATCGCGACCGCTCTCGTAAACGTTGTCGCCTGTGTTCATGATGAAGTCCGGTCGCGCGTGATAGGCGTGATAGGCGACCGCGCGCTCTCCGGCATCGCCAAAGGCGTTGTCGCCGAAGGCGGCGAAGCGAATCGACGCGCCGCGGCGCTGGCGCGTCGTGAGATACCCGGCCGCGATGACGACGCCTCGCGCCCCCCCCTCGCGGATGCGGTAGCGGTACGTGCGCCCCTGCTCGAGACCGGAGAGCCGGGCGGAGTAGTTTCGCCGCTCGGCGCGCGGTGGTTCGGGGCCGATGCGCAGCTGGGACGAAACATCGGCGCGGGTGCCGTAGTCGCCGGTCGGGCCGTACTCGACGGCGAATTCCGCCGCCGGACCTTCGATCTGCCACGCGATGACGGCGTTCTCTCCACCGGCACCCCCCGCGCTTCCGGAACCGGGTTGGACGTACGGCAGGGCCGTGTAGACGACCGATGAGCCTCGGCGCGTCTTTGCGGCGAAGAGACCCCGGCCCATCGGGACGAGCGCGAGGAATGTGAGTCCGCCCGCCGCCTTCAGCAGCTCGCGCCGGGTGATGTCTCTCGTCACGGTACAGCCCTCATGGGTGCCTGACGATGTGCGATGGCGCTCTCCATCACGGGACCGCGAGCGGAATGTCCGCGCGCGTCAAATTCTCTTCGCGCGCGCCGGCGAGGCGTCGATAGGGCTGACGGAGACGGCCCTGATTCGTCTCACCGAATGACTCGCACTTCGAGGAACGAAAATGCATCGCAAGATCATCACCATGGTCGGCGCCCTCGCTCTCGCCGGGGCCGTCACCGGCCTCTCGGTGACCCGGCTCTCCGCGGCGTCGTCACGGACCGATGAGCCGCACCCGGCGATCCACGCCGCCATCGATGCGCTCGTGCAAGCGCGCTTCGACCTCAAGCACGCGGCTCACGACTTCGGTGGGCACCGCGTCGCCGCCCTCCAGGCGACCGACGAGGCGATCGCCCAGCTCAAGCTGGCGCTCCAGTACGACAAGTAGAATCGCGAAGTAGCCTTCCGGCGAACAGGGCCGGTAGCGCGGTCGACAATCCCGCGCTCCCGGCCCTTCGTGTGCCCTCCTCCCCCACGAGGTGCGGCGCGTCCGCCGAGTGGCGTCGCGCATCGCGAGAGACCGCGATCGCGCACGATCGACCGGCGTCGGCGAGCCGCCTATCCCGAGGTGGGGAGGCGCTCCTCCTGGGCGCGGCGCTGCACCTCATCGGCGGTCACGGGTGTGAGAGCGGCGTTGTCCAGCTCACCGGTGCGAATGCGCACCACACGGTCGAGCGGCTGAACGAAAATCTTCCCGTCGCCCACCTCCCCCGTGCGGGCCGCCGAGAGGATCGCTTGGATTGTCGGCTCCACGAACGGCTCCGAGCAGGCCATCTCGATCTTCACCTTGTCGTGGAATTCCAGAACGAGCGACGAGCCGCGGTAGTGTTCGACGACCTCGCGCTCGCCGCCATGTCCGCTGACGCGCGACAGCGAGATGCCGGTGACGCCGGCACGGAAGAGCGCTTCCTTCACCTCTCCGAGCCGCTCCGGGCGGATGATACAGGTGATGAGCTTCATTGGCGTTCGCCTGACAGATCAGCGGAAAAAAAGAGGCGCATCGAGACAGGGTAGGGAGAGCGCGGCGGCTCCGCTCCCCCCGCGATACTACTGCGGCGTGAAGCTCGGCTCGGTGGCCGTGGCCGAGACCACGAAGCGGATCCACATGCCACTCGGCGCGTGGCCGGGGACGCCGCAAGCGATGACGTACGTCCCCGCCGGCGATGCGGTGAAGTTCGCCTCGTCCGTGCCGTCGGTCGGGATGCCGTCGGTGAGGTGGACGGAATACGCGCCGCCGATCGCCGGTGTCTGCGGGATGGCAGGGAAGGGCATGTTGTCCGGCAGAACGATCGCCGAATGGGGAATCGCGTCGTGATTCACGAAATGCCACGTCACCGTCCATCCCGCCGGGATGGTGATCGTCTTGTTGCCGGTGAACCCACGGTCGAAGTTCATCCCGCCATTCGGATCGCCGTCACCGGCCACCAGGCTCAGCGTCACCTTCTTCGCATCCGCGTCGTACGAGAGATAGTCGTTCACCTTGACGACGCTCGCCGACTGTGCCGCGCCTGAGGCTGGAATCGCGGAAAGGAGAAGAGAGGCGGCGATCGCACCAGCGATGGCCGCCGGCCGGGCGATCGGTTGCCTCTCGAGGCGGGTGCCTGTGTGGCGCGGGACGCAGAGGCGGGTCGCGACGGGCATGGGTCGTGTGTGTGATCAGGGTCGATACGACGATGGTGCGCCACGGGCCTACACGAGACGGTCGAGGAGTGCGAAGCTGAAGACCGTGGCCGAGAGAACGGCATTCATCGTAAAGAAAGCGGCGTCGAGCCGCGAGAGGTCGTTCGGTCGGACCAACGAATGCTCATACACGAGAAGACCCGCCGCCACCGCGACACCGATGAAGTACCAGGCTCCGAATCCGGCGCCAACACCGAACAGAACGAGGGCCGGGATCGTGAGGGCGTGGAGGAGCCGCGCCAGGCCGATGCTCTGCGCTACCCCGAAGCGGACGACGGCGCTGCGCAGCCCCTGCGCCCTGTCGAACCCCTCGTCGGGGAGCGCGTAGAAGATGTCGAACCCGGCCACCCACGAACTCACCGCGACAGTGATCGCGGCGAGCACCCACCAGGGCCGGCTCCACGCCCCGGTCACAGCCAGGTAGCCACCCACGGGCGCGATCGCCAGGCTGATGCCGAGCCAGAGATGTGGCCAGTGCGTGAATCGCTTCGTGTAGCTGTACGCCATGATCCAGGCGAGAGCGACCGGACCGAGGATGGCGCAGAGAGGATTGAGCGCCCATGCTGCCGCCAGGAAGATCACAGCGGCGATGATCACTGACGCCCACGCCTGCGCGACCGTAAGGACGTTGCGTGGAAGCTCGCGATTGCGGTTGCGCGGGCTGAGCGCATCGAAGTGGCGGTCGGCGATTCGGTTGAAGCCCATCGCCACCCAGCGCGCTGCCGTGAAGGCCACCACCGCGAGCGCCACCGTCTGCACGCGCACCGGAGAATGGAGCGATGCCGCCACGACGCCGAGCAAGGCGAAGGGGAGGGCAAAGAGCGTGTGCGGCAGCTTGACGAAGTTCGCATAACGAACCAGCCGCGAGCTGCCCGCCAGCGTCTGGAAGTCAGCTGCGCCCGCTGTCGCGGCGGCGGTGTCACGTCGATCGGTCACGCGATACCCGATGGAGGGTCACGATCGGAAGGTAATGCGCCTGGTGCGAATAGGGGCGCCGCTGCGCCTAGCGCATCGCCACATGAGCCGGCTTCGCGATCTCGGTGGTCGACGGCACGATCGGCGGGGCGCCGACCTTCTTCAGTGCGGCGTTCACCTTCGGAAGCTCCGTACGGAGCACGGACTGGTACGCGAGAAGTTGCTTCTGGAGCTGCGGCGTGAAATAGGCATACACGGAGCGCATTTGATCGGTCGGGCGCGCCGGCAGCGTGGACGCGTCACCACCGACGGAGCTGATGCGCTCGATCAGCCGCGACGGATAGTTGAGGTTGTCCTCGTCGGACTGCGTGCGTGGCTGATAGAGCGCCTCCTCGATCGCACTCAGGGTGTCGGCGAGCGATCGCGCCATCGGGCCTAGAGCGGCGGTATCGCTCGGAGCGAGGCGCTTCATCCGATCGGCGAGCTGGGCGCGCACATTTCGCATCGTGAGGAGAGCGTTCACGCCCGCAGTCGCCGTGTCGCGTACCGCCCGCAGAAAGGCGAACTGCTGCCGCAGATCCTCAGGGGTCGCCTTCGAGCGGGGGTCGGGCTTGATCTCGAAGCTCGCCGAGTCGACGCGCGACCCGGCGCGGACACGCACCCAGTAGGTGCCCGGCACCGCCATCGGGCCGTCGGTGGAGATGTTCTCCATTCCGGTGAATTTCGCGACGTCCGGGTAGCGCAGATTCCACGCGAACATGTTGAGGCCTTGCTTGTCAGGCACCCGGGGCGGGGGCGACACCGGCTGCGGCCAGGGCTTGTCCTCGCTGGGCGTCGTGTCGGAGGGAAAGAGTGACACGTCGGAGGTGTCGAAGGCGACGCCAGCCCGGCGGAGGCTGTCCGTTCGCGCCCGGTGGACGCTGTCGGCGGCCAGGCTGTCCATGAAGGCGACGGTATCCTGATGGCTCGAGTAGCGCTGGATCAGGCGGTGGCGCGAGTCGAGGATGTCGAGCGTCACCTCCTGCCCCGGCTGGGCGAGCCAGAAGTAGATCATCGCTCCGGCGGGGGGGTTCTCTCCCACCGGGCGATAGGCCGGGGCGTCGGCGGTGCCCCATTGCACCTGATAAGCCGGGCGCGGACGGAAGAGGTGGAGCGGCTTCGCGAGCACGGACGTCGTGAGCTGGCGCAGTGGTGTAATGTCGTCGAGGATCCAGAAGGAGCGGCCGTGCGTCGCGGCCACGAGGTCCCCCTCCTTGACCGCCAGGTCGTGCACGGGCACGATCGGGAGATTCCGGCGTATCGACTGCCAGTTCGCCCCATCATCGAAGCTGACCCACACCCCACGCTCGGTGCCGGCGTAGAGGAGGCCGCGCTTCACCGGATCCTCGCGTACCGCTCGCGCGTAGTCGGTGGCCGGAATGCCATTAACGATCTTCGTCCAGCTCTTGCCGCAATCGGCCGTGCGCCAGATGAAGGGAGCGGGATCATCCATCTGGTAGTGGTTCGTGGCGGCGTACGCGGTACACGCTGCGAAGTGCGACGGCTCGATGATCGAGATGCGACTCCACTCGGGAAGGCCGGGGATCGAGACATCCGTCCACGTCTTTCCATCGTCGCGTGTGACGTGGATGAGCCCATCGTCGGAGCCGGCCCAGATCAGCCCCTTCTGCACCGGCGACTCGGCGAGCGCGAAGACGGTGGCGTAGTACTCCGCCGTGGTCTGATCCGACGTGATCGGCCCGCCGGAGATTCCGAGCGTGCGCGGATCGTGGCGGGTGAGGTCGGGGGAGATGGCCACCCATGACTGCCCCTCGTTGGTCGAGCGGAAGACCATGTTCCCGCCGGTGTAGAGCACGTGCGGGTCGTGGGGGGAGATGTGGATCGGCGCCGTCCATTGGAAGCGGTACCTCTCGTCGGCCGCCGGATGCCCGTCCGGCTCGTCGGGCCAGACGTTGATGATGCGGAGGAGCCCCGTGCGGTGATCGAGGCGCGTCAGCTGCCCGCTGTTGTCGCCGGCGTAGACGATGTCCGGATCGTCGGGGCGCGACTCGACGAAGCCCGATTCACCGCCGCCCGGGTCGTACCACTGCGCGATGTCGATCCCGCCGGGCCAGCGACTCGGCCCACACATCGCCGAGTTGTCCTGCTGCGCCCCGCACACGCGATAGGGGAAGTGCGTCGTGGTCGAGACGTGATAGAACTGGGCCGTGGCCTGATCCTGTTCGGTCCAGGTCTTGCCGCCGTTGTAGGAGACGTTCGCGCCCCCGTCGTTCGACTCGATCATCCGCTGCGGGTCGTTAGGCGCGATCCAGAGATCGTGATTGTCGCCGTGTGGGTCCCGGATGTGGCGGAAGGTCACGCCCCCATCGCTCGACCGGTACACGTTGGTATTGAGGCCGTAGACGACGTTGCTGTCCTTCGGGTCGGCGAAGATGCGTGAGAAGTACCACGCGCGTTGGCGCAGCTTGTGATCCTGATTCACCCGGCGCCAGGTCGCGCCGGCATCGTCGGAGCGGTAGACGCCGCCGGAATCGGCCTCGACCTGCGCCCAGATCCGCGACGGCTTGGCGGGCGAGACGGCGAGCGCGATCATGCCGAGCACGCCCCTCGGAAGTCCGGGGTTGTGCGTGATCTCCGTCCAGCTCTCGCCGCCGTCGGTGCTCTTGAAGATGCCGGACCCCGAACCCCCGGAGATGAGCGCCCACGGGAACCGCTGTCCCTGCCAGAGGGACGCGTAGAGGAGGTCGGGGTTGGTGGGATCGAGCACGAGGTCGGTGGCGCCCGTGGAGTCATTGCGAAAGAGCACCTTCCTCCAGGTGGAGCCGCCGTCGGTCGTCTTGTAAACCCCGCGATCGGCATTGGGGCCGAAGGCGTGGCCTTGGGCCGCCACCCAAACGACATCGGGTCGCGTCGGATGGACGCGGACGCGCGCGATCTGACGCGTTTCGGCGAGGCCGACCGATGTCCAGGTCCGGCCTCCGTCGACGGTCTTGTAGACCCCGTTCCCCGGGGACACGTTGCCGCGAATGTCGTACTCGCCCGTCCCGACGTAGACAACGTCCGGGTTCGACTCGCTCACCCCTATTGCCCCGACAGTCCCGCCGAAGTACTTATCCGACGCCGGTAACCACGTGTTTCCACCGTCCGTCGTCTTGTACACGCCACCGCCGGTCGTTCCGAACCAGAACTCGTAGAGACGGTTGGCGCTGCCGGCCACGGCAACCGAGCGCCCACCGCGAAATGGCCCGATCTCGCGCCACTTGAGCCCTCGTAGCGCGAGTGAATCGAATGGTGGAGCGAGCTGAGCAGTCGCGTCTAACGGAAGGACAAAGAGAACTGCCAAGAGCAAAGGGCGGAGAATGCGAGGGCCTTTTCGCGGAGCCATGGCGGTAGGGAGGCGAGGGAGGAGAGGCGGGTGCCAGCCATCGGCCGACCGGCACCGAAGTAGCCCCGGCGAACTCGTGGATGCAAGCCCCGTAGCGCCACGCACGCCCAACTCTTGCAGGAGATATCGGGGTCGCGCCTGTCGCCCAGCAGGAGGGCCAGCGTTGTCTCAGCACAGATGACTTCATCCCGGGAGCTTTCACCGCCGGACACGGCCCGACCGCGGCGTCGGTCGCGCTCCGAAATCACGGATGCGTCGGTGCGCCTGACGAGCGCGCTGGAGAGCGTCGAGCATCGCCTTCCACGGTCGCGCCTCCTCACCTACGCGCTCGCGGTCGGGGTGACGCTCGTCGCGGTCCTGCTGACGCTCGTTCTCCAACCGGCGGTGCACCGCGCCGTCTTCATCTTCTTCTTCGTCGCCGTCGTCGTCAGCGCCTTCTTCGGAGGCGCAGGGCCTGGTTTGGCCGCCACCGTCCTGGCGATGATCGCATCGCTTGTCCCTCCGCTTCGCAGTCTTCCGGTCGAACGGACGATTGATCTCCTCCCGATCGCAATTTTCTTCGTTTCCGGATCATTCATCAGCGCCATCTGCGGATCGTTCCGGGAAGCGCGCGCCAGGGCCGAGGCGCAGGCCTCCGAGCTCGAGACGCAGGCCAGCGAGCTCGCCGCCCAGACTCACGAGGCGCAACTCGCGGCCCTGGAGCTCGAGGCGGCGAACGAACGGCTTGGCCGCATCATGGCCGAGGAGCGCAACGCGCGACTCACCGAGTCGCGGTTGGCCGCGATCGTCTCTTCATCCGATGACGCCATCGTCAGCCTCTCGCTGGATGGCGTCATTCTCAGCTGGAACGAAGGCGCAACACGCCTCTTCGGCTTCCCGGCCGACGAGGTGCTCGGGCAGCCGGCGTCCGTGCTGCACCCGCCGGGGCATGACGCGATGGAGGAACCGCGGCTCCTTGCCAAGCTGCAACAGGGCGAGCACGTCTCGCACGTCGAGACGGTTCGGAGACGAAAGGACGGTGTGCTGATCGACGTCTCCGTTTCCCTCTCACCCGTGCGCGACGCCGACGGCCGGATCACGAGCGTCGCCAAGATCGTCCGCGATGTGACCGAACGGAATGCCGCCGAACGGATGACGCGCTTCCTCGGCGACGCCGGTCAGGCGCTGGCGAGCTCCCTCGACCTCGAGCGCACGGTGCAGACGCTCGCCAATCTCGCCGTGCCTGCCCTCGCGGACTGCTGCGTGGTGGATCTGCTCGAGTCGGTCACCGAGGCGCGTCGAGGCGCCGCCGTCTGCGCGAGGCCGGAGAAGCAGCTCCTCCTCGACGAGCTCTCGATGCGTTACCCTCCCGACCCGAACCGGGCGAGCTTCTCGAAGAAGGTGCTGGCTACGGCGAAGCCCGAGCTCATAACAGAAGTCACCTCCGAGCTTCTCCGGCGGGTCGCGCCGGAGAGTGGCCGGCGCGCGTTGATCGAGGCGATGGACGTTCGATCGTTCATGGTCATCCCGCTCACCGAACGCGGCGTGATGCTCGGCGTCATGATCCTGGCTGCGCACGAGAGGACGTATACCACGTCCGACCTGACGCTCGCCGTCGAGCTTGGCCGCCGCGGCGCGCTGGCGCTGGAGAATGCCCGCCTCTATCGTGCCGCTCACGAGGCGAGTCGGGCGAAGAGCGAATTCCTCGCGACGATGTCCCACGAGCTCCGCACGCCGCTCACCGCGATCATTGGGTACGAGGAGCTGCTGGCCGACGGGATCACCGGACCGGTTTCCGAATCGCAACGCCAACAGCTCCGTCGCATCAAGTCGAGCGCCACTCACCTCCTCGGCCTGATCGACGAGGTGCTGACCTTCTCACGCGTGGAGGCGGGCCGTGAGATGGTGCGCGTCGAGCTGATCGATGCGCGCCGCGTCGTCAAAGACGCGTCCGAGATCATGCAGCCGCTGGCCACAGAGAAGCAGCTCGGCTTCCATCTCACGCTCCCCGACGATCGGTTGGAGATGTGCAGCGATCCGGCGAAGCTCCGGCAGATTCTGCTGAACCTCCTTTCCAACGCCATCAAGTTCACCGAGACCGGGAGCGTCTCGGTCGACGCATGCGTGGCCGCCAATGGCGACGACGTGCTCTTCATCGTGCGCGACACCGGCATTG
>Ga0187766_10000931_pt1 | contig 16768 bp, 14 predicted proteins | sample 0216_QUI02_MP05__4_FD_132971 | JGI IMG/M metagenome (GOLD analysis project Ga0187766, IMG submission 132971) | Tropical peat soil microbial communities from peatlands in Department of Meta, Colombia - 0216_QUI02_MP05_20_MG | ecosystem: Environmental > Terrestrial > Soil > Wetlands > Peat ... | reverse complement strand
TGCAGTCCGCTTTCGTGGACATCGGCCTGGACGGGGACGCCTTCCTGTACGTCAGCGACGTATTCGAAAACCTCGAGGATTACGACCATGGTCACGGAGAAGCGGCGGTAGCCAGCGCGCCAGCGAACCGCGGTGGACCGTCGATTGAAGTCCTGCCGGGCGAAACACTTGCCGTTTCGGCGGGCGGGCGCGAGGAGATTTTGCACCTCGATGAGCCGCACTCGCACGAAGCGCACACCGGCGAGCCCAGCGTGAGCGAATTGCATGGCGAGGGCCATGAAGCAGAAGGAGAGCGCGCGGAGGGGGTGGAGGAAGCAGCGGAAGTTTCCGAGCCGGAAGAACGGCAACCGGAATCGAACGCCTCGGCTCCGCAGAATTTTGCGCCGAGCTACAACCCCACACGGAATTATCCGCCGAGAATGGGTGGAGACCGCGGACAAGGGCAAGATCGAGGCCAAGGGCGGGATCGCGGCAGCGACCGGGGTCGCGGACGGCGCGGCCGCTGGGGACGGCGGCGCGGCGGAGGCGACCGGCGTCATCAGGGCGGCGGGCGGAATCTGCCGCCATCCAAATATGCCTCCCCGCATGGCGAGCGGGATTCCCATGGGTACGATAATCGGCGGCCTTCCGGTGATCGCGGTCCGGGTCCATCCGGGCCGTCGGAATCGCGCGAAGACGATATTGTCCTGCCGGGCGAGTCATTAGCGAAGTATCGCGGGCGCCCGCAGCAAGCTCCAGTTCAGCCAGCGGCCGAGCACGAGCCGGAAGAACGGCAACCGGATTTCGAACAGCCAATGGCGCGTCCAGCGTTTGGCGCGCAGCCGACAACGGGTGGACCGCGGCGGTTTAGCGGAAGCTTGCCGCACTGGGTTCTGGCGGATAACGAGCCTGAAGCTGAAGGTGCCTCTGAAGAGGCCGCTGGAGAATCTGCGCAGGCAGCTTCTGCGGCGGCTGAAGAGCATCTGGAAGAGGGTCACGGCGAGCCACTGCGCAATGGCGTGGGTAGCCTGAGCGATGAAGAGCTGGCCGCTCTTTCCGCAAGGCTGGTGGAAGCGAAGCACGAAGAGACTCAAGCGCGCGCCGATGCCGACAGATTAGCGGGCGGAGCGGACTTCGACGAGGAAGAGGCGGAAGAAGAAGAGGAAGCCCTCCACGAAGAGCACCATGAGCATGAGGACGAGCTTCACGAGGAACACCACGAACACGAAGAGATTCATGCTCACGACGAAGCGGGCCATTTGAGCGAAATCGAGGAAGAAGGACCAGAAGAGACCCCGGTGGCTTTGAGCGAAGCGGAACGTGCCGATCTGGCGCATGAACAGGCGCTGGAGCACGTGGCGTCGGAAGAGGCAGTGGTCGCTGCCGACGGCGGGGTAAGCGAAACGGTGGTGGAAGAAGATGTGGTTCTTCTACCGGGCGAGACGCGCAGCCCACGGGACAGCAACGCTCCACGCGAGGAGTTTGTGCGTCGGGATTCGGCGAGGATCGGCAGCGATCCACGTTCGCGGTTCCAGCGGCCGCATCGTGGCGGACGCGATCGTGGCGGGCGGGGACGTTTTGACCGCCGAGGCGGGGATCGCGGACGCGGAAGGTTTGAGCGGCGGGGAGACCGCGGGCATCATCGCGGCCACCACGGCGGACACGCGCCACAGCGGCGGCCACAACTGATTTCCGAGATGTTGAAGGCCGGACAGGAAGTGGTTGTGCAGATCGCCAAGGAGCCACTGGGCAAGAAGGGCGCACGAATCACGAGCCACGTGGCGCTGCCTGGACGCTTTTTAGTGTACATGCCCACCATCGACCACATCGGCGTTTCGCGGAAGATTGCGAGCGCGGAAAACCGCTCGCGACTGCGACGGCTGGTAGGCGAAGCGCGCGGCAGCTATCCCGGCGGATTCATCGTGCGGACAGCGGCAGGCGGCGCAACGGATGACGAAATCCGTACGGACATCGAGTTCCTGGGCAAGACCTGGAACGAGATCAAGCAGAAAAATGAAGAACGCAAGGCGCCGGCGCTTTTGCACCGTGACCTGAACCTTGTGGAGCGCATCCTGCGCGACTACGTGAGCGACGACTTCACGGGAATCTGGATCGACAGCGAGGAGGAATACGGCAAGGTCGTGGAGTTTGTCAGCCGCTTCCAGCCGAAGCTGGTGAGCAAGGTCAAGCTGTACACGAAAGAACAGCCGATCTTCGAAGAGTTCGGGATTCAGCACGAACTCGACAAAGCTTTGCGCGCGAAGGTGTGGCTGAAGTCCGGCGGGTACATCGTCATCAACCATACGGAAGCATTGGTGGCGATCGACGTGAACACCGGCAAGTTCGTGGGCAAGGGCTCCACGCGGCTGGAAGATACCATCGTCAAGACCAACCTGGAAGCGGTGAAGGAGATTGTGCGGCAGATCAGGCTGCGCGACCTCGGCGGGATTATCGTCGTGGACTTTATCGACATGGAAGAGCGGCGGAACCGTGAGAAGGTGCTTGCGGCGCTGCAGCAGGCGCTGGAGCAGGACAAGGCGCCTTCGAAGGCACTTTCGTTCAACGAGTTCGGTCTCGTTTGTATCACGAGGAAGCGCACGAAGCAGGCGCTGGAACGCGTGCTGTGCCAGCCGTGCCCGTACTGCACAGGCTCTGGCATGGTGAAGTCGATTCCGACGCTGTGCTACGAAATTCAGGCGGAGGCGCGGAAGATGGCAACGGCGGAACATGAAGGGCCGAACCTGACGCTGCGCGTGCATCCGGAAATCGCTAAGGCGCTGAAGACGAGGGAGTCGATCCTGATCGACGAGCTCGAGCAGAATGCGCACAAGCACATCATTATTCAGTCGGATGCGACCTTGCATTGGGAGCAGTATGATATCTATTAGCTATAAGTCTTAAGTTCTTAGTTTTGAGTTGAGAGACGCCCGAGCTTTGCGGCCCGGGCGTTTTTCTTTTAGGGGGAGAGTTTTGCGGCAGGTCGGCGTGCGCAAAAAAGCATGAAACCTGGGGCGGGGTGGGATAGTAAGGGTAAGTGGAGGGTGTACGAGTGGAGGTTCTGGAGCGATTCGCGGCAGGAGACCCGGATGCGTTCGAGAGCCTGTTCCGGCAGTACCAGGGCGAAGTGTATCGCTGGATCATCCGGATCGTGCGGAACAGCGCTACCGCGGAAGACCTGACCGTGGAGACGTTCTGGAGGATGCACCGGGCGCGGGCCCGCTTCGACGCGAGGAAGGGCAACTTCTGCGGGTGGATGCGGCGGATTGCCACGAATGCGGCGCTGGATCATTTGCGCCGGTCGCGCCGGGAAGTGGAATTGCCGGAAGAGATGCCGGACACGAGGAAGCCGGTTAGCGCGGAGCAAAACGAGATGAGACAGGCGATCTTCCATGCGATGGACAGGCTGTCGCCGGCCTTACGGGTGACGGTGTTGCTGGCACTGGTCGAGGAAGAGCCTTATGAGAACATCGCGAAAGCGTTGGGGATTTCGACGACCGCGGTGAAGCTCCGAGTATTTCGAGGGGTACGGGTTTTGCGCAAGGAGTTGTCGAGGGCAGGAGTGCGTCCATGAGTGAACGGGAAATGGAAGAGCTGAAGAAATTGCTGAAGGAGTCCATGCCAGCGATGCGGGACGCGGAACTACGTCGCGACTTGTGGCCAGCGATGCAGCAGCGGCTTGCGGAGCCCGCCATTCGGATGCCGTGGTGGGATTGGGCCTTGCTGGCGGCTGCGGCTGTTGTGATTTTGCTCTTTCCGACGATGATTCCGGCGCTGTTGTATCACCTGTGAAGGAGGCGTTATGAATAAGCATCCGTTTGTGCGCGCCTATTTGGCGGGGATTGCAATACCGACGGTGGTTCTGCTGTTAGTGATGACGGGATACACGATAATCCGGTATGTCTACGACATACCGGTGCCGATTGAGAAGGTGATCGTGTTTCCGATGGCGGCAGTGCCAAATGCGTGGGGCTTGTGGAACGTGCTGTACCTGGCGTTTTTGGCAAGACGCCATTTTTCGCTGGGACTGTTTGGAGGAGCGCTGCCGCTGCTGCTGGCACCAGGGGGCTACATGGTGACACGGCTCCTGGGCTTCGCGGTGCCTCATGAGGTGTACCACATTGCGCCGTTCGCGTTGCCTGTCGGACTGATCGTCTACTACCTGGTGTGGAAATATTTTGTGGGATTTCTGAATGCAGAGTTGGGAATCGCGTAGGTCAGCGAGACGCGCGGCCAAATGCCTTAGAGAATCCTAAGTCTTTAGTTTTAAGTCCGGAAGACGCCTGGGCCAGGAGCCCGGCGTTTTTGTTTTCAGGATGGCTTATTGAGCGCGGGGCCCGGTAATAGTCCGGTTTACCAATTTTCTTAGAACATTGCTGAACCTTATGCCGACGGCCGACATCTACCATTCAACGCCTCGAAGCGATCCTTGGGAGACGCGGACTGATACTTGATAGGCGATTGAGGCGGGCGATCGTTTCGAAGTTCCCCTTCCCAGAGAAAGAACAGAAGTCGGGGAGGCGGCATGAAGACCTGGATTTCGGCAAATCTGAGCATAGCGAAGCGTGTGGCGTGGCTGCTCCTTCTTGGCGGGGCGACGTGTGTAATTTGGGCTGCGACCTGTGGGGCACAAGGAGAGAGTCCGTTTGCGATCCGTGTGGAAACACCGGAAGTTGTGGTGCCAGTAGTCGTTATTGATCGGTCCCATTTCCGAATGACGTCGCGGACAAGCTATGAAGAGCTGGACGAGGAGATCACCGACCTGGCGGCAAGTGACTTCCACGTTTTCGAAGACGGCGTGGAACAACCCATCCACAGCATCTCTTTGGAACTGCCGCGGATCAGGGACGTGCGGGATAACGTCTCTCATCATATTGAGTATTCGTTCACGCCACGCGGCACATGGGCCAGCCCGGATTTAGGGACGCCGACCATAGGCGGCCCATCGCTGTCGCTCTTGCCCACTTATCTCGTTTCGTACGCGCCACCGGCCTCGTCCGCGGGCTCGTGCCACAGGATCAGGATCAAAGTGATGCGGCACCATGCGACCGTGTATGCGCGCGACGAGTATTGCAACACGAAGCATCCCATCACCGACCCTGTGGGCGGAACGAAGCTCGGCAAGTGGATGGAAGAACATGCGGACTCCGGCGAGGCAGGAGAGTTTCCTCTTGCCGTACAGGTCGGTTCGTTCGTGGGCAATTCGGAGGGGAGGCGCGTTGATATTGTCGTGGAGTTCCCGTGGAGCGAACTGAAAAGGAAATGGGTGCACGTGAATTTGTACTCGATGGTGGCGATTATGGGGATTGTCTACGACGAAAATGGATCCGTGGTGGCGCGTTTCAGTGATATGACCAGCAGCCTACCATGGAATGTTTATCGTGGCCCGCTGCCAGCAGACCCGAATTTCCTGAAGTGCTGGGAACGAGCAGAAATCCCGACGCGCTACGAAACCCAGATGGAATTGCCGCCTGGTGTGTATCGGCTGCAAGTGATGGTCACGGACGGAGAGAAGATCGGGCGGCTGGAAGTACCAGTAAATGTGAAGCGCTATCGCGCGGACAGGCTCGAAGTTGGCGACATCTTTTTCTGCCGCCGCTACGCCGGGGCAGCGGAAGGAGCACAGGCCGCAGCGCGGGCGCCGAAGTATGTGCCGCTGGCGGCAAATGGCATGGAATTTGCACCGGCGGGGAGTTTGCGCTTCGATGGCGATCAGGCGCTGGTCAGCTATTTTGAGATTTATGAAAGCGCGGAAAAATCGGGAGCGGCGAGTTTTCAGCTGCAAATTGCTGATGGAAAGACCGGGGAATTCCGGATGGACACTGGCTGGCAGCCTGTGGTGACGGAGGCTCGGCTGAAAAATCGCGCCATCCCGATTGCGGCGAAAATGGGAATCGAAGGGCTTTCGCCGGGCGAATATGAGATGGAAGTAAAAGTAAGGGACTCGACGGGGGTTGTGACGTCCAAGCAGACGAGAAAGTTTGTGGTGGAATAGGGTTCCGGAGGAGTGAGAGGTGAGATTCCTCCTTTCGAGGCTCCGTTCGGAATTACGGGTTGCCTTTGCGAGCCGATATAGAGTGACAAGGCCCATTTAGAGTTAGGACACTACACGGGCAAGGCTATTTGGTGTCCGAGGGTGGGAAGACGTTGTGCTGGGGCGGCGGCATAGGGACGTTGCCCATGCGGTCTTGCCAAAGGAACCTATTCAAGACCACGGTATCAGCGCTGTCGGCGTGGCTGAAGTCCAGATTCTTCCCTTCCTTCCATTCCTTTGTGTTCGCTTCGTAGAGGAAACCGCTGTCGCGATTGCGGTAGTCGGCGGTGAAGGCAGCTTGCGTGCCAGGACCGCTGAACAGCGGGGCCATTACGGCGGCGCGAGAATCGTTGGCGTTCATCGGCGGCGCTCCGAGGAGGGCTTCGAGCGTGCGAATCATGTTGATGGTGGTGTAGAAGCTGTGGTCGACGAACGGACCGGGCTGAGGAAGCGGCGCATACTTGCTGATGACGAGGGCAAGGCTGCGGTGGGAATCGACATGGTCGGGGCCGTCCTGAGCATCGTCCTCGAGGATGAGGATAGCGGTGTCGTCCCAGTAGGGGCTGTGGGAGACAGCATCCACAACACGACCAACAGCGAGATCGTTGTCCGCGACGGAGGCCGTGGGACGCGGCATGCCGGGTTTTCCGCCTGCGGTGTGGTCATTGGGGAGGCGGAGCAGGATGAATTGGGGCATCGAATCCTTCCCAGCTTTGCGTGAGGAGACGAAGCCGTTGAACTCATTCAGGAATTCGTCGGCGCGGAGTTGATCCGGATAGTCAACTTGGAAATCAGGAAAAAGCGGATCGAAATGGCCGCGAAGTTCGGGCTGCGAGGCGACGTTTCTGGCCAGGACGGGGATGTCCCAAGGATAGGGGCTGGGGCCGCCGCGCGGGTCGCCGACATTTTTGTCGAGCGGCTCACCCTTTTTGATGACAGAGCGAGAGCAAGATGCGCTCTCGACCTTGGGTGGGCCGGCGGCAGGTAGCTGGTCCTCGGACGCTCCATTACACCATTTTGAAATGATGAACTCGCCATAGTGCCGATAGCTGATGGCGTGCTTTGCAAAATTCTTCCACAGAAACCCGCCGGTCGGTTCGCCGGCATAGGGCAGATCGTCCTCCGCGGAGACGCCACCGAGGAATTCGCCTTCGGAGTCATAGGAGTGCTCCCGACTGCGATAGCCGATGGGCCAGGTCTTTTCTACATAATCGGAGATGGAGGCGGACGTGGACCAGATGTGGCCATCACCGGACACGTCGCCGCTGTCGTAGAAATTGTCGAGAATGCCGAATTGACGGGCGAGCTTGTGCTGGTTAGGAGTGATGTCCTCGCCATACATGGCGAGCTTGGGATCGCCATTGGCCTCGGCAAGGTCGCCTAAGACCTGATCGTAGGTGCGGTTCTCTTTGATGATGTAAATCACGTGGCGGATTTTGTCTTCGCCCTTTGCGAAGGGAACGCGGTCGACATTTCCCTGGGCGGCGTTGGTCTTGGAGACGACGTCAGCCCAGACCGCGAGACTGTCTTTGAGAGTGGTTAGGGAAATACGAGCTAGGGAACCATTGGTCATGGCTGGGTTGTAGGGATATTTCGGCCGGCCATTCGCGCCAACGTTCAGAGGAATGGGATTGGGGCCGGAGCCGCGGCCTTTGGCGCTTCCGATGAGAAGATCGTTGCCGGTCACGGCGACGACAGTGGGATACCACTCGGTGGGAATGAAACCGACGGCGCGCTGCGGTTTTTCTGCAGAGGTACGGCCGAGATCGTAGACAGCCACGGAGTCCGAGATGGAATTGGCAGAGAAGAGAGTTTTTTCGTCGGCGGAGAGAGCGAGGGATTCGGGATCGCTGCCACCGAACATCTGGTTGGGAAGTTTGGTGGACAGCGAAGAGACCACTCTGTGCGAGTGCGTGTCCAGAACGTCGATCCCGTCGCGATTAGTGAGAGCAACAAAGAGACGCGAGTTATCGCGAGAGAGAAGCAAGGCCGTGGGGTGAGAGCCGCCCTCGAGCGGAGCGGAAGGCTCTTCGAGGGGGATGATGCGGGTCACGGTGCCCGCCTGTAGGTCGAGCTCGGCAACGGACGAGGCGTTCCAGAGAGAGACGAAACCGCGCTTGCCGTCGGAGGTCATCACAGTTGTGTAAGGCAAGGAAGCCGGAATGCGCTTGAAAGTGGAGAGATCAAAGCGGTGAACAATCTGGCCGTCTGAAGTATTGAGCAGAAGGGCCTCATCGGAATTGTTGCAGGCAACGAGGATGCGCTCCACACCGCCGCTGATGCCCAAGCTGATGCCCGCGGGATAAGTGACATCCTTGAATTCCTCGCGGCGCACTTTCCCGCTTGGAAGTTTCATACGAGGACTCAGCGGGAAAAAACGCTCTGGTGTTATTTCTCCATCTTGAAACGAGTAAACGGCGATTCCGTTGCCGGTGCTTCCCTTCCCTTTGCCGAGCGGGTCGGTGAGAGATGCTATGGAGGCGTAGAGGTGCTTCCCATCAATGCTGAAGGCGAGGCCGAGAAAGTAGGCTTGCTTGGCATGATTGCCAAGGCGGTCGTCGGGAAAATCGCGGATGGAATCCGTTTGAAGATTGAGGACCGTGAGCGATTGTTTTTGCTGGGAGGTGTAGGCTCCGTAGCCGCTGTGGAGAAAGACGGCGAAGTGTCCGTCGGGAGAGACGGCAGCAGCAGTGGGGAAATTATTGATGGGCCGAGGATTGCCGGGCAGTTCGCCAAAGATTTTGGCGTTGGGAATTTGTGTGCGCGGGGTAGTGGAGTCTTGGGCGCCAAGAGAGACTCCCACAATCACCAGGGAAAAACAAAACTGCAAAACATATCGGGAAGCTGGCATCCCGGCATTATAGGGGATTTCCGCTGCGTCGAAGGTGAATGGCCAATGAAGGCAGCGGTCGAGTGCTACTAGCCGGAGTAGCGCTGCTCTTTCCAGGGATCGCCGTAGGCGTGATAGCCGTTGCGTTCCCAAAAGCCGAGCTGATCGTTGTCAAGAAGCGTGAAACCGCGGACCCACTTGACACTCTTCCACGCGTAAAGATGGGGAACGATGAGTCGCACCGGGCCGCCGTGATCGACGGCGAGTGGCTCGCCATCATGTTCGAAAGCGAAGAGGACGTCCGGGCGTTCTAGGTCTTTCAGGGGAATATTGGACGTGTAGCCTTCTTCAGCGAGCACGAGGACGAATTCGGCGCTAGGCTTCAAGGCGACGCGCTTGAGAACTTCGGTGAAGAGAACGCCCTTCCAGCGATTGTCGAGCCGGCTCCAGCGGGTGACACAGTGAAAGTCGCTGGTCACGTCGACTTGCGGCAAGGACCGGAATTCGTCCCAGGTAAGGCACTGCGGCTCTTCCACCAGACCAGTGATTTTGAAATCCCATTTCGCGGGATCGAAATGCGGCACATGGCCGTAGTGCAGGACAGGCCATTTCAATGTCAGCGATTGGCCGGGCGGCAAGCGGCCGGAGGCGCGAGCTTCTTTTTCTTTGGCCCGGCGTCCGCCATCATCTCCGAAGATTGGCATGCTGGCTTTGCCCTCGCAGATTAGAGTGCCAAATTGGCGATTGGTTTCGACTTTTATTCAGAGCCACGCCAATTTGGCAGCAGACAATGCGGCTGTTTCCCCTGATGCACCTGACCATTAACGTAAGAACGTGGGGGATTCTTCGATAGAACGAACACTTTGAAGAACCGTGCCCCTTCCCAAGCGCCGGAGGAATGATGGCCACCAAACCGCAGAGAAATCACGGCGAAGTGATTGACGAAGCGCTCGCCGTAGCTGAAGAGAGATCGCGAACATATCTGCACACATTGGATTTTCGCTGCGTTTATCCGAGGGAACATGCCTTGGCGGGACTCGCTCACTTTCGCGAGCCCATGCCGGAGATGCCAAGCCATCCGGCGGACGTTGTGCGCATGTTGGATAAGTATGGTTCGCCAAGCACCGTTGCCACAACCGGCGGACGCTACTTCGGATTCGTGATTGGCGGCGTGCTTCCTGCCGCGCTGGCGGTGAGCCGGTTGGTGAGCACATGGGACTAGAACGCGGCGTTCCGTGTGATGTCGCCGGTGGTGGCCGAGATTGAAGACGTAGTTCTCCAGTGGGTGCGCGAGATTCTGGGAGTGCCGGCCGGTTGCGAAGGGGGAATCGTGACGTGCGCAACAACCGCGAATTTCGCGGCGCTTGCGGCGGCACGGCAAGCGCTCCTGGCGAGAAGCGGGTGGAATGTTGCGGATGACGGAATGTTCGGCGCGCCGCCGATTGAGGTGGTTGTGGGGGAAGAGACACACGCGTCGATTCTGAAGGCGCTGAATCTCGCAGGGTTTGGCCGAAATCGAGTGACGCTCATTCCCGTGGATGGCCAGGGCCGAATGAGGACGGACCAATTGCCGGAGCTAAAGAAAAACTCGCTGGTTTGTATTCAAGCAGGCAACGTAAACACAGGTGGGTTTGATCCAGCAGAGGAAATTTGCCGTTGGGCGCATGAGAGCGACGCGTGGGTCCATGTTGACGGAGCATTTGGACTGTGGGCCGCGGCTTCATCGAAGCATCGTCATCTGGTGTCCGGATTCGAGCTGGCGGATTCATGGGCGACGGATGCGCACAAATGGCCGAACGTGAATTATGACTGCGGGATCGTGCTGGTCCGAGATGCTGAGGCTTTGCGGGCCGCGATGACCATCAGCGCGGCTTACCTTCAGCCGGGGTTGGAGCGGGAGCCGGCCATCCAGACGCCAGATACTTCGCGCCGTGCGCGAGCTGTGGAATTGTGGGCCGCGCTGAAGTCACTGGGGAAGCAGGGGCTTGCCGAATTGATTGAGCGAACGTGCAAACACGCGAGGCGATTTGCGACGGGACTGCGGGAAGCAGGTTACGAGATCCTGAACGATGTGGTGATCAATCAGGTGCTGGTGTCGTTTGGGGCGGCAGAAGTTACCCAGGAAGTGATACGCCGCGTGCAGGAAGACGCCACGTGCTGGTGCGGCGGGACGGTGTGGCAGGACAAAACAGCGATGCGCATCAGCGTGTCGTCATGGGCGACAACGGAGGAAGATGTGGAACGGAGCCTGACGGCTATTCTCCGCATCGCTCGGCAAGTGAGCGGATGAAGGCAAAGACGCCCACCTCCCATCGTCAGGGCAAGCAAAGGTGGCCGTTGCTCCGGCTTGCACAGTTAGCGGGTTACGCTGTGCTATTCTCTCAGCATGTCCGCACGAATCCTCGATGGGCTGAAAATCCGCGACGAAATTTTTGGTGAACTTAAGGCTGAGATTGCGAAACTCGCCCGACAAGGCATTCGTCCTGGGTTGGCAGCGGTGTTGGTAGGCGAGAATCCAGCGTCACAGCTGTATGTGAAGAGCAAGATCGCGGCTTGCGAAGAGCTGGGAATGGCGAGCTGGCTGCATACGCCGGCGTCGAACGTCTCCACGGAATACATGCTGCAGCTTATCGCCGATCTGAATGCAGACGACAATGTGGACGGCATCCTGGTGCAATTGCCGCTGCCTGCGCAGATTGATTCGAAGCGTGTGCTGGAGGCCGTTGATCCGGCGAAGGACGTGGACGGATTTCACCCGGTGAGCCTGGGAAAGCTGGTGAGCAACCGGCCGGGGTTGGTGGCTTGCACACCTGCGGGCTGCATGGAGATGCTGCGGCGCTACAAGATTCCGATGGAAGGCGCGAATGCCGTAGTGCTGGGACGAAGCGACATTGTGGGGAAACCGATGGCGCTTTTATTGATGCACGCGAACGCGACGGTGACCATCTGCCATTCGAAGACACGGGACCTTGCGGAAGTGGTCCGCCGCGCGGACATTGTAGTAGCGGCGATGGGCAGGGCCGGATATGTGCAGGCGGATTGGATCCAGCCCGGTGCTGCGGTGATCGACGTAGGGACAAACAAGGTGACGGATTGGGCGGAAGCGGAGAGACTGTTGAAGAATTTTCCTCAGAGACTGGAGCGGTTCCGCGCCAAAGGCAGCGTGCTGATTGGCGATGTGCATCCAGATGCAGTGTTTACGGCGGGGGCGTTGTCTCCGGTGCCCGGTGGGGTTGGGCCGATGACCATCACGATGCTGATGAGCAATACGGTGAAGGCTGCACGGCTGCGGCGGGGAAAGAGCTCTGTGGTGGCGGGGTAGCGTAGGTCCTTTTTGTTGTGAAGTGGCAGATAAGAAGGATTCCTCGCTTCGCGGAATCCACCCAGAATGACGGTTTTGCTGATATGACCGGGAATCGCCCAACCCGGTCTGTCACGAGTAACAACTGGGATACAAACATCATGCTGAAGATGGGGCTTACGGGCGGGATTGCGAGCGGAAAGAGCGCCGTGGCGGCGATGCTGTGTGAGATGGGATTTCCTGTGCTCGAGGAGGATATCGTGGCGCACAAGCTCCTTGAGCCGGGGCAGGCCGCGCACGATGAGGTGCTGCAAGAGTTTGGGGCGGAGCTTGCAGATGCACAAGGAAAAATCGACCGCGCGAAATTGGGTGCGATCGTGTTTGCTGCCCCCCCGAAATTGGCGAAACTAAACAGGATTATTCATCCGCGCGTGGAAGAGATTGTGTTCCGAAAATTCGAAGAGTGGCGGTGCAGCGGCGTGCGCGATGCCGGCTTCGTGGAGGCGGCGCTGCTGGTGGAGGCAGGCATTGCGGGGAAATTGGACGGGCTTGTGGTGGCTTTCTGCAGGCCGGAGCAGCAACTGGAACGGTTGCGCGCGAGAGGGATGAGCGAGATTGAAGCGAAGCGGCGAATGGCCGCGCAGATGACGGTGGAAGAGAAGTTGAAGCATGCGACGGAGCGAATCGATTGCTCAGGCACTTTGCAAGAGACGCGGGCACAGGTAAGGGAGCTGGCGGCGAAGTTGAGGAAGAGGGCAGCCGGCTTAGGCGCGGGTTAGGGTTGCGGCCCGGGCGGCTTCAAGCAGCTTCGAGGCGTTGGAGCGAATGTCGCCGTGCCCAAAAACGGCATTTCCGGCGACGAGCAACTCTGCGCCTGCTTTGACGATGTCCGTGACGGTTTCCAGGTCCACGCCCCCATCTACTTCAATCCGGAAGTCGAGTTTGCGCTCGGCGCGCATGCGAGCGAGTGCTGCGATTTTGTTCAGAGAATTGGGAATGAACTTCTGCCCACCAAAGCCCGGATTCACGCTCATGACCAGGACGTGATGGACGAGATCTAAGACTTCCGTAAGCGTTTCGACGGGAGTGGCTGGGTTGAGAACAACTCCCGGCTTGCAGCCGTGAGAGGCGATCAAGTGGAGTGTGCGATCGAGATGGATGCAGGCTTCCTGGTGAACAGAGATCCAGTTGGCGCCGGCATCGGCGAACTCCGGAATGAAGAGGTCCGGATTTTCAATCATTAGATGACAGTCAAAGGGGACTCTGATTTGTTTGCGGAGGGAGGCGACGACGGGTGGGCCGATGGTCAGATTGGGGACGAAGTGGCCATCCATTACGTCGAGATGGAGGACTGTGCCGCCGCCGTCGATGGCTTGTTGGGCATCGACGGCAAGCTGCGCGAAGTTGGCGGAGAGAACTGAGGGCGCGAGTTCGATATTCATGGAACGGTCGTGGCTCCTTCACCGGAAATTGGATTATACGACGGGCGCGGCAGATGCATTAACTTGCAGGTTTCTTCGTCCGCTTGGATAGCTTCTTCGGTCTACGAGTCTCTGATAGAGCCGCGGGGATTCCATCACAACAAGGCACGATATGCAAAATGAATCTCCCTTTATGGCAAAGACACGCACAGTCGCGCCTGCTCTTCATGCTGCGATTGTAACAGCAAAAGTTTCTACGTCTGAATGTAGCGCCAGGGGATGGTGGTGTGTTTGGAACTGCTTTCGAGAGTGAGTTCGAGGGCAACCATCACATCGAGGATTTGCTGGTGCGTCACGACAAGCGAAGCTTTGCCGAGGATGGTATCGCGAACATTGGCGTAGAATTCGCGCCAATCGCCGGTGGAGGGGATTTTGCGCGTCGCAGAGTTTCCGTTTTCGACGAGGGTCAGTTCGCCAAAGTCTTCCTCCCTTTCCAGGACCCACGATCCGGTGGGAATCTGGCCATTGCGCAGATTAGGTTCCAGAGGATCGAATTCGCGCTTGAGATAGCTTCCCTTTTCTCCGAGGACGACGAGGCGGGGACGCGGGACGGCGCACATCATAGTGGCCCGAAGCAGTGCGCGGACACCGCCGGTGTAGTGGAGAAAGATGTCGAAGGCGTCGACGGTGGAGAGTCCGGCGCGCTCAGTACGGACGTCGGCGGTGATGCCTTGGGGTGTGCCAAGGAGTGCGAAGGCCTGGTCGATCAGGTGGGGTGCGAGATCGAAAAGGATGCCGCTGCCCGGGCCAGGCACTTCGCGCCAGGCGCCGACTTTGGGAGTGGGGCGATAGCGGTCGTAGGTAGATTCGAACCGGAGGATGCGGCCGAGCGTGCCGTCAACAACAGTTTTGCGAAGGGCCTGGAAATCGGCGTCAAAGCGGCGGTTGTGGTAGACGGAGAGGACGCGACCGAGTTTTTTCGCGAGGCGGAGGAGTTCGATTGCCTCCAAGACGGAAGTGGTGAATGGTTTATCGACGACCACGTCCCGGCCGGATTCGAGACAGCGCTTGGCGAGCGGGAAATGGGTTTGGTTGGGAGTGGAAATGGCGACGAGGCGGATGCAGTCGATAGCGAGAAGTTCGTCCAGGGTGCGAACAATGCGGGCGTCTGGATGAAGTTGCGCGGCGGAATCGCCGGAGCGTTGAAGGATGGCAGCGAGGCGAAACCCCGGCACCGCGCCAATGACAGGCGCGTGGAAAGAACGGCCGCCGAGGCCGAAACCGATAAGGCCGACGTCAATCATGTGAGTCTATCCGCGGAATGTTGAGCCACGGCACATTTCTCCGCCTTGGGGACAAAATCTGTGTTGCTCAAAGAACGGACGGCTTCAGAAGGCCGCCCCTACAAAATCATTACGTCATGGTCAGTTTAGCATCGGCCGACGCGCAAGAAGATTGGTTAGGTTGGTGGCAGCTTGCAGGGCGTTATATCCTTGCTGGCGTGCCGAAAAGTTCAGGGACACAACCAGGTCCGGCGCGAGGCTTGTACCTCGGGCTGGCGGTGACGATTCTCGCGGTGCTGGTGTACGCGGCGTACATCACGATGCAATTTGCCGGATTGCGCCGACTGCAGAGCGAATTGGTGGATCGCAACCGGCGGGATTCCCTGCAACTGCTGCGGATCCAGAACGACCTCAATTCGATGGGCCTCGCGATGCGAGACATGCTCGATTCCAGCGAGCCCTATCCGCTGATCGCGTGGAGCGCCCAGTTCAACCGGATTCATGCGGATTTGGATGATGCCCTCCAAAAGGAAGCCGAGCTTTCCGGGGCAGCACGGACAAGCGACCAGCGGCATTACTTGATTCAGGCGATGAATCAGTTCTGGGATGCGAGTGACCGCATGTTCACCCTGGCTGAAAATGATGAGAATGCAGCGCGCGAGCAACTTCGCGACACGCTGCAACCGAGGCAGGCGGCGCTGAGTTCGGCGGTCTCCCGATTGCTGGTGCAAAACAATGAAGCGGAAGAACTCGCCGCGCGCAGCATTGCGGAAATTTATGTGCGGGTACAGAGGCAACTTTATTTCTTTCTGGCGGCAATTCTGCTGGCGATTGTGGTAACAAGCTTGTATTTGATTCGGAACAACCGGCGGCTGTTTGCACACGTCGAAGAGCTTTCCTCGCAACGAAGCGATCTGGCACAGAAGCTGATTTCCACCCAGGAATCGACGCTACGGCACATTTCGCGCGAACTGCATGACGAGTTTGGACAGGTGCTGACTGCGATTGGGTCGTTGCTGCGGCGAACAGATAAACAAATACCGGCGGATTCGCCATTGCACAACGACCTGCAGGAAGTGCGAGAGATTGCCCAAACGACGCTGAATAACATCCGTGGCCTGTCGCAAGCGCTGCATCCTGTGCTTCTCGATGAGGCGGGGCTGGAGAGCACGCTGGACTGGTTTATCCCGACGGTGGAAAGGCAGAGCGGGCTTGTGCTTCACTACGAGAAGTCCGGCGAGCCTTTTGCCGTTGAGACCGGCGCGGGAGTGCAGGTGTATCGCGTGTTGCAGGAAGCGCTGAACAATGTAAGCCGGCATTCGGGGGCCAAGGAGGCGTGGATTCGTCTGCGATTCCAGCCGAAAGAGCTGGAGTTGGAGGTGGAAGACCACGGGAAAGGGCTGGCACCCGCAGAGGGCCAGACGGGAATCGGACTGGTGGCGATGCGGGAGCGAGCGGAGATCCTGGGTGGAGCGCTGACGGTCTCGGCTTTGGGAACGCCTACGGCGAATGCAGGGGGGACGGTGGTGCGGCTGAGGATTCCGCGGGCAAGGGTGGAAGCGCATGGGGAATAAGTTGAAAGTGCTGCTGGTGGACGACCACGCTCTGGTCCGGCGGGGATTTCGGCGGATGCTGGAAGACGAGCCGACATTTGAGGTGGTGGGTGAAGCAAGCGACGGGCTGGAGGCGGTGGAGTGTGCGGAGAAGTTGCAACCCGACGTAATTGTGATGGATTGCGCGCTACCGCAGGTCAATGGAATTGAAGCATCGCGGCGAATCCTGGCGAGCAGGCCAGAGACGGCAATCCTGATGTTGAGCATGCACTGCGAAGACACGTTGATCCGGCAAGCGCTGGAAGCGGGAGCAAAAGGGTATGTTCTGAAGAACGCGATGGACCTGGATCTGGTGAGCGCAATCAAGAAG
>Ga0187766_10000928_pt1 | contig 16805 bp, 14 predicted proteins | sample 0216_QUI02_MP05__4_FD_132971 | JGI IMG/M metagenome (GOLD analysis project Ga0187766, IMG submission 132971) | Tropical peat soil microbial communities from peatlands in Department of Meta, Colombia - 0216_QUI02_MP05_20_MG | ecosystem: Environmental > Terrestrial > Soil > Wetlands > Peat ... | reverse complement strand
CATCCGAATTTCGCTTCTGCTTCAAAATCCCTCGCGATATCAGCCATGCTCCCCACCTTGAAACACGGAAAAACGAAACCTTCTTCTTTACTGACCGTATTCGTGGATTAAAAGAACGGCTCGGCCCCTTATTTCTACAATTACCCCCAGCATTTGGGCCAACCCAACTATCACAGCTTCAAGCCTTTCTCGATTATTGGCCAGCAGACCTGCGCTTAGCCGTCGAAGTGCGTCATACCGGCTTTTATAAATCATCACACGCTCACGAATTAAACGAGCTACTCACCCACTACCAGGTAGCGCGGGTCATCATGGATACCAGACCAATCAGAATTGGCTCCGCCGAAGAAAAACAAATTCTCCAATCGCGTGAGCGTAAACCAGACCTACCCGTGCAAATAGTAGCCACAACAGACTTTATCTTTCTGCGCTACATTGGACACCCACGCATGGAAGTCAACTCCACATTCCTTGACGCATGGGCATGGCAACTCGCACAATGGATCGAGCAAGGATTAACTCTCTACGTCTTCTGCCACTGTCCCTTTGAAGTTCACTCGCCTTCAATCTGCTTCGCTCTATACGAGAAGGTCAGCGCTCTAACTCCACTTCCCCCTTTATCCTGGCAACCTGATCAACCAAAAAGCGTTCCAGAACAAGCTCGCTTATTCTAGCCGTTCAACTACGGAAATAGGAGCAGGAAAAGTTCGTCCTTCCATCTGTTCAAAAGCATATCGCAGTGACCGTGGCACAGGATGTGGTCTGCCTGTGAGGTAATTGCACCACACCATCACTGATTTCCCGGTCGCAAAGATACGCTCATGTTCTGTCGTATCACGTATCTGGTGCTTCATGCTAAAGCTAGTGCGGCCAACATGATCAACCTGCACTCCAATCTCCACCTCGTCAGAACGAACCAACGGTAGCACATACGTACATATCATTTCTTTGATCAAAATGCCATAATGACGCCCACCAGGAAGCATTTGAATTCGCGGATTATGCGGAGGATGCGATACGATGCCCTCAACCTCTTGATGCTCTTCCCTCGATGGCCACTCATTCAGCCAGGTTTCCAGGTGATCGAAGTAAAAACTACGTGCTTCCTCAAAATACGTAAAGTAAACCGTATTGTTGACATGTGCTAGGGGATCAAGATCACGGAAACGAATTTGCACAGGATACCAAACGGGATACACATCACTCATATAGCCTTTTGCCTCCCTCTATATGTCTTTTTTCTAGATAGTATCAGAACAAACACCTGCAAAACAATCCGTTTCCGCAAATAAGAACCATCAACCCGTGATTACTCTATAAAGTCTTCGTTTCAACGCAGCAACTCTGACAAACACACAATATATTTCTTTCGCTTCGAATGTAAGAAGAATCGGCAATCAAAATACCAGTTTATAGTAAAGCAATAACAAAAAGCCGGAAAACGCTATTTTGATACGTTTTCCGGCTTCCGAACAACTGCGAAAGAAAGGAAATTCGCCGTTGTTCCCCAGGATCATGACCCATGTGTTGATCCACTCTATGTCCCCCCCAGGACATCCCCCTGGTGGCAACCCATGTGAGTAGTATACCGTCTGGAAGGTTGCTCTCAGGTTAACATCTTGTTGAGAAAGTATGAAGATTTACACAAAAAAACCCCTTCAAGTTGAGAAATATTCACCTGCCATCGTAACATTTAGCCTACTTAGGACGTATTACTTGTAGAAGCACTCTTGGAAACAATCACGCACTATGCACAGGATTACTCTCAAATGAGGAACAGGCTGGATCAAACCCAGAATGAATGTAATCACCACCATCTCTTAGATAGAACTTTAATCTTTGAAGATACGGTTAGAACCTGATTTGATCTAAGGTATTTACCCGATGTTATCATCTCCTCTACTCTATACAATAAGAGAAAGAAAAGAATGGCTAGATATATACGTCTAGTACATATATTAGCGCGTGCATACAAATTCTGACCTTGAGGCCTCACGGAGGAGTCCGGCAGCTGATTTTGCCGGTAGAATTCCCAAAGGGGGTGTGGAATTATGGCAATCGTTGATCCTATGAGTGATATGTTCACTCCTCTCATCTCTACAACTGATCAAACGGTAGCATTTTCCTCTACCAACATGTCTGATTTAGAACCGGACATGGATGCGTTCTTATCTAAAAAGATGTCGAAACGTACTTCAGAAACACTGTCGGACGCCGAATCCCTGATGAATGAAACCAATGTTTTATTGTTAGACGACGCATCGACGCTTGAAAATAATGATACAGAAGAATTAGAAGAACTCCCATCAAATCCCCGCCAATCTCGATCTCGCACTTCAACCGCTCATACAGCGGCAGGTTCTGAAGATGCTTTCCAAAGCTACCTCCGCGACATCAGAGGTTTGGGCCTATTAACTCATGCAGAAGAAGTCGATCTAGCTCAGAAAGCAGCAGCGGGAGACGAACTGGCCCGCCGTACCTTAATCGAATCGAATCTTCGCCTGGTAATTGCTATAGCTCGCCGTTATACAAGCACAGGTGTCCCCTTAATCGACCTCATACAAGAAGGAAATCTTGGCCTCATGCGAGCGGCTGAGAAATTTGACTACCGCAGGGGATGTCACTTTGGCACATATGCCACATGGTGGATTCGTCAGGCAGTCAGTCGTGCCGCAGGTGAACAATCTCGCATCATCCATCTTCCCGAACATGTCGCTACCCGCTTGCGCAAAGTCCGTCGCATTGCCTCTCAATTATCGCAAGAAAATGGACTTGATCCATTGCCAGAGCAGATCGCAGAAGCGTGTAATATGGATCTGAACGAGGTTATTGATCTCCTTGGAATCATTGAACAGCCTGTCTCACTTGATGCTCCCGTCGACGACGAAGCTCGTTACGCTTTAGCTGACACCTTAGAAGATAACACTGCCCTTGCTCCTGCAGAAACTGCCTCCCAACATTTGCTTGGTGAAGAGCTACATCGCGCTCTTGTCTTACTTACACCACGCGAACGTTCAGTTATTACACTCCGCTACGGCATTGGAGACGGGCATAGCCGCACTCTACTTGAAGTCGGGAAAGAGTTAGGTATCTCACGTGAACGCGTACGTCAACTTGAAGTTGTTGCACTTATGAAACTGCGCGGCTATAGCAACAGTGCGGCTCTCAGAGAATGTGTCTGATGTCTGAAATAGCTATCGACGAAATTCCCCAACTATGTTACACTGCACGTAAGCTACATGAGATGGACATACGCTTGTTTATAAGGAGATAAAAATATGGCATCCTGTACATCTTGCGGTCACGATGTTACCGGTAAAAAATTTTGCCCTGAGTGCGGAACTCCTGTGCATCCCACAGAGAGCGTCCCAAATGAAAATGATGCCCAAAATGTATGTCCTCGTTGTAACGGCATTGTTAAGCCTGGAGCAGCATTTTGTATGCATTGTGGTTCTTCACTGACTACACAAACAGCTGTAGCTACCGCTACGCCAGCGCCTTCGGTACAATCCCAGCCTCTTACACAAACCTGTATTGCTTGTCATGCACAAGTCCCAACTGAAATGGCATTCTGCACTAACTGCGGCCAAAGTATGCGTATCACGACCGCTCCTGATTTACAGGCGCTGCCTGTATGTCCCAATTGTGGCAAGCAGAATAATCCAGGTGTAAATTTCTGTGCACAATGTGGTAGCTCTTTATCACACGGAACTGCTGCATCTGTTCAACCGCCATATTCCCAGGTTCCGCAATACTCACAGCCATACTCACAATACCCACAACAGCCGCCACAATATGGATCGCAATATCCTCAGCAACCTGGAATGAACCAGCAACCAATGGTTCTTCGTTGCCCAGTTTGTATGGCAATGGCACCTCTTGGCACCCCCAATTGCTTAAGCTGCCGTACCAGCCTGGCAAATGTCGCTCCTACACCTGCAAACATGCCTGCACAATACCAGCAAGGTGGCATGGGCGGAATGTTCCAGGGTCCAGGAGGAAACATGGCTATGGGCGCGCTAGGTGGCGCTGCCGCAGTTATTGGTGGTGAGATCCTTATGCACGAACTTGAACGTGGCTTTGATAGAAACAGAGGATATGATGACCGTGGAGATGGCCTTCTGGGCGGATTAGGTGACTTAGCCAATGATGTCGGTTTATTCTAAAACCACTCTCTGCTCCTGCGTGATATTCTAACCGCTATACCCCATGTAGGCGCGAATGTATGAACTAGCGCCTACATCATTGTTCTCCCTTTTTAGCTGGCACATGCTACCCAAATGGGCTATACTAACCCTCATTTCCCGTTGTCATTCATCCAGAAAACGTCTATAATAGTGAACACTATGCTAGACTATGTGTGCAGAGGTTAATGGTTAAGGAAGAAGTATCAATTCTCAATGCAATACGAGCGCATTACCCTACAGAATGGACTCCGCTTACTTACGGCTCCAATGCCGGGTATGCGTTCAGCTAGTATCTCTTTCTTTTTTACTGTTGGTTCTCGTTATGAATCAAATCAGAACGCAGGCATCTCTCACTTTATCGAGCATATGCTTTTCAAGGGATCTAATAAATATCCCAATGCCAGGCTTATCTCAGAAGCTATTGAGGGAGTCGGAGGTGTTTTTAATGCCAGCACTGGCAAAGAACTGACCCATTATAGCGCGAAAGTTCCTGCTGAACATGCATTGACAGTTCTGGAAGTTCTGGCCGACATGGTCCATCACCCACTCTTCGACCCGCTTGAAATCGAGAAAGAACGCAGTGTTATTATTGAAGAATTGAGTTCAACTCGCGATGAACCGCAAGAATGGGTTGGCCTGCTCATTGATGAAGCTATGTGGCCCAGACTTCCTTTAGGTCGCGATGATGCAGGCTACATCGAGACAGTTTCAAAGATTCAACGTCAGCAGATGCTGGATTATGTGGATGAATATTATCGACCAAATTCATTGGTCATAAGTATCGCAGGAAATATCGATTCACACCTTATAGTTGAAAAATGTCGATGTCTGTTCGATAACTGGCAAATGCGTGAACATGCGAACTGGGAAAAGTGCTTTCCACCGGAAGCTACTTCACCTGTCCTACTTATCGAAAAGGAAACAGAACAGGTCAACCTTTGTATTGGAGCATTAGGTATAGCCTATTCGTCACCTGACTATTATACTCTAATGCTTATTAATGCTATTCTTGGAGATGGAATGAGTTCGCGGCTCTTTCAGGTTCTTCGTGAAGAACAGGGACTCGCTTACGATATTGGAAGTTATTTTAATAGCTATGCTGAAACAGGCAATTTTGTCATTAGCGCCGGAGTTGATCCCACACAAGTCGAAGCAGCGATACGGGCTATAGGTAGTGAGCTATCTAATTTATGTACTACACCCGTACCAATGGACGAACTTGGTCGAATAAAGGCATATATGAAAGGTGGCTTGTTATTGGGGCTTGAAGGTACAAGTCAGGTTTCATATTGGCTCGGGAGCCAGGAAGCCTTACGAGGTGAAATTCTCCCTGCCGAGGAAATTACAGCACGTATAGAGGCTGTGACTCCGCAAGATATTCAGCATCTAGCTCAAACCTGCTTTGCTCCTCAATGGCGTCATTTAGCGCTTATTGGCCCTTGCAAGCCTGAGCAAGCGAATTTCTTGGGTACTTTACTCAAAGATTAGGTTTAAGATAATTCACGTAATGTGAAAACGAAGGCTTGCTACGTGAGCTTAGGCGAGAACAGGAGATCTATCTACATGGCGAAAACAACCTTTTTCGAATACTTACAGAATACGGAAGACGCCATAAGTGCTGGCAGCATCGATCAGGCGATGGCGAACTGTCAGCATATTCTTTCTTATTTTCCAGATTCGCTCGAGGCTCATCGTCTTCTGGGAGAAATATATCTGGCTAAAGGCCAGTTAGAAGATGCGCAACAAACGTTTGACTGGATTCTCGTAAACGATCCAGAAAATGTCGTTGTCTATTGTGATCGTGCGCTCACTAGTGAGCGGCTTTCAGATGTCGATACCGCTCTCGACTGTTATCAACAAGCTTATGAATTAAGTCGTGGCAACAGCCAGATTCGCCTGAAATTTAACCGGCTGAGTTCACAGGTAGGACAACAAGAATTTATGTTTTCGAGAGCAGGTCTTGCTCGTCTCTATATGCGGGGTGATCTTCTTACTCAAGCCAAACAAGAATGGGAAGCAGTTCTCAACATCAGTCCGGAACGCCTTGATGCCCGTACAGGACTGCTTGAAGCGTGCTGGCGTGAAGGGACATACGACAAAGTTGAACAACTTGCCAATAAAATTCTCGAAGAGATACCAACATGCCTGAAAGCATTGCTTCTCCTTGCCCATGTCATTTCCACAGTTAATATAGAACGATCTAGAGAACTTCTCAAACGTGCCGAAACTCTTGATCCAGAGTTGGTTATGGCTCAGGATCTCTTTAGTGATTTGATTGCCAGTCAGCCAAACGATCCATTCATCGCAATGCTCAAAAAAGATCCCATTGTTCTCAGTGATCTAACTGATGAAGTACACGTCTCCAACAAACAAACTGCGATCAATACTGCCGCTATATCCAATGGAACTCAAATATTCGCCGAATCAGAGGCACCAACATATACTTCAGGAAAGTTGGAAACCTGGAAGGAACTTGACACCAAACAATCTGCCATGAAAGATATCACCCCTTCCGAATCGTTACCAACTTTACTATTCCAGCCCGAGATGCCAAATGTCCAGTCATCTAACTCAATAACCACCAATGGCTATACAAGCAAGGAAGAAACAGCTCTTGACCAGGCCAAAACCTCTTCTGCCTTTGACGAAGATTTTGATACTGCCCTACTTGAAAAGCAACCTTGGTATCAGGCTGAGAATCCACAAACAATACATTCGGAGCAAGCTACATCTTATGCCCTTTCAGGAAATGTTGAATCACCTGAAAATGTTCATTCATGGTCCTCCGAAACCCAGGAAGGAGATTTTCCCACTCCACCTGCCTGGCTAGATGTGCTTACAAAATTTGAAAGGCAATCAGGTGATAATCCTATCTCCACTTCCTCGACTCCTATAGACGAGTATGAGAAATCGAATGAAATAACATCATCTGCACTGACCCAAACTGAACCAGAGTCGGCCACACCAATCGTGTGGGAACAGGATCCAAACGTTCGATCAGAATCCGATATTGCGGAAGCACCAGACTTTTTCTTCACGACAGATGATAATAGTTCTGAGATGGAATGGCCCGAATGGCTCAAGTCATTAGGTGCTGAAACGCTAGAAACGCAACCAGAAGAGACTACCGCTGTCGAAGTAGTACCTGAGCAATCCCTTGAATTCCAGTCATGGACCGATCAGCTTGACCAAACTTTAGATGAAGCTCAACAATCACACATGACCACTCTTGAACATCTCGACAACGACCTGCTTTCTCAAGGCTTCGTTTCATTGCAGCCTGGAACTCTGAACACAATCGCGCAAGAGCCCTCCCTCTCCTCCGCTCTTGCGGAACTAGGCAACTTTTCTACGCTTCCCCTAACATCTGAACCTTCCTCGGTTGAAGAGCCTGCCGGAACGTTCTTAGAACCAGAGGCATCCACTGAAATTGATGCTCAACCTTCCTCCCAAGACAATGCTATGGAATTGGATGAAGTTGAAATAGCATCGCAAAACGCACAACTCCAGAGCGTAGAGGTTCCTCCTGAAACAACAACTCCACAGGTAGCTGATGAAGGCATAACTACTCCATTGGAGACGCCAGTAGCTGAACTGGCAGCAAGCCAGTCATCGATACCAGCAGAAATCTCTGCCACAAAACAAACCTCGGAGCCTCAACTCATTCCTGAGTACCCGGAAGATGCATGGCTCGAAAATGACCTGGAAACCACAATGAAACGTCCTGCTGTTAGACTGCAACCCACGCACCAATCAACACATCATCCAGATGGCTTAACCATGCTCGGTAAAGCTCGTACTTCAGACCAAGGTCGAGCACAAAACGACAATTTAAGCAACAAAGAGCGTTTGCTTAGAGGATATCAATTCCAGCTCGCTGGAGCATACGATGATGCAATGGCAGAGTATCGCATCATCATACGCAATGCACCCGATTTGTTGAGCGAAGTCATCAGCAATGTTCGAGCGCTCTTAAAATTATCACCCAAATATTCAGCAGGTTTCCGCGTCCTCGGAGACTCATATATGAGGCAAGGTGAATATTTACAAGCAATGGAGGCATATAATAGAGCTCTTACTATTGCGAAAAAAGCTAAAAGTCAGAGTGTCTAGTACCAAAGGAGTCGAAGGTGGATACAATTCTACAACGATTGACCGACCTTGATGAAATCACTGGCGCAATTCTCATCGGCAAGGATGGTCTGATCGTATCAGGAGCGCTGCATAGTGAATACGAAGAAATGTTAGGAGCCATGTCAGCCGCCGTATTTGGCTCGATTGCAAACTTTACCAGTCAGATCAACAATGGTGAAATGCATCATGTTATCATCGAGACACACGGCGGAACCATCCAATTTGAGGAAGTTGGCGACCTTATCCTTGTAATCACAACAACTACCGCAATCAACCTTGGACACATCCGCCTCGAAATGAAAAAAGCCAGTCACCAGATCATGCAACTCGTCGCCGCATACTAGCAGGCGTGCAGAGGGCGCAGCCCTTTGCCGCGGTGTGGGGCCTGCGCATCTGGGGGATGCAACAGCGGACTCCCACCTTCTCTTTTTCTGCCGCCGCAGGCGGCAAAACAAAAACCGAACAACTACAAAATACTATACTAAGGGGATTCATGGAACGAACTCTCATCATTGTCAAACCAGAAGGCGTACAAAGAGGCCTCATCGGAAACGTACTCACCCGCCTCGAACAACGTGGCCTCAAATTCGTAGGACTCAAACTCCTACAAATCACACCCGAACTCGCTGAACAGCACTATGGCGTACACAAAGGCAAACCCTTCTACAACGGCCTTGTCAAGCACATCACCTCAGGACCCGTCGTTGTAGGCGTCGTAGAAGGCCCGAAAGCCATCAGCGTCGTACGTACCACCATGGGGGCAACAAACGCCGCCGAAGCCATACCAGGCACTATACGTGGTGATTACGCTCTCGATATTGGCTATAACATCATTCACGGCTCAGACGGACCCGAAACCGCTGTACAGGAGATCAACCTCTTCTTCAAACCAGAAGAATTACTATCGTACTCTTTGGTCACAGATCAATGGGTATTTGAACAGTAGCAGAGTCTTAGAGGAAAAAAGAGAAAACCTGCCAGCGGTTTCGACTGCTGGCCTTTTTATGCTAAATCGCGGGAGAAGGTGTTTCTTCAGCAGTAGCTTCCTTAGCTGAGGCTTGATGCTTCTTCGTAAGACGCCAACAACAGGTTTTACTACGTAAACAGCGTTCTTGCTCTTCCAATGTCACTGGTGGAGTCCCTTGCAAGCAAAACACTTGATACATTGGCTCGCCTGCCGTCACATCATTGCAAGGAAACCAGCGTTCTCGGTAATACTGACAGGCATTTTTATGTTTACGCCAATTGGAATTTTCAGCTGGATTGGTTTCAATTGTGCCGGACAACACATCATCCTTCCTGGTACGCACTACTTGCGGTAAGATAATATTGTAGGTAGTATACCATATTGGAAACACAAAACAGCCTCAAATATATTCCTGAAATCATGATAAGTGGAACTTGGAGAATAACTTGTTAGAACCCGAAGTAGGCAAACAGCCTGACATCAACCCCTCTGAAGATATCGCTCCATGGACAACGCAGCAAACGTTCTTTGGCACCTTAATAACGCTCATTCCATGGATCATTTTAACACTCATCCTATCTTACTTGAATGGATCAGTCAAAGTCACAACCCCGATTTCCGCCCAAGCAGACCTGACAGGTGCCATTGTTACAATCATCTTTTCCGCGCTCATCGAGGGGGCTTTCGTAATCGCTCCATTTTACTATGCAAACGCTGCATACCGCTCAATCGCACCCCATCTGCGCCTGGCTCTTAATGCGCTTGGATTTCGTCGTTTTCGTCTCGGCAATGCCATATTCTGGATCATCATTTTAATGATCATCATTTTTGGTATCAACACCCTCTATTCATACTTGATAACAACATTACATTTAAATGTGCAAACAAACGACCAGATTCTTCTCGAACAAAGTAAAGTCGCCCCTCTTTCAACCTACGCAACACTCTTCGCTGCCGTCTTCATCGCTCCCTTCTGTGAAGAAGTGTTCTTTAGGGGTTTTGTCTTTCCTGGACTTCGCAATGGCATGTCCCTTATATGGGCCATAATCATCAGCTCTCTCCTCTTCGGAGTTGCTCATGCAGACATTGCTTCATTCCCCGTTCTTTTCGTTATCGGACTCGCACTCGCCTTCCTCCGCTGGCAGACAAAATCCATTTGGCCATGCATGACCCTTCACATGCTCAACAACGGTATCGCTGCGCTGGCAATCGTCCTCACCATGCAAGGAATCATCAAATAAAGCCAAAACAGCATGTTGGTGTAAATTTGTATCCTACACCAACATGCTGTTTTGGCTTTTTCTATGCTTACTTTTTACGCCTGTCCTCCACACGAGCACTTGCGGTCTTAGACTCCCCTCCACTGGCACGAGGCAAACTATCCGCTGGCACCAGTTCAACTCTGGGTGAGTTTCCGGTAATTGCCTTAACAGACTCTGCCATTTCTCGGCTCAATTGATGGCTGCGCTCCTTTTCGCTCAAGATTGATGCATCCTTTATTTCAACCTTCAGATCAAAGGTATCAAGACCATTGAGTTTATCGACAACGATTCTGAAATTTGCGCCGGTTTCTGGAAATTTCACTAACGCCGCCTCAACTTGACTTGGGAAAATGATCAAGCCGCGAATAGAAACCGCATCATCACTTCGGCCCTTAATCGCCCCAATTTTCGGATGAGTACGCCCACAGGCACAGCGATCCTCCCACCACATGCGAGACAGATCACGGCTACGGTAACGTATCATCGCCGTGCCATCCGCTGCAAGCCATGTCCAGACCAGTTCGCCATCTCTATCCTCTTCCACCCACTCTCCCGTATCAGGATCGATACATTCCACAAGGAACGCATCAGCCCACGCGTGCATTCCATCACGCGTCTCACATTCACAGGTCATACCAGGACCAAGAAATTCCGTCATACCGAATTCATCGTAAGCGGTAATATTGAACAGCTTTTCCAGCTTTAAACGTGTTTCCCAGGGCCATGGTTCAGCTCCAAACAGACCTATCTTCAGCTTGGTATCTTTAAAATCGACGCCACGTTCATGCGCCTTACCACCAACATAAAGGCCGACCGAAGGAGTCATGCATATCGCAGTTACACCAAAATCAAGAATGAAGTCGATCATACGGTCATACTGTCTGGCATCAGAACCCATTGGAATAGCCATTGCGTCCATCGCCATCGCCCCATAATGAAACCCAAATCCTCCCGTTGCAAGGCCATAACCGTAGCAATTCATCAAAATATCACCCGGACGCATCCCTGTCATCCACAGTTCCCGCGCATTGAGATCTGACCAGTAATCGATATCTTTCTTCGTCGCAAAGACAGGCACACTTTTACCCGTTGTGCCGCTTGTAGCATGTATCTGAACAGGTCCTTTAGGATCGCTTGGCTTCTTAAACGCCATTCCATACGGATATGCAGCGCGTACAGTTTTTTTCTCCAGAAATGGAAGTTTGCGAATATCCTCAAGAGTTTTGACATCCGAAGGTTTGACCCCTGCTTGATCATAGAGCTTTCGATAAAAATGGTTCTCTTTGTAAGCCCGTTCGACCATAGCTCTTAGGCGCTCCAACTGCAACACCTTCAGCTTATCCTTAGAAAGTGTCTCCATTTCCTCATTGAAATACCTTCGACCACTCATCAGCACTATCCCTTCTCGTTTCAGAAATCCCGCTCTTGTATCCCCTTAAATATGGCACGATACGCTCCTCATGCGACATTAGCCATTAAGGAATATACACATGCGTATTGTATCATTCACAACATCACCCGTCCATAGACGAAGAATACAGGCTCTCATTCTTCCGAGCGCCTGTTTCTCATTCTGAACCCCTGTTTGTCATTCTGAGCGCCAGCGAAGAATCCCACACCCTTCTCCACAACATCCTTTGATCCAGACCCTGTGATATGATTATCAAAAACGCAGGAGCGACTTCTTATGCCCAATCCAATAAAAGCAGTAATCTGGGATCTCGATGGGGTAATTCTTGATAGTGCCGACGAGCACCGCCGCGCCTGGCAACGTCTTGCTCATGAAGAGGGTATTCCAATGACCGATGCCGATTTCTGGGCTACCTTTGGCAAACGTAACGATGATATCTTTGCCACCCTCTGGGGAAACCTTACACCTGAACAGGTAAAAGCGCTCTCAGATCGTAAAGAGCAATACTTTCGTGAACTCATCCAGCAGAGCGCGGCGCCGCTCCCTGGAGCAATAGAACTTATGCGCTCTTTATGTGACTCACACTTCGCCCAGGCGCTTGCATCCTCAACCCCAATTGAAAATATCAACCTCATTGCAAACGTGCTGGGTCTGAAACAATATCTCTCCATTCTCGTTTCAGGAGAAACCGTCGCAAAAGGAAAACCAGCGCCCGACATCTTCCTCAAAGCAGCCGCTGAACTCAACATGAATCCATCCTATTGTCTTGTTATTGAAGACGCTGTTGCTGGCGTTGAAGCAGCTCACGCAGCAGGAATGCGCTGCATAGCAGTCGCTGGCAATCGTGACCTCCCTGGATTACGCAAAGCCGAATTAATGGTAAAAGACCTGACAGAAGTAAATGTAGAGCGCATCCGGCAACTAGAGCAACACCCCTGAACTCGCTTGACAAGAACCAACCCGAATGTCAAAATACACCCACATACATGGAGGTGTAGGGGCCCCGGTGGGTCTCACCGTCTTCAAAACGGCTGGGGGGTCGCTCGGCGCGGCTCCTGGTGGGTTCGACTCCCATACGCCTCTGCCTCTAAAAAAAGCCAATACTGTGCCGTCCTCCATAACTTTAGAAAACCCCAAAAATCCGCACTAATTTTAGAAAAAGTCCTCATGTCGAACCTTTTCTCAAAAACACCGACGGACTAATTGATGTGAAAAAAAGAACCGGATCTGGCGTCTTTTATTTGGATATCTATCCAGGTGAGTCCAATCTCAGTAGATTAAATACACATTGGTAGCGAACTACAAGAACTTGAAGGAGAACTCAATCATGACGACGCAATTCAAAGCTGGAGACGTCCGGCGCACACTTGTCGAGAATCAAGCTAAATGGAACGTAATTGAACAATTGAACGACGAGAACACTGCGCCAATTCATGGGCTTGGTGGCTCGGTAGAAGGCCTCAAACTGGCTGGAGAAGTAGAGCTACTTGATTGGAGAAGTATTCTGACAATTCAATCAAATAACCCTTTCCTCGTCGAACGCCGTACCGCCCTTGACCTTGGTAGCATTTTGTCACTGCAAACGGGTAATCCCTTGCTGACGGGGCATCGCGTCCTCGAGTTTCTTCCGGCAGCCCTCCTGAAAGAGTTAACATCACTCATCGAAGGTGAGTTAGCGCTGAATGCCGTTGACTGGCGTAATCGCTGGGGATGGCCCTGGATCACAACTGTACAGGATCAAGACGGCTGCGAGTCCTGCTGGGCTTTCGCTGCAACGGCACTGGTTGAGAGCATGACCCGCATTGAACATGCCGTGTGGAGCAAGCGTTCGGAGGGCGATGTGCATCATGGCATGGGAGCGAAGTGTGCCAATACTGGTGGTGCTACCAGCGCCCTGGATTGGATCAAGATAAATGGTATAGCCGATCCCGACTGCTATCCCTGGAGTACCAACGATCCTCCCTATATCACCACCCTTGATCGTTCTGGCCGCACCGTCAAAATCGCCGACTATCAGCTCATTGGAGATATCAGCCAACAAAAAACATGGCTCGACACCGTTGGGCCGCTTGCCACGTTTTTCGAAGTCTGGCATGATTTCGATTTCTATGGTGGAGGAATCTATACTAAGCAGGATATGATCAATGGCAAGGCCAATTATGATCGCGGCGGTCACTTCATGCTGGTTGTCGGGTACGATGACGATGCAGGCTGCTGGATTGTCAAAAACTCCTGGGGAGCTTTCTGGGGTGAGGAATGGACAGGCTTTGGTAGAGATGAGCGGGGCTACGCACGCATCGCCTATGGGCAGACCGACATCGATACATATGCCAAAATCGGCTTGCACTACACCAACCCGGATCCTTGGACCAAGCGGCGCCTGCATAATGGCAACATGATCGAAAGCGGGAACGGATCCTTGCACCGCAATTTAGAGATGCTGGCAACCACTAACGGTAGTCAGATTCAACACTGGTGGCGTGAGGGGAGTGATCTGAGTTGGCACCAGGCCTCGATCTTTAGCAACGACGCTGCTGTTTGCCCCACCCTCATAGCAAGCACCTACAACCGTAACTTTGAAACCGTCTACCTGACCACCTCCAATCAACTGCATCATTGGTACTTCGATCAAGTACGGGGCCAATGGATAGATGGCGGCGTCTTTGGACCAACCGATGCATATGGTGTCCCAGCCTTCATCCAGAGCAACTACGATGCTCCAGGAAATTTTGAGGTCGTTGTACGCACATCGGATAGTAAACTTAACCACTGGTGGCGAGAGAACGCTCCTCTCTGGCACTGGCACGACATTGGCCGATTTGGTAGCAACGTCGCGTTCAGCGGAGCTACCTTGGTGCAGAGCCACTACGGTCAGCAAGGCAATTTTGAACTGGTCTGTGTGCTTGAAAGTGGAGAAATGCAACACTTCTGGCGCGACAACGACAATGGTATGGTCTGGAATGCCGGTGATACCTTTGGCTCAGGTGTCTTCAGCACGCCATGCATGATTGAAGGTCAATTTGGAGCCTCCGACGAGAAACATGTAGGGAATTTTGAACTCTGCGTAGCAGTGGACGGCGCGGTTCAGCATTGGTGGCGTGATAACCAGAATAATACAGGATGGCAGTATGGAGCTACATTCGGACACGATGTTCAAGCCGTTACAGCCCTCGTTGAAAGTAGCTTTTTCTTTGACCTGGAAGTCATCGTTCTGCGCACAGACCAGCAGTTACAGCACTACTGGCGTGATGGTGCTGGGTGGCATGAAGGTCCGATCATTGGCAGCGCCGCCTGATTGAGCATTGCTTTTCATGTAAGCAAAGTCTGCCGTTCAACTCCATTGAGATAGAGCAACTCAGGCTTATATATAAGGATGAGGTAGAAATCATCGAATTGAGTTCAACTTTATGCTGTCGTTAAGCTTATCTCAATAGTGTTGGACGTCAGATTTTTAGCATGACATGAAGTACAAAACCCTCCTAATTTATGGCATAATCAAAAGGGTGCACCGAAGTCAGTAAGATACCGATTGACGACAAGGAGTAGACATGGAAGTTCCAACAAGCATTAACCTGAGGATAGGGCAAAAATATGTACTCAGGCTCAAGGGCCTGGGCTCAGCAGGTTATACCTGGAATTACAATGTCGATGGAAACGACAAGGTGGTCAGCATCTCAAGGGAAATGGCCGGTCGTCCCACGACGGCTCCGGCTGGCGGACCTCCACCCGATACCTACAGTCTAGATTATCTATTTACCATACAGGCACACGAACCTGGACGCGTTCTCATTCACTTCTTCCAGCATAGATTGTGGGAGAAGGACAAACCTCCCCTGAAAGAACATGTCCTTGAAATACATGTGGACTGAGACCAGTAGTCTTTCCCTGTAATAGCTACCTGGCACATCCGTTCACAAAATTACTTGCATTGCCTTCCCCTGTGCCCTCTTCTAATATGTTTTGTATATGCACTTTCCAAAGTCCGTTTTCTAAAATTAGCGCGGAATACGGCACTTTTTCTAATTTTATGGCGGAAATTTCTAAGGGGAGAAGGTCGTTTTTATTCTCCTCCACGCTCATCCTATTCTAAAGCTATACCGGACGGCACAACATATTGTGCGGTCTACTATAATCGTGGAATTAACGATAATTCTCTTCCTAGTGTGGAAAATGTACACATGTTCGTTTGTAAACGTCCAGGATAATGTGGAATAAAACGCGCCTGGCTCTGAAGGTGGCAGCCGCAGCACTAACCACCTGCTTTCATCACCCAGGAGGTTCCGCCAGAGCATATGAGATGGCATCGTCGAGCGACAGTGTTCGGCCAGCAGTCCATGCTTGCTCAAAGCGCTCGTCTCCCAGCGCTGCCCATGCGGCTGCGAGGGCCTGATCATACTGCTGTTGTTCGGCAGGAGGCCTGGGGGTGTGCTCCTCCCCGCGTATTCGCTCCGCTGCGGCGCACAGATGTGCGGCGCGCGCATGTTGGCCTAAGGTACAAGTCGCCACGGCCATGCCTTCAAAGCACCAGGCAATATAGCTTCTGGTGCCGAAGTTGCTATGCAGCGCCAGACTTTCTTGATACCGGGTGATGGCTCGGTGAAAGTCTCCCTGCTCTCGAGCCAGGTGCCCAAGGCTGATGAGGACATTAGCAATGGCCCAGGTCAGATTGACCGAACGGACCTCCTCTAGTGCTTCCTCAAATGTCTGGGTAGCGCGGGTATAATCGCCCAGAGTACAAAAGACATGCCCCAGGCTGACCAGCGCCCGCTCGGTCCCGCCGATATCGCCAGCTTTCCGGCAGTGCGCTATCCCTTCCTCAAGCAACCTGGCCGCCTTGCGTAAAT
>Ga0187766_10000926_pt1 | contig 16808 bp, 12 predicted proteins | sample 0216_QUI02_MP05__4_FD_132971 | JGI IMG/M metagenome (GOLD analysis project Ga0187766, IMG submission 132971) | Tropical peat soil microbial communities from peatlands in Department of Meta, Colombia - 0216_QUI02_MP05_20_MG | ecosystem: Environmental > Terrestrial > Soil > Wetlands > Peat ... | reverse complement strand
CGCGTCCCCTTCCCTCACAAGATACGCCCTGTCCTCGTCCCCCGCCACAACCTGGACCCCGAACCTCCTCCCCAGGCCGTAGTAGACGTAGACCTCGGGCTTCCCGTCATGCTTGTGAGGGGGAAAGCTGGTCCAGTTGCCGTCTTCCCCTTCGACAAAGCCTACGATGAACCTGTTGGCAGGGTCCTTCTCCCCTATGGACGTGTAGATGTTCCTGCGGTAGGTCCCCGCCCCGGACACCACCGGGCTGACTGCCGAGATCCGCTTGACATAGGACGGAAACTCACGCTCCGCGGGTGCCGTAGCCCACAAGACATCTGCCTTCTCTGGGGCTTGCAGCGAGAACCTCGCTCCTTTGGAGACGTAGCATACGTCCTTCTCAGCCAGTGTAGCAAGCCTGTCCCCAGATTTCTCTACGACCAATGACCCCGCCAGAAGGATCAGCACCGTCTCGTCTCCGGGCGCCTCTAGGTCCGGCACCCTGAGCGTCCTGCGCATACGCAGGCGCTGGACCTTCAGCACGGGTATCGAACAGAGAAGCTCGAACTCGTCGACGACTCCTGTGTCTCTGTGCATCAAGTTCGAGCGTCTGGTTCCAGCGCGCCACACTCTATTTAGAGTTTGAAGAGATTCCACAGGAATACAAGTAGCTCCCCATCCAGTGCCTACGCTATCAGAATCATCAGATTTCTCAATTCAATGGTCGAAAGCTTATGTGCGGACGGGTTCCTCCTCAAGATTCTAAGGTGCCATGGATGGACCCTTGGAACGTCTGCCCGGCAATTCCACCACCCTCGAATCTTGACCGCTCTGGGCGCTTGGTCTGGCTGGCGCTTGGTGGATACTCGCGGCTCGCGGCCGATACAATTCTTAGCAAGAGCCTCCAGGGGAAGCTGGAAACCGTTATCGGAAATGCAATCCGCCAGCTCAACATTGAGTTCCTGAAGTCTCCGTCAGCCAGGAAAAGCTGCTACGAGACACTCATCGAAACTGCCCTGAACCTTGTCGGGTTGGAGAGTAAGCGCGCAGGGTTCTCTGAGGGGGAAAACGAGGCCGTGCTTGAAGAGATAGTTGGAGCCCTGAAGGGATGGGAAGCTCAAGAGAGGAAAGAGGGAGGTCCCCTCGCCGCCAGAGAGGTAGTCCAATCCCAAATCGTAGGCATGAAGAAAGTTCTCTTCGGGCAGGGAATGGTTTCCAAGATGGGCGAGTTGATAGAGGGAAGCGTTGATGACGGGAGAGTGGCGGAAAGCTTTCTGCGCGCCTCCAAGAACGAGATTCAGGGAAATGTCTACTACAAGATCGTCGACCAGGGGCTCAGCAAACTGGGCAACGACTCCGCCACGGGCCTCAGGTGGCTGAGGCACCTCGGAGCGGTACAGGTCTCCAGCAACCCCGTTATTGCCGCGCGCGCCTACGAGGAGCTCCCTGACCTCTGGGAGAGGTTCACACCAGTAATCGCCGCCCATCCCGAGTGGCGCGACGATTCATCCAAGCTCGGCGACGAGATAGCAATGTTCGCGACGATTAATGGTCTGTTGCCGAACCTCCTCGACTTCAGGCCCATCGCACTTCTCTCCGACTTCGAAGAAGGAATGGTGAGCATTCAGCTCAACCCGTTCAAGGCGGGAAGCAAGGAGGAAAGCGTAGAAGATGCGCTGAAGATCTACTCTATCCTTCGGGAGATCCTCCTACTGTACGACGCTCACCTAACAGGGGGCTCGGACTTCGAGGGGAGAGGGCGGCCGAACGTCGTGTTCAAGGTGGCCAGTGGGAGCGCCATCGCTATCGAGACGACCGAAGCCTTGGACAGGCTCGGAATCGGTACAAACAACACGGTGACCTACACGGTCTCGCAGGAAATCACTATGGCCCAGGCAGCTATGAGGGGCCTTGCGTGCGCCAGGCGCGTGGGGGTTCCAATTACACGTGTGTACGTCACGAACATGGAAGGTAGGCTGGAAGACCACCTACGGGAGGCCCAGGCTGCAAAGCTGCTGAAAGAGCATCTCAGCGCAACTGGCGATGCAGACCGACGGATCCGGGAGATTGCCGACAAGCTCGGCGTCCAAGGCGAACTCGAAAAGGTAGGTACTCGCGACGAAAAGATTGCACTTCTCTGCGCACGGAAGAACTTGAAGTTCCTGACCGAGGGCTGGTTCGCGAGCCAGATTACGGCGAGCGCCGACTTGGCTCAGATGGAGAAGGACATAAGGTGGGCCGGCGTCCTCGTGACGCGAAGAGTCTTCGGCCTGGCCTTCGGCCCCAAGGCCGCCCGAAAGTGGGAGAGACATCTTGGGGCAACGATGGGGCTGTCGGCCGAGCAAGCGAAGGACGTGGTGTCCAAGATCGACCTGCTGCCGGCTTCAAAGAGAAGGGAAGACGACACCTATCAGGTCCTCGGAGGGAGAACGACAGAGAACCTTACCAACACCGAGTTCCCCGACCAGCAGCTTAGGGTCTGGCTCCATTCACGGGAGCCGGGATTCGCCCTTGCGAATTTCGAGAACAGCATCGCAAGCTCGGAACCTGAGGTCCTTGCCAGGCTGCTCGCGATGGAAGACTTCCGCAGGGCCTACGAGCTCACACGACAGCTTTCGAGAGAGCTAAACGAGATTGGTATCGAGGCCCCTAAGGAGGACGGGGGGCTCGAGCCCGAGCAGTGGGACTCCTACGGTCCAGTCGTGAAGACGATGCAGGAGTTCAAGGGAGCGTATCTGGCCTTCAAGAACAAGCTCGAGCAGTCACTGGAGCAGCGGCAGACCGTGAGCCCATTCGTCAACAGATAATCCTGCCCAGTGAAGCTACGCGGTCCCTATGGATCAAACGAGGTGGACATGCTTGGTCACTCAACGCCCCGGCAGTCCGCTTTCGTAGTACATTTTCCCTGTCGCCTGGGCGTCTAGCTCTTGAAGGGGCCGCGCCTCTCGTCGAAGGAATAACCGTTCTTCCTGAGGAACGAGACCACCTGCGGGAGCCTCGGCATTGACTCTGAGCAGGCATGCCCCGTGACCACGATTGCGCCGACGGCGTTCCCGAAGGTGGCCGACTCTTTCAGGCCCCAGCCGCTGAGTTGGCCGAAGATGAAGCCCGCGAGGAACCCGTCCCCGCCCCCTAGTCCCTTGACCAAGGGCACCCTGAAGCCCTGGGCGGTGTAGACCTTGCCTCGGACCCTGACCTCGGAGCCCGCCTCCCCCCTTGTCACCACCACCGTCTTCTCTTCTCCAGCCGGAATCGCAGTGAGGGCCGACCGGACGTCGGCCCTACCTGTGGCCACCATGTACTCCTTGTCGTTTCCAACAAGAACTTCGGCTTCCTGCATCGCCTCCCTGTATCTGGAAACCCTCTCTTTCTCACGAACTCTCCAGAGCGTCGGCCTACAGTCCAGGTTGAAGATTACCTTCCTCCCGAGCATCCGCGCCGACTTCGCGGCGTCGAGCACGGTTGAGAGCGAGGGCTCGCTGCTCAGCCCTGTCCCCGTAATTAGCAGCGCTCGGGTGTGCTTGAGCAGGCTCCTCCCGACATCACTCAAGGTGACCTGCAGATCCGCTACGTTCTCCCTGTAAAAGATGAACCTCCCGTCCCTGCCGGGCAGGACCTCAGCGAACACTATCCCAGTCTTCCTCTCCCTGTCCTTCTTCACGTGCGAGATGTCGACCCCTTCATTCTCGAGAAAGCTAACGACGAAGGACCCCAACTCGTCATCGCTCACCCTGGTTACGAGCGAGCACCTCAGCCCGAGCCTGGCTCCGCCTACGACGGTGTTGGCCGCAGACCCGCCCAGGTATTTTGCGAACTTCGTGGCTTCTTCGAGGGGGACGCCGAGGTCCAGGGAATAGAAGTCCACCCCTGCCCTCCCTATGGCTACCAGGTCAGACAAATCGGTTCTTCACCGGTATCGGGAAGGTATGTCCCAGTACCCGTAGGCCGATGTCCCGCTCTTGGGGAACTTCCTCTCCACTTCCGCCTCGAGGACAGTGACCCCGGTCGATGAGAGGGCGTCCGTCACCCGATTCTTGAACTCGGCAGGGCTCTTTGCCAGGGAGTATTCAGCCCCATAGGCGCGGGCCAGCTTCTCGAAATCCACCTCGTAGGCAGAACCATCTTTCCTTCTGAACTCCGTCCCGACAAGGTGCCCCTTGAACGACCTAATCTGGAGGTCGCGGATTGACACCCACCCCTTGTTGTTGAGAATCACCACAAGAAGGGGCACCTGCAGCTGGACGGCGGTCGACAGCTCGACGCTGTTCATCATGAACGACCCGTCCCCCTCGACAGCCATGACCGGGACCTTCGGCTGCGCCAACCTCGCCCCGATTGCCGCCGGGAGCGCGAACCCCATGGTGGAGAAACCTCCGGAGCTTATGAATGTCCGGGGGCTGTAAGTTATCCACTGCTGTGACATTATCTCCTGTGGGAGGCCGGCGCTCACCGTGACTATCGTGCTCTTCGGCAGCCTCTCCCTCAATATCGACACCATGTTCGGGATTCCCATGGGGGACTCCTTCCTCAGCCTATCCATCTCGGCCTCCCACTCCCCCTTCAGCTCCCTGAAGCGCTTCACCCAGGACTTGGTCCCCGGTCCCCCCTTCCTCCGGACCGACCTCATCGCGGCGAGCAGGTCTTCAAGGGCTGCTTTCGCGTCCGCCACGATGCCGATTTCCGTGGGGTAGTTCTTCCCTATCTCATGCGGGTCGATGTCGATGTGTATCAGCTTCGTCGGAGGGATGCGGAACGTCACCCCCGGCGCGTACGAGCTTGTCGTCTCGTCGCTGAAGGTGACCCCCACGGCCAACATCACGTCCGCCTTTTTTGCGAGCTCGTTGGAAACCGCGTTCCCTATGTTTCCTGGATGGAAGCCGTAGAGTTCGTGGTCTTCGGGGAAGCCGCCTTTCGAGTCCCCCCGGAACGTGCAGAGCGCCGGGGCGCCGAGGAACTCGGCTACGGCGACCGCCTCCTCGCCCGCGTCAGACATCACCACTCCTCCACCAACCAGCAGAAGTGGCCTTTCAGCACCGAGGAGGAGCTTCGCGGCCTTGACCGTCTTGTCGGTGTCAGGTCTGATTCTCCCGCGCGTAAGGAACTTGCTCAGGTCCGGCACCGTGGCGTCTGTCTCTTCGACCTGCACGTCCATGGGAATGTCGACAAGCACGGGCCCGGGCCTCCCGCCCAGCGCAGTCCGCATCGCCTCGGTCATCACCCTTGGGAGCTGGGCGGCGCTCGTCACCGTCCATGACCCCTTGACCAAGTGGTCCATCGCGTTCGGGTAGTCCACCCAGTGCTGCCTCTCGATCTCCTGAAAGATACCCCTCCCGAAAAGATAGGTTTGGATCTGGCCAGTGAGTGCCAGGAACGTCGACGAGTCGACGTACGCCGTTGCGAAGGCGGTCGAAAGGTTCGTCGCCCCGGGGCCTACTGACGTGCTGACGGCGGCTGGCACTCTCCTGTTGGCCCTGAAGTAGCCGTCCGCCATATGCCCTCCCCACTGCTCGTGCTTTACCGGGACGACGGTCAGGTCGGGAGCCATCTCCCTAGCCGCGTCGAAAATCGAAACGTTTCCATGCCCTGGGATGCCGAACAGATACTTCACGCCGGACCTCCTCAGAAATTCAGCGACGAACTGTGCCCCGTCCCGGGGCGCCGACGGCATCACCGTGCCGGCCCTGGTGCGCTATTTTAATCGTTGGAAGGGAAGATGTCCAGATCCTTCCTCGTCCACCTTTTCATCTTGTCCGCGACATCGGCGGCCTTCAGCCCTTCGTGGACGATTGAGTTGACCGCCATGGCAAGGGGCAGGGGGTCGTCCCCAGGCGGGTAGAGGAGGTTCCTCCCCATCATCACCCCTCTCACGTTCGGGCCGGCTTTCATCGCCGACTCGATTTGCGTCAGCAACCCTCGCACGTCGTCTGAGGCTTCGCCCCCGAGCAGGAGGATGGGGAGAGTGGTCGCCTTGGCAACCTCGCCGAACCCTTCACAGTAGGGAAGCTTCAGCCACACGTTCGCCGAGGAGCTCCCCAGCCCGCTTACGACTCCCGCGAGCTTGATCAGCTTCCCTTTGTCGTTGTCTGTCTTCACCTTGCCGTCCTTCCTCACGACCGGGAGCGGCTCGACGAAGAGGGGCATCTTCGCTGCCGTGCATTCCCTCAGAACATCCACACAGTAGCTCAGGGTCTTCAGCGAACCGGCGTCATCGGGATCGAACCTAAGGAGGAACTTGACCCCGTCGAGCCCCGCCTGAACTGCTCCCTTGACGTCATAGCCTGTCACCCTGTCCTCGAGCTCGAAGGAGCTCCCAGCAATCCCTCCTCGATTGATGCTCCCTATGAGCAGCTTGCTGTCTATCAGCGCCCCTCCCTTTCGGGAGAAGCTCGACAGCACCGCTACTTCTTCAATAACATCCGCGGTCCCGAGAACTCCGTCAAACGGGGAACAGGCAATCACCCTGAGGACCCTCGACAGCAGCTCCTGCCTTCGGCCCATCCTCAGAGGGTCTTCCCTGATGCCCGTCACCATCCGGGCGGGATGATCTGCGGCAACGAGGGTGAGCTTGCCGTCCTTGGTGATTGACCTCCTTCTCCTTCTTTCGGCCAAAAGCTTGCCGGCGAGGCCCGGTTGTCTGATTCTCAGGTCGGTGATTCTTGAGTAGACGGACCCGGGGACGAACTTGGTCGCCTCGAAATGTGGGTCAGCCACGAGAGCCGACCCCGGCGCGGCGTTTTAGAACCTACCGCCGAATCAAAATCGTTCTCCGGAACTTCCCGAAGAACCCTTTTCTAGCCTTTGACGGGGCAAAGCCACACTTGAACCTGCTGAGGTTCCTGCTGAGGCGTGCGGGTTTCGCAGTCTTCGTCCTCTTCGTCGTGCTTACAATTACCTTTGTGCTCTCCCATCTGATACCGGGGAACGTACTCTACGCATGGCTTGGGAGGGAGGCTGCGCAGTACCCGGCAGTGGCAGCAGCATATTCCGCCAAGTACCACCTGAATGATCCAATCTACGTCCAGTACGTCTACTACATCGTCGGGATGCTCCAGGGCAACCTAGGCGTCTCTCCCTCTCGAGGCTTCATACCGGTCGCGTCGGTGATAGCCCAGACGCTTCCTCTCACGCTTCAGATAGTCCTCCTCGCATTCGTGATTTGCGTAGCGATCGGACTATTTCTCGGGGTCCTTGCGGCGCGATATCAAAACACTCCAGTCGATAGTGCCATCCGTGTGTTCTATCTTGCGAGTTACTCGTCCCCTCCGTACTTCGTCGGCGTGTTGATTCTGGTGCTGACTTCGCTTTACCTCCGAATCCTCCCGACTGGAGGAGCCTACGACCCCTTACTCGTTTCTCCTTCGCCATCCATAACCGGGTTCCCGATTCTAGACTCCCTCATACAGGGTAACTTCGCCTTTTTCGAGAACGCCTCCGTGCACCTGATTCTCCCGGCGTTGACCCTCGCGCTTGTGAGCTTTGGAGTCATCACGAGGGTGGCCCGGAGCTCCTTGCTCGATGTCATGAAGACGAACTACATCAGGACCGCCCGGTCAAAGGGGCTCGAAGAAGGATCCGTGTTCTACGGACACGCCCTCCCCAATGCTGCAATCTCCCTGATTACGATTTCTTCTTTGGTGATGACTTTCCTGCTGACAGGCTCTGTTTTCGTGGAGTATCTCTTCAGCTACCCGGGGTTAGGTCACTATGCGTTCACTGCCCTGCAGGGCTCCGACTACCCAGGAATAATGGCAACCGTCTTCGTCTTCGCCGCAATCATAATCATCACGAACCTGGTTGCGGACGTTCTGTACGCATACGCGGACCCGGAGATCAGGCTTGGATAGCCCGACGCCGCCCCCGAACCGCCGCGGGATCGGGAGGAGAGTCAGAGCTGCGATCCGTCTAATGACGAGCAACAAGCAATCACTCGTCGGTCTTGTCATCGTGCTGGGCTTCCTCATCATCGCACTGGTGATGGAGGTGGCGGCCCTTCTCAACTTGCAGTTCACGCCGTACCCCGCGAATCCCCTCCCGAACCAAGTCAGCGCGACCCTTCTGCCCCCATCCTGGGCCCACCCCTTCGGAACAGACAACATCGGACGCGATGTCTTCAGCAGGGTCCTCGTCGCCACTCCCTATGACTTCATGATTGGATTCGTAGTCGTGGGAAGCGCTGTGCTGGTCGGGTCGATGCTCGGCGGCTTCGCAGGGTTGCGTGGTGGGCTGCTCGACGAGATCCTAATGAGAGTGACCGACGTGTTCTTCGCACTCCCGGTGCTCCTGATCGCGATGGTAATCGGCGCCATCCTGGGCGGTGGGATTGGCAACATGAGCGTCGCGCTGATGATCACTTGGTGGCCACCCTACGCGCGACTCGCGAGGGGGGAGTCGTTGAAGGTCGCTCATCAGAACTACATCGAAGCCTCTCGACTGTCCGGCCAGAGACCCCGCCACATCCTCTTCCGCCACATCCTGCCGAACATATCGGGGACCATGCTGGTCTACGCGACACTGGACATCGGCACAGTCATCCTGGTCTACTCGGGGCTCACATATCTGGGACTGGGGAACAAACCTCCTGCCCCAGACTGGGGGCAGATGGTGGCCGCCTACAACAGTTGGCTCCTGTCGGACCCGTGGCTGGCACTGATTCCCGGCCTGATTATCTCGATCGGGGTGATAGGCTTTAGCCTGCTCGGTGACGGCATTAAGGAGACCCTGGGGATCAGATAGAATGGCAACAGTCCTCCAGGTGACCGACTTCAGCGTGGATTATAGAACCTCGAGAGGAGAAGTCAGGGCTCTCGACTCTATCAACCTGAAGGTGGAAGAGCAGGAGTTCATCGCGCTTGTCGGGGAGTCCGGGTGCGGCAAGACCACCCTGGGTCTCGCCACCATTGGCCTCCTCCCCCCGAAGGTCGCGAGAATCGGGAGCGGCATCATATCCTACAAGGGGGTCGATCTCACCAAGCTCAGCCCAAGCGAAGCGAGAAAATACCGCGGGTCAGAGATTGCAATGATCTTCCAGGAGCCGCTGACGAGCCTCAACCCGCTGAAGCGCATCGGCGAGCAGATAGGCGAGGCTATCGTGCTGAGACGCCAGAAGGAGGACCCGAAGGTCGCAGAAAGGATTCCCAGGATTCCCGGAAGGGCGTGGAAGTTGCCCCCGCACATCAAAGAGCAGGCCGAGAGGATGCTGACCTTGGTCAGAATTCCCGATCCTGACCACATAATCGACCGTTACCCCTTCGAGCTCTCCGGCGGGATGCGACAAAGGGCGATGATAGCCATGGCGCTCTCTCAGCAGCCGGAGCTTTTGATAGCGGACGAGCCCACGACGGCCCTCGACGTCACTACGCAGGCGCAGGTTCTGAAGCTAATGAAGGAAATCAAGGACAAGCTCGGCACGACCATCATGCTCGTCACCCACGACTTGGCTGTCGCAAGCCAAGTGGCGGACAGGATTGTGGTCATGTACGCTGGGCAGATTGTTGAGGATGCCGAGGTGCACGCGATGTTCTCGAACCCCAAGCACCCCTACACCCAAGGCCTGCTCTCCTGCATCCCCACAGGCAGCAGAGAAGGGAAGCAGCTGACTCCGATCAAGGGGACGATCCCTGATCTTACGCTCAGAAGAGATTGGTGTCGATTCCAGCCAAGGTGTCCGGCCGCAATGGACATTTGCGCCAAGAAGGAACCTCATCTCACAGAGGTCGAAAAGGACCACAGGGTTGCGTGTTTTCTATATGGAGAATGAGCTCCTGAAAACCGTAGGTCTTAGCAAGCACTTCAAATCCACCAGGGGTATGAATCCGCTTACAAAGGCAAAGGAGCGGGTCATCAGGGCGGTGGACGGGGTTTCAATCTCCATCCCGAGCGGGAAGACCCTGGCCGTGGTCGGGGAGTCCGGCTGCGGCAAGACCACCCTGGCGCGGACTCTAGCGCTCCTCATACCTCCAACGGGGGGCGAAATCTACTTTGACGGTCAGAGGATAGACGACGGGAAGGTCGACGACAAAGATGTCTATCGCAAGCTGCAGATGGTGTTCCAGGACCCCGATTCTTCCCTCGATCCGATGATGAAGGTCGGAGACATTGTCGCTGAGCCTCTGCGGGGGCTCACTACCATGAACGATTCCGAGGTTCGGAAGGCGGCCCTTGAGAGCCTCATCGCAGTTGGGCTGTCCGGAGACTTCGCAGAGCGATTCCCCGACCAGCTCAGCGGGGGCCAGAAGCAGAGGGTCGCCATCGCCAGGGCCATATCCACTCGACCACAGCTCTTGATTCTGGACGAACCGACGAGCGCCCTGGACGCCTCCGTCCAAGCCCAGATTCTGAATCTACTCGTGGAGCTCCAACGAGAGTTCTCCCTGTCCTACATGTTGATCACGCACAACATAGCTGTGGCGGCTTACCTTTCCGATGCCATGGCAGTGATGTACGCGGGCAACGTGGTTGAATATGGCCCCACCATCGAGGTCCTGCGCAAACCGAGGCATCCCTACACGATAGCCCTGATGAAATCCGCCCCGACGCCCGACCCTTGGAAGAGGACCCTTCTCCAGATCGAGATTGCGGGAGAAGTCCCAAGCGCCATCGACCCGCCGAGCGGGTGCAAGTTCAACCCTAGGTGTCCGTTCGCCGAGGCGATTTGTACCGCCGAAGTTCCAACGTTAGGCCCGATAGCTAACGGGCACACAGCCGCGTGTCACTTTCTGCAGAAGACTGCGTGACGCGACGCGCGGTATCCAAGTATATTCCACCAGGATTAGTATTGCTTAAATAACTAACAATGCAACGTGCGCGCCAGTAAGTTTTGCAAGTTACTTCGCCCTCCCGCGGTGCCATTAGCAGGACGGTAACGGTTGTCGTTGTGATTGTTCTCATCGCCCTAGCAGGCGTCGCCGCTTACTATCTGACATCCACCGGGAGCACGACATCCTCCACCACCAGTTCGAGCTCAACCACGACGACCACTACCTCGTCGACGACCAGCACATCGGCCACCACTAGCACTGGCGTGACGAGGAACTCTCTGACAATCGATGACGTGTTCTGGCCCGCCGGGGACCTCAACCAGCTGAATGCCCTTGGCGAGATTCCGTACCCGAACTGGCTGACCTACACCGTCTACCAGCCGCTGATTACGCTCGACCCGAACCAGCTGTATAACTCAGGAAAGCTTGTCTACGTCCCCGCGCTGGCAGACAACTGGACCCAGTCTTCTGACGGGACGACCTACACCTTCCACCTGAGACCGAACGTCAACTTCTCCGACGGCAACCCTCTCAATTCCTATCAGGTGTGGGCTGAGATGTACGGCTTCTACTATCTGTCCGGGAACAGTTCTTCGTTCCTGGAGTCGTACAACGTATTCGACTTTTCGAAGGTGACTTTCGGGCCAACCCAGATCAGGTTGCTCAACTCGAGCGGACTGATCAACCCGAATGCGCAGGCACTTTCGATGATGGAGAACAAGAACTGGCCAATCTACGTAACGGATTCCTCCACCATCGTATTCCATCTGCAGGCACCGTTTAACTACTTCCTCGGGACTCTGGTGGTATACATCGGCCTGATATTTGACACCCAATGGCTGCTTGACCACGGAGGGTTCGGCACGTCCTCCGGGTACAACAGCTACTTCAACCAGAACCCAATTCCAGGGACGGGCCCCTACCTCGTTTCCCAGGTATCTGAGGGCGCGTTCGTAAAGTTCACCCAGAACCCCCACTACTGGGGAGACAGCCTGACGGCCGCCCAGATAACAGCCGACCCGTACCTTGACCCAGGGCACGCCAAGACCGTGGTGGTACAGACAGTGGCGACCGACACCACGAGGTACACTGACCTAACGACCGGAGCCGCACAGATAGCGGGCATACTATCCCAGGACTACGGAACAGTGGTAAGTAATCCAGCGACCTATGGCGTCTTCAACTTCCCGAGCTCGGCTGCCGTCTTCGTCGGCATCGCCATGAACACCCACAGGTCGCCCACGAACATAACGGCAGTCAGGCAGGCAATAGTGCGGGCGATAAATTACACTGACATCTCACAGAAGGTATTCTTCGGCGGCCTCAGCCCCATGATTGGTCCGGAGTACCCGGTCTTCAGCCAGTTCTACGCGCTGGGTGGTGCCTCGCCATATCAGTACAATCTGACAGCCGCGAAACAGATTCTGGCCAAAGCCAACATCAACCCATCCACTCTCCCCGCAATGGACTTCAGAGTTGTACAGGGCTGCGATTACTGCGACACGACAGCCCAGATAGTGAAGAGCTACCTACAGCAGCTTGGTCTCTCGGTGAATATCATCGTCACTCCGTCGACGCAGTACACATATCCGAACACCGGAGGAACCCAGTCATACACTCAGTCGCTGGGCGCCGCTTCGACCATTTCACAGTTAACGTGGTTCGGCACCGGGACCTTCGCCCCGGCTGCTGACACACCCGCAGACAGCTGGCTCCTGTTCGTCAACAATGCCACCTCATCGAACAACTGGGCCATCTATGCCAATCCCACGGTGCAGAAATGTGTCGATGGGTTCACCTCCATCTCCGACGCGACCCAGCTCGTTAGCCTTTGCACCACTGCCTACACCCAGGTGTACAATGACGCGCCGTACATCTGGCTCGGCACAATCAAGCCCTTCTTCGGGGCGGGCTCGCTGGTGTGGCAAAAGAGCGCCGTGAGTGGGTTCTACGTTGATCCCGTATTCAGCGGGCAGTCATCAACCGTGATATTCAACACCGTCACCTTCAACAGCTAAAGAGGGCTTTTTTCCGCCGTTAGCGCGTGTCCAACATGAAACTGTCATGCAGTGCTATCGCGTGGGGCAAGATCAGCGATGTCCCCTCATTCCGAAGAATCGCTGACTCCGTCGCCAACACCGGATATACGGGGATTGGCATCGAGTACAACCTGCTCCCCGAGGAGCTCATGAAGAAACCGGAGATGATCAAAGACATCGCGAAGGCGTCCGGGCTTGAGGTCCCCTCCATGGCGATCAACGAGAACACCGTCTACCAGGCCGAGGCTGCCCATCGAATGGGCGCAGAATCAGGCTGGCTCTGTCTATTCGAGAAGGACGCAGCGGGAGCCGCAAGTGTGACCAGGATGCATCTCAAGGAGTTCGGGAAGAGAGGTCTCAAGGTTGGCCTTCACCCTCATGTCAAGAGCAATGTTGAGACCAACAGCCAACTGGATGCGCTCATCGCCGCGTGCAAGCCGGCGAACCTCGATGTCTGCTTCGACTCAGCCCACCAGGAAGCTCTTAGCATGGACCTGCCTGCCTTCATCGAACGCTACGAGGAAAGGCTCTGCCTAGTCCATCTCAAAGATCTGAAGACGCGGAAGGCTCCCAAGGACATCGACTATGACAACGATTTCGTCGATCTCGGGGACGGGCTCTGCGACTTTCCGGCAATAATGGAGGCCCTGAAAAGAGTCCGTTACGGGGGCTGGCTGATGGTCGAGGTGGACTTCGCCCACACCACCACCGTCGAAGAGTCTGTGAAGAAGAACTACGAATATCTTGTCCCGTTGATGTAGTCTAGTCCCTCTTCAGGGGGATGGGCCTTCCTTCGGCTATAGATGCCCTGGCTGCCAGGCCGATTCTAAGCGCCTCGAGGCCATCGGCGATGCCAACCTTGACTTCCCGCCCCGTCCGGACGCAGTCGACGAAGTCCTCGATCTCGTCCTTGTATGCCTGGGCCCACCTGGTGGCGTAGCCGTCGAAGTACTCGTTGCTGGTCCCATTCGAGGTTCTGAGGTGGGCGAAGGATTTCTCTCCCATGCCCACCGAGACAGCGGCCTTCGTCCCGAGCATCTCCAGCCCCGAGTCGAAGCCATAGACCGTGTTGTAGCACGAGTCCACGTAGGCGAGGGCGCCGCTGCCGAGCTTCATCACAACCGTAGTGGTGTCGAAGTCTCCGTTCTTGCGAAGGTCATCGTATACGAGGGCAGCCCCCTCCGCGTAGATCCTTTCCACCTCGCTTCCCGAAAGCCATCTCACGGCGTCGAAGTCGTGACTCGTCGTGTCGAGGAATATCCCTCCGCTCTTGGCGGGCATCGTCGACCAACCAAGAATTGGCCCCGGAGGGTCCCTGTTGTGCTCCTTCAGAAGGAGCAGCTGACCCAGCTCCCCCGTCTCCATCGCGTTTCTCGCCTTCATGTAGGATGGGTCGAACCTCCGCTGGTAACCGACCTGGAACCTAATCCCACCCTTCTTCACGATTTCCCTCATCCTGTTTGCTTCATCCAGCGTTACCGAAATCGGCTTCTCGCAAAAGACCGCCTTTCCTGCCTCCGCTGCAGACTTCGTGATCTCCAGCTTCAGAAATGGGGGTGTGCAGACGATTATCCCTTCGACGGCGGGGTCCCTTATCATCTCATGGAAGTCAGAATAGACCCTCGCATCTCCGGCAACAGACGTCGCTGCCTTCAGGTCTATGTCAGCGACCGCGGCTAGCCTGGCTCCCTTGATGCTCCTGTGTATGTTGTTGGCGTGGACCCTTCCGATGGCTCCTGCGCCTATCAGCCCGATTCCCAGTTCTGATGTCATCCAGCGCAGAGCCGCTGCTCTGGAGCTTTTAAGTTCCAGACGACTCCGCTATAGAACAGCGGCAGATACCTTCCTCACAGCTTCCACTACGTCGTCGATGTCGGCGTCAGTAAGCAGCGGGCTGATGTCCAGATGGACCGCCCTTGTCATCAGGTCCAGTGACTTCGCGTGATCTCTGATGTTCCTCTTCATGTCCGTGATTATGTGCCCCCAGTGCATGAAGGTGTGGCCGTCAACGACCCGCGGATCGTACACGACGGTCGGATATCCTCCGCTCACGGTCCTGATGTTCTCAGCCACGAGCGCATCCTTGAACAGCCTTGCCTTGGCACGGCTCTCGACGAAGAAGACAAGAGAAATCCCCGATTCTCCCTGCACGTCGTTTGATCGCCTGAACTTGATCGCTTTGATGTCCTCGATTCCTTTCCTCACTCTGGCATTCCTCCTCCGTATTTCACGCACGACACCATCCATCTTCTTGAGCTGCTCCCTGAGAATTGCGGCTGTAATCTCATTCATCCTGTAGTTGACCCCGGGGAAAGGCTCGACCTCGAACTTCACTCCCTGGCCCGAGAACTGCCTGTAGGGTGTCCCGATGTCGTGGAACATCACGCACCGTTCGTACGTCCTCCTGTCGTCGGTCACCAGGGCTCCCCCCTCTCCCGCCGTGATCATCTTGTTTAGCTGGAAACTGAAGGTTCCCACTTCCCCGTAGCTCCCCAGCTTCCTGCCCTTGTAGGTGGCTCCAGCTCCCTGGGCCACGTCCTCAACGAGGGGCACCGATTCACGATTGGCGATCCTTCTCAGAGCACCGAGGTCGCAGGGCACTCCGCGGGCGTGCACAGCCATGATCGCCTTGGTCTTCTTGGTTATCCTCCTCTGTACATCCTTCGGATCGATAGTCATGGAGTCGTCGATGTCGGCGAGCACAGGGATTCCACCGGCGGCCACGACGGCGTCGGGACAGGCTACCCAGGCGTAGGTCGGAAGTATCACCTCGTCGCCCCGGCCGACCCCAAGCGCCACCAAGGCGGTGTGAAGGGCGGCCGTTCCGGACGTCAGCCCGAGCGCGTACTTCCTCCGCTCGTAGCGCGCCAGGTCTGCTTCGAAGGCTCCCGTGACGTCTTTGAAATCGGGCCCATAGAACCTGTAAAGCGATTGGCTACGGAGTACAGCGGTCACCGCCCTGATTTCCTCCTCTCCGATGGCCGTCCCTCCCGGGTGCATCACCGGCAGCGGTTCGGTTCTTACAGGTGAGCCTCCGTAAAGGGCGAGCTCTGAACTTCCCGGTCGAGGGCGGCGTCGCATCTTGCCTGCCCGCGTTACTAAGGCTACCTAAAGACTTCGTTGAGCCCTACCCTGCTGATTGGCACCGCACGAAAACGCGTCAAGCCCCTTCATCTGGATGCGAGTTCATGGACGCAGTTCACGCTCATGCCAGAGCGCGAGAGCTGTTGAGCCGCGTCCGCCTCGATTGCTCAGCTGGACGACGTCCGTGAGGCCTAGCGAGCGGCACGCACGAGGGGAATCAGAATCACTGACAGGATTCCTATCGCTGCGGCTGCAATGAAACCTGCCGTCAGCGTTCCAAAGGCCGAAGGCAGCGCGAGGGCCCCGATTACAAGTGGCGCCACCGCGGCTCCGCCGTTGTTTCCAATCCCCCAAACGATTGAACTCGCACTGGTCATCTCGTCGAAATCCGTCATGTTGTGCACCAGTCCGAGCAGGAGCGGGAACGCGCTGTAGCTGAAGAGTCCGAAGATCAGCACAGCGCTTTCGACAACAAGCGGGTCAGAGCTTGCTGCGAAGATGAACAGGACCACCACACCTCCCAGGTTTGAGACCGTGAGCGCCACCTTGGGCCCCAGTCTATCCTGCATCAACCCAAACAGGATCGTGGATATGATTCCGACGCCTAGCGTACCGCCGTAGAGGAACCCTGCCACCAGGCCGTTAAAGTGATCCACCTGAATGAGATACACTGGAATGAACGGGACAACGCCCGTGAACAATCCCCTCGCGAAGGAGACCACCGTCAACGGGAACATTCTACGCAGCAGGCCCCGGTCGGGGAGCAACGATTCCCTGACGCTGACGCTTGCCTGTGGTTTGACCGCGAACTTGACGTTTCGCATAACGATGAAGATAGCCAGAGCTCCCAAGACGCTGAGCCCAGCAAGGACGCTGACCGACGGAAGTGCGTAGTCCGCGATAAGAAACGCTGCCGCAAACGGCATCGCTATCCTCCCGACGCTGCCTG
>Ga0187766_10000923_pt1 | contig 16837 bp, 14 predicted proteins | sample 0216_QUI02_MP05__4_FD_132971 | JGI IMG/M metagenome (GOLD analysis project Ga0187766, IMG submission 132971) | Tropical peat soil microbial communities from peatlands in Department of Meta, Colombia - 0216_QUI02_MP05_20_MG | ecosystem: Environmental > Terrestrial > Soil > Wetlands > Peat ... | reverse complement strand
TCATCTTCATGGTCAAGGAGACCTCGCACATGTTCATCACCGGGCCCGACGTGATCAAGGCGGTCACCGGCGAGGAGGTCGAGTTCGAGGATCTCGGCGGCGCGATGTCCCACAACAGCAAGTCGGGCGTCGCGCATTTCGCCTCCGACGACGAGGACGCGTGCCTGGAGGACGCTCGCTACCTGCTCTCGTTCCTGCCCCAGAACAACCTCGAGCCGCCGCCGCGCGTGCAGCCCACCGACGATCCGCTGCGCCAGGACCCCGAGCTCGACCACGTCATCCCCGACAATCCGAACAAGCCGTACGACATGCGCGACGTGATCCGCCTGATCGTCGACGACGGCGAGTTCTTCGAGGTCCACGAGCACTACGCGCGCAACATCGTCTGCGGCTTCGCCCGGCTGAACGGCTACAGCGTCGGAATCGTCGGCAATCAGCCCAATCAGCTCGCGGGCGTGCTCGACATCGATTCCGCCTGCAAGGCCGGCCGTTACGTGCGCACCTGCGACGCGTTCAACATCCCGATCATCACGTTCTGCGACGTGCCCGGATTCCTGCCCGGGACCGCCCAGGAGTGGGGCGGGATCATCCGCCACGGCGCGAAGCTGCTGTACGCCTACACCGAGGCGACCGTCCCGAAGATCACGATCATCACCCGCAAGGCGTACGGCGGCGCGTACGACGTGATGGCCTCGAAGCACATGCTCGCCGACTTCAACTTCGCCTGGCCGACGGCCGAGGTCGCGGTGATGGGGCCGGACGGCGCGGTCAACATCATCTATCGCCGCGACATCGCGGTCTCGCCGACGCCGGACGAGCGCCGGCAAAAGCTGATCAACGACTACAAGGCCCACTTCGCCAACCCGTACGCGGCCGCCGAGCGGGGCTACATCGACGACGTGATCATCCCGCACGAGACGCGCCCGAAGATCATCACCGCGCTGGAGACGCTCCAGACCAAGCGCCAGCCCGGCCCGAAGCGCAAGCACGGCAACATCCCGCTGTAGGCCGTGGCGGGACGGCCGCCGAGTGTTCTGATGGGGCGCGCTCCGCGCGCCTTGTTTGGGCCCGGGCGCTCCGAACCGCAGCTCCGTCCGGTCGAGCCTGCGCGCGACCAGCGCCTCGTGTGGTCGGCGCTCGTGCTCGCGACGCTCGTCGCCGCCGCCCTGCGGCTTCCGTTCCTGGGCCACCAGAGCCTGTGGTTCGACGAGATCTACACGCGCGACATCGTCGGCGAGGGAGGCCTGGCGGGCGTCTGGAATCACGTCCGGGCCACCGAGTCGACGCCGCCGCTCTACTACGTGGTCGCATGGCTGTTCGGAGGCCGCTCGGCGGCCTCGATGCGGCTGATCTCGGCGCTCGCCCTGATCGCCGCGGTGCCGGTGTCGTACTTCGCGCTGCGCCGCCTGATCGGCGCGCGCGCCGCGCTGGCGACGGCGGCGATCCTCGCGGTCAGCCCCGAGCTGGTCCAGTACTCGACCGACGCGCGCGCGTACGCGCTGCTGGTGCTGATGGCGCTGCTGTCGCTGTGGGGCTTCTCGGCCGCGCGCGAGCGCGACTCGTGGCGTCGCTACCTCGCCTGGGCGGCGGCCTGCGTGGCGTGCGTCTGGACCCACTACTTCGGCGCGTTTCTCGTCGTCGCCGAGGTGGCGGCGCTGCTCGCGATCCGACCCTTAAGTCGCCGCGCGACGCTCGCATGGACCGCGGCGATCGTCGTCTGCCTGCTGCCGCTGCTGCCGCTGGTGCTGCGGCAAAACGGCGACGAGCGGGCGGCGTTCATCGCCGGCATTTCGCTCCGGACCCGCCTCGAACAGGCGGTGCGGCAGTTCGCGATGGGGGCGAACGTGCCCCGGACGTGGCTCGAGGCGGCCGGCCTCGCGCTCGCGTGCGGGGGGATCGCCGTGGGGGCGGTGATGGCCGCCCGCTCCGGGCGGGGGCCGCGAGTCGTGCTGATGCTCGCCGTGATCACGCTCGGCGCGCCGTTGCTGCTGTCGGTCACCGGGATCGAGGATCGCTTCTACGCCCGCAACGTCGTCGTCGTCCTGCCGCTCGCGGCGGCGCTCGCCGCGCCCGCTCTGCTTCGCTTCCGTGCCGTACCGCTCGCCGCGTACCTGGCGCTCGCGACGCTGACTTCGGTCTGGGTCGCGACCAACTGGCGCTACGAGCAGGTCGATTGGCGGACCGCGCTCGCGCGCGCGGAGGCGAGCGACCGGGGCGCAGCGGTGGTGGCGGTCACGGCGCTCGGTGGACGAGTCGTCAGAACGTACCTCGGGGAGCACCCGGCGACCTCGGCCGTGTCCGCGCGCAGAGCCTGGATCCTGGTGGAGCCGGTTCGGGCCGCGGGGCATCGGGCACTCGGGCCGGCGCCCGTCCCGGCCGCGGTCAGCGCCGGGCTGGCCAGCTTCGAGCCCGTGCATCAAGCGATCGTCGAGGGCTTTCGCGAGCTCCTCGTCGGCGCACCGACCCCCCGGCCGATCGTGCCCAGCGACCTCCCGGGCGCCCAGGTGTTCGCACCGCCCACCGCCCGCTGACCGACCGGAGCCTGGTCGAGACAACGAACTATAGGTTCGCTGTTTCGACCAGCCTCCCTACAGGGCCACCGTTTGCGCCCTGATCCGGCCCTCGCGCCACGCCTCGAGCGCCGCCGCGGCGACCGCGAGATCCTGGATCGCGAGGCCGGTCGAGTCGAACAGCGTGACGGCGTCGGGCCCCGCTCGCCCGGGCGCGCCGCCGGCGAGCACCGCGCCGAGCTCGGTCACCTGCGCTCGCGTGACCAGGCCCGCCGTCACCGCCCCCGTCAGCTCGCCGCCGTGCGATGCCTGCTGCCACTCGTCGCAGAACAGCGCGCACGACGCGACCGCGCTTACGCTCGCCTCCGCCTTTCCGGGTCCATCGGCGCCGAGCATGTTCAGATGCAGCCCCGGCCGCAGGTCTCGCTCGTCGATCACCACCTCGGCCGCCGGCGTGACGCAGCACACGACGTCGCAGCCGATCGCGTGCTCGCGCGAGCCGCGACGCCAGCCGAGCTCGTCCGCGAGCGCCGCCGCGGCTGCGGGGCGCGGATCGAAGCACACGCCGTCCGCGTACCCCGCCGCGGCGAGGCAGCGTCCGGTCCACGCGCCGTGCAGGCCGCAGCCGACGATCCCGACCGTGCTCGCGTCAGCGCGAGCCAGCGCGCGCGTCGCCACGGCCGCCACCGCGCCGGTGCGCAGCGCCGTCACCGAACGGGCGTCGAGCAGCATCAGCGGCTCGCCGTTGGTGGCGTCGGAGAGGCAAATCACGCCGGTCACGGTCGGGAGCCCGCGGCCCGGATTGCCGGGAAACGAGGTCACCCATTTGACCAGCGCCAGCCCGCCGCCGCGCGCGGGCATCGCGCGGAAGTCGCCGAACGGCGGGCTGTCGAGGTACACCTTGGCGGGCATCGACCACTCGCCCGCGTGAAAGCGCAACAGGCCCTCGCGTACGCGCTCGGTCGCGACGCGGGGAGAGACGGCGGCCAGGACCGCGTCGTGATCGAGGACGAGCAGCTCGGGCACGGCCAAACCACGATACCCTCGCCCCGATCGTGAATCGCCGCCCGAAGCTCTCGATCGTCGCGCCGGACGCCTCGCCGGAGGAGGCGGCGGCGGTCGTCGCGGCGCTCGAGCAGTTCATGCGGGAGACCGCCCCGCCGCCCGTGCCGTCCGCGCCCCGACGCGACCCGTGGCAGCAAGCCGCCCTGTATGAGGGGGTCGCGCGCGAGCCGCAGCTGCCGCCGCCGTGGGCGTGAGCTGGACGCTGCGGCGCGACGGCGATACACGGCGCCACCCGCGCCGGGCCCTCGAGGCAGAGCCCATTGATGCGTTCGCCTCGAGCCGCGCTCCCGCGATCGCGACCCCCCACGAGCCGCCCAACCCGGCAAAATAGCCATATTCAGACTGCCTTTTGGTACATTTCTGTGCTCGTTCCCGGCGACCACAAGGACCACGATGGAACCCGCTTCGCTTGAAAGCACCGAGCCCGGCCACGCGCCTCGCGGCGGTTCGCTCGAAAATCCGGAGCTGATCGATCACGTGCCGGGGCACGTGATCCCGATCCTCCAGCGCGAGTTCGACGACTTCGACACCGAATCCAGCCGCTACCTGAAGGGCCTCCTGGAAGAGGATGAGTTCATCAAGTTCCGCCTCAAGCAGGGCGTGTACGGCCAGCGCCAGCCGGCCGTGCAGATGATCCGCGTCAAGCTCCCGATGGGCGGCGTCAACCCCGACCAGCTGGACGCGTTCGCGGCGGCGATCGAGACCTACGTGCCGCTGCGCAAGGGCCACATCACGACCCGGCAGAACATCCAGATGCACCATGTGCCGCTGCCGGCTGCGGCGAAGCTGATTCGCGACCTCGGCGATGCGGGCTTGTCTTCGCGCGAGGGGTGCGGGAACACGATGCGCAACGTGACCGGCGATCCGCGGGCCGGCACGCTCGAGGGCGAGCTGTTCGACATCACGCCTTACGCCGGGGCGTACGTGCGCTACTTCGTCCGCCATCCGACCACGCAGGCGATGCCGCGCAAGGTCAAGACGGCGTTCGCCGCCGGCGGCGAGGACAACGCGATCACCCGGATCCACGACGTCGCCTTCATCCCGAAACTGCGCGACGGCGTCCGCGGGGTCGAGATCAGGGTCGGCGGCGGGACGTCGATCATGCCGCGTCTCGCGCCGACGCTGTACGAGTTCGTCGAGCTCGACAGCGGCGAGTACCTGAAGGTCACCGAGGCGTGCATGCGGATCTTCGACCGCCAGGAGTGGCTGCGCGCCAACCGCGCTCGGGCGCGGATCAAGGTGCTGGTCGACAAGGTCGGGATCGACGCGTTCCGGGAGATGGTCGAGGAGGAGCTGGCGGGCGACTGGGTCGCCGAGCGCGACTTCTCGCTTGAAGGGATCCTGTTCGATCACGACGAACACGCAAGGGCGCCCGCCGCGCTGCCGGCGTACGCGGCTCCCAATGGCGACAACCGCGAGTTCAACCACTTTCTGGAGTGCAACGTCCAGCCCCAGCGCCAGGCGGGCTTCTCGACCGTCGAGGTCAAGGTGGCGCGCGGGGACCTGACGCCCGATCAGCTGCGCGGGCTGGCGCAGATCATGCGCGAGTACACCGGCGGCTACGCGCGCACGAGCGTGCACCAGAACGTGATTCTGCGCTGGGTTCGGACCGACTCGGTGTACGAGGTCTGGCGGCGCCTGTGCGAGCTCGAGCTGGGCGAGGCCGGCGCCGACGAGATCACCGACGTGGTCAGCTGCCCGGGGACGGACTCGTGCAAGCTCGGGATCACCAGCTCGATGGGCCTCAATCAAGCGGTGCAGGAGCAGCTCGTGCAGATGCGGCTCGACGACGAGCTGACCCGCCGGATCCACGTCAAGATCAGCGGCTGCCCGAACGGCTGCGGCCAGCACCACATCGCCAACATCGGCTTCTACGGCGCGTCGATCAAGGTCGGCGAGCACACGATTCCGGCGTACATCCCGCACGTCGGCGGCGCCTACGAGGGCGGCGACGTGCGCTACGGCCAGCGGCTGAAGTCGCGCCTGCCGGCGAAGCGCGTACCCGACGCGGTGGCGCGCTGGGTACGCTTCTACGAGTCCGAGCGCGAACCGGGCGAGGAATTCAACGCTTTCGCCGACCGCGTCGGGACGCAGCAGTTCGAAGCGCAGGTCAAAGACCTGACGATGCCGATCGAGTTCAGCCTGGAGAACATGAACTACTTCATCGACTGGAGTAAGGGCGCCCCGTTCGAGGTGATACGCGGCGAAGGGGAGTGCGCGGTCTAGGGCGCGGGGGACGATCATGACCGTCACGAGCCCTGATCTGCTCGAGACCGCCTCAGCCGAGGAGGTGATCATGTATGCGCTGGCCCGGTTCCATCCGCGTCTGGTGACCGCGTGCTCGTTCCAGAAGGAGGAGTCGATCCTGGTCCACATGCTGACCTCGATCGAGCCGGGCGCGCGGGTGTTCACGATCGACACCGGGGTGCTGTTCCCGGAGACGCTCGAGACGTGGAAGCGGTTCGAGGACCGGTTCGGTGTCGCCGTCGAGGTCGTGGACGCGGCGAGCCCGAGCGGGTCGTGGACGGCGACGCGGTGCTGCACCGAGGTCAAGGTCGACGCGCTCGAGCGGGCGCTCGACGGCGTGGACGCCTGGATCACCGGGGTCCGTCGCGAGCAGGCGCCGACCCGGGCACACGCGGCGAAGCTCGAGCACGACGAGCGCCGCGGAATCTGGAAGGTCAATCCACTCGCCGACTGGTCCGAGAAGGACCTGTGGCGTTACATCCACAAGCACGATCTGCCCTACCATCCGCTCCACGATCGCGGCTACGGCTCGATCGGCTGCGAGCCGTGCACCGTGCCCGGCCCCGGGCGCGAGGGCCGTTGGGCCGGGCAGGACCGAACCGAGTGCGGACTTCACGAATGAATCCGTTCCACTACGAGCTTTCACATCTCGAAGCCCTCGAGGCGGAGTCGATCCACATCTTCCGGGAGGTGGCGGCGGAGTTCGAGCGCCCGGTGCTGCTGTTCAGCGGTGGCAAAGACTCGATCGTGCTGTTGCGGCTCGCGGAGAAGGCGTTTCGCCCGGGACGGTTCCCGTTTCCGGTGATGCACGTCGACACCGGCCACAACTTCCCCGAGGTGATCGAGTTCCGCGACCGGCTGCTCGCACAGCTCGGCGAGCGGCTGCTCGTCGCCAGCGTCCAGGAATCGATCGACAAGGGCCGGGTTGTCGAGGAGACGGGGCCGCGAGCGTCGCGTAATCGGCTCCAGACGACCACGCTGCTCGACGCGATCGCCGAGCATTCGTTCGACGCCGCGTTCGGCGGCGCGCGCCGCGACGAGGAGCGCGCCCGCGCCAAGGAGCGCGTGTTCTCGTTCCGCGACGATTTCGGCCAGTGGGACCCGAAGCGTCAGCGGCCCGAGCTGTGGTCGCTGTACAACGGCCGGATCCGGCGCGGCGAGCACGTGCGCGTGTTCCCGATCTCCAACTGGACCGAGCTGGACGTGTGGCAGTACATCGCCGAGGAGCGGCTCGAGGTCCCGTCGATCTACTATGCGCATCCGCGGCAGGTGTTCAGGCGCGACGGGATGCTGTACGCGTTCAGCTCGTACGTGCAGCTGATCGACGGCGAGGAGCCGTTCGAGGAGCACGTTCGCTACCGGACGGTCGGCGACATGACGTGCACCGGGGCGGTGCGCTCGCACGCGACCACGCTCGAGGAGGTGGTCGCGGAGATCGCGGCGACGCGGATCACCGAGCGCGGCGAGACGCGGGCGGATGACCGCGTCACGGAGGCCGCGATGGAGGATCGCAAGCGCGAGGGCTACTTCTAGTGATGGCCCCTGAGCGATGACTCCCGGCGCCGCCACCAACGGCCATATGGTCAGGACGCGGACGAGCGAGCTGCTGCGGATCGCGACCGCGGGCTCGGTCGACGACGGCAAGTCGACCCTGATCGGGCGGCTGCTGCACGACTCCAAGGCGATCCTGGAGGATCAGCTCGCGCACGTCGTGGAGACGTCCGAGCGGCGCGGCGACGGTTACCTGAACCTGGCGCTGTTGACCGACGGGCTGAGAGCCGAGCGCGAACAGGGGATCACGATCGACGTCGCGTACCGCTACTTCCAGACGGCGCGCCGGAAGTTCATCGTCGCCGACACTCCGGGCCACGAGCAGTACACGCGCAACATGGTCACCGGCGCCTCGACCGCGGACCTGTCGATCGTGCTCGTCGACGCGCGCAAGGGAGTCAGCGAGCAGACGCGGCGACACGCGTACATCGCATCGCTGCTGAAGATCCCGCACCTGGTCGTGTGCGTGAACAAGATGGACCTGGTCGACTACGACGAGGAAGTGTTCTACGAGATCCTCGAGGAGCTGACGGACTGGGCCTCGTTCCTGGAGCTGCCCGACATCCAATTCATCCCGATCTCGGCCCTCCACGGCGACAACATCGTCGAGCGCTCGGGAGCGATGCAATGGTACGGAGCCGCGCCGCTGCTGTACCACCTCGAGCACGTCGTGATCGCTCCCGACCGCAACCTGACCGATGTGCGCTTCCCGGTCCAGTGGGTGATCCGCCCGATGAGCGAGCAGCACCACGACTATCGCGGCTACGCGGGCCAGGTCGCCAGCGGGGTGCTGCGGCCGGGTAGCGAAGTGGTCGTGCTTCCGAGCGGACAGCGCACCTCGATCGCGGCGATCGACACGGCGGCCGGCGAGCTCGAGTCCGCTTTTCCGACGATGTCGGTGGCGCTCCGGCTCGCCGACGAGCTCGACATCTCGCGCGGCGACATGATCGTCGAGGCCGACGATCAGCCGACGGCTTCACGGGAGCTCGAGGCGATGGTCTGCTGGATGAGCGACCAGCCGATGCGCCCGGGCGAGCGCTACGCGATCAAGCACACGACCCGCGCCGCGCGCGCGATCGTCGACGGGCTCGACTACCGCGTCGACGTCAACACGCTCGCGCATGAAGATGCCGCGCAGCTGGCGCTGAACGAGATCGGCCGGGTCCGCCTGCGCGCCAGCGCGCCGCTGATCGTCGACCCGTACTCGCGCAACCGCACCACCGGCAGCTTCATCCTGATCGACGAGGGCACGAACGACACCGTCGCCGCGGGGATGGTGCTCGGCGCGCGCTGAATCGCCCGCCCGTCCGCTCGTTGGCGGCGCTCGGGCGTTGCGCGTTGCGGCTCCGGAGGTGTCGCGATCGTATCCCTGGGGTGGGTAGCTCCCGGGTGGGCGGCGGCGTACGTTGTGTTCGGGCCGCGCCGACAGTCTGCGGCACGGTCGGGATCGACAATCAAGGAGCCTCGGCATGACCCGAATCACCGACACCAGCTTTCGCCTGCGCGACCATTACACGCCGCCGACACTGCCGCAATCGCCCCGCCTCGGGCTCGACCTCACCGCGCTGCACAAGCCGTCGCTGAAGCTCGCGGACTACATTCATCGCGAGCTCGCGAACCCACCCGCGGCCGTTTCACGTCCCCATGCCGGCTTCCAGTGGGGCATGCTCGCCAACGACCGTCTCGGCGACTGCGTGATCGCGATGATGCTCCACAGCATCGAGGACTTCCACCTCGACGCCGACACCCCGCCGCCGGCGTTCACCGACCAGGATGCGATCAGCATCTATTCCGCGATCACCGGGTACAACCCGAACAACCCCTCCAGCGACCGAGGGACGGACGAGACGGCCGCGATGCACTACTGGGAGCAGCCCGGGCTGACGACCGAGGGCACGACGCACACGATCGTCGCGACCGTCGCCGTCGACCCGAGCAGCCTGAACGAGTGCCGGATCGCGATCGACGAGTTCGTCGATCTGCAGATCGGGATCGCGCTGCCGAAGACCGCGCAAGGACAGAGCGAATGGACGGTCGTCGGCGATCCGAACAGCGATCCGAACAGCGCGGCCGGCTCATGGGGCGGACACGGGATCCCTTACCGCGAATACGACGCCGACACATTCACCTGCGTGACGTGGGGCGCGGACCTGCTGCTGACGGTCCCGTTCCACCAGAGCTACGCCCAGGAGGCGCACGTCGTCGTCACCCAGGAGATGCTCAACAACCAGGGCGTGGGACCCTCGGGGGTCGCGTGGGACGAGCTGGTGAGCGACATCAAGCAGCTCACGCAAGCGCGCGCTTAGCACCCGGGCCGGAGCACTCCACCAGGGCCGCGCGCTGTGGGGGCGGCGCGCGGCGCCTGGCGAACGGATGCAGATCGCGACGAGCGGAGGCCCCGCCCCGCTAAAGTCTCCGGCCGGCAAGATGTTCTCGAAGGTCCTGATCGCAAACCGCGGCGAGATCGCGATCCGAATTGTGCGCGCCTGTGAGGAGCTTGGGGTCGCCACGGTGGCGGTCTACTCGGAGCTCGACCGCGACGCGATCCACGTCAAGCGCGCCGACGAGGCGTTCCTGCTCGGCCCCGGGCCCGCGACCGAGAGCTACCTGAAGATCGACAAGCTGCTGGAGGCGATCGAGCGCTCCGGGGCCGAGGCGGTTCATCCGGGCTACGGGTTCCTGGCCGAGAACGCTGCATTTGCGCGGGCGCTGGAGGAGCGCGGGATCACGTTCATCGGCCCGCCGGCGTCGGCGATCGAGGCGATGGGTTCGAAGACGCGCGCGCGCGAGATGATGGCCGGCGCCGGGGTTCCGATCGTGCCCGGCACGACCGAACCGGTCGCGTCGATCGCCGTGGCGCGCGAGCTGATCGCGGACACGATCGGCTATCCGGTCGCGGTCAAGGCGGCGGGTGGCGGCGGCGGCAAGGGCTTCCGGGTCGCCCTCGACGCGGACGGGCTCGCGGACGCATTCGAGGGGGCCTCGCGCGAAGGCGAGAAGTTCTTCTCCGACCCGACGGTCTACATCGAGCGATATCTCCCGGACCCCCGGCATGTCGAGGTCCAGGTCCTCGCGGACAAGCTCGGCAACGTGATCCATCTCGGCGAACGGGACTGCTCGATCCAGCGCCGGCACCAGAAGCTGATCGAGGAATCGCCGGCGCCGGCCGTCGACGAGCAGCTGCGCGCGCGGATCGGGAAGATCGCGACGGAGGCCGCGGCGGCGGTCGCGTACACGGGCGCGGGGACGATCGAGGGGCTGCTCCAGGGCGGCGAGTACTTCTTCCTCGAAATGAACACGCGGGTGCAGGTCGAGCACCCGGTGACCGAGCTCGTCACCGGCGTGGACATCGTCAAGGAGGGGATCCGCGTCGCCGCGGGCGAACCGCTGTCGGTCAAGCAGCGCGACGTCGTGCTCCGCGGCCACGCGATCGAGTGCCGGATCAACGCCGAGGACGCGAGCAAGAACTTCGCGCCCGCGCCGGGCATGATCGGCGCCTACCGGGAGCCGGGCGGCCCGGGAGTCCGAGTCGACTCGGGCGTCGGCCCCGGGTCCGAGATCTCGCCGATGTACGACCCGATGGTCGCGAAGCTGATCGTCTGGGACGTCGACCGCCAGCAGGCGACCGCGCGGATGCTGCGCGCGCTGCGCGAGTACGAGATCGGGGGCCTGAAGACGCTGCTGCCGTTCCACGAGGCGATCCTCTGCTCCCAACAGTGGGCCGACGGGCAGACCTGCCGCGACTTGATCGAGGACCGGGCGTGGCTGAAGCTGCTCGCGTTCGAGACGGCCGAGGAGCCCGAGCCCGCGCCGTCGGACGAGGCGCCCACGGCGGTCGAGCAGCTGTACACCGTGGAGGTCTCGGGCAAGCGCTTCGAGGTCAAGGTGATCGGCCCGCCCGCGGCGCGTGGGGACGCCGGCAGCAACGGCTTGGGACCCGGCGTGGCAGCAGCCGCGCGCAAGCCCCCGCGCCGAGGCGAGCGCGCGCGCTCCGGCGGCGGTGCGGGCGGCGATACGCTCAGCTCTCCGCTCCAGGGGACGGTCCTGAAGGTCGCTGTGGAGCCGGGCGCCGCGGTTCAGGAGGGCGCGCTCGTGTGCGTGATCGAGGCGATGAAGATGGAGAACGAGATCATCGCGCACAAGTCCGGCACGGTCGCCGAGCTGCCGATCGCCGTCGGCGCGTCGGTCGCGTCGGGGGACACGCTGGCCGTGATCAGTTCCGCGGCCGAGTGAGCCGCGGCCGGGCGTGGGCCTCGAGCCGCGCGAGGTTTTCGCGGTCGATCCTCTGCTGCGCGGCCGTGCGACGACCGGCCGGGAGCGCCGTCGCGCCCGAGCCGGAGGACCGGCGTCGCCGGAGCGCCTCGAGATAACTCGAGTCCTCCGCGAGCACCCGCAGCGCCTCGGTACGGCTGATCGGCGCCCCATGGCCCGGGACGACCGTTTCGGCCCGCTCGACGAGCGGACGTAACCTCGCCAAGGTCGCGAGGTACCCGTCGACCGAACTTTCGGGCGACAGCACCGGGATCTCGACCGGCGAGAGGTAGTCGCCGCACACGAGCACGGCCGCCCACGGAATCCAGAACGCCGTGCCGTCGGCCGTGTGCCCATCGGCAGGATGGACCTCCAGCTCCTGCTCGCGGCCGACCGAGAGGTGCCCTGGTACCGGCAGCGACTGAACGGCGGACAGGCTGAGCGGGCGCCGTCCGTCGACGTAGTGCTCCTCGTCGAAGTGGCGCAGCGCTCGCTGTGCCGCGCCGGGCTCGGCGGCGAGCCGCGCGGCGGTCGTCTCGCCGCAGCCGAGCGCCGAGCGAGGGAACGCGAGGCGGCCGAGCAGATGGTCCCAGTCGGCGTGCGTGACGAGCAGCCCCGAGACCGGGAACCCGGCCTGCTCCAGCACGCCCGGCAGGGCCTCGAGCTCGTCCGGATACACGGGCGAGTCGATCACGAAGCCCTCGTCGCCGGCGCGGACCGCGGTGCAGGTCGTCTGCCACACGCGACTGACGAACACGAGCACGTCGCGGTGGAGGGCGAGGACCCTCATGACCGCCGGCGAGCCGCCACTAAGTCACGTCGAGGAGCTTCGCGGCCTCGCGCAGGTTCGACACCTCGGCGTCCGGCTTCTTCTGGTTCGGCTCGAGCTGCTGCTTGGCGCGGTTGACCCAGATCACCGGAATCTTCCGCTTCAGGCATGGCTCGATGTCGTGGTAGTAGCTCGCGGCGACGTGAACCCAGCCCTTCTTGCCGCCGATCCGCCGCTCGCATTCGGTGAAGTGGGCCGGGTCGGGCTTGTAGGAGCGGACCTGCTGCGCGGTCACGACCAGATCGAAATCGAGCGGGATGTGGCGGCGCGTCTGGCCCAGCAGCTTGTCATCGATGTTCGAGATCAACCCGACCTTGTAGCTCTTCGCGATCTTCTGCAGCACCGGATTGGTCTCCTTGAACGGCGGCCAGCGCTGCACCGAGTCGGGCAGGAAGCCGGAGCGGGACGGCTCGAGCGGCCACCCGAGCGTCCGCGCAATCTCGACCGCGGTGCGGCGGAGCACTTCCGCGTACAGCTCGTAGGAGCCGGCCTCGATCTTCTGCTGGACCTCGTGGAACAGCGGGATCAGCTCATCGCGGTCGAGCGTGAAGCCGTCGCGCTCGGCCTCGGCGGCGAACGCGTCACCCGCGCCCGTGTCCCAGTCGATCAGCGTGCCGTACACGTCGAATGTAACGAACGACACTTGTTTCGGGATCGACATAGCGCGGGCATGATGCCATGGCGGGCGATGCAATAGAGTGGCGGCCGGTTATGGATCTGCTCGAATACCAGGGCAAGCAACTGTTCGCGCGCCACGGAGTCCCGGTCCCGAGCGGAATGCCGGCCCGTACGGTCGACGAGGCGGTCGCCGTCGCGGATCAAATCGGCTACCCGTGCGTGATCAAGGCGCAGGTCCAGATCGGCGGCCGCGGCAAGGCGGGCGGGATCAAGCTGGCCAAGAATCAGCGCGAGGCGCGCGCGCACGCCGAGGCGATCCTCGGCATGGACATCCGCGGGCTGACCGTCCATGAGGTGTGGGTCGAGGGCGCTTCGGAGATCGCGTCGGAGTACTACGCGTCGGTGATCTTCGATCGCTCGGCGAAGGCGCCGCTGGTGATGCTGTCAACCATGGGCGGGATGGATATCGAGGCGGTGGCGGAGGAAAACCCGGCGGCGATTGCGCGTCTGCACGTCGATCCGCTGCTCGGGTTTCAGGATTTCCACGGCCGGCGGCTCGCGTACGAGGCGGCCGTGGACGCCGACGTGGTGCGCCCCGTCGGCGCGCTGCTGACGAAGCTCTACCGGGTGTTCGTGGACGAAGAGGCGACGCTGGTCGAAGTCAACCCGATGGTCATCACGCCCGAGCGCGAGGTCAAGGCGCTCGATGCGAAGGTCACCCTCGATGACAACGCACTGTTTCGCCACCCGGAGAACGCCGGGCTGCGGGACATCTCGGGCGAGGACGCGCAGGAGCGGATGGCCAAGGAGCGCGGGCTGATCTACGTCAAGCTCGACGGCGACATCGGCGTGCTCGGTAACGGCGCCGGCCTCGTGATGTCGACGCTCGATGTCGTTGCCCAGGCGGGCGGAACGCCGGCGAACTTCCTCGACGCGGGTGGCGGCTCCAAGGCCGAGGCGATCACCAGCGCCGTCGAGGTGATCCTCTCGAATCCAAAGGTCAGGGCGGTGTTGTTCAACATCTTCGGGGGTATCACCCGGTGTGACGAGGTCGCGCGGGGCTTGATCGAGGCGTTCGCGCAGATCAACCCCGAGGTGCCGTTTGTCGTCCGCCTCGACGGAACCAACGACCAGGAGGGCAGGCGGTTGCTAGCTGAAGCAAACCTTCCGAACGTGCACACCGAGTCGACGATGGACGGGGCGGCTCGAAGGGTCGTCGAGCTGGCGGCAGCACGATGAGCATCCTGGTCGACAACGACACGAAGCTGTGCGTGTCAGGCATCACCGGCCGCGAAGGGACATTCCACTCGTTGCGCAACCGCGCCTACGGTACCCAGGTCGTGGCGGGGGTCACCCCCGGCAAGGGGGGCCAGGATGTCGAGGGGATTCCGGTGTTCAATACGTTTCACGAGGCGGTCGATGCCACGGGCACCAACACCGCGATGATTTTCGTCCCGGAGCGATTCGCCGCCGACTCGATCCTCGAGGCCGAAGATGCGGGAATCCCGCTGATCATCGCGATCACCGAGGGAATCCCGGCTCACGATGAGCTCCGCGTGTACAACATCCTCAAGAAGAACGGGCGCTCACGCCTGATCGGGCCGAACTGCCCCGGGATCCTGTCGCCGGGCAAGGCGAATGTTGGGATCATCCCCGCCGCGTTCTTCAGCGAGGGCAATGTCGGCGTCGTGTCGCGCTCGGGCACGCTGACCTACCAGATCGGCAACGTGCTCGCGCAAAGTGGATTCGGCAACTCGACGATCGTCGGCATCGGCGGCGATCCGGTGCCGGGAACGGACTTCATCGACGTGATCGGCTTGTTCGAACGCGATCCCGAGACCGAGCTGATCGTGATGTGCGGCGAGATCGGTGGGGACGCGGAGGAACGAGCCGCGGAGTTCATCGCCGCCAACGTCACCAAGCCGGTGGTGGCCTACATCGCCGGCTTCACCGCGCCCCCCGGCAAGACGATGGGCCACGCGGGCGCGATCGTCTCGGGCACCAGAGGAACCGCCGCCGCGAAGGCCGAGATGCTCGAGAGCAAGGGCGTGCGCGTCGGGCGGACCCCGACCGGGGTGGCCGAGGCGGCGGTGTCGCTGTTGGGCGACGCGCGGCCGGCGTCCAGCCTGGCCTGACGTCGCTCCACGCCTCGACGGCTCGACGTCGTAAGTCTTCGCGACGTGGCCGGCTCGACGTCGTTAGTCTTCGCGACTTGGCCGGCTCGATCTCCTTTGCTCGCGGCGCTCCGTCGCTGGACATCATCGACGTCGACGGGCTGAGTGCGGCCGCCGCGCGCGCGTTCGCGAACGACCCCGCCGGCGTGACCGCGTACGGAACGTCCGTCGGCTACCCGCCGTTGCGCAGCTGGATCGCCGAGCAACACGGTGTCGACCCGGCCCAGGTGCTCGTCACCAACGGCTCGATGCAGGCTGACGCCTTCTTGTTCGACGCGCTCGTGACCCCGGGCGACTCGGTGATCGTCGAGCGCCCGACCTACGACCGCACGCTGCTCGCGCTGCGCCAGCGCCAGGCGGACGTGCGGATGGTCGAGCTCGGAGTAGACGGGATCGATGTCGCGGCGCTCGAGCGGGTGTTGCTCGCCGGTGCCCAGCCGAGGCTCGCGCACATCATTCCCAACTTCCAGAATCCGGCCGGGCATACGCTGTCCGCCGCCAAGCGCCAGCGGCTGATCGAACTCGCCCGCGCGCACCAGTTCACGATCTTCGAGGACGACCCCTACGTGGCGCTGCGGTTCGAGGGCGAGCCACTCGCGACGATGCTCTCGATCGACGGCGACCTGGTCGTGTACGCGTCGTCGTTCTCGAAGACCGTGTGTCCGGGGATCCGCGTCGGGTACCTGGTCGGGCCGGCGGAGCTGATCGCGCGCGTGGCGAAGATCGCGACCTCCGCCTACATCTCCCCGAGCATGGTGTCCGAGGCGATCGTGTACGAGTTCTGCCGCTCCGGCGCGCTCGAGCGCTCGATCGAGACGGTCAAGGACGCGCTCCGCGAGCGCAAGCAGACGCTCTGCGACACGCTCCGGCGCGAGCTTCCCGACGCGCGGTTCGTGGAACCTCAGGGGGGTTACTTCCTGTGGGTGGACCTGCCCCGCGGGACCGATGTGAGCAGGTTGCTCGCCGGCGCTGCGGCACGCGACGTGCAGTTCGTCAAGGGGTCCGACTTCGTGCTCGACGGCGCGGAGTCCTCTCTGCGCCTCGCTTACGCCGGCGTTACGCCGGCGGAGATCGAGGAAGGCGTGGCCCGTCTGGCGGACGCGTACGCCGAGATCCGCGCGGCCCCGGCAAGCGTCGACGCGGCCTGATCGGCTCCGCGACCCAACGGAGTCGCACCTAGCGCCCGTAGCGATCCCGCCCGAGCACGAGCTGCTCGGGCAGGGCGGTGCGCGCCGGCGGTGAGGGCTCTGCGAGCACCGACACCGTCTCGGCCACGCTGGCGGTGACGGTCGCGGTCCCGCCGTCGGCGGCCACGGACACCGACTCCCCGTCGTTGGCGGCGACGCGCCCCTCGAGCCCCGGCTCGATGCCGGCCTCCTTCAAGTAGTGCAACAGGTCCTCCGCCTCGTTTTCGAGGCGCAAGATGGTGACCCTCGCGCCGACCGCACAGTCGGCGAGCGGCACGCCCTCGACCCGCTGACCGACGCGGATCGGATGGCCGTGCGGGCAGGTCTTCGCGTCGCCGACCGTCGTGCGCACGTACGCCTCGAACCGGGGCGTCATCGCGTGCTCGAGTCTTTCCGCCTCCTCGT
>Ga0187766_10000922_pt1 | contig 16870 bp, 15 predicted proteins | sample 0216_QUI02_MP05__4_FD_132971 | JGI IMG/M metagenome (GOLD analysis project Ga0187766, IMG submission 132971) | Tropical peat soil microbial communities from peatlands in Department of Meta, Colombia - 0216_QUI02_MP05_20_MG | ecosystem: Environmental > Terrestrial > Soil > Wetlands > Peat ... | reverse complement strand
GCTCACGCCCACAGCCCGCAGCCCTGTCCGCTCACGCGCGCAGTGGTCCTCGGTCATGCCCGTAGCCTATCGAGTACCTCGTGCGCTCGGGCGATTGCCTGCTCGCGGGTATGAATTTCGCCCGCGAAGCTCTCCTCCGCAAGCACCTCGAGGATCCGGCCTACCTGCGGTCCCGGGGCGAGCCGCAACGCGCGCGCGAGCTCGTCCCCCCTGACGGGCGCGCGCGGCGGCTCCGCACGCCACGCGAGCGCCTCGCCGATCAGCTCGCGCGCGAGCCGCACGTGCCTGGCGATCGCCTCGCCCGACCCGGCGCCGCGTGTCGCCAGGCGATCGGCGACGCTCAGCACCGTCACGTCGACCGCCCCCGGCGCGCAGGCGGTCAGATACCGGTAGATCGCATGCCGGTCCAGTGGCGTGTCGTGCACGAGGAAGCCGAGCCGCAGGTGATTGCGCGTCAGCGCCGCGACGTACTCGCACAGCCGCTCGCTGGCGCGCAGCCGCTGGAGCGCGGCGCCCGCCATCACGGCTCCGGCATCGTCGTGGCCGATGAACGTGACCCGACCCTCGGACGTGACGCCGCGCGTGCTGGGCTTGGCGACGTCGTGGAACAGGGCCCCGAAGCGCAACGCCTGGCCGCGGTCCAGCTCGTTCGCGAGCGGCTCCGCGAACACGGCGCGGATGGCATCGGCGTGATCGCCGAACGCCGGCTCGGGGTCGCGCTCGAGCTCGATCAGCTCGGCCAGCACCGCCCGCGTGTGGTCGTACACGTCGAGATGGTGGTAGCGGCTCTGCTGCACCCCGCGCAGAGCGGCCACCTCCGGCAGGACGACCGCCGTGGCCCCCAGCCGGTCCATCACGGCGAGCCCGTCGAGCGCACGGTCGCTGACCATGATCCGCTTCAGCTCGGCGAAGATCCGCTCGGCCGCGACGCTGCTGAGCGCGCTGGAGCTCGCGCTCGCCGTCGCGGCGGTCTCCGGGTCGACCTCGAGTCCGAGCTCCGACACCAGGCGCGCGAGGCGCAGCGTCCGCAGCGGATCCGCGGCGAACGCCTGCGCGGAGACCATCCGCAGGCGGCGCGCGCGCAGGTCCTCCACGCCGCCGAACGGGTCGACGTACCCGCCCCCCGCGAGCGGCTCGGCGATCGCGTTGATCGTGAAGTCGCGCTGCGCCAGATCGGACTCGATCGTCTCTCCCGAGAGCGGGATCAGATCCAGCTGCCAGCAGCCGTCGGGCGCCACGACGCGCCACACGCCGAACCCCTCGGACAGCATGAACGCGTGCCCCCGCGTCGCGCGCGCGAGCGCACGCGCCAGCCGGCGCTGGTCGTCCGCCTGGACGACGACGTCCAGGTCGGCTGTCGGCCTCCCGAGCAGGCGATCTCGCACCGCCCCGCCGACCAGCCATGCGGTGTCGGCCAAACCCGCGAGCGCCTCCAGTGGGGGGACAGTCATTCCGGTTCGCTGTCGCGATCGTAGACGCGCGGCACGCGGCCCGAGATCCCGCACACGATCTCGTAGTTGATCGTGCCGATCCGCCGCGCAAGCTCCTCGGCCGTTTGGCGCTCGGGGCCGTCCACACCGATGATCGTCACCTGATCTCCCGGCCTGACCGCGGTCTGCGGACCCAAGTCGACCGTGACGTTGTCCATGCTGACCGTCCCCACGACCGGGTAGCGCCGTCCGCCGATCAGAACCTCGCAGTTGTTCGTGAACGCGCGGCGGAAGCCGTCGCCGTACCCGATCGGCACCGTCGCGAGCCACGTGTCGCGCTCGGCGGTGAACCGGCGGCCATAGCCTGCGCTGTCTCCCGTTCGGGCAAGCTTGACCGCGGCCGCATACGAGCTCCACTCGAGCGCCGGCTCGAGTCCGAGCCGCGCCGGGTCGTCATGCATCGGATCGCACCCGTAGATCGCGATCCCGCACCGCACCAGGTCGAAGTGGCTGGCCGGCTGACGCAATGTCGCCGCGCTGTTGGCGGCGTGGACGGTCACACCGGGGCGGCGTCGCCGAACCTCGGACACGAATTGCCGGAAGCTCGCGAGCTGGCGCTCGAGGAACTCAGGATCGTCGTCGGCCGTGGCGAAGTGCGTCATCGCGCCGGCAAGCTCGAGCGCCGGCGCCCGCTCGAGCACCCGGTCGGCGAGTGCAAGCGCCTGCCCGAGTTCGCGCGTGCCAAGGCGCCCCATGCCCGTGTCGAACTTCACGTGCACACGCGCGGGCACCGACGCCGCAGCCGCGACGGCGCCAACGAACTCCTCGCTCCACGCGACCAGCTCGGCGCGGGCCCCGAGCGCGACCGGAAGCTCCTGCGCGCTGATCGCCCCCATCACGAGCAGCGGGGCGCCGATCGCCTCGGCCCGCAACCGGGCGGCCTCGTCCGCGGTCGCCACGGCGAGCGAGCGCGCCCCGCCCGCAAGCGCGGCTCGCGCAGCGGCGGCCGCGCCGTGGCCATATCCGTCCGCCTTGACGACCGCGCACAGCGCCGCTCTGCCGGTCAGCTCGCGCCGCAGCCGCGCGACGTTGCGCTCGATCGCCGCGACGTTGACGCGGGCAAGCGCGCGCACCGGCATGAGCAGGCCCTAGCTCCTCGTCGGCAGCGCCCGCGGCAATGCCTCGATCACGTCGCTCGCGATCACGCCCTCGGGGCCCAGCGCGTGCGCTGCCAGCCGGCCGGCGCAGGCGTGCACGAACACGCCCGCGCACGCGGCGTGGAACGGATCCATGCGCTTCGCCAGGTAGGCTCCGATCACGCCCGAGAGCACGTCGCCGGTGCCTGCGGTCGCGAGCGCGGGGGCGCCGCCCCGGCTCACGCCGACGCGGCCGTCGGGCTCCGCCACGATCGTATCGTCGCCCTTGAGCACGACGATCGCGCGCGCGATCGCGGCGGCGTGACGAGCGCTCTCGAGCCGCCGGGCGTCGATACCGGAGCTGTCGGTTTCGAACAGCCGACCGAGCTCGCCCGCGTGAGGAGTGATCACCGTCGCAGCCGGCCGTCCTGCGAGCGAGGACAGCACGCCGGCGTGGGCATTCAGTCCGTCCGCGTCGAGCAGCAGCGGGATGCGGGTGGCCCCCGCGAGGCTCCTCGCGAGCGCAATCGCGCCCTCGCGCCGTCCCAACCCGGGACCGAGCACGAGCGAGTCCGCGCGGGCGCTGCGCTCGAGCACCTGCTCGGCGCCGGCCGGCTCGAGCGAGCGACCGTCGTCCGGCAGCGGAATCGTCATCACCTCCAGCAGCCGTGACTCGAAGATCGCGTTCAGCGACCCCGGCACGAACGCCGTCACGTAGCCCGCTCCGGCCCGCATCGCGGCCTCCGAGGCAAGGCACGGCGCGCCCGTCAGCCCGATCGAGCCGCCGCACACGAGCACGCTTCCGGCGGCGAACTTCGTCGACTCACGACCGCGCCGCGGGATGCCGTCGGTCACGCGGTCGCCGATCAGGCCGATCGAGGGGTCGGCGGGGCCGCCCGATGGGATCCCGATGTCGACCACGGTGACCTCGCCTGCATATGCCTTTCCGGGGGCGATCCACAGGCCGGGCTTCGCGACGTGGAAGGTAGCGGTGGCGCGCGCCCTGACCGCGACCCCGGCGGTTTCCCCGGTCGAGGCGTCGACCCCACTCGGGACATCGCACGCGATCACGGTCGCGGCAGCCGCGGCCGCGTTGATCGCCTCGATCGCGCTCGCCGCGGGATCGCGGGGCACGCCCGTGAAGCCCGTGCCGAGAATCGCGTCGACGACCCCGTCCGCTCCGATCAGCGCGTCCGCGCGAAACGGCTCGGGGGCGGGTCCCGGCAAGCGCTCGGCATTGATCAGCGCGTCCCCGTGCAGCTCGTCGACGGCGGCGAGCGACAGGACATGCACGTCGCGGCCGCGGTCGCGCAGCAGCCGGGCGGCGACGAACCCGTCGCCGCCGTTGTTGCCCTTGCCGCACACGACGACCACCCGGCCGGCCGGCACCCGATCGGCGACCAGCTCGGCCAGACCGGCACCGGCGCGCTCCATCAGGTCGGTGCCGGGGATCCCGAGCTGCCGGATCGCCCAGTCGTCGAGCGAGCGCTGCCCGGCGGCGTCGGGAAGGGGATCGAGCCACTCCGGGAGGCGCGCCCTCCCTAGATCGTCCTGGCCCGGGGTCTGGTTTGTGTCGCCCGCAGTCACGCCTGTCGTCGCCCGTCGCGCTCCGCGCTCACTTTGCCAGTGCGACCGCGGCGGCGTCGCGGCGCGTGTGGGTCAGCGACACCTCGACCTCTACGCCAAGCTCCCGCGCCCGGGCCGCGACCCGCCCGTGCAGCCGAACCTCGGGCGGTCCATCGCCGCCGAGGACTTCGACGTCGCGGAAGGCCCACGCCTTCATCCTCAGCGCCTTGGCGACCGCCTCCTTGGCGCAGAAGCGCGCCGCCAGATGCTGACCGGGACGCCCGCGCGCACCCGCGTACGCGCGCTCGGCGTCCGTGAACAGGCGCTCGGCGAGTCGCGGCCTGCGCTCCAGCGCGCGCTCGAGCCGCTCGATCTCGAGCAAGTCGATTCCGACCGTCGCGGGCCGCTCGCTCGCGCCGTCGCCGATCACTCCACCGTCACCGTCTTCGCGAGGTTCCGGGGCTGGTCGACGTTCAGACCTCGACAGCGCGCGATGTAGTACGCGAGCAGCTGGAGCGGGATCACAGCCAGCAGGGGAGCGAGCATGAAGTGGGTGCGCGGCACGCGGATCACCTCGTCCGCGTGCTGAACGATCTCGTCGTCGCCCTCGGTCGCGACCGCGATCACACCCGCGCCGCGCGCGCGGACCTCCTGGATGTTCGAGATCAGCTTGCCGAGCACCGGGGACTCGGTGGCGACGACGACCACCGGCGTACGTTCGTCCAGCAGCGCGATCGGCCCGTGCTTCATCTCGCCCGCCGCGTACGCGTCGGTGGCGATATAGGAGATCTCCTTCAGCTTCAGCGCCCCCTCGAGCACCGCCGGCAGCCCGACGTGTCGCCCGATGTACATGAAGAACGCGGCGGCCTGGTTCTGCTCGGCGATCCGCTCGATCTCATCCGGCTCGTGCCCGAGCACGTCGGCGATCAGGTGCGGTAAGTGCTTGACGTCGGCGATCCGCTCCGTCAGCACGTCGCGGTCGAGCGTGCCGCGCAGCTCGGCGAGCCGCAGCGCCAGCAGGTACATGACGACGACCTGGGTCAGAAACGTCTTCGTCGCGGCGACCCCCATCTCGAGTCCGGCGCGGGTGTACAGCACGCCGTCGGCCTCTCGGGTCGCCTGCGAGCCCATGATGTTGGTGACCGCCAGTACGATCGCCCCGCGCTCGCGCGCGATCCGCATCGCGGCGAGCGTGTCGGCCGTCTCGCCGGACTGGGAGATCCCGATCACGAGCTCGTCGGGGCCGAGGACCGGGTTGCGGTAGCGATACTCGGAGGCGATCTCGACCTCGACGGGCACGCGACCCCACTCCTCGATCGCGTAGCGGCCCATCAGCCCGGCGTGATAGGAGGTTCCACAAGCCACGATCACGACCCGCCGCAGCTTGCGCAACAGCGCGTCGTCGATCCGACCAAGACCTTCGCCGAGGTCGATGCCGACGTCGCGCGCGCCGCGCTCGCCGATCGTCTCTGCGACAGCGTCGGCCTGCTCGTGGATCTCCTTGAGCATGAACGTCTCATATCCCTGCTTCTCCGCCGTGTCGGCGTCCCAATCGATCTCGACGATCTCACGCTCGAGCGATTGGCCGTCGGCGTTCACGAACTCGACCCCGTCCGCGTGCAGCGTGACGATCTCGCCGTTGTTGATGTATTGCACGCGCCGCGTCTCGCGCAGGAACGCGGGGATCGCGGAGCCGATGAATTGTTCGTCCTGACCGCGACCGACGATCAACGGACACTCCTTGCGCGCGCCCACGAGCATCCCGGGCTCGTCGACGCTCATCGCGACGAACGCGTAGTGACCACGCAGATCCGCATAGGCCGCGCGCACCGCTTCCGTCAGGCCCTCACCGGCGTAGTGATGCGCGATCAAGTGCGCGATCACCTCTGCGTCCGTCTCCGACGTGAACACCGCGCCGATATCCAGCAGGCGGCGCTTGAGCTCGACGTAGTTCTCCACGATTCCGTTGACCACAACGTGCACGCGATCGGACGTGTCGAAATGCGGGTGCGCGTTCTGCTCGGTCACGCGGCCGTGGGTCGCCCAGCGCGTGTGGCCGATCCCGGTCCCCGCCGGCGGACGCTCCGCCACCGCCACCGAGCCGCGATCGGCACCATTCCCGAGCGAATCGATCGCCCGGCGCAGCGCGGTCAGGTTCCCGACCGCGCGCACTGCCTCGATTCGCTCGCCGTTCAGAACCGAGATTCCCGCGCTGTCGTAACCGCGGTATTCGAGCTTCTCGAGGCCGGCGAGCAACAGCGGACGGGCCGCTCGGGGGCCTACGTAACCGACGATGCCGCACATGCGCCTTGACTCCTCGAATCGGGGTCGAGCCGCACCGGCGGCTCGCGTTCGCCGGTCCTACGTGCCGTCGAACGAGTCCGTCATGTTACCGGCGCCCTACGATAGGACACCCTCGACGGCGCGCACCAGCCGGGCGCAGACCTCATCGGTTTCCTGGTCGGTCGGCGCCTCGACCATCACGCGAATCACGGGCTCGGTCCCGGAGGCGCGAACGAGCACGCGACCGCGGCCGCTGAGCGCGGCCTGCTCGCGGTCGATCGCGCCGCAGACCTGCGCGTCCCCGGTCGCCGCCTCGAGCGACGCACGATCCGACGCACGCACGTTCACGAGCCGCTGGGGAAGCTTCTCCATCGCGTCGCGCTCGCGCAGATCGCGGCCGCCGAGCGCCTCGAGCGCGAGCAGCGCACTCGCGATCCCGTCGCCGCTCGGCTCGAAGCCGAGATCGATGATGTGGCCGGACTGCTCGCCTCCGAGCGCCCAGCCTCGCCGCCGCAGCTCGTCCAGTACGTACCGGTCCCCGACCGCGGTCGTGGCGACGTCGATCCCGCTCGCGGCCATCGCGGTGTGGAATCCGTAGTTGGTCATCACCGTGACGGCCACCCCGTTGCCCGGCAGGCGGCCGTGCTCGCGGAGGTGGACGGCGGCGAGGGCGATCAGCTCGTCACCGTCGACGACCGCGGCGGCACGGTCGATCGCGATCACGCGGTCGCCGTCGCCGTCGAACGCGAACCCGACGTGGTGATTGCCGCTCTTCATCACTCCCAAGATCCGCTCGATGTGCGTCGAGCCGCATCCGTCGTTGATGTTGCGCCCGTCGGGCTCGTCGGAGATCACGTCCACGTCCGCGCCGAGGCGGCGGAAGATCTCCGGGGCTGCCCGGTAGGTGGCGCCGTTCGCGCAGTCGAGCAGCACGCGACGCCCGCTCAGGTCGAGCTCCGCGAAGCGCACGTGGAGCTCACGCAGATAGTCCTCCAGCGCGCCGTGTAAGCGACGAACGTGGCCGATCCGCGACGGTGACGCGGTGGGCTTTTCAAGCTCGGCCTCGATCTCGTGCTCGGTGTCGTCGTGGAGCTTGAAGCCGTCGGCGGCGAACAGCTTGATCCCGTTGTCCTCGTACGGGTTGTGCGAAGCCGAGATCACGGCGGCCATCTGCAATCCGTGACGCATGAGGAGCAGCGGCGCGGCCGGGGTCGGAAGCACGCCGGCGATCAGCGCGTCGCCGCCGGCCGCCGTCACGCCCGCCGCGATCGCCGACTCCAGCATCTCGCCGGATTCGCGGGTGTCGCGGACGATCAGCACCTGCGGCCGCTGCTCCGGTGCACGCGCGACCGCGGTGCGCGCCAGCTTGAGCGCAAGCTCGGCGGTCAATAAGTGTCCGGCCCGGCCACGGACCCCGTCCGTGCCAAAGAGATGGCGCGCCATTGGCAGAGTCGAGTCCGTCACCGCTTGGAGAACTGCGGCCGCTTGCGGGCCTTTTTCAGACCGGCTTTCTTGCGCTCCTTGACGCGCGGATCGCGCGTCAGGAACCCCCGTCGCTTGAGCTCGCCGCGCAGGTTCGGGTCGGCGTCGATCAGCGCCCGGGAGATCCCGTGACGAAGCGCCCCGGCCTGCGACGAGACGCCGCCTCCGTGCATCCGCGCGACAACGTCCATGCGCGCCTCGTAGCCAACCGTTTCGAGCGGCTGGCGGATCATGCGCTGCAGCGTCTCACGCGGAAAGTAGCTCTCGAGCGGCTTGGCGTTGATCGAGTACGACCCGCTTCCCGGCTTGAGGATCACCCTCGCAACCGACGTCTTGCGCTTGCCGGTCGCGGCGTAGCGCGCGCCCGCGGCGAGGTCAATGGCCGCATCGGCGATCGGCCTCGGCTCATCCTCTTGCTCCTCGGCCGCGCGGGCTGCGGCAGCCTCGGCCTCGGCCTCGGCTGCTGCACGGGCCTCCGCGTCGAGGAACTCCTCCCCTTCGGGAACGATGTCCGGGATCAGATCCGCGCCGGGAATCTCCGGTCGCTGACGCGGGGTTGGCTCGACCTCCTCCTCGAGCTCGATCTCCTCCTCGAGCTCGGGTTCCGAGGCGGCTTCGGGCTCGTCGGCGACCGCGGGCTGCGGGGCGACGGTCGGCTCCTGCGCGACCGCCGGCGCCGTGGCGACAGCCGGCTCCTGCGCGACAGCCGGCTCCTCGGCGACAGCCGGCTCCTGCGCGACAGCCGGCTCCTCGGCGACAGCCGGCTCCTGCGCGACAGCCGGCTCCTGCGCGACAGCCGGCTCCCGCGCGACAGCCGGCTCCTCGGCGACAGCCGGCTCCTGCGCGACAGCCGGCTCCTGCGCGACAGCCGGCTCCTCGGCGACAGCCGGCTCCCGCGCGACCGCGGGCTCCTGGACGGCCGGCGCGGCCGGCACCTCGGGCTCCGGCTCCGGCGGCGCAGGAGGCTCGAACGCCGCCTCGGGCTCCGGCGTCCCCGTGGACGCCTCCGGGCTCGCATGCTCCGAGGCCACGTCTGGCTGGTCCGGTCGCGGGTCCGGTTGTTGCTCGCTGCGCTGCTCGTCCTCGGGCTGATCGGCTTCGGTCACTGCAGGATCTCCATCGGTCGCGGCTGCTGGGCTGCGTGCGGGTGCTCGGGCCCCGCGTACACCTTGAGTTTGGTCAGTTGCTTGCGCGCAAGGCGGTTGCGAGGCAGCATCCCCTTGACCGCCAGCCGGATGACCTCCTCGGGCCGGCGATCGAGCATCTCCGCCAGCGTGCGCGACTTCAGCCCCCCGGGGTATCCGGAGTGGCGGTAGTAGCGCTTGTCCGTCCGCTTGTTGCCCGTCACCGAGATCTTCTCGGCATTGACGACGATCACGAAATCACCCGTATCAACGTGCGGCGTATAGGTCGGCTTGCGCTTGCCGCGCAACGCGTCCGCGATCTGCGTCGCGAGGCGGCCGAGCGTCTGCCCGCTGGCGTCGACAAGCAGCCAGTTGCGCTCTCGATCGGCTGGTGTGGCAGCGTAGGTCTTCATTGCATGGACAAGCCGCGCGTTCGTCGCGCGGCTCGGGCCAATGATAGCCCCCGACCACGTACGCTGCCTCTGTGCAGCCTCCGGTAGCGCTTCGCCGACTGGCGTTTCGCGTCGCCTACAGGGTCCTCGTGATCTACTGGTTCCTCGTCAGGCCGACGCTCACGGGCGTCAAGTTCCTACCCACCGACGGAGACCGCGTATTGCTCGTCCGTCACACCTACGGACCGCCGAGATGGGAGGTGCCGGGCGGCGCGATCAAGCGCCGCGAGCCGCCGTCGAGCGCGGCTCGGCGCGAGCTCCGCGAGGAGCTCGGAGTAGACCTTCAGGAGCTGAAGCCGCTCGGGGAGCTGGACGTCACACTCAACCGCCGCCGCGGCAGCCTGCACTGCTTCGAGGCCGCCCTGCGCGCACCCCGGATCGAGCTCGACCGCGGCGAGCTGGCCGATGCGCAGTGGTTCCAGCGCACGGCCCTCCCGGCGGACCTGGGTCGCTATGTGCGCGAGATCGTCGCCCTCGCCGGCGCCAACTGAGCGCTACTCCCATTCGATCGTTCCGGGCGGCTTGCTCGTGATGTCGAGCACGACCCGTCCGACGGCGCGGATCTCGCTGATCATCCGGGATGCGATCTGCTCGAGCAGGTCGTACGGCAGCCGAGCCCAGTCGGCCGTCATCGCGTCGTCGCTCGTCACCGCGCGGATCACGATCACGTTGCCGTACGTGCGCGCGTCCCCCTGAACGCCGACCGCGCGGATCTCGGGCAGCACGCAGAATGATTGCCACAGCTCGCGGTACAGCCCGGCGTTGCGGATCTCGTCCTGGAGAATCGCGTCCGCCTCGCGCAGGATCTCCAGGCGCTCGCGGGTCGCCTCGCCGCCGACGACGCGAATCGCAAGTCCGGGCCCAGGGAACGGCTGTCGCCACACCAACCGCTCCGGCAGGCCAAGCTCCGCACCGACCGCACGGACCTCGTCTTTGAACAGCGCGCGCAACGGCTCGACGAGCTCGAGCTCCAGGTCCTCGGGCAGCCCGCCCACGTTGTGGTGGGACTTGATCGTGGCCGCGCCCGTACCGCCGCCTGACTCGATCACATCCGAGTACAGCGTGCCCTGAACCAGGAACTCGACGCCGTCCAGCCGCGCCGCCTCCTGCTCGAACACGCGAATGAACTCCGCGCCGATCCGTTTGCGCTTCTCCTCGGGGTCGGTCACTCCCTGCAGACGGGCGAGGAATCGGTCGGAAGCGTCGACGGCGACGAGCGGTACCCGGAAGTGGTCGCGAAACGCGGCGATCACCTGTGCGCCCTCGTTCTTTCGCATCAGCCCGTGATCGACGAACACGCACGTCAGCCGGTCGCCGATCGCTCGGTGCACGAGCAGCGCCGCGACGCTCGAGTCCACGCCGCCCGATAGCCCACAGATCGCGCGTCCGTCCCCGACCTGGTGGCGGATCGACTCGATCTGCTCTTCGATCACCGAGCTCGGGCTCCACGAGCGCTCGCACCCGCAGACACCCTGAAGGAAGTTCGTCAGCACCTGCTGGCCGTACGGCGTGTGGACGACCTCGGGGTGGAACTGGATTCCGTACACGCCGCGGTCCACCGACTCGAACGCCGCGACCGGCGAGGCGGTGGACGACGCCAGCGCCGTGAATCCGGGCGGCGGGGCAAACACCGTGTCGCGGTGCGACATCCAGCACGTCTGCTCGTGCGGCGTGCCCGCAAGCAGCCGCCCCGACTCCCGTACGCTCAGCTGCGAGCGCCCGAACTCCCCGACCTCGGCGCCCTCGACCCGACCGCCGAGCTCACGCGCGAGCAACTGCATCCCGTAGCAGATGCCCAGCACCGGGATCCCGAGCTCGAGCAGCTCGGGATCGAGCGGCGGCGCTCCGTCGGCGTACACCGACGCCGGCCCGCCGGACAGGATCAAGCCCTTCGGCCGCCTGCGCACCACCTCCGCGGGGTCGGCGTGGTGCGGCAGGAGCTCCGAGAACACGCCGCACTCGCGCACCCGCCGGGCGATCAGCTGCGAGTACTGCCCGCCGTAATCGAGCACCACGACCTGTTCTTGGACCGGGGGCCGCTTCGCGGCATCCCTGGGGCCACGCACCCCGTCCGGACGGGGTCGGTTGGCCTCGCGGCTACGGCGCCTCGCGCCTGCGGCCCGCTCGGCATCCGGCCTCGCCTGATTGGGGCGCGCGCGAGTCATCCAGCGCATCCGGCCTCGCCCAAGCGGGCCGGCCGCGAGTCATCCGGCTGGACGCCGAGCGCAGCGAGGCCCTTACGACCAGCGCTAGTCGAGGACACCGACGGTCGCTGCCAGGCCGCTTGCGCCCATTCCGACGCCCTGCTCGCGCTGGAGCTGCTTGCCTTCGGTCTGGAGCGCCGGTGCAACCATCAGCTCCGCGCGATTGAACTCCGCGATGTCCCGGTAGCCGCACGTGGCCATCGAGGTGCGCAGGCCACCCATCAAGTTGAACGTGCCGTCGTTCTCACGCGCGGGCCCTCTGATGATCTCCTCGAGCGTGCCGTTCTGCATCGTCGCCACGCGGGCGCCGCGTGGCAACGTGGGGTGGAACGTGGCCATCCCCCAGTTGTACCCGCGGCCGGGCGCTTCGTAGGCACGCGCGAGCGCGGAGCCGAGCATCACAGCGTCGGCGCCGCAGGCAATCGCCTTGGCGATGTCGCCGCCGTTGCGCATCCCGCCGTCGGCGATCACCTTGGTGTAGTCGCCCGTCTCCAGCATGTGCTGCGAGCGCGCCGCCGCCACGTCGGCGATCGCCGTGGCCTGCGGGACGCCGATCCCGAGCACGCCGCGCGTCGTGCAGATGGCCCCGGGCCCGACCCCGACCAGCACCCCCGCGGCGCCGGTGCGCATCAGGTGAAGACCGGTGTGGTAGGACGCGCAACCGCCGACGATGACCGGCGTCGGTTGCAGCTCGCGGATGAATTCCTTCAGGTTCAGCGGCGGGCGGCTCTGGTCCCGCGAGACATGCTCGGCGGACACGACCGTACCCTGGATCACGAGCACGTCCAGTCCGGACTCGAGCGCGACCTCGTAGTACCTGCGGACCTTTTGTGGCGTCAGCGACGCAGCTGCCACGACGCCGTGCGCCTTGATCTCCCTGATCCGCTGGGCGATCAGCTCGGGCTTGATCGGTTCCGAATAAATATCCTGCATCTCGCGCGTCGCGATATCCCGGGAGAACGACGCGATCCGCTCGAGCTGGGCATCGGCGTCCTCGTAGCGGCAGAAGATCCCCTCGAGGTTGAGAACCGCGAGGCCGCCCAGCTTGCCGATCACCCCCGCCGTGTCGGGCGACACCACGCCGTCGAGCGAGGCAGCCAGCAGCGGCAGGTCGTAGCGATACGGCCCGAGCGTCCACGAGATGTCGACGTCGTCGGGGTCGCGCGTCCGGCGCGAAGGAACGATCGCGATCTCGTCGAACCCATACGCACGGCGGGCCTTCTTTCCGCGCCCGATCTCTACTTCCATCTTGGCATCGTAGAAAACGCCGCGGACGAGACCCGCGGCGGGAGAAGGGCGTTATGGACGCCGGCGGCAGCCATCGGATCATCGATGCTAGCAGCGGCCGCGGGAGCTTCCGGACCGCCGCAGACGGCGGTCTCAGCCGATCTCGGCGCCGATCCCAGCCGACCTCGGCGGCCCGGTCTCAGCCGATCTCGGCGCCGATCCCAGCCGACTCTCGGCGGCGGTCTCAGCCGATCTCGGCGCCAATCTCGAGCCGCTCGGCCTCGACCAGCGACAGCAGCTTCTCGGCCCGCCCGAGCTCCAAGATCCCGGCGCCGAAATGCTGCGTCGACTCGGCGCCGCAGGCGACCCCGAAGCGCAGGCATTCAACCGGCTCGCAGCCGCCGTAGCGCGCGGCGACGTAGCCCGCGAGGAACGCATCGCCAGACCCGACCGCCGAGCGCGCATCCTGCTCCTCCACCCGCACTCGGTACAGCTCGGCGACGCCGCCGTCGAGCACCTGCGCGTAGCAACCGTCGGGGACGGTCATGATCGCCTCGCTCGCGCCGAGGCGGCCGATCTCGGCGACCGCCCGCGCGCGATCGCCTGAGTCGTTGAACTCGTGCCCGACGAGTTCCTCGGCCTCGAGCTCGTTCGGCGAGACCACGTGCGGCTCGGCGCGCACCGCGTGCCGCAGCGGCTCGCCGTCGGTGTCGACCACCGTCGTCACGCCGAGCCGCTTGACCTCGCGGATCAGGCCGGCGTACACGTCCGGCTCGATGCCACGCGGCAGGCTGCCCGCGAACACGCAGATGCTCGCCCCCTTCGCGAGGTACAACAGCTTGCCGCGGAACAGCTCGAGCTCCTGAGCGGAGACCAGCGGCCCGCGCTCGTTGATCTCGGTGTGCATGCCGGTGGTCGGGTCGAGCACAGCCGTGTTCGTCCGCGACTCCTCGCGGATGGCCACGAACGCGTTCAGCACCGACTCGTCGGTCAGCGCCTCGACGATTCGGGTTCCCGTGGCGCCGCCGGTCAGACCGGTGGCGATCACCGGCTGCCCGAGGCGCTTGATCGCGCGTGCGATGTTGACGCCCTTACCCCCCGGCATCGTCGTCTGGTCGACCGTGCGATGCCTGCGACCGGGAGTGAAGTTCGGCACCTCGAGCGTCTTATCCAACGCCGCGTTGAGCGTCACGGTGATGATCATGCTGGCTCCGGGCCGGCCGGGTCCCTTCCCCTCATGCGACGGCGCAGGATGAGCGCGACGGCAACGGCGAACAACACGGCGAGCACGACAAGCGTAAACGGTCGCGCGACCAGGCGGGCTGCAACCGTCAGCGAGCTGACGGCCGGGACCGCGCGGGCGAGCACCAGCGGCGTGCGGGCGATCGTCCGGTTGCCGGCGAGCACGACGGCGGTGCCGACGAGCGCGCCACGCGGCAGCGGTCCGGCGAGCTGGCGCGGCAACTCGAGCCGGATTCGCAGCTGCTCGTTGGGCGCAATCACGTGCGTGACCGTGCCGCCGGCGATCACCTCCGGCCGCAGTCCGGACTGGTCGCGGACGAGCGGCCGAGCGAGCACCGTCCCGGCGACGATCGGGCGCACGAGCCGGAAGCTCGCGAACCCGTAGTCGAGCAGTTCGAGCGTGTTCGCGTCGCGCGAGGACTCGCTGGAGGTGCCGAGCACCGCGCTGATCAGCGTCATTCCGTCACGAGTGCCGGAGCCCACCAACACGTAACCGGCGTCCAGCGTGTGCCCTGTCTTGGCGCCGTTGATCCACGGGACGCGGCCGACGAGATCGTTGCGGTTCGCGACCCGGCGAACGTAGTTGCCGGTGTACAGGACCGCGCCGGTGCGGCTGACCACACGCTTGAAGAACGGCTCGTGGGTCAGCAGGTAGCGAGCGAGCTTGACGAGATCCGAGGCGCTCGAATAGTTGCCCGCCGTATCGAGCCCGATCGGCGTCGAGTAGTGCGTGTGGACGAGGCCGAGCTCGCGCGCGCGGACGTTCATCATCGCGACGAACTGAGCCACCGAGCCGTGACCGACGTTGTAGGCGAGATCCTCCGCCGCGTCGTCGGCACTGGGCAGCAGCATCGCCAGCAACAGGTCGTGGACGCTCATTCGCTCGCCGGGGACAAGGCCGATCTGCGAGTCCGCGGGCGCGGGAACGAAGTCGTTCTGGGTGAAGATCGTTCCGAGTCGCCGCACGTGCTCGAGCGTCACGAGCGCGGTCATCAGCTTCGTCGTGCTCGCGATCGGAAGCTCCGCGTTCGCGTTGCTCGCGTACAGCTGCTGCCCGGTGCCCGCGTCGATCAGCGCGGCGGCGGTGACGCTCAAGCTCGGGCGCGGACTGACCGCTGCCTGGGCGGGAATGCTCGCCAGCGCCGCCGCGGCGCATGTCGCCGCGACCACGCGGACGAGCCGACTAGTCAACGGCGAAGCCTCAGGCGCCGCCCGGGCTGCAACGTGGCTGGATCCACCGTTGGGTTCAGCCGCTCGAGCGAGTCAAGCGCGACGCCCGTCTTGGCCGCGATCGCCGACAGGCTGTCGCCGGATTGCACCGTGTAGTAGCTCTGCTTGGCGTATTCGCCGCGCGGGCCATGGCCGTTGCCGGCGACGTGATGCGCGGCGGCGGACTTCGCGTTCAGGGTCGAGCCGACGATCAACAACGTGCCCGTGATCGTCGCCGCAAGCGCTAGCGGGGCTAGGTAGCGCGCGGAATTCCGACCCACCATCGCACCGCGATCATACAAGTGCACCACGACGAGTACCGCAGCCGTGGCGCGTTATGCAGCGGTTTTCGTCCGCCGGCGCCACTGTCAGCTCGCTCCGCCGAGCACCCACGCCTGCTCGCGAAGACGGGCCGCCTGGCGGCGCGCGGCAGCGGCGGGATCGCCGCCGATCCGCTCGTGAGCGTCGATGATCGAGCGCGAGGCGGAGATCAGCCCGCCGGCCGGGCCGGGCGCGAACGCGGCCGCCAGATCCTCGACTCTTCCTCCCTGCGCGCCGATCCCGGGCAGCAGGAACACGGCGTGAGGCATGATTCCCCGCAGCGACTCGAGCCGCTCCGGCGCCGTCGCGCCGACCACCGCGCCCACGTCGGCGATCCCCGCGCTCCCGCGTCCTGCCTCGCCGAGCTCGGCGACGATCGACGCCAGGCGCTCGCTCACCGAGCCGTCGCCCTCCAGCGCGAGCTCCTGCACATCGCGGGCGCCAGGATTCGAGGTACGCACGAGCACGAACAGCCCTCCGCCGCGCTCACGAGCCGCGTCGGCCAGCGGTGTGAGCGAGTCGACCCCGAGCAGCGGGTTGACCGTCAGCGCGTCCGCCCCAAGTCCGGGGACGGGGCCGTACACCGTGGAGGTCACGCCGAAGTACGCCTGGCCGTACGCGATCGCGGTCACGTCGATGTCGCCACGCTTGGCGTCCGCGATCACCAGGAGGCCGTGCTCGCGGGCGCACTGCGCGACCTCGCTCAGCGCCGTCCAGCCGGCGGCCCCAAGGCGCTCGAAGCAGGCAACCTGGAGCTTGACCGCAACGCAATGCTCACCCGCGGCCTCGATCGCGAGCGCGCAGTGCGCGCTGACCGCCCGAGCGGCGCGGACGGCAATCGTGCCGGACGCCGGCCCGCTCGCGGTCTCGGTCGCCAGCTGGATTGCGCCCGGCAGCGCGACGACCCCGGCCCCGTTCGCCGACTCGACCGCGCGCGGCCACAGGCGAGCGGGGTCGGGATCGAGTCCCAACACGAGTTGCGATTGGCGCGTGAGTACGCGCTCCGCGAGCCGATCGCCGAAGCAGGCTGCCGAATCAGCGCCCTCCACATCGAGCGCCCTCCACATCCCGGGCTAGTTGCCCTCGCCGTCGCGCCCACCCGCGGCGGGTGAAAATAACAAGCAGGCAGGCGCTGCCGCGCCCCTGGGCCGGCTGGCACATCGCGGAGAGGGCGAGCTTCCGCACCGGACTTTG
>Ga0187766_10000921_pt1 | contig 16880 bp, 18 predicted proteins | sample 0216_QUI02_MP05__4_FD_132971 | JGI IMG/M metagenome (GOLD analysis project Ga0187766, IMG submission 132971) | Tropical peat soil microbial communities from peatlands in Department of Meta, Colombia - 0216_QUI02_MP05_20_MG | ecosystem: Environmental > Terrestrial > Soil > Wetlands > Peat ... | reverse complement strand
CGAGAAGTTCGTGAAGATCCTCCGGGAGCGGTCGCGCCAGGTGGGCCGGCCGAGCGACGTGCGCATCAACAAGGCCGGCTGCTTCTCGCAGTGCGGCCACGGCCCCATCATCGTCTTCTATCCGGACAACGTCTGGTACGCCGGGGTGCACGAGTCGGACCTCGACGAGATCTTCACCTCCCACATCGTCGGCGGCCGGCCGGTGGAGCGCCTGCGCTACCAGCCCGGCAAGCCCGGCGCGAACAAGCTGAGCGAGGAGCAGCTGACCGCGATCAAGCAGGCCGCCGCGGCGCGGGCGGCGGGGGCCGCGGCTGGGCCCGCGAGTGCGTGGAAGCGGGTCGGTGCGACGGGCGACGTCCCGACCAACGGAATGAAGGAGTTCACGGTCGACGGCGTGAGCGTCCTCGTCGCCCACACCGGCGACGGCTTCGTGGCCTTCCAGGCCCTCTGCCCCCACGAGGCCATCCCGCTGGAGCAGGGCATGATCGACGGCTCGACGCTGACCTGTCTCGAGCACATGTGGCAGTTCGACCTCAAGACGGGGGCGCCGCTGGGTGACGCGCTCGAAGGCCTCCGGAGCTATCCGGTCAAGGCGGAGCAGGGCGCCCTGTACGTCGCCCTCTAGGGCAATCTCCAGCCGGCTGAGAGGCGATCTAGCCTAACTACCCGACTGGGCGTGACTTTCTTCAGTCCTCTCGGAGGCCGGAGCGGAGACGCGGGCCACCTCGTCGCCGAAGCGCTCGCGCATGACCTGGGCGAACATCACGGAGCGATCGGCGAGCGCGCTGCCCGAGCGCACGGTGTAGGCCGCGCCGTTCCGGGCCGGCGCCGGCTCCGTTCCGGTCAGGAGCTCGCGGGCGCCGCCGAGCACCAGGCGACGGAACTGGATGATCGCAGCATCCGTCGGCCCCAGGTGCTCCCGGGTTCGATCGGCGATGAAGCCCTGGCTGTCCTGGATGCACGCGTCCTGCTCGGAGATGCCACGGATGCCGGTGAACGTGCGGAGCTTCTGGTCCACCCGGTCGATCAGGTAGTCGTTGTCGCGATTGCGAATCGGCATCCAGCGCTCGTCCACGGCCGCGTGCACGCTCTGGCCGGCCCGCAGGCGCTGACGCTCGGCTTCGGCGAGCGGCCGCTCCGGGTTCCAGGTGTAGCAGTACACCCAGCACGACTCGTCGGTGATCGGCACCCACGTCTGGCCGTGGTAGTTCTCGCCCGCGAAGGCGTTCGGCGCGAGGCCGTGGTTGGGCAGCAGGAACTGGCTGACACGCCAGTAGAGCTGGGTCCCGTCCGCGCGCCGCGACGCCCCGATCGCGAGGCCCGCCTCGTGCTCCACCACGTGGAACTCCGGCATCGGGTCGTCGCGCATCCAGCGCGTCCGGTCGCGATCCGCGGAGGATCGGCTCATGATCTCGTCGCTCTCGGAGGTCACGGAAGTGACCGGCATGTGCAGGAACGAGAAGTGAGCCGTGTCGAGCCCGCCCTCGCAGGACTGGGCCCAGTTGCATTGCTGGAGCTTCTTGGAGACGAAGCGATGCGACGGCGGCACGACCGCGAACTCGAGCCGGGGCAGCTCGGGCTCGTGCCCGGCGGGCCCCAGGTAGGCCCAGACGAAATCGCCCCACTCGCGGACGGGGTACGCGGTCACGCGCACGCGCTCGCGGAACGTGCTCTCGGCGGGCAGGGTCGGCAGGTCCACGCAGCGGCCGGCGACGTCGAACTTCCAACCGTGATAGACGCAGCGCAGCCCGCACTGCTCGTTGCGGCCGAAGAAGAGATTGGCGCCGCGATGAGGACAGCGCGGCTCGAGCAGGCCGATGCGGCCCTCGCTGTCGCGGAAGGCCACGAGGTCCTCGCCCATGATCCGGACCCGCACCGGCGGACAATCCGGCTCCGGTAGCTCCCGGGAGAGCGCGACCGGCATCCAGAAGCGGCGGAAGTACTCGCCCATCGGGGCACCGGAGCCGGTCTGCGTGAGTAGCGCGTTGTCGCCAGCGCTGAGCATGCGGGCATTATACGGTGTCGCCCAGCGGTACACCCGGTGTCGACGCAGACGGCGTCGAGGGCAAGGACTGCGCAGTGACCGCCTGGATCGGCGGTCTTTTCCGTCGTTTTCCATCCTCCCGGCTCGATCTGCGCCGGCCCGCACCGGGCCGGCCGGTGGCACAGGCGATGCAAATGCGGATCAGGTCGTCCAATGCGCGCCACGCTCTCCCGGAAAGGTTTGCTCGCCGTCGTCAGCCTCGTCGCGGGCCTCGTCTGCCTGGCCGTGCACGGCGCGAGTGAGGCGGGTCCGCCGACCGAGATGCTCCGCGGTGTCTTCGCCGAGGCCAACAAGATCCTCACGGATCCTGCGACCGAGGAGCGGCCGGCCGAGCGGATCGCGGCCATCCGGCGGCTGTTCAGCCGCGTCTTCGACTTCCGCGACGCGGCCGAGCGCGCGCTCGGCGCGCAGTGGCGGGCGCGCACGGTCGCCGAGCAGAACGAGTTCACGCGGCTCTTCGCCGACTTCGTCCAGCGCGGGTTCGTGTACTGGCTGGCGTCGGTCGCCGAGGTCGACAGCCGCGGCGTCGGCGTCACCGTCAACTTCCTCGGCGAGGCGCTCGAGCGGGATCTCGCCCGGGTCCAGACCACCATCCTCGGCCGCGGCGGCCGGACCATCCAGGTCACCCACGACATGGCCTTCCGGAACCGCCGCTGGGTGGTGCGAGACATAACGATCGAGGGAGTCAGCCTGGTCGGCAGCTACCGGGCCCAGTTCGATCGGGTGATTCGCTCCTCGTCCTACCCCGAGCTGGTCGCACGCATGAGGGCCCGGGTCAACGAGTCCCCGTTCCCCCTCCCGGGCGACCCCGGCCCACCCGCCACCGTGCTGCCAGCGCGGGGCGGCGGCCACATCGAGACCCGCTGAGCGTCGTCCGCTCCCGCCCCACCTCCGCGATCACTCCCGCTTCACCAGCACGCGATTCAGCACGTAGCTGACGATCGACACGATCAGCGCGCCCAGGAACGCGGACAGGAACCGGTCGACCCGGAAGCCCAGGTCCATGCCCTGCGCGATCCAGCTCGTGAGGATCAGCATCAGGGCGTTCACCACGAAGGTGAAGAGCCCGAGGGTCAGGATGTTGATCGGCAGGGTCAAGAGCAGCACGATCGGCCGGATGATCACGTTCACGAAGCCGAAGATGAGCGCGACGATGCCGAGCGTCATCCAGTCGTGGGGCGTCGGGTTGCCGCTCGCCGCGCGCAGGTGGATGCCCGGGACGATCCAGGCGGCCGCGAGCAGGGCGACCGCGTTGATGAGCAGCCGGACCAGGATGAACATGGGCGCCTCCTCGGGGCAATTGTGCTACGTTCCGGGGCGGTCGGGGCTCGAATGATTCGCACATCCTCCTCACGGCGGCGCTTCCTGGCCGGGCTCGCGTCCCTTGCCACGGCCTGCGCGGTAACGTGGCGGCCGGGCCGGGCGGCCTCGGGGAGCGGGCGACCGCTGGTGCCGCGCGCGGTCCTCTTCAGCGACCCGGACATCGTCGGCGCGCGTCTGAGCCCGGACGGGCGCACGGTCGCCTACGTAGCGCCGGTGGACGGCGTGCGCAACCTCTGGGTGGCACCCGTCGACGATCTGCCGTCGGCGCGACCGGTGACCCGGGTGACCGAGCGACCGATCTGGAGCTTCTTCCAGTGGGCCTACACGAGCCGGCACGTCGTGTTCTTCCAGGAGCACGACGGCGACGAGAACTGGCGCGCCAGCAGCGTCGACATCCAGGGCGGTACCCTCGTGCCCCTGACTCCGGAGCGGGGCGTGCGCTCCAACGTCCAGGAGGTGAGCCACCGCTTCCCGCGCGAGATGCTCATGGCCCACAACGGCCGCGACCCGCAGCTCTTCGATCTGTACCGGGTCGAGGTGGTCACGGGGCGATCGGATCTCCTCTTCCAGAACGATCAGTTCGCCTGGCTCCTGACCGATAGCTCCTTCCGGGTGCGGCTGGCCCCTCGCCTCCGTGCGGACGGAAGCGTGGAGTGGCTCGAGCGGCGGCCGAGCGGGGCGTGGGTGCCGTTCCTCACCGTCCCCATCGAGGACTTCGACGGCACGCACCTGATCGACATCAGCGAGGACGGCCGTACGCTCTACCTCCTGGACTCGCGCGGGCGCGACAAGGCGGCCCTGGTCGCCATGGACATCGCCACCCGGCGCAGCCGGGTGCTCGTCGAGGACCCGGACGCCGACGTCAAGCAGGTGCTCCTGCATCCGATCACCCGTCGGCCGCTCGCCGCCTCCGGGATGCTCGACCGCGAGCGCTGGCTGGCCGTGGACGCCGGGTTCGCGGCGGACCTCCGGGCGATCCTGTCCGGCGCCGGTCCCGACGTCTCCTTCAACAGCGTGAGCGCCGACGGCGGCCGCGCGCTCCTCTACGTCGACCACGACGATCGCAGCCCCGAGTACGTACTGTACGAGCACGCCGTGCGCCGGGTCCGGCCGCTGTTCAAGGCGCGCAAGGCGCTCGACAGCATCCCTCTGCGTCCACTCCAGCCGGTCGTGTTCCGGGCCCGCGACGGCCTGCCGATCCACGGCTACCTGACCCTTCCGGAGGCGAACGCGCGGAGCGCACCCCTGGTCCTCACGATCCACGGCGGCCCGTACGCGCGCGACGAGTGGGGCTTCAACTCGACGCATCAGTGGCTCGCCAACCGGGGCTATGCCGCGCTCGCCGTCAACTACCGGGGATCGACCGGCTTCGGAAAGACCTTCGTCACCGCGGCCGATCACGAGTGGGGCGGCCGGATGCACGACGACCTCGTCGACGCCGTCGGCTGGGCGGTGGGGCGGGGCATCGCCGATCCGAAGCGGGTCGGCTTCTTCGGCGCCAGCTACGGCGGCTACTCCGCGCTGGTGGCGGCGACCCGGACCCCCGACGTGTTCGCCTGCATCGTGGACATCTTCGGGATCGCGAACCTGCTCACGTTCATGGCCGCGATCCCACCCTACTGGCGGCCGTGGTTCAGCGTGTGGAAGAACCGCCTCGGCGATCCCGGGACCGAGGCCGGGCGCGCCCTGCTGGTCGAGCGATCGCCGCTCACCCACATCGATCGCGCCTACCGGCCGATCCTGATCGCCCAGGGGCTCGAGGACGTCCGGGTGACCCGCGCCGAGTCCGAGCAGATGGTCGCCGCGCTCCGGCTGCGCCGGGTGCCGGTGACCTACATCACGTTCCGCGACGAGGGGCACGGCTTCTCGAGGCCGGAGAATCACATGGCGTTCCGAGCCGTCACGGAGGTATTCCTGGCGAAGCACCTCGATGGCGCGTGCGAACCCATCGACCGCGCGCGCGACTTCCGTGGCTCGACCATCCAGGTGGAGATCGGTGCCGAGCTGGTCCCCGGCCTGGCCGGGTAGGGTCGCCCCGATGGAGCGCGACTTCGTCGGGTACGGCGACACACCGCCGGTCGTTCCGTGGCCGAACGGCGCGCGGCTCGCCGTGCAGGTCTCGGTGGCCTACGAGGAAGGCGGCGAGTATTCGCTGCTCGACGGGCCCCGCCGGGAGACGATGGGCGAGGTGCCGTCGCCGGTGCCGCCCGACCGCCGCGACCTCTTCAACGAGTCGTTCTTCGAGTACGGCAGCCGGGTCGGGGTGTGGCGCATCCTCGAGACCTGCCAGGCCCACGGCGTGTCCGCGTCGTGGTGGGCGTGCACTCGGGCGCTCGAGCGCAACCCGAAGGTGGCGCGGGCCCTGGTCGCGGCGGGGCACGAGATCTGCGGCCACGGTTACGGGTGGGAGGACTTCCACGGCGCGAGCCGCGAGGAGGAGCGGGACAACATCCGGCGCACCGTGGAGTCGCTCGTGCAGACCACCGGACAGCGGCCGCTCGGTTGGTTCACTCGGTACGCCTGCAGCCCCAGCACGCGCGAGCTGCTGGTCGAGGAGGGCGGCTTCCTCTACGACAGCCTCGGCCTCAACGACGACCTGCCGTACTACGTGATCGTGCAGGGTCGGCCCTGGCTCGTGGTGCCGTACACCTTCGAGGTCAACGACGCGCGCTTCTGGCGGGGCGGGCTGGTCAGCGTGGGCGACTTCGAGGAGTACATGCGCTCGGCCTTCGACTGCCTCTACGCGGAGGCGCAGCGCGTGCCCCGCATGATGTCGATCGGGCTGCATTGCCGTATCGCTGGGACGCCCGCCCGGTCGCGGGCCTTCGTCCGCTTCCTCGACTACGCGCGGCAGTTCCCCGACGTGTGGTTCGCGCGGCGGGTCGACATCGCCCGCTGGTGGCTCGCACAGCGCCCGCCCGCGGCGCTCACAGCCGCGCCATAGCCGGGATCACGCTCTTCCCCATCAGCTCGATGGAGCGCATCGTCGTGGGGTGGTCCATGCGGGACTCCTGCGCCTCGAGGAGCAGGTGGCCGATACCCAGCTCCTTCCGCACCCGCGCGAAGCGGTCCACGACCTCGTCGGGCGTGCCAGCGACGATGTAGTAGTTGTCGACCAGCTCCTCGTAGCTCATCTTCGCGAGGGAAACCGAGCGGGCCTTGAGCGCGAACTGGTTGGCCGCGCGCGAGCGCATGCCCACCGGCGACATGTACTCCATCGGCCCGCGCAGCGTCGGCCCCATCCGCCACACGAAGTGCCGCCCCGCCTCGAGCGCCTTGGCCTTCGTGTCCGCGGTGACCGCGCAGATGAGGAAGCCCAGCTGGTCCTCGCTGACGGTGCGCCCGACCTCGGCGGCGCCCTGGCGGTAGAACTCGAACAGCTCGCGCGCGACCTCGAAGGAGACGAGGAACGGTACGTAGGTGTAGCCCATGCGTCCGGCCCAGACCGCGGTCTCCGGGCTCGCGGTGCCGGGCACCCAGATCGGCGGGTGCGGCTTCTGCAGCGGCAGGCACCACGGGTTCACGTGGCGGAAGTGGTAGTGCCGGCCCTCCCAGCGGAACGGCCCCGGGGTCGTCCAGCACTTGATGATCAGGTCGTGGCACTCCTCGAACCGCTCCCGGTTGTGGACGGGATTGGTGTTCGCCCACCAGCTCTCGACCCCGACGCCCCGCACGAAGCCGCTCAGCACGCGCCCGCCGGAAATGAGGTCGGCCATCGCCACCTGCTCGGCGACCTGCACCGGGTTCTCCTGGATCGGGAGGATGTTGCCGAGAATCAGGAGCTTCGCCCGCTTGGTGGTGCGGGCGAGGATGCCGGTCGTCATGTTGGCGGAGACGTTCACGCAGGACGGCGTCGAGTGGTGCTCGTTGATCATCAGGCCGTCGAAGCCGGCCTGGTCCGCGAAATCGTACTCGTCGAGGTAGCGCTGGTAGTTGCGGTGGGCGATCTCCGGGGTGAAGAACGTGTTCGGAAACGCCAGCCGCAGGGACGGGTACTTGTCGCCCTCGGCATCGGGGAACTCGTGGTGCGGCATCTCGCTGAAGTAATAGAGCTTCACGTCAGGGCCTCCCCAGGAAGTCGAGCACGAGCCGCGCGAACCGGTCCGGGTGCTCGACGGGCGGCAGGTGGCCGCACCGCTCGATCACGTGCAGCGTCGCGCTCGGCAGCAGGCGCTGGTACTGCTCGCCGCAGATCGGCGGCACGACGCGATCCTCGCGCCCCCAGACGATCAGGGCCGGCCGGGTCACGCGGGGCAGGAAGTGGGCCAATCGCGGGTTGAACATGTACGGCTTCCAGGTGAGTCGCGCGGTCATCTCCCGGTTGCGGAGCGCGATCTCGGTCTCCTCGGCGGTGGGCGGACGGCCAAAGAGCTCGGCCCGCTCCGGGATCGCGGCGGGATCGAGCACCGTGAGCTTGAACAGCTCCTCGGGCGGGTAGTAGAAGACGTCGAGGATCTCGCCGCGCTCGGGCTTGAGCCCCGCCGGCGCCACCAGCACGAGCCGATCGATCACCGCCGGATTCATCGTCGCCATCTCGGCCGCGGTCCAGCCGCCGATCGAGTGGCCGAGCAGGTGCACGCGCGAGAGCCCCACCGTCTCGAGGAACCAGAGGTAGAAGCGCGCGAGGTCGTCGATGCTCTCCATCCAGTCGGCGGCGTCGGAGCGGCCGAAGCCCGGGTGGGTGGGCGCGTAGACCGTGTAGCGCTCGGCCACCGCGGCGAGCCAGCGCAGCCAACCGCGATTGCCTCCGGCACCGTGGAGGACCAGGAGGGGATCACCCTGCCCGCCGATCCACGCGTGAACGCGGGTGGGGCCGACCGCGATCAGCTCCTCACGAGGTGTGGTGGCCACGGACTCTCCTCGGCTAAGGAGCATAGCGTCAAGGCCCGCCGTGAGACAACCAGCAGACGCCCCGCCGGACGGGTAGAATGCCGGCCAACGGCCCGATCCCCCCAACGCCTGCGAGGAGGGCGACATGAAAGACGGCCTGAGGTTCGTCGACTGCGACATGCACATCATGGAGCCGCCCGATCTGTTCGAGAAGTACCTCGACCCGACCTACCGGCACCGCGTGAGCCTGCCGGTCGGCGCGGCGGGGCGGCCCACGCGCGGCATGATCGTGATCGACGGGCTGCCCACCTCGATGGACTTCGAGCTGCAGCAGTACCGCAAGCGCCGGCAGCCGGGCGCGACCAACAGCACCCAGCCGCTCTCGGGGTCGCGTCTCGCCGACACCGGTCGCCTCGACTTCGCGACCAAGCGCAACTACGACGCTCCCGCCCAGCTCATGGGCATGGCGATGGAGGGCGTGGACATCGCGGTGCTGTTCCCCACCACCGGGCTCAGCCTGCTCGCGCGCGACAACATGGATCCGCAGCTGTCGCTCGCGCTCTGCCAGGCCTACAATAACTGGATCCACGAGTTCTGCCAGCACAGTCCCGCCCAGCTCCGGTTCGTGGCCATGCTACCCCCGCACGACGTCCACCTGGCCTGCCGGGAGCTGCTGCGCTGCGTGCGCGAGCTGGGGGCGGTGGGATCGTTCCTGCGCCCGAACCTGATCAACGGCCACTACTGGCACTCGAACTACTGGGACCCGCTCTACAGCCTGCACGAGGACCTCGACGTCACGCTCGGCTTCCACGAGGGCACCGGAGCCTGGAACTCCCACATGAACGTGCTCTACGGCGAGAACCGCTTCTACCGCCACGTGGCGAGCCACTGGATCGAGATGCAGCAGGCCCTCATCGCGATGATCATCGGCGGCGTCTTCGAGTTCCACCCGCGGCTACGGGTGGGCTTCCTGGAGGCCCAGAACTCCTGGGTGCCTGGCATCCTCTCGCGCATCGAGTGGGACTACCCGCAGTATCGCGACACGCACGCGCCCTACCTCGCGCTCACTCCCAAGGAGTACTTCCGGCGGAACTGCTGGGCCGCGGTGGAGGGGAGCGAGCCGGAGATCGAGGCGACCGCCGGGCTGATCGGCGCGGACCGGATGTGCGTCTCCACCGACTACCCGCACTTCGACTCCAACTTCCCGAACGTGTCGAGCAACCTCCTGCGCACGGTGTCCCGGGCCGTCGCCGCCCAGATCTTCCTCGGTGGCGCCGGGCTCTACGCGTTCACCGAGGCGGACTTCGCCCGGGCCGACGCGGCAGCCCGCCGCGAGCCGGCCGCCGTGGCCGCGGGCGGTTAGCCCTCACGACCACGGGACCGCATCGAACGCGGCCGGCCCGGCCCGGAGGGTCGGGGGCGGGCGGCAGGGCAAGCTGCGGACCTCCGCCAGGATCTACACCTGCCCGGACGGCAGTCCTCGGGCCAGCCGGTACGCCGCATCCTCGATCGGCCGATCGAGATAGCCAGATAGCGAGTCGTACATGAGCGAGACCTCGTTACCCAACGGCGTCCAGGCCCTCGTCTTCGATACCTACGGCACCGTCGTGGACTGGCGGACCGGGGTCCTGGACGAAGCCCGCGCGGTCGGCCGGGCCCGAGGGCTGACTCTCGACTGGGAGGCGTTCCTGGGCGACTGGGAGACGCGGTCGATCCTTGACCGGATCAACGCGGACCAGCTGCCCTGGATGACGATGGAGGAGGTCCACCGACGCGCCCTGCTGACCGCGCTGTCCCGCCACGGGATCGAAGGGCTCCGCGCGGGCGAGATCGATCAGCTCGTGCACGCCCGCTGGCGCCTGCACCCGTGGCCCGACTCCGTCCCCGGCCTGGGCCGGCTCAAGGAGCGCTTCCTGATCAGCCCGCTCTCGAACGCGAGCTTCGCCGGGATGGCCTGGCTCGCGAAGTTCGCCGGGCTGCCCTGGGACTGCGTGATCACCGCCGAGAACGTGCGCCGCTACAAACCACACCCCGACGTCTACCGGACGGCGGTCTCGCTGCTCGGGCTACGCCCCGAGCAGGTCATGCTGGTCGCGGCCCACAACTACGATCTCCGGGCCGCCCAGCGCGAGGGGCTCCTGACCGCTTTCGTGCCGCGCCCGACGGAGTACGGGCCCCAGCAGACCACCGACCTCGCTCCCGAGGGAGCCTGGACGGTGGTCGCCCGCGACTTCCTCGACCTGGCCGAGCGCCTCGGGGTGTGAGCGCGGCTAGGAGCGCCCTGAGGCCCGGGCCCCGGTGAGCTGACCGAGGACCGCCGCGTAGCTCCGGGCCCGCTCCATGCGCGGCCCCAGATGCCGGGCGAGGAGCAGCTGATGGGCCCGCCGCAGCTTCCAGCAGGGGACGAACACGAGCAGGTGGTGCTCCAGGTGGTAGTTCACCCAGTAGGGCGCGAGCAGGGCGCGCGCGAGCCCGCCCGCTCGGACGCTGCGGGTGTTGCGCAGCGGATCGTCCACCGTGGGCATCAGTCCGTGCTCGGCGACGCTGCGCAGGCGGCTCAGCAGCTGGAACCACGTGGCCAGCGGCAGGACCCAGACGAGCAGGTAGAGCCAGGGGCCGCCGACGAAGGTGAGGACGCTGTAGAGCGCCGCGTTCGCGATCAGCGGAGCGCGCCACCTCCGCCACGTCGCGGCGGGGCCGTCCGGGGAGGGGCGCCACGCCCCGAGCCGGGCCAGCGCCGTCCATCCGATCAAATCCTGCAACACGAGCAGGGCCAGCCGAGAGCGTGACAGCGGCAGCGGCGTCGCCAGAGGGAGATCGGGATCCTCGGCCTGCTGGGTGTGTCGATGGTGCAGGTGATGGGAGCGACGGTACGCCCGCAGGTCGGCCCCGACCGGCGCGGCCGCGAGCCACGTGCCAACCCAGGTGTCGAGTCGCGGACGAGGCAGGAGCAGCCAGTGCGCGGCCTCGTGCATGAGCACGAGCAGGCCGAGCTGGCGCGCCCCGATCACCACGACCGCCACGGCCAGCGTGACGGCTGAGGGCCAGCAGCGGTAGAGCGCGATGGCCGCGGCGATGGTGACCCAGGCGTGGAGAACCAAGCTCGCCCCGCGGAGGGCGGACGGGCGCCGGAGGTCCCGCAGCTCGTCGAGGGTGAGGAGATCGCCCGCGGTCAGCGGGCCTTCGGGGAGGCCGGACATGGGGGGATGATACAGCTCCCCGCATGCTGCTACACTCCCCGCCAGCCGCGCCCCGAACTCGAGGAGGAGAGCACACCCGTGAGCACCACCGTCGCCCCCGGCCCCAGCATCGCGCTGCTGATGGAGATCAACGCGGCCTTCAACAGCCGCGACGTCGACCGCATCATGGCGTTCTTCGACGACGACGCCACGTTCCTCATGGCTCGCGGCCCCGAGCCGGCCGGCCGCCGCGTCCGCGGCAAGGCGGCCATCCGTCAGGTGCTGACGGACCGCTTCAAGGTGATCCGCGACATGCGCTGGGATCACGTCGACCACTTCGTCACCGGGCATCGGGCCGTCTCGGTGTGGATGGTCACGGGCACCGGCAGCGACGGCGAGCGCCTGAACTATCAGGGCTGCGACCTCTACGAGTTCCGGGGGGACAAGATCATGAACAAGGACACCTACTGGAAGCTGGTCGAGCACCGGGAGCGGCTGTGAGCGGCCCCGGGCCCGGAAGGCGGCTGGCCGGGGCCACGCTCGCCCTGGCGATGGTCATCGGGTCGGCGGCGTGCGCGCCGACCAAGGTTCGTCCGGTCACGAGCTACGGTGGCGCCGATCCGCTGCCTCGCCCGGATCGCGTCCTGGTCTACGACTTCGCGGTCGAGCCCGAGCAGGTCAGCCTGAACCGCGGCCTGTTCGCGCGCCTCGGCCGGCAGGTCTCGAGCGCGTCGACGACCGACGACGAGCTGAAGGTCGCACGGGAGGTCGCCAGCGGATTCTCCGATGAGCTGGTCGCGCGGATCCAGAAGCTCGGCATGCCGGCCGAGCGCGCCACCGCCGATCAGGTCGCGCCGCCGGGCACCCTGGCGATCACCGGCGAGTTCCTGACCATCGACGAGGGCAACCGGATGCGCCGGATGATCATCGGCTTCGGCGCCGGCCAGAGCGAGGTGAAGGCGCTCGTCCAGGTGGCGCTGCAGACGGCGCACGGACCCCTGCTGGCCGAGGAGCTCGAGGCCAGCGCCGAGAGCGCCCGGACCCCGGGCGTGGGTCCGATGGCCGGGGCCGGCGTCGCGGCGCGCGGGGCCGCCGAGGCGGCCTCGACGGTGGCGGTCAGCGGCGGGGTCCACGCCCTGACCGAGCGCCGGTCCGAGGTGGAGGCCGACGCGCGCCGCATCGCCGACGAGCTCGGCAAGCAGCTCAAGAAGCTCTTCGCCCGCCACGGCTGGATCACCGAGCGGTAGCCCCCGGCGCCGCCCGGCGCGCGAAGTCGGAGGGTCTGCGGCGCGCCCGCGCGTAGACTGCGAGTGATGGCCACCGCGCCGGCGCCGGGCCCGCCGCAGACGAGCAACCTCGGCCCGCGCGGCGCATGTCTCGTCGCGGGCGTCGCGCTGCTGGCCGGAGCCGGCATCCTGGCGGCGGCGATCCTGGCCGACGACCCGGGCACGGATGCCCCACGTTGGGTCGGGGTCGCGGCCGGTGGGATCTTCGTGCTGGCCGGCCTGGCGGTCTTCAAGGGCTACGTGCTCGACCGCGGCCAGGACCGGCCCGACGACGTCTGGAGCCAGCTCTTCGGTGTGCTGATCGCCGGTTGCTTCGCGGCGATCGCGGGGTGGGTGGCGTTCGGGCACGGCCCGCGCGCCTTCCGGGTCAGCGGCCCGATTCCGCTGCAGTGGATCGCGCCCAGCCTGACCGAGTGGCTCGGCCGCGGCGCGTTCGGCCTGATGGCGGTGCTGGCCGGTCTGCTCACGCTGGTCTTCGCGGGCCGGATGGTGTTCCGGCTTCGCGGGCGCCCCGTTCGCGAGTGGCTCGGCCCAGCCGGAGCGCTCGGGCTGATGACGCTGACCGGGCTCGGCATCCTGTATGCGACGGGCGACCTGCGCCCGTGGCCTGCCAACCGGGCGTTGCGCCGGACCCTCGCAGACCCGGGGCTGGGCGACGCCGAGCGCCTGCAGCTGGTCCTCGCGGCCAAGCTCGCCAACCCCGCCTACGTGCGCTGGCAGCACCGCGAGTCCTACCGGCAGACCTACCAGACGTTCGACGAGGAGGCGCTCTTCAAGGAGATCCGATCGGACGTGGCGGCCCGGGTGACGGCGCCCGCCGGCGTGGAGCCGGTGCGGATCCCGCTCGCGGCGGGACATCCGCCCACCATCGACGGCCGGGTGGCGGAGCTGGAATGGCGCGAGGCCGCCCGCATCGAACTCGAGAAGGGAACGGTGCTGTACGCGCTCTCCGACGGACGCTGGCTCTACGTGGCCGCCGACGTGCCGAGCGACACAACTGAGGAGGGCTTCGACCAGCTCCGCTTCTACTACCACGTCGATCTCGCGGGCGTGATCGCCAACGAGCGGGTGCACGTGAACCGTTGGGCCAACGACCCGTTCGCGAGTTACCGGCTGTCCCACGTCGCGCGCCCGGGGCAGGCCCGCCCACTCGCGCTCAGCGAGGGGCAGATCTATCGTCTCGGCGCCGGCGCCTCGTCGATGGTCGGGCACCGACAGTTCGAGCTCGCGCTGGACCTGCGGGAGGCGGGCCTCCATCCGGGCGTGCCGTTCGCGGCGTGGGCCGAGGTCGAGACCGATCCGATCACCGACTGGGGCGGGCGCTTTCGCGAGCGGGCCTACGCCGGGCGTCTCGCCTCACCGGCCAGCCCCGCCTGGCTCGTCATCGAGCGCGGCACGGAGAAGCCTTGACCTCGGTCGACTCCCCCTCTAGGATCGCCGGCGGGTCCTAATCCTTTTCGGGGGAGGCATCCATGAAAGCACTGCTGATCCTGGTGGCCGCCGTCACGCTGCTCGTCGGGACCGTCACCACGAGCCCGGCGGACGACACGAAGCTCACCCCGCAGCAGGAGAAGATGAAGACGTGCAACACCCAGGCGGGCGACAAGAAGGGCGACGACCGCAAGGCCTTCATGTCGCAGTGCCTCAAAGGCGGTACCGCCGCGCCGATGACCCAGCAGGAGAAGATGAAGGCGTGCAACACCCAGGCGGGCGACAAGAAGGGCGACGAGCGGAAGGCCTTCATGTCACAGTGCCTCAAGTCGGACAAGAAGTCGTAACGGATCACGGCCCAAGGGATCGCGGCCCAAGGGATCGCACGGACGGCGGAGGCCGGGGAGGCGCGGGCGATGGCCCATCGATCCGGACGCGGCTTGATGATGGCCGGTCTCATCGTCGCCTTCATCGGCCTCTGCATCGTGCTGATCCGCCTGCTCCGCGTGCCGGAGTACTGGGTGCCGCTCATGGTCGGCGTGGGGCTCTTCCTGCTGGGCCTTATCCGCTGGATGACGTCCCGGGAGTCGTGACCTCGAAGTCCTCGGGCCGCGGCGGGCGGAACTGCAGGTCGAAGGCGAGCCAGCACAGCTTGGAGTAGGGATAGAAGAAGATCGGGGCCAGGATCATCCCGACGATCCCGCCGTAGTAGACCGCGTTCCACGGCGGATGCGGCCACGTCAGGTACAGCACCGCGAACAGGCCCACCGCGAAGAGCCCCTCCGAGAAGGCCATGTTGAAGACGATGGCCCCGAGGAAGTAGTCGTCCTCGCCGCGCTCGAGCTTGAGGTGGCAGACGGGACAGGCCGGACGCGTCCGGAACCACCGCTCGGTCACCGGGCCACCACCACAGTGGGGGCACCGGCGGCCCAGCGCCCGCCCGAAGCTGACGACGATCCGTCCCGGCCCCATCGGGTTACCGTCTCATCGATAACGGGGATGCCATTCCTGACCGGTCCACGTGGTCCACCGGACCGGCTCGAGGCGCACCAGCACGCGCGGCCGGCCGATCGTGCGCTCGGCGTAGCGAGGGCCGTCCGGCCCCAGGTAGCGGCGCGAGAGCCGATGGGTCAGCTCGAGCAGGGCCGGGCTCTTCTCCGGCGCCACCGGACCCTCGAGGATCCGCGCGTCGGCCTGGACGAGCACGCGGGTGTGCTGCGCGTGCTCGTCGTCGGCCACCTGGAAGGCCACGCGCGGATTCAACCGGATGTGGCCGATCCACTGCGCCCTCTCGCGCCCGACCACCAGGAAGCTCCGGGACCCGCTCTCGAACGCGTACCAGACCGGAGCCACGTGGGGCCAGCCGTCGGGCGCGATCGTGGCGAGGCGCCCGTTCCACGGCTCCTCCAGGAAGGTTGCCAGCTCGGCGTCGGTGAGGGGACCGATCTTGTCGCTCGGACGATAGGCCATGGCGGGCCTCAGCGGGGGCGGCGCACCGCCGCGATCAGGTAGAGCACGATGGCCAGGTTGACCGCGATCAGGACGAGGCGGGTGGCGCTCACGCGCTGGATCAGCTCGTAGATCTCGAGCGGCAGGAACGAGGCGGTCACCACGATCGTGAGGTACTCGGCCCAGAGGCGCCGCAGCAGGAGGCCGGTGCCCTCGGTCAGGAAGATGGCCGCGTAGACGAAGGTCCCCACCCCGAGCGCACGGAGGTGGCGCGGATCGGCTGCGATCAGGCGGGCGCCCACCACCTCGACGTAGTAGTTGCTCGGGTGCAGGTGCAGGCGAGCGACCCACCGTTCGAGGCTCTGCGCCACGTCGTGGTGGGAGAAGTAGAGCGCGCTCACGCCGACCGCCACGAGCAGGAGCCCCTTGGCGAGCTTGAACCCGCCGATGAGCCACAGCATCCGGTCGGCGCGGGCCGCGGCGAGCTCGATGGCGCTCTCCGGCGATCAGGCCTTCAGCGTGAACTTCTGGAACGTGTGGCAGCCGGCCGGCACGCGGCCGCGGCTCACCGCGAACGTCCAGGTGACCTCCGCCACGTAGATGTCGCCGCGCGAGTCCACCGCGATGCCGTGGGGCGCCGCGAAGCTGCCGGCTGCGGTGGCCTCCGGCGTGCCCCAGCGCGCCAGCACGCGCCCGTCGCGATCGAAGACGCTGACGCGCCCGTAGAGCGGATCCGTGATCTTGCGGCCCTGCCGGGGCGCCGAGTCGCCGGTGTGCCACCAGAGCTCGGAGACGTAGGCCCGGCCCTGCGGATCGAACACCAGGTGCGTCGGCCGCTGCGTGTCGGTCCACTCGGTCAGGAACTCGCCGTCGGGGCTGAAGACCTGGATGCGGTCGTTCTCGCGGTCGCAGACGAAGACGCGCCCGTCGGCGGCCACCGCGATGCCGTGGGGCAGGTAGAACTGACCGGGGCCGGTGCCGGGCACACCCCAGGAGCGCTTGCGCTCGCCGTTGGGCCCGAACTGGTGCACGCGGCAGTTGCCGTAGCCGTCGGAGACGTAGAGGTCGCCCTTCGGACCGACCGCGAGGTTCGTGGGCCGGTTGAAGCCGTCGGCCGGCTTGGTGATCGTCATGTAGTCGCGGCCGTCGTAGCCGGTGTCGGCGGGCTTGTCCATGGTTCCGAGCGTCATCAGGAGCTTGCCCTTCGGGCTGAACTTCCGCACCGTGTGGTTGCCGTCGTCGGTGCAGTAGAGCGTCTCGTCCGGGCCGACCGTGATGCCGTGCGTGCGGTAGGTGAACTGGCCCTCGCCCCACGAGCCCAGGAACTTGCCGTTGCGG
>Ga0187766_10000919_pt1 | contig 16892 bp, 16 predicted proteins | sample 0216_QUI02_MP05__4_FD_132971 | JGI IMG/M metagenome (GOLD analysis project Ga0187766, IMG submission 132971) | Tropical peat soil microbial communities from peatlands in Department of Meta, Colombia - 0216_QUI02_MP05_20_MG | ecosystem: Environmental > Terrestrial > Soil > Wetlands > Peat ... | reverse complement strand
TTAGAGAAATGTGCGTGCCCGACGAATTGTGGGCTCTGCACAAGCCACCTCAGCCATTCAGGCTTAACTAACCTTGTGATCACAAATCGGTGCGACCTCACCTGCTGGTACTGCTTCTTCTATGCCAAGAAGGGAGTAGAGGGTGCGTACGTGTACGAGCCGACTCTGGACAAAATTCGTGAAATGGTTCAGACCCTTCGCGCCGAGAGACCGGTGCCGGGGAACGCTATTCAAATCACGGGTGGAGAACCAACGCTCAGAGAAGACTTGGTTGACATCGTTAGAATCTGCCGCGAAGAAGGCGTTGAGCACATTCAACTGAACAGCAACGCCATCAACATGGCAGTGGACCCGCAAACAGCGAGGCGCGTTAGAGAGGCGGGTGTGAATACAGTTTACATGAGCTTCGATGGAGTTACACCCAGGACAAACCCGAAAAATCATTGGGAAGCTCCAATCGCTATCGAAAACTGTAGGCAAGCGGGACTCGGGGTCGTATTAGTTCCAACTGTAATCAAGACCATTAACGATCATGAACTCGGTGGCCTGATAAGGTTCGGACAGCGCAACATGGACACGATTCACGCTGTAAACTTCCAGCCGGTCTCGTTGACTGGTAGATTATCTAAATCTGAGCGTGAGAAGTATCGAATAACAATCCCAGACTGTATCGAACGCATTGAGGAACAAACAAACGGTGAAGTAACCAAAGAATCCTGGTTCCCAGTCCCTAGTTGCGTGCCAATCACTCACTTCGTCGAAGCGTTAACGAAGCGTCCGCGGTATGAGCTATCTATCCACTTCGCATGTGGCGCAGGAACGTACGTCTTCAAGGATGGTGAGAAGCTTGTTCCAATCGCTTCCTTCGTAGACCTTGAAGGAATGTTGGAATATCTAGAAGAGAAGGCTGACGAACTCAAAGCAGGCAAAAACAAGTATCTGGTCGTCGCCAAAGTGCTAGCAAAGATGGGAACCTTCATCGACAGAAGTAAACAACCCAAAGGACTAGCCCTAAGCAAATTGCTCTTCAATGCGCTCGTCAAGAACGACTACAGTGCTCTCGGAGCATTCCACCACAAGTCGATGTTCCTTGGAATGATGCATTTCATGGACAAATACAACCATGACGAAGAACGTCTGAGACGATGCGACATACACTATCTTAGTCCAGACCTACGAATCATTCCATTCTGCGCGTTCAACGTAATTCCGGAATGGTATCGTGACTCAATACAGCCGAAATACGGAATTCCGATTGAGCAGTGGGAGCGCGAACACCACACAACCCTGGAGCAAGAATTGTACAAAGGAACGCTACGAAAAGGTAAGGGACATGCATCCGGATGTGGTTGCCCGCTCGGCGCGCTAAATACCCCATCCTCTGATCTGCTGACGATCGAGAATGGCATGATACAAGGCAAGTAGACAAGCGCACCACCCGTCTCTTCGCCTTCTACTCTCCTTTCTCAGATATTGTCTCGCATACACTACACCCCACGAAGCAGATTCAAATTTCTACTACTGGCGGTACGCAACCAAGAACCTGAACGTTTTTCTGTAATCGTCATTGTTACGAGCCTAACGGTTAACGGTGCCTCCACTCCAATGAAATCAGAATACGATATCATCATAGCCGGCGGAGGAATTGCCGGCTTGGTGACCGCAGCATCGGCAGCAAAGCACGCAAAACAAAACTTGAGAATTCTCGTCATTGACAGAAATTCTCGGCAGGAGATGGGAAAGAAAACCGCCAACGGATGGGTTTGCGGGGATGCTGTAAGCAAGAACAGCCTTGATTTTTTGGAAACCCACGTTGGTGTGCATTATGGAGAACCTGAGGTAGAGAAAGAGGTCCACGGAGTAGTAGCGTTCTCACCCGATCACACTTCCAAAGCAATGTTTGATGGAGAAGGATACGTCCTAAATCGTCGCCTGCTCCCGAAGAGACAACTCACCGATGCCGAAAAGCTGGGGATCGAGTTTACTTTTGATGCATCGGCGGAAGCTCTCATAGCCAAGGACGGATTCGTCACAGGCGTGAAGTGCAGATCGTCTAAAGATAACCAGACCTTCGAGAAAACTGCAAGGCTAGTTATCGACGCTACAGGATCGGCATCTCGCCTACGAACCGGATTACCCATCAAGAGCTACATAGAAAAAGAAATTGACAAAGAGAACGACATGGAATCAACCGGGCGTTACATTTTATCGTTTGAGGTCGGAAAAGAAGACAAGACCTTCTTCGACCCGAATTATTGTATTATCCATCTTGACCAGAAAATTGCCCCAGGAGGCTACGCCTGGGTCTTCCCTAAGGGCCAAAACAAAGTGAACATCGGTCTCGGCGTTCAACGACGTTTGCTGGAGAACAGAAATAGACTATTCGGAAGGCATGACACACTACAATCACTTATCGACGATTACGTCAAATCTAATCCTGTTATCAAGAATTGGAAGTTGGCAGAGGGACCAGAAGACGAGGGAAATACTAAAGGAAACTGGCAGGTTCCAGTACGGCGACAAAATGATTGCTTAGTGGCCAACGGATACATGATTGTGGGAGACGCAGCGTGGATGCCCCGCCCCATAGACGCTGGCGGAATCGGTCCAGCCATCTACGCCAGCACCATCGCCGGCTCGGTTGCCGCAGGGGCGATCGAAAGCAATGATGTCTCAGAACATGGCCTCTGGAAGTTTAATTCCGAATATGTTCGAACATACGGGCACCGAATGGCCAGCTTCGAAATCCTGAGAAGGTTCCTGCAGACCCTTAGCAACGACGACTTGAACTATGGAATGAAACGTTTCCTAGGGCAAGATGATGTCGAGAGTATAACTCGAAGAGAGCACCCAGAATTTAGAAGGGTGAGCTTTAGTCCGTCAAAGATAATTTGGGCCTTACCACGACTCGCGCTGGCTCGGGGGCTGCGTTACACAGCTACCAAGAGTCGAAAGCTGATTCAACAATACACGAATTATCCAGAATCACCAGAAGGTTTCTCAGAATGGCATGACCGGTTCATTGTCGAATTAAAGGAAGCCTATGCACGACTATCTTGATCAACTCTCTGTATATGACTACCCATACGCAAATTCAAATAGTCCAACAAAGTGACTTGTCAACCCAATCGGAGCATTCTGGAACACGATGATACGCGAATTCCTAACCCGAGTAAACCCGAAACAGAAGAAAATCTTCACCGAGCTTCAAACCGCAATTATGGCGTTGCCCGAAACTGTGGAGTCGATTGAGATTGATGAGTTGGAAGGCGAATGGTGTCCAGCCTATCGAGTGCGTGGTTCGGATCTTGTATGGGTGCACTTCGACGAGCATCTTTGGGTAAATTTCCCCGTCGAACCTAGTTTTGAGAAGAAAGTTCTCCAAGATGAAAACCTAGACCGCCGCGTCATCGAAAGCGTCCAGGAGGCTGAAGAGAGCGGCGACACCAAATGGGCAAAGATACAATTGCGTTCGGACAAAGAAATCGAAGATATCGTAGCTGTTCTAGAATTACGAAACTCCTTCCTACGCGCCTAGATTAGCCCTTGCCGTACTCGCCGGTTCGGATGAGCCATTTTTTCACATTCAATTCACTTGCAGCGAGGAAGTATCCAGAATGCATTTACCCGTAAACGGCATCACTAGATTTCAAAATGCTTAATCTCACCACCCATTTACGAGCACATTTGGCTGTAATGTTCGCTGGGGTTGCCTTTGATATGGCAAGAGAGCTGAAAGCCGCTATCGGATTCATTGACGATGATTGAATCATGCGATTGTTGGTAGGCTGCAGGTCGGAAAGGAGAGTTAACATTACAGCTACTCTTCCGATCGAATTCCTGGACAGAATCGACGAACTCATCGACGAAGATATGGTCCCATCGCGATCATTTGTTATTCGTGAAGCCGTCAAGAAGTACGTGGAAGAGTTCTAACATTTCGATTTGACTAGTATATCCGGCAAATGATGCCTTTTCGAAATGCTTTTGGTGCTGCACACTGTGAACTGGTCACTAACTCACTCAGCCTAAGCGAAATGCTTGCGCTCCGCCCGTTTAATCATTGCATTATCTTTGGTAGATTCAGAATCTGACCAGAGGTATTCGAAATAGTTCTTAGCGAACTTTGCAAGACCAACATGATCTGACCATATCGCTAGACTGATCGCCTCATCGGCCTCTTGTCCAAGCAGCAGGATTACCTCACGTCCATCCGCAATTATGCCTCCTCCAAACATTTGCTCGCGACAGCGCACATCGCAAAGTTTCATCAACCTTGCCATGGGTTCGCTGAATGTTTTCTTCATCGTCATCACTTGCACGTGTACACCGCGCTCAACTATGTTTTTTACGAGAGGAATCAGCATCTCCGCGACAGGGTCAGGTATTGCTGGCACCGATGCTAAGATTTCCTTTTGCACGTGTTCAATTGTCTCTCTGATCTTCGCGAGAACGTTGAAGTTGCCGCGAACTATCCAAATGTCCGGTCGCTCGCGGACACCCTTCTTTTCGAAAAGTGGCTGAAGTTCGTCAAGGACAAGTGATTGATTCGTCTTAAGCGTGTCCTCGAGTTGAGATCTTGTGATCTCCATGGCTACAGAGGGGGGTTTCGGATAGTACTTGCTCGGTCTGCCGTGTTCCATTTCGATCCAACCCTTCTTCTCTAATGAGCCCAGAATCTCGTAGATTTTCGAATATGGGACAGAAGATGTCTCGCTGAGCTGGTTGGCGGTTGCTGGGCCTATCTCAAGAAGCGCTGTGTATGTACGAATTTCATAATCGGTTAGACCGAACTCTTGAAGTGATCTTCTTACTCTATCGCTAATCGCCAAGCTTTGTTCACAGCGAATTTCAATTTCACTCAGTAAACTAATAAGATTTCACAACTTGCAGTGGTTAAGAGTTCTTGCTCACATGTGCTCTGCAGAGACCCAATACGAATCCTTGGAGGTGAATTCTTTCTTCCAAATTGGCACCTCCTTCTTAACGCGTTCCACTGTCTCGGTCAACGTGGGAAACACTTCTTGGCGATGCGTTCCAAGCACAGCAACGAACAGGCTTGGTTCACCAACTCCTAACCTGTCGATCACATGATGGATTGAGATTTCAATTATGCCCGCATAATTCCGCATGGCTTGTCTTATCTCCTCCATCTTCTTCAATGCTACATCCGCGTAAGCTTCATACTCCAAATGCATAACCCTATCGCATGACCCGCTGACTGGATCCTCTCTGACCACGCCGAGAAAACACGCTATCGCTCCGGCGTGATGGTAGTCTGGCAGTTTCGAAAAATAATCTATAATATTAGAAATTTCAACTTCATCCTTCCGATGAAGTCCAATTGCATGCAATTCGGTATTCTTGTGTACGCTTTGATTCAAGAGTCAGGCCTTTCTATTTCGGAAGGTTAGCTCTCTCTTTTCATTTCTGACTTCATTTTTTCCAAGTGTTCATTTTCTGTGTCGAATTTGGTTCCCACAATTTGTACCTGGTATATTGTCTTCGGTTCATTGCAGAATTCGCAGGGAGGTCCGAAACCGTCTGGTGTCGGGGAGGTTCGTAGCCACATCTGGTTAATTCCGGCGTATGTAAGATCTAATCTGACCTTGTCTCGTGCACAGTTCTGGCATAGGTAGAACGGCATTTTCCTGTCACATCCAGTTAGGGTTCAAGAGTCTACAGCTGTCTTAATTCAGCTTTCCGCATCTTGGCTTAGAAGTTGTTTAGCCTTCGGGTATCACGAGTGTCTGTAGTTGTTGCTCAGGTTGAGTATCACGATGATGAATGCTGGAGGTCCGCCTTGTGGGGGAATTCCATTTAGTGTGGAGGTACCATACCACGCTCCGCTCTGAGCGTAGACGTGGAGCCATGGATTGAAGACTGACGGTGAATTGCAACCCATCATAATTGTCCCTGACCCAGTGGCGTCTACTGTTAATTCGGCTGAGTAAGGATACCAGCTACCATCGGAGTTCATACACGAGTAGGCCAGGGTGATTACTCCTGGGCTGGGAAGGTAGGTACCGTACTTGATCAATTGGACGTTCACAACTTGATTTGCGGTTGTGGGGCTCGCGTGGACTAGCGGAAGCGCTATGATGCATATGGATGCAGCCAATAGTTGAGTCCGTAGACTTAGCAATTTGCACCACTTACACCTCTCTTCTTCGTATGTCTTTGATATCCTTAGCCTTCGATTATCAGACTTATGAGATTGAATCTGCAGACTACGTATTCATTTTTTTAGATTACATGAAGATAACGTTAAATTCACGGCAGAACTACGGCATGTAGTTGGTGTGGATGACATCACAAAAATTGCGTTCAACAATCCTGGTTGTGACGGTCTTCGTCGCTTTGGGTCACACTTGGTACGTGCAAATTATTCCCCGGTCTCCCATGATTGGAGGATATTTTTTGATTGCAACAATTCTATTCCTCGTCGGCGGTTTTCTCGCATGGCGAATGTCGGGACCCGTTTTCAAACTGGCGAATGTTGGGTTAGTTGTTCTTTCGATTATCGACAACGCGTTGATTTTCTATACGAGAACCGTGCCTTCGATGCTATCAATGGGCAGAGTATTCTCTTGGTCGACGGGATGGTGGCCAATAGGCGTCGTTCAGGTGCTAGTCGCACAAACCTTGCTGATTGTTCTATGTGGTTATGCTGCGCGTGAAGCCCCCCCAACAAAGCCCTAATTGCACTGAAGATGAGATAGTTTTCTCGAAGTAACCAACCCTTGGGCAAGGATTGTCGTGCGACTCAGGGTAAATGCCTTCTCAACATGTTGTTCAGGTTAACTCTGATTCCCTCATCGTCGCAATGAATCATCGATGTTAATTGCTTGTTTAAGTCTTCCTTCCCAAGGCGTTTCTGCTGGTTACCATCTGTGGGCGGAAAAGAACCCTACTAAGTAACGCATCAGATCCGTTAGCCTAACCAACCCGACCATTCGACCTTTTTGAAGTACAGGAAGTTGACTGAAGTTTCGCTCGTGCATTATTGCGATCGCATCCAGGATACTGGTTTCAGGTTCAACGTGAACTAGTGAACTTGACATTATTGCGCTTACAGGAGTCGTATGCGGATCCTTCTCTGCGCTCAATACTCGCACTACGAAATCATTCTCCGTCACTATTCCAACCGGTTTCTTGCTTTCACCTACCACTACGCAACTAGATCCTTTTTCTTTCATCACTTGCGTAGCGGCGGTAACCTTCGTTCCCGGTTTGACGATGACGAAATCCTTGCCCATCAGTTCGCGAACGTTCAAATTGAAAACCTTTGAGAATATGAGAGGCGTGGTGCTAGTTATTCGTTTGCTACAGTGCATCTATTCAGTTAGTTCGATTGGCGCTCGGATGTTGACTTGCATGTTCCTCTTCTGCAGTTCTCTGAAGAACTCGGCGGGGTTGACACAATTTTCAGGCGGAAGTACGCCCTTACTTTCTATTTGGTTAGCGCCTAGCATCTGGGCGGCGATTGAGGCTGGGATGCCGACTCCGTATTGTGCGCAACTCATCTTCCACTCTTGCTTCGCAGAAAATAGGACCTCAAGTTGCAGTTCAACCGATTTACCTCGCTTCGTTCCGATTACGTTGACTCGTGAACATTCCCAGTCATTCGGAATAATGTCCTCTGGATGTCCGAAAAGATTTCTGTCGGCTAACAGTTTAAGCAGGAATTGTCGAGGTGAGATCTGAGCGTTCTCGATCGTTATCTCCTTCTGGCTCGTTAGGCCAAGAGCTGCTAATAATTCGTAATCTCGTTGCCATCCTTTTAGACTCCCCTCTTTCCAGTTCACGTTTTTGATGCCCTTTTCCTTGAAAGATGATGGGAATGTCGCAATCTCGGAGTGAAGTGTAGTGAATGCTTCAACCTCACCAATCGGAGAGGGAAGAGTCAACGTTTCTGGTAAGGTTAATGCAGGTATCTCCTTGTATTCGCCGTTTTCGAATATTATGGCGGGTTGTGAGAATTCATCTGTTAGCGTTTGGATTGACCAAGTCACTACGAAGCGAGGGGCGTTCAGAGTGAAATCCCTCCAGCCATCTCTGACGCGAATGGTGTCTACGGAATCAAGTCGATCTACAGCCCAGCGTGCCATCACGTTAGATATTCCCGGTACTCCTCCCATACCGACGATTGCTGTGATCTTGGCTTTCTTGAAATCTGAGTCAAGTTCAAGTTGCTTTTTGGTCGTATGAAATAGACCGCCTAAGTCAAGGTAATTGGTTCGTGCCTGCAAGGCTGCCTTCATGACGTCGATGTTGAAGTAATATTGTACCGCGTTCAAAACCACGTCGGCATCTTTTAACACCGCGGCGGTTCTTTCATGATCTCTTACGTCGACAGTTTCAGTTTTCAATTTGCTGCTTTTCAAACCAGCTGCGAAGTTTTCAAGACGCTCTCTCTCAATATCGGCTACAACTACCTCAGTTACTCGTTGATTCTCGATCAGATCACGGACCGCGCATCTGCCGGTTAATCCTCCGCCCAGAACCACGGCTTTCATTTTTCAACGTGAATCCTTTAGATGCCCTTTTGAATAAAGAGTTGATCGAATCTTCGTGAAATGACGTAACGACATCGCGTAGTTCAGGTTTATTGTCATGAAAAGTTCGTGTTAATTATGGGGGGAAGCACGTGCGGATGGAGTGCACGCATATGTGAGCTATATTAAATACGGTTCATCATTGAACCTTATGTTAACCGTTCAGCAGTTGAAGTGTTCATGAAGCACGCGAAGCTAATCTTTCTAATCACTCTAGCGGCAATTGCTTTCACGGTCCCGATCGATGTTCATGCTAACGTTGGTGTAAGCGTGACTCCTGGCGCGCAAGTCGCGAATCAGGGCGGCCAAGCAACTTATACCATCAACCTCGGGTTCAGCGATCTAACCCCTGGGAATACCTATAGCCTCAGTCTCTCAGGCCTACCTTCTGGCGCTGCCTACTCGTTCTCTCCGAGCTCAGGAAATGTTGGATTAGGCGTGAACAGCCAGCTGACTATCGATTTGAGTCAAGGAAGCGGACCAGGCGGATTGTATTGTCCAGGAACGTACTCCTTCACCATCAGCGCGTCCGAGGAAAACGTGAATGGTACGGTGGTTGATTCCGGAAGCGGTACTGGTTCTCTAAACGTTGTTCAAGTTGGTCCTGCGCTTACAGCCACGGTCACAACCGACAAGCCAAGTTACACCATCGGTGATACCGTGAACATTCAAATGTCGGTAAACCGTCCAGCAGAAGGAACGCTTTCTATCACTCCGCCCTCAGGTCCACCGGCTGTTTTCAACTATGTTTTCGCCGGACCGACATATACCTTAGCTCGTACCTACACGGGCCAGGTGATCGGAAGATATATTGTGAATTTGCAAGTCGATGATTACTGTAGCGGGTCCAATAGTGCAGTTGCCTACTTCGACGTATCCCCCAACACCTATCAGATATCGCTCTCGCTCTCCGGTGTCCCTCCACAAATATCCGCCGGGATACAAGTAGATGGTCAAAGTTCAGGATCGATTGGAGGATCGGAGATCAAATCGCTTACCTTTCCGATCGGCTCAACTCACACGATCACCGTAGATCAGTACGTATCCGGTACAACCGGAACTCGTTATTTCGCTTCCCAGAACAGCTGGACTGTTAGTTCAGCTGGTAGCCACACCTTCGGATATCAAGCTCAGTATATGTTCACCGTCGGAACTAACCCCAACGGAATAACACAGGTATCGGGTGGTGGTTGGTTCAATGCAGGATCGACCGTGCAAACGGGCACCGCGACTCCTGCCCTTCCTGGATCGGCGGGGACACAATACGCCTTCCAAGGTTGGCAATTGGATGGCACAACACAGACAGGAAATCCGATCTCGGTAACTCTCAATAAACCTCACACTGCCATTGCCACGTACCAAACACAATATCAACTAACGATAAACTCTCCATACGGTAACCCGCAGGGAGCTGGATGGTACAATGCCGGCTCGACCGCTACTTTCTCGGTCACATCACCTAGTGGCATCCTGATTCAGCAGACCCTCGTCCAATGGCAAGGAGATTACATCGGAACCTCCGCACAAGGAACGTTAGTTATGGACGGTCCCAAAATGGTCCAGGCAGTATGGACGACTACTTACACACAGCTCTACATAGTTCTCGGAGCAATTGCCCTAATTGCTGTTGCGATAATTCTAGTTCGCAAGAAACGAGCTGGTGGGAGTCCGACGATCAAGGCAACTCCACCGCCGCCTCCGACAGAACCGGAAAAGGGATCTCCGAAAGAGACTGCTACCCAGTCTCTTGTTAACTGCCCAACTTGTGGCACGGAGAACCCTACGGGTCAAGCATATTGTACTAACTGCGGTGCACAATTGTCTGACGCTTCCTCACCAGCCATTTCAGAAGTTGCTGTCCCACACCAAGCGGATCAGCCAGATCCTGAGACAGGGTTCGAATGAAGACAAGTGGCTGAATTTTTGTCGATCAGATCCATTGGGATTTTTCTATTTGCGGAACCATTCCGACTCGACCACAACTACAACCCTCAATGACCGATCAGATTCTTGCCCTGTTTTTTTCATACTTTCAGGTGAACACGAGTCTCTTCCATCTGCTGAGGTTAAGGCGATTCTCGGATCCCGAAATACGTTCGATTTTGTTGACTACGAAGAGCATTATCGATTGCTTACCGCAAGAGGCCCTAGTATTGCGCTCCGTGACGTAGCGGAACGTAGTTTGATGTACGATCAATGCGGCTTTGAACTTGGAAGATGCAATGCTGTCGATGATGAAATATTTCGCCTCATACGTGGCCTTCCTCTGGACAGGTTCGTAAGTGACGCGAAGAGTTTTGCAGTTCGATCCGTAAGGTTAGGAGGAGTCTGCAAGTTCATTGGCCGTGCTACGCTCGAGAGAGAAGTGGGGAGTCTGATTAAGGATCGACTACCTCATTTGGAGGTACGGCTCGCTGATCCTGACTTGGTATTTGTCTGCGTTATTTTTGAAGATTCGTTTCTGTTCGGTATCAGCGCGTATACCAAACCCTCGGGGATAATTGCTGCTCGTAGGCCGCGGAAACGGCCGGTCTTCCACCCTGCAACTATGCCCCCGAAAATCGCGAGATGTATGGTCAACTTAGCCCGTGCACGACCCAATCGAACCTTCGCTGATCCATTCTCAGGAGTCGGGGGTATCATAATAGAGGCTTCTGTAATCGGATGCGATGTTGTTGCGATCGACGCAAGTCTTCGTATGGTCAGAGGTTCACGCCGGAACGCCAAACATTTCGCACTTAATGCTCTCGGTTTTATTTTGGGTGATGCGCGTTCGATGCCTCTGCGAGGATTAGATGCGATCGCGACTGATCCACCATATGGACGCGACTCTTCTACGCGAGGTGTGAAAGTTGAGAAATTGTACAGTGCCTTCTTGGCTGGAGCGCACGGTTCACTGACGAAAGGGGCTCATGTTTGCATCTCTGCCCCCTCAGAAGTTGATGTTCGATCGTTCGCTGACGATGCGGGTCTAAGGGTGAGGGAGAAGTATCTGGCAAGAATTCACCGTAGCCTTACAAGGCAATTCGTCGTAATACAGAACCAGTAGGATACGGAAGTTCAATGGCGATAGCGGTGACTTTTCTCGGTACCGGTGGAAGCGTACCCAACAAGTTTCGAAATCTTCCAAGTGTTCTTCTGAGAACTGGTCCAGACCTGTTGCTTTTCGATTGTGGGGAAGGTACGCAAAGACAATTCCTTCAAACGAAGGCCGGAATGAATAGGAAGATGCGGATTTTCATCAGTCACCTGCACGGCGATCACGTATTCGGTCTTCCAGGAATGCTTCATTCCTTAGCTTTCATGGGAAGAACGAGAGAACTCGAAATCTTCGGTCCGAAAGGAATTAAACAATTAGTAGCGTCAATCAACGCCGTTGTCAGATTCAATTCAACGCAATTTCCACTCACCATAAGGGAAGTTCGTGCGGGCAAGATTGTCAACGATGATGAATATGTGGTTCGAGCGGCGGAAGCGAACCATGGCATACCCTGCTACGCTTACGCGTTCGAACAGAAACCCAGACCTGGAAAATTTGACCCGCGTGTCGCAAAGCAGCTTGGAATACCTGAGGGCCCACTTTGGAAGAAACTCCAATCGTCCAAGATTGTGAAGATTGGTGGTAAGACGATTCACTCTAGACTTGTGGTCGGTCCACCTCGTAGAGGGTTGAAATTGACATATGCAGTTGACACTCGACCCTGCTTGAACGTTGTTAAACTCGGCAGGAAATCTGATTTGCTAATACATGACAGCACTTTCGATAAGGCAGCCATTATGAAGGCTAGAGCTTACGGTCACTCAACTTCAACTGAGGCAGCAAGGATTGCGAAGAGATGCAACGCCAAGAAACTGGCCCTTTTTCACATAAGCGCCAAGTATGAAAATGCTACACCGCTACTCACTCAAGCTCGGAAGGTCTTTCGTCAGAGTTTCCTCGCAAAAGATATGGAAACGATTTACGTCTCATGAAATCGTTGATATCCAGCCTGACCCGGTATCGCAGCTAGATAATCCACGACATTTAATGTGTTGTCTGAGATTATTTCAACTCTTATTGGACCTTGTGGAGACTCGCCTATTGGTCCGCAAAACGATGCGCGTCCAGCGAACGCGGCTTGTTTATTCAGGTAGAATTCAATTCGCCCCTCCTCTGTTCGGCGCAAGATTACCGCTCGTGCGGCACTTCGAATCCTATCCTGCTTGATCAAACTGCGCAATGTTGCTAGGAACGATAAACCGTTACCTGTTAACCTGACCTTCATTCCATTATCAAGTCTGATTCGCTGCACCGACGTCTCGGGAAAGATGTTGTGCAACGAGCGAATCACTTTGTCTTCGTCCTCCGTAGGATTTACCGGCGTTTCAACCGTTATGCGAACTGTCATGTAATCCCAATTCTTGAGATTTCTTTTTTGAACTGTAATTGAAGATCGAAAATAGTCCCTTCGTTGATCAACACTATGTCAGCGAGGGCGATGACCTGCCCCAATCCCACATTAAGTTCGCGGCGATCGCGCTCGAAGAATACTTCCCAAGTCTTCGGATCATCGCTGCGCTTCCGCGAGAGCAGTCTTTGAAAGCGCGTTTTTGGAGATGCATGAATGGCAACTGTGATTACTGCAAATTTGGATTGTAGTTCATGCAACTCATCCATACTTCTCACTCCTTCAACTATCACTCTGGATGAATGCACATTTTCGATCTTGGGCAACAGTCGTTTGGCAACGACCGCCGGTCCTTCATTCGCCCTAAGCTCGAGCATAACACTACCGACGTTCTTAGGAGTCGGTTCAATACCTCTCCGTTCCGTCTCCTCACGGATAACATCACCAAGCACTAAAACTTCAAAACCCAATTGCTTTCCAGCTTCGGAGGCTACTCCTTTGCCAGCGCCTGGCATACCTGAAATTGCTATTACTTTCTTATCTTGCATCTTTCCGTAAACGTCTCCGAGGCCTAAACAAAGCTCTTGAACTGTGAACGGTTAAATTCATTCATCGAATATTAGCCTTCAGCTGGCAATATGCTTGTCAAGTGAACGCATCCGAAGCTTCATAGCGGTTGATCTTGACGACGACGTAATTAGAGAGAAAATAGCTCGCACACAAAGAGATCTCGAACAAACCGGTGCACAACTGAAGATCGTTGATCCGAGGATTATACATTTCACACTTAGATTCCTCGGCGAAGTGCCACAAACTACAATTGAGATAGTTAAGGAGGCCATGAGTAGCGTGATGTTCGAACGATTCGACGTTGTACTCTGTGGAATCGGAGCGTTCCCAAATCTTCGTCGGATCAACGTAATCTGGATTGGGGTAACGCAAGGTGAAGATCGCCTTGATGAAATCTTTCAGAAGATGGAGCCTCGTCTTAGGAAAATTGGATTTGCTCAGGACGCTAAAGGATTCAATCCGCACTTGACAATTGCACGAGTCAAATCAGCCTTGAACAGGGAACCCTTGGCAGGTTACCTTTCAAAATCCGAGAAGACAGAATTTGGTAAATTCTCTGTGACGTCGATTCGATTAAAGAAGAGCACGTTGACACCTAGCGGCCCCATCTATACCACAATTCATGAAATAACCGCTTCTTGATTGGGAGCGGGGTACCCCATTGAACGAAGCCATCACTATCTGCAATATTGCTAAACGCAAGTTAACGCCAGCCGCGACGCGAAGGAGAGAGGTAGAGAAGATTGCAGAACAGCTCAGGAGGACCGTTGAATATGAATGCGAAAAAGCGAAGATGACGGCTGAAGTTAGTCTCGAGGGTTCAGTTGCAAAAGACACCTGGATTCAGGATCATGTAGATGTTGATGTTTTCATACGAGTCTCCAAAGAACTCACAAAACAGCAGTTAGAAGATTCCTGTCTACCCATAGCGAAGCGAGCGCTGCGACCATACCCGATTATTGAGCGATATGCAGATCATCCGTACGTGGAATCATACATGCCCATACCCACTGGGATGATTCGCGTAAACATCGTCCCCTGTTACAACGTCGAGATGGGAAAATGGCAGAGCGCCACTGATCGAACGCCATACCATACGCGATACGTACGCGAGCATCTAAAGAATCAACAGGCAAGCGAGGTTAGGTTATTGAAAGCTTTCCTAAGGGGGATCGGTTCATATGGGGCGGATATCAAAATCGGCGGTTTCAGTGGAATGCTCGCTGAAACTCTGATCCTCGCTCACGGAACTTTCTTGCAGGTCGCAAGCAATTTCTCCGAGTGGACCGAAGACAAGGTCATTGACATCGAAAATTATTATGAGAAGAGACACGACAAGGTTTATCAAATCTTTGGAGAACCACTAATCGTAATCGACCCAATTGATAACTCTAGAAACTTAGCTGCCGCAGTCCGTTCGGAACAATTATGGAACTTCGTAGCAGCCTCAAGACAATTCTTAGAAAACCCGACGCGAAAATTCTTCGCGGAACCGAAGGTCAAACCTTTGACTGCCAGAGAATATCGCGCCATTATCAAGAGTCGAAACTCATCTCTAATCTTCCTTCAAATCGACACGCTCCATGCTGTAGTGGATGTTCTTTGGAGTCAACTGTACAAAACTGAGCGCGCACTATCTAACCTGCTTCAAGCAAACGATTTTCAAGTCATCAGATCAGGAGTATGGACAGATGATATATCGCTAAGCCTCATCCTCTTCGAACTCGAAAGCTAATGCTTGCCACGAACAAGGCGACATAACGGCCCGCCTGTAGCCAGAAAGAATGAGAGTGCTCGATTTTTCGACAAACACAAACGGGCGACAAGTACTGTTGCAGGTCCATGGATCGAAGGCCAAAAATGGATCATTCAAATCAGACGCCAAAATATATCTGCCATCCAACTCCTCCGTTCCAACCTCAAAACCGGAGGAAGACAAGTAGGCGTCGCAAGCCTGCTCGCTAACTCAATAAAGAAACGATTACAACTATTTGAAGGAAACAAAATAGAACCCTTGATCACAACAAACGACGAATTCGCAAAATACTTGCGCGTTTACCTCTCAGGAAGACCGATATGGAATGCATGAACCCCAACCAACCCCATTAGAGAACATACTCGGAACACGAGCATCGCGGCTCCTAACCTATCCGACGGCCGACGAGAAGGAAGCAAAAACTAGAATCAAAGAACTACGCACTGCAAACATAAACGCTATACATTTTCAAGGATCAACCCTCATCGACGGAATACCACTGCTTGGGAAAGGTTGTGTCGGCTTAGTTTTTCGAGCAATACTCGATCGAACTCAAATTGCATTAAAGATCCGGCGCACCGATGCAAACCGATCCGATATGTTGGAGGAAGCTCGCCTATTACGTACAGCAAATAGTGTCGACGTAGGGCCCCGCTTGGTCGTCGCAACACGAAATTTCCTTGCAATGGAACTGTTTGAAGGCGAACCACTATTCAAGTGGGTTCAGACTAAAACCGTAACCAAATCACAACTTAGACTGGTTCTTTGGCATCTACTTGCCGATTGTTTCAGACTCGACGCGATAGGCTTGGACCACGGAGAACTAAGCCACGCACCCCGCAACGTACTGATAGGACGCCACGCTAAGTCTTGCATCGTTGACTTCGAGACGGCGAGCACAGCCCGGCGAGTAGCTAATGTTACATCATTAATCCAGTACTTCATGTTCGGTCAACTATCCAGAAAGATGGGCGCAGGCCGACTCTGCACCAGCAGAAAATCATTGTTGAACGCTCTATCTATCTACAAGGCCGATAATTCTGTAACAAGTTTCCAGAAAATCCTCAGAGAACTCTCCATTGAAAACTGAAGCATGAAAGGTTATTATGAGTGCCCAAGCTTCTGCCGCTGCGAGGGGCCGTCGTCTAGAAGAGATCAGCTGCTGATAATCTCTGGGCAACTTGGTCTGGGAACACGATTCCGCCAACAGGATACCAGAGCGCAAACGCGCGCGGTGAACCTGGGGCGCTGGCGACCACAAGAAGCAACCGTCTTGAGGCCAGAAATCGTGGGTTCAAATCCCACCGGCCCCACCAAGCTCTCTTGGTCATATCAAATGCAACGCGACAGCCATATGTACTCGAAAACTAGCAGTCTGGAATACAAACGCCCAACATTCCGCGTTCAAACTAATTTAACTTGAACGTTCACTGCAAACGCGATTTCACATCTTCAATAGTTTTGTCGCTCGCTTCTCTTTCGTTTACGACGCTATAGAAGAGATTGTTCTTTTCGCTGAATGATTTGGTTTGCCTAAAGGCGCGTACAGCCTCGTCCCATGTGATGTTCAAGTCTTCTGGTTTAATCGCGACTCCAGTTTCATGAATGCTCTGTGATATT
>Ga0187766_10000918_pt1 | contig 16911 bp, 12 predicted proteins | sample 0216_QUI02_MP05__4_FD_132971 | JGI IMG/M metagenome (GOLD analysis project Ga0187766, IMG submission 132971) | Tropical peat soil microbial communities from peatlands in Department of Meta, Colombia - 0216_QUI02_MP05_20_MG | ecosystem: Environmental > Terrestrial > Soil > Wetlands > Peat ... | reverse complement strand
CGGCGTGTTCGTGCTCTGCGTGCCCGCGGGGCGTGAACAACGTGTCGAAGTCTTCCACCCATTCCCACGCGACTCCGTGCAGGTCGCGTATCCCGTAGAGATTCGGTGGCTTGAGTCCCACGGCCGGGAGCGGCGCGCCCGGAGGGCGGGCGAGGGCAGCGAGTATTGTCTGGCGCCAGATGGGATCGTGCCGGGCATCCGCGACACGCTCATCGGCGGCGGCCGCGAATTCCCATTCGATCCAGAGGGGCAGGCGTGCCTTGTGTGATTCGCAATACGCGCGCGCCGCAAACCAGCTCACGCGCGTCACGGGTTGATCAGCGCCGGCCTGCGGACCCAATTCAAGCGGTCCGGACCACTGTTGCAGATAACGGAGGTCGGCCAATGTTGCCGGTACCTGGCCGCGTCGCCATTCGGGATGGGTGCGAACGAAGTCCAGATATTCACGGTTAGTGACTGGTGTGCGCTGTAAGGCGAAAGGCGCAACGTATACCGGTGCATCGGCAGGTAGAACGGATCGAAACTCCCCGCCCGGGACCGCCACATACGAGTCGATCGCCTCGTAACGCGGAACACCTTCTGCGGCACTGATTGCCGGCGCCCACGCTGCAAGCCCTATCCCGAGAATCGTCACGCCGAGGCTTACCGCGGATTGGGCAGACATGGACGGCCCACCTCAGTGGGCTGCGCCCTGCGGTCGTGGCGTTTCGGCCCGCACGGCCGCCACCTCGGAAGCCTGAACGCGCCCGCCCGGGTTATCCCAGCTGTTCAGAACGAAGGTGAGAATGTTCGCGATCTCGTCGTCGTTGAGCTGACTCATCGGCGGCATCACCGAGGTGAACTTTTGGCCGTTCACCGTGACCGGACCGGAGAGCCCATTGAGAGGAATCGCGATGAGGCGCTTGCGCTCTCCTGCGACGAAATCCGAATGCGCGAGCGGCGGGAAGACGTTCGGAATTCCTTCGCCCGCGTTCTGATGACACACCGAGCAGGTGCCGTTAAAGAGCGCGGCGCCTGCTTTGACCTGCTCCTCGACGGTCAGCGTGCCGGCAGCCGCCGCCGCCGCAGCCTCTGCAACGGGGACCGTGCTCACGGCGGCGTCGCCGAGATACACGTTATCGAGTTCCTTGCCCGAGTAGATGGCCTTGTTCTCCGGCCCCTCGACCTTGAGCATGCCGAGCGCGCCCTTGTTGAAGGCCCGGAAGATCGAGTGATCGACGAGAACATAGGTGCCGGGCACTGGGCTGCGGAACTCAACGATCGCCGCGCCCCCTGCCGGGATCAGGGTCGTCTGGACGTTCTCCTGGTAATGAGTGCCGCCTTCATACTGCACCCTGTCGAAGATCGCCCCGATCACGTGAAAAGAGCTCACGAGGTTCGGACCGCCATTGCCGACATAGATTCGAATCTTCTCGCCCACCTTGGCTGTGAGCGCCTTCTCCGCGGTCAGCGAGCCCTCCGCCCCATTGAATACAACATAGGTCGGCCGCTCCTCGATGGCCTTCTGCATGTCGAACGTCTGATGACCTTTTTCGCGATATTTGCCTACCGTGTAGAAATCGCCCTGTACCACGTAGTACTCGTGATCGACAGGCGGCAGCCCCCCGGGTGGCTCAATCAGAATCAGCCCATACATGCCATTGGCGATGTGCATGCCCACTGGGGCGGTCGCACAGTGATAGATGTAGATTCCCTTGTTGAGCGCCTTGAAGCTGAAAACCGACTCGCGGCCGGGCGCGGTGAAGCTCGAGGCGGCTCCACCACCAGGGCCGGTCACCCCGTGCAAGTCGATGTTATGGGGCATTTTCGAGCTCGGGTGATTGCGCAGGTGAAACTCCACGGTATCGCCCTGACGCACACGGATGAAGCTCCCTGGCACCGTCCCACCGAAAGTCCAGAACGTGTAGGTCACGCCATCCGCGAGCGGCATCTCGACCTCGCGTACCTCAAGTTCGACAATCACTCGGGCGGGATAGCTGCGGTGAACGGGCGGGGGCACGTTCGGCGGCTTTGAGAGCACGGCTTTGATGGGTTCGCCCTGAGGAGCTCCGAGCTCGGTGGCGACGCCCGCTTGTTTTTGTGCTTTGGGGGCCGCCGCTGGAGGTTCGGCGCGGCTCGCCCCGGCAGCCGCCACTAACCCCGCCAGCAAGCCAATCAACGCTCTGCTGCGCATGTCACGCTCCCGTGCCCCGCGGGATCTCCCGCCGCGCGCGAGGATAGCTATCGCCCGCCGCGGCGGGCGTCGTGAACTACCGCAGGTCTATCGCGGAAAGTACCTAATCACCGTGACCCGCATTGGGGGGGCAGGTCAGGTCTTGCGGCCATTGTTGGTGCCATCAAGCGGCTCGCCGCTCAGGCGGTGCTCGCTTGGTTCCGCACTCTCACTCGAGGGTGCGGTGATCGGTTCGGCAGCACTCGGCCCGCCGCCAGTGCGCGCGAGTTGTGCGATCGGCTCGAGCGCGGGCAGCGGGGGATCGGCCGTGACGCCGAGATCGACAAAGCGCCGCGCTTGCGGCGTCACCTGCCGTTCGAGTGAGCCGACGGCGGCGTTGTAGGCTTCGACTGCGGCGCCCAGGCGCTGACCCATGCGCCCGAGGTGCGAGTTGAACGTACCCAGCCGCCGGTACAGCTCCTGACCCAAATCGCGGATGAGGGCCGCGTTGTGCGCGACGGCCGACTGCCGCCAGCCGTACGCCACGGCTTTCAGCAGCGCGATCAGCGTCGAAGGGGTCGCGATGATCACGCTCTGGCCGAGCGCGCTTTCAAGGAGCTCGGGCCGCTCGGCGAGCGCTGCGGACAGGAATTGGTCACCGGGAAGAAAAAGAACCGCGAACTCGGGGCTGCGTTCGAACTGCATCCAGTAGTTCTTGGAGGCAAGCTCGCGGACCCGCGTCTCGACCTGCTGCGCGTGGCGTTTGAGCGCCTGCGCGCGTTCCTCTTCGGTGGCGGCATCGAGCGCGCTCAGGTAGGCCTCGAGTGGCGTCTTGGCGTCGATTACGAGGTCGCGTGCGTCGGGCATGTGCACCACGAGGTCGGGCCGCAGTGCGCCGGCCTCGCCGACGACCTGCAGCTGCTCGGTGAAGTCGCAGTGCTCGGCGAGGCCGGCAATCTCCACCAGGCGCCGCAGCGTGAGCTCGCCCCAGCGGCCACGCACTTCGGGGCGGCGCAGCGCGGTAACGAGGTTGCGCGTCTCGCGCTGCAGCTGCGCCTGACCGCCCGCCAGAGTTTCGATCTGGGTGCGCAGGCTCGCAAATGCAGCGCGCCGGTCATTCTCGAGCGCCTGCACTTGTGCTTCCGTACGCGCGAGCGCGGCGCGCAGCGGCTCGACCAGCTGCGCGATGGCTAGCTCGCGCTCCTTGAGCGCGCCCTGCGCTGCGACCTGATCGCGCCCGAGCGCCTCGCGCGCGAGGCGTAGAAAGAGCTCGCTATTGGTGCGTAGCGTTTCGCCGGCAAGGGAATCGAATGCCGCCCGCAGGCGCATCTCAGACTGTTCGAGAAGATTCACGCGGTCCGCGTCCTGAAGCGCACTCACCTCGAGCCGCGCCTGCGCGGCGGCGAGCTCTACGCGCAGCCGCTCCACGCGTGCGGCAGCGCGCAGGTGCATGAGGAGCGCTCCGAGCAGGGCGCCGGCGAGGAGCGCCGCGGCAGCGACTATATAGATGAGAGTGGCGCTCACCGCCTGAGATACGCGAGATAGTTCACGGCGACGTCACGGCTGAGTGTTGCGCGGGCGGTGAAGGGGTTGAGTTCCACCCCCGCGAGCTCAAGGAGCGTCAATCCCGTGGCGCGTGCCCAGCGCGCGAGCTCTGCCGGCCGGATAAGCCGTTCGTATTCGTGGGTGCCGCGCGGAATCAGTTTGAGGAAATATTCCGCCGCGACGATGCCGAGGAGAAAGGACTTGAGATTGCGGTTGATCGTCGAGACGAAGAGCGCGCCCTCGGGACGCATGAGGCGGGCGAGGGTCGACAGCATGGCCTTTGGGTCCGGAACGTGCTCGAGCAGCTCCATGCAAGTGATCACATCGAAGCCCCCGGGCTCGGTGGCGGCGAGTTCTTCGGCTGCGCTGGCCCGATAATCAATCGTGAGCGACGATTGCGTCGCATGCAGTCGTGCCACTTCGATCATCGCGGGCGAGAGATCGACGGCGGTGACCCGGGCACCCGCACGCGCGAGCGCCTCGGCGAGTAGCCCCCCGCCGCAGCCCACATCGAGCACGCGGCTGCCAGAGAGTTTCGTGCGCTCGGCGATGAACTGCATGCGAAGCGGATTGAGCCAGTGGAGGGGGCGAAACTCCCCGTGCGGATCCCAAAAGCGTGCCGCCACCGTCTCGAACTTCGCGAGCTCGGCCCGATCCGCGTTCAAGGTTGCGCGCTGCTCTTTTGTCGCACTCGTCGGCGCGCTCATGCCGCCGCCTCGAGCGCCAGCCGCCTCGTCCAGCGCTCGGTGATGCTGCTGATTTCCTCCTCACTGAAGCCCAGCAATCGCCCCCCGCTCACGAGCGCTCGTCCGGCCGCCCACACATCGCTCACCTGACTCCTGGTCGCCGCAAACACGATGGCGTGCTCCACACCCGCCGATGGGCGGCAAGCAAGATCATCGAGTTCGATGCAGATCAAGTCAGCCGCCTTACCCGGCTCAATCGAGCCGATCTCCGATGAGAGTCCCAACGCTGTGGCGCCACCGAGCGTCGCCAGCCTGAGTGCCGCGCCGGGGCTCAGATGTGAATGCAACGCCGCCGCGCGCATTTCTGCAAGCACATCCAGTGTCGTCGCAGCCGGCGCACTGTCTGTGCCAAGGCCCGTACGGTCTCCCTCGAGCATCGGCACGGCCGCGCCGCGCGCGTGGCGGCCCAAATCCGCCTGTGGACAGGCGACGAGACTTGCGCCGTGGCGCTCGATGAGCTCGAGATCAAAATCCCCAAGGCCGGCAGCACCAATCGCCGTAAACCCAGGACGCACGAGCCCGAGGTTCGCAAGGCGTCTGAGCGAGGTGCTCGGCAGAACTCGCGGCCCGTCTTCGACGGCACTCGCGCCGGTCGCATGTGCGGCGGACCGCACCCACGATGAGGGGCGTTCTGCGAGGTCAAGCGCGAGCCGGGCATCGAGCTCATCGGTCACGCGCCGCACACGGGCGAGCGTCGCATCGCTCAGCGCCTCGGCACCGAACGGTGCGAAGAACCAACCGATGCGTGGATCTCCGCGGTACTCGTCCCAGAGCCGCTCGGCCTTGCCAAGGTGCGCGGTGGCGTTCTCCGCCCAGGGGGTCGGAGTGTCCGCCACCGGCAGACCGATGACGGCGCGCATCTGGGCTGCGGCGACCGTGCGCGCGACTTCCTCGGGCGAGAGGCTCAAGTCGCCAAAGCAGGTGATGCCCGCGCGCAGCATCTCCGCGATGGCGACTCGCGTGCCATCCCGGACGAAATCCGCATTGAGGATGAGTGCGCTCGCGCGTGCCTGCTCGGTCAGGCCACGCAAGAGCGTGTGGCAGGCGCGCGTGTGTGCGTTGACGAGACCCGGAAGGAGTGCATGCCGCTCACGCAAGAGGTGCTCGCGTGGCGCGAAGCGCTTGAGGAGTTCAGCAACCGGTCCCACCGCCCGAATACGTCCCCCCGACACAATCACGCCGTGGGCGCGAAGCACAGTATTTTCGGGGGCGATTGGCAGCAGCCAGCGGGCTTCGATCAGTAAGTCGGCAGCTTCGGGCGTGGGCATAGGCCGCGGGCAGTATATCGGTTTGCTGGCCCCCCGAAACGGCCGGGATGGCCCGCTAGAGAGGGTGCGTCACAGCTGCCGCGCGGCAATCGGTAGGGGGAACTGCGAACTTCGCCGGGGGCCCCGGGGAGATAAAATGCAGTGGGGCGATCGCGCCCCCCGCAAGGTGGGGCGCGACTTGGCTGCACAGACGAAGAGGAGATCACCATGGCTAAATTCCTGATCGAAGCGGCGTACACAACGGAAGGTCTGCGTGCCCTGCAGAAAGATAAGGCGTCGGGTCGCAAGCAAGCCGTCGCCAAGGCGCTCGAGAGTCTCGATGGCAAGCTCGAAGCGTTCTATTTTTCGCTCGGCGAGCATGACGTCATCGCCATTGCCGATCTGCCGGACGCGGCGAGCGCAGCGGCGATGGCGCTTGCGGTTTCCGCGAGCGGGCTCGTGAGAACCAAGACGACCGCGCTCCTCTCGGTCGAGGAGGCGGATCGTGCGCTCGGGAAGAAGCTGACCTATCGAGCGCCCGGCGGCTAAAGAAGCGCGCGGAAGCGCCCCGGGGATCTTTTCCCCGGGGCGGTACAGCGCGCCTCCCGCCTCGTCGCGATATCGCTACACCGCCCGCTCGTGTGCGGGTGGTGTGATAAAATTTTGCGTTTATTTCCAGCCCAACCGGGATCCTTGTTCTGATTAATGGCTGATATCGCCCGCGAAGTTCTGTCCGTCAGTCTCGAAGGAGAGATGCGGCAGTCCTATCTCGACTATGCAATGAGCGTGATCGTCGGGCGCGCGCTGCCCGACGTGCGCGATGGCTTGAAGCCCGTGCATCGCCGCGTGCTCTACGCGATGCGCGAGCTCGGCAACGACTGGAACAAGGCGTACAAGAAGTCTGCGCGCGTCGTCGGCGACGTCATCGGCAAGTACCACCCCCACGGCGAAAGCGCGGTGTACGACACCATCGTGCGGCTGGCGCAGCCCTTTTCCATGCGCTACCTGCTGGTCGATGGCCAGGGTAATTTCGGTTCGGTCGATGGCGACCCGCCCGCCGCCATGCGCTACACCGAAGTGCGCATGTCGCGCATTGCGCATGAACTCCTCTCGGACATCGACAAGGAAACGGTCGACTTCACCCCGAACTACGACGAGAGCGAGAGCGAGCCTTCGGTGCTCCCGACGCGCATCCCGAATCTGCTCGTCAATGGTCAGACTGGCATCGCGGTGGGGATGGCGACCAACATCCCCCCGCACAATCTCACCGAGTGCATCAATGCGTGCCTCGCGCTGCTCGATGATCCCTCGCTACCGCTCGTCTCGCTCATGCACCACATGCCGGGGCCGGATTTTCCGACCGGCGGCATCATCAACGGCGCGCAGGAGATCGCGACCGCCTATCGCACCGGCCGCGGGCGGCTCTCGGTGCGGGCGCGCGTCGCTATCGAGGACATCGGCCGTGGCGATCGGCAGGCGATCGTGGTCACAGAGCTCCCCTACCAGGTCAATAAAGCACGCCTGATCGAACGCATCGCCGAGCTCGTGCGCGAGAAGCAGCTCGATGGCATCGCGGGCGACGGCTTGCGCGATGAGTCCGACAAGGATGGCATGCGCATCGTGATCGAGCTGCGGCGCGGGGAGATCACCGAGGTGGTGCTCAATAACCTCTATGCACAGACACCGATGGAGTCGGTGTTCGGCATCAACATGGTGGCGCTCCAGGACGGGCAGCCGAAGCTGATGTCGCTGAAGGAGATGCTCGAAGCCTTCATCCGCCATCGGCGCGAAGTCGTCACCCGTCGCACGATCTACGAGCTCGCCAAGGCGCGCGAGCGCGCGCACATCCTCGAGGGGCTCGCGGTGGCACTCGCCAACATCGACGCCGTGATCGCGCTCATCAAGGCCGCCGCCTCACCGCCCGAGGCACGTAGCGCGCTCATGGCACGCGCCTGGGCGCCGGGGATGGTCACGGAGCTCCTCGCGCGCGCTGGAGATATTTCAACGCGTCCGAAGGCCATCACGGCCGAGTTCGGACTCATCTCTGGCGCCTATCGGCTCTCGGAAGCTCAGGCGCAGGCGATCCTCGACATGCGTCTGCATCGCCTCACGGGACTCGAGCAGGACAAGATCATGGCCGAGTATCGTGAGCTCCTCGAGAGCGTGCGCGACCTCACCGACATCCTCGCGCGTCCCGAGCGTCTGACGCAGGTCGTGCGCACGGAACTGATCGAGGTGCGCGATGCCTATGGCGATGCCCGCCGTACCGAGATCAATCGCGATCACCTCGATCTCACCACCGAGGACCTGATCGAGCCGCAGGACGTCGTGGTGACCCTCTCGCATGCGGGCTACGCAAAGTCACAGCCGCTCACCGAGTATCAGACGCAGCGGCGCGGCGGTCGCGGCAAGACCGCGACGGCGGTGAAGGACGAGGACTTCGTCGAGAAGCTCTTTGTCGCCCACACCCATGACACGGTGCTCTGCTTCTCGAATCGCGGCAAGGTGTACTGGTTGAAGGTCTATGAACTGCCGCAGGCCGGACGCGGGGCGCGTGGCAAGCCGATGGTGAACCTCCTGCCGCTCGAGGAGGGCGAGAAGATCAATGCGCTGCTGCCCGTCAAGCAGTACGACGAACAGCACTTCATCTTCATGGCGACGCGCGCGGGTACCGTGAAGAAGACCCCGCTCGCGTCTTTCTCGCGTCCGCGGTCGACGGGCATCATTGCCGTTGACCTGCACGACAACGACCAGCTCGTCGGCGTCGCACTCACCGACGGCGAGCGCGAGATCATCCTCGTCTCAAGTGGCGGCAAGGCGATCCGCTTTCACGAGAGCGAGGTGCGCTACATGGGGCGCGAGGCGGCCGGCGTGCGCGGCATTCGCATGGGCGCCGGGCAGGAGCTGATCGCGCTCATCGTGGTGGGCGAGGGGCACGTGCTCACGGCCTCTGCGGCGGGCTACGGCAAGCTCACCCCACTTGCGGAGTTTCCCTCCCATGGCCGCGGCGGCCAGGGGGTGATCGCGCTTCAGACCTCCGACCGTAACGGCGTCACGGTGGCGGCGCTGCAGGTGCAGGCGGGCCAGGAGATCATGCTCATCAGCTCGACCGGGACGCTCGTGCGCACCACGGTGGATGAGATATCCGTGCAGGGACGCAACACCCAGGGCGTGCGGCTCATACGCCTCGATGAGGGCGAACGCCTCGTCGGCATCGAGCGCATCGAGAGTCTCGAGGGGGGCGATGAGGGTGGCGCTCCCGACCATGGTCCGCAGGCCGATGCGAGCAAACCGGCCGCTGGTACCTAAGATCCAAAGGCTCTAACCCCTCAGCGCACCCGTTGCTATCTTTTCCTCATGGTGTAACTCGACACGGGATGGGTGTGCGTGCGCGTATTTAATTTCTCGGCAGGGCCGGCGATGCTGCCCCTTGAAGTGCTGGAACAGGCGCGCGAGGAGCTCACGGACTGGCAGCACTCGGGCGCTTCGGTGATGGAAGTGAGTCACCGCAGTGCGCCATTCGTGGCCGTCGCCGAGGAGGCCGAGCGGCTGCTGCGCGAGCTGCTCGCCGTACCCGAGCATTACGCGGTGCTTTTCCTCCAGGGAGGGGCGACCGGGCAGTTCGCCGCGATCGCACTCAACCTCGCGCGCACGGATTCCACGGTCGACTACCTGAATACCGGCCATTGGTCGCAGAAGGCGATCGCCGAGGCCAGGCGACTCACGGGCACCGTCAACATCGTTGCGGACGAGGCGGGATCGAACTACACGACGGTGCCCGCGCCCGAGGCGCTGCGCTTCACGCGCGGCGCGGCGTACGTGCACTACACGCCCAATGAAACGATCGGCGGGGTGGAGTTTCCCTACATCCCCGCGACCGATGGCGTGCCGCTCGTTGCCGACATGTCCTCGACGATCCTTTCGCGGCCGCTCGATGTGTCGAAGTTCGGGCTGATTTACGCTGGCGCGCAGAAGAATCTCGGACCTGCCGGACTCACGGTCGTGATCGTGCGCGAGGACCTGCTTGGGCGCGCGCGCCCGGGGACCCCTACCGTGTGGGACTACAAGGCAATGGCGGAGCAGGGCTCGATGCTCAATACACCGCCGACCTTCGCCTGGTACCTCGCGGGCCTCGTATTTCGCTGGCTGAAGCGACTGGGCGGGCTTGAGGTGATCGGGGCGCGCAATCGCGCCAAGGCGGAGCTCTTGTACCGCACGATCGACGAATCGGGTTTCTATAAAAACCCCATCGCGCGCAACTGTCGCTCGTGGATGAACGTTCCCTTCACACTCCCGCGCCCCGAGTTCGATGAGAAGTTCCTCGCCGCGGCAGCCGCGGAGGGACTCACGAATCTGCGCGGCCACCGCGCGGTGGGCGGTATGCGTGCGAGCCTCTATAACGCCATGCCGCTCGAGGGGGTTGCGAAGCTCGTCGGCTTCATGCAGGAATTCGCGCGTCGTAACGGCTGAGCGTCGTGAAATACCGCATTCTCACGCTCAACTCGATTAGTCCGCGCGGACTCGCGCGCCTACCGCCCGAGCGTTATGAAGTCGGTCCGGCGGTGCATCATCCCGACGCCATCCTCCTGCGCTCCGCGGACCTGCATAGCACCGAGGTCGCTCCGGGTGTGCGTGCCATCGGCCGCGCGGGGGCGGGCGTCAACAACATTCCGGTTGCCCGCTTCAGCCGGCGCGGCATCCCGGTGCTCAATACTCCAGGGGCCAATGCGAACGCGGTGAAGGAGCTCGTGCTCGCCGGGCTCTTTCTCGCCGCCCGCAACATAGGTCCGGCATGGCTTTTCGCGCGCGGCCTCGAAGGCGACGATGCGACGATCGACGAGCAGGTCGAGCTGGGCAAGAAGCAATTCGTCGGCTTCGAACTCCCCGGCCGCACGCTCGGGGTCGTCGGGCTCGGTGCGATCGGCGTCGAAGTTGCCAACTCCGCACTGGCGCTCGGCATGCGCGTGCTCGGTTACGATCCGCAGCTCACCGTGCAGCGCGCCTGGCAGCTCTCCTCGAGCGTCGAGCAGGCCCTCTCGCTCGAGGATCTCTTCAGTCGCTCGGATGCGGTGAGCGTTCACGTTCCGCTCACTGAGGAGACACGCAGGCTCGTGAACGCGACGCGTCTCGGGCTCATGAAAAAGGAGGGCACGATCCTGAACTTCGCGCGCGCGGCGATCGTGGATGAGGCGGCGGTGCTCGCCGCGCTCGATGCCGGGCGGCTCCATGCCTACGTCTGCGACTTCCCGAGCCGCGCCCTCAAGGACCATGCCAGGGTCATCACGCTCCCGCACCTTGGCGCCTGCACGGGCGAGGCGGAGGAGAACTGTGCGGTCATGGTGGCGGAGCAGCTGCGCGACTTCCTCGAGAACGGCAACATCCGCAACAGCGTGAACTATCCCGAAGCCGTGCTGCCACGAATCCCGAACAGCACCCGCTTGGCGATCGCCAACGATAACGTGCCGAACATGGTGGCGCAGATCTCGACCTGTCTTGCGAGCGCGGGGATCAACATCGCGGATCTCCTCAACAAATCCCGCGGCGAGTGTGCCTACACGCTGATCGACACCGACGGCGGCGTCAGCGAGGAGTTGCTCGCGAAGATCCGCGCCATTCACGGTGTTCTTTCGGCGCGCATCGTATGAAAAGAACCGCACGCACGAAGCAAGCCGCGCGCAAGCGCGCTCGCCCGCAAGCTCAGACCGACGCGGCGGGCGCGGCGCCCCCCGCCGCCGGAGCGCCGCAACTCGAGGACGTGCGCGAGCGCATCGATCGGGTCGATGAGCGCATTCACACGCTCATCAGCGAGCGCGCGCGGCTTGCGCAGCTCGTCGGTATCTCGAAGTCCCCCGACGGACACACGGTGGACTTCTACCGTCCCGAACGCGAAGCGCAGGTGCTGCGGCTCGCGCGCGCGCGCAACCAGGGACCGCTGCGTGATGCCGAGGTGCTGCGGCTTTTTCGCGAGATCATGTCGGCGTGCCTTGCGCAGCAGGAGCCACTCAAGGTCGCATTCCTCGGCCCCGAGGGGACTTTCACTCAGGCTGCGGTGCTCGCGCATTTCGGCCACTCGGTGCGTGGCCTGCCGCTCGATTCGATCGATGAGGTGTTCCACGAAGTCGAAAGCGCGAGCGCCGACTTCGGTGTCGTGCCGATCGAGAACTCCACCGAGGGAACGGTCAACCACACGCTCGATCGCTTCCTCAGCTCCCCGCTTAAGATCTGCGGTGAGGTGGAGCTGCGAGTACGGCAGCACCTCATGGGCAAGATGAGTCAGCTCTCGCGCATCACGCGGGTCTGCTCCCACCCCCAAGCGCTCGCCCAGTGCCGCGAGTGGCTCAGCGAACATCTGCCCGGCATCGAGCAGGTCCCGGTCTCGAGTAACGCCGAAGGCGCGCGCCGGGCGCGCGACGAGAAGGGCACCGCCGCGATCGCCGGCGAAACCGCCGCCGAGATCTACGGACTCAAACTGCTCGCTGCGGAGATCGAGGACCGCATCGACAACACGACGCGCTTTCTCATCCTCGGCCGCAAACTCTTCGCCCCCAGCGGGGAGGACCGCACGACGCTCCTCGTGTCCGTGGGGCACACCGACGCCCCGGGCGCGCTCTATCGGCTGCTCGAGCCGCTCGCCCGTCATCGCGTGAACATCACGCGCATCGAGTCGCGCCCCTCGCGGCGGCGCAAGTGGGACTACGTGTTCTTCTTGGACCTCGAGGGCCACGCACGCGACCCGCAGGTCGCGCGGGCGCTCGCGGTGCTCAAAAAGCGCGCGTCACTCTTTCGTATCCTCGGCTCCTACCCGCGGGCCGTGCAGTGAGCGCAGCGCCGAACGCCTATCGCCTTGCCCCGGGCGGTAGCGTCGGGGGCACACTCACCGTTCCTGGCGATAAATCCATCTCGCATCGTGCACTCATGCTCGGGGCACTCGCTCGGGGCGATACGGAAATCAGCGGTTTTCTCGCAGGCGAGGATTGCCTCGCAACGCTCCATGCGCTCGAGGCTCTCGGTGTGGGAATCGAGCGCCCGCAGGAGACCGAAGTCAGGGTGAGGGGCGTCGGACTACACGGACTCGCCCCGGCACGCTCGGCGCTCGACATGGGCAATGCCGGCACGGCGATGCGGCTCATGATGGGGATCCTCGCCGGGCAGGCGTTCGATGCCACGTTGGTCGGCGACGCCTCGCTCATGCGCCGCCCCATGGAGCGCGCGGCACTGCCCCTGCGTCTCATGGGCGCGCAGATCGAGACCGTGGATGGGCATCCGCCAGTTACGATTCATGGCACGCCGCACCTTAAGGCAATCGACTACCGGCTCCCGGTGGCGAGTGCGCAGGTGAAATCCGCGATCCTGCTCGCCGCCCTCGGCGCCGCGGGGCGCACCCGTATCAGCGAGCCCGCGCCCTCGCGCGATCATACCGAGCGCATGCTCGCCGCGTTCGGCGTGCGCCTCGTGCGCGCGGGGGCGACGATCAGCCTCACGGGCGAGCAGGCACTCACCGCGACGAAGCTCGCGGTGCCCGCGGATTTCTCCTCGGCGGCGTTCTTCCTCGTTGCCGCTGCGCTTGCGGCCAAGCGGGGCCTCACGCTCACGAACATCGGTGTCAACCCAACGCGTACGGGCCTCCTCGATCTCTTGCGTCGCATGGGCGCGGACATCCGCGTGCACGCGCGGGCGGCGGCGGCGGAGGATGCGGAACCGGTGGCAGATATCGAAGTGCGAGCGAGCGCGCTGCGCGGGATCAGTGTGTCCGAGGCGGAGGTGCCGCTCGCGATCGATGAGTTTCCGGCCTTCTTCATCGCCGCGGCCTGCGCGCGCGGTGAAACCGAGGTGCGCGGTGCGCAGGAGCTGCGCGTCAAGGAGAGCGATCGGCTGGCGGCGATGGCCGCAGGACTCACCACGCTCGGTGTCGAGAACCGCCTGTTCGCCGATGGGCTTTGGCTGCGCGGCGCCAGGAGCCTGGGCGGGGGCACGATTGATAGCCTCGGCGACCATCGCATCGCCATGGCATTTGCGGTCGCCGCGTTGCGCGCGCGCGAACCGATCGAGATCCGTAACGTCGCCGAGGTCGCCACGAGTTTCCCCGGCTTCCTCGAGACCGCGCGCACCGCCGGACTTAAGATCGAGCCGCTCTGAGCGGAGCGGGAATGCCGAGCACTTCGCCCACACCGATTGTCACCATCGACGGACCGAGCGGCTCGGGCAAGGGCACGATCAGCCGCGCGGTCGCGCGGCATGCGCACTGGCACCTGCTCGATAGCGGGGCGCTCTATCGGCTCGTGGCACTTGCAGGGATGACCCTGCAACTTGCACGAGATGACGTGCCCGGGCACGCGGCCCTCGCCGCGCGCATGAACGTCGATTTTGGCTCAGCGCCCGATGGCAGCGAGTGCGTGAGGCTCGATGGGCGTGACGTGACCGAGGCGATCCGTTCGGAGGCGGCCGGGCAGGGGGCGTCCCGGGTGGCCGCCTGGCCGGAGGTGCGCGCGGCCCTTATCACGCGTCAGCGGGCCTTCGTTCGCCCGCCGGGGCTGGTCGCGGACGGGCGTGATATGGGCACGGTGGTGTTCCCCGGGGCGGCGCTGAAGATATTCCTGACCGCAAGCCTTGAGGAGAGAACCCTAAGGCGGCATAAGCAGTTGAAAGACAAGGGGTCGGATGTTAGCCTTGCCGCCCTTTCGCGCGAGATAGCCGAACGGGACTTACGGGATCGGACCCGTCAGGTAGCCCCTTTGAAGCCTGCGCCCGGCGCCTGCGTGATCGACTCGACCGGGCTTTCAATCGAGGCGGTCGTCGCAAGGGTGCTGGAACTCGGGGTCACCCGGGGGCTTTGGACATAAGTCGCGCGCGGCGCGATCCGCACGGAAGGTGATTTATATAAGAGGTGGCATGCGCAGGAGGCTGCATGCCTGAGTGCAATTTCCTGGCCCGCCGGATGCGGGTCCAGCAGCGGCACGCTGCGGCGTGCGAAGTGAAGGTATGACAGAGAGTTTTGCCCAGTTATTCGAACAGAGCCTTGCCAACCAGCGCATCCGCCCGGGGATGATCCTGACCGGGTTGATCGTCGAAGTCACCAACGACGTCGTCATCGTCAACGTCGGTCTCAAATCCGAAGCCGTCATTCCGCTCGAGCAGTTCAAGAACGAACGCGGCGAGGTGGAGGTCAAGGCGGGCGATCAGGTCGAGGTCGCACTCGATTCGGTCGAGGATGGCACCGGTGAGACACGGCTCTCGCGCGAGAAGGCGAAGCGCGCACGCACCTGGACGCGTCTTGAGGAGGCGTTCAACAAGTCCGAGATCGTCACCGGCGTGATCACCGGTCGGGTCAAGGGCGGCTTCACGGTGGAGATCGAAAACGTACGCGCGTTCCTCCCGGGATCGCTCGTCGATGTGCGTCCGGTGCGCGACACCTCCTATCTCGAAGGCAAGCCCCTCGAGTTCAAAGTCATCAAACTCGATCAGAAGCGCAACAACGTCGTGGTCTCGCGCCGCGCCGTGGTGGAGCAGGAGTTCTCCGCCGAGCGCAGCGCACTCATGGACAACCTGCAGGAGGGCGCGGTGGTGCGCGGCACGGTGAAGAATCTCACCGACTACGGCGCCTTCGTCGACCTCGGCGGCATCGACGGCCTTCTGCATATCACCGACATGGCGTGGAAGCGGGTGAAACACCCCTCGGAAGTCGTCAAGGTGGGCGATGAGGTCGAGGTGCGGATCCTCAAGTTCGACCGCGAGCGCTCGCGGGTGAGCCTCGGGCTCAAGCAACTCGGCGCCGATCCCTGGCAGAACATCGCCCGTCGCTATCCCCCGGGCACGCGCGTCTTTGGCAAGGTCACGAACATCGCCGATTACGGCGCGTTCGTCGAGATCGAGGATGGCGTCGAAGGCCTCGTGCACGTCTCCGAGATGGACTGGACCAACAAGAACGTGAACCCCGCGAAGGTCGTGCACACGGGGCAAGAGGTCGAGGTGATGGTGCTCGACGTCGACGAGGAGCGGCGCCGCATCTCACTCGGACTCAAGCAGTGCCAAGCGAACCCCTGGAAGGAGTTTGCCGAGAACTACAACCGCGGCGACCGGGTCGCGGGGCAGATCAAATCCATCACCGACTTCGGCATCTTCATCGGCCTGCCGGGCAACATCGACGGCCTCGTACACCTCTCGGACATCTCCTGGGACCAGCCGGGCGAGGAGGCGGTGCGCAACTACCAGAAAGGCCAGCAGCTCGAGGCGATGGTGCTGTCGATCGATCCTGAGCGGGAGCGCATCTCGCTCGGCATCAAGCAGCTCGCGAAGGATCCGTTCTCGGCCTACATCGCCGACAATCCGAAGGGCACGATCGTGCGGGGCGTCGTCAAGGAAGTCGATGCGCGCGGGGCGATCATCGATCTCGGCAACGGCGTCGAAGGCCAGCTGCGGGCGTCTGAACTCGGGCGCGAGCGGGTCGAGGATGCGCGCGCGGTGCTCAAGGTCGGGGAGGAAGTCGAGGCGAAATTCACGGGCGTCGATCGCAAATCACGCACGATTTCGCTCTCGATCAAAGCGAAGGAAGCGCACGAGGAGGCGGAAGCCGTGCAGAGCTACCGCTCGGAGACCGCCCCATCGGGAACGAGTCTCGGCGAGCTGCTCAAGGAGCAAATCGGTTCGGGAGAGAGCCACTGAGCTCATGACGAAGTCCGAACTCATTGAAATCATCACCGCCAAGCAGAAGCATCTGCCGGCGAAGGACGTAGAGCTCGCGCTCAAACAGATCCTCGAGATCATGAGCGATGCACTCTCGCAGGGCGAGCGCATCGAGATCCGTGGCTTTGGCAGTTTCTCACTGCATTTTCGCCCCCCGCGCCAGGGGCGCAACCCGAAGACCGGCGAGGCGGTGGCGCTCTCGGGAAAGCACGTCCCGCACTTCAAGCCCGGCAAGGACCTGCGCGAGCGGGTGAACGACGGCGCCGACCGCCCGATCCGCGACTAAGCGGCGCCCGCCCCGCGCCGTGCGCGGGTCGATTATCCCCCGGGCGCGGGAACTGCTATCGTCGGCTGCGTGTTTGAGCTGCCGCCACTCCTACTCGCGTTGGCCTTCATTCTAGTTGGCGTGGCAGCCTATTTTCTCGGGCGCCGCAACGGCGCCGCGCGCACCGTGCGGCTGCCGCGCGACTACTACGTCGGCCTCGATCACCTGATCAACGACCGCTTTGATCATGCGGCGGAGATCTTCGCGCGCATGGCG
>Ga0187766_10000917_pt1 | contig 16912 bp, 17 predicted proteins | sample 0216_QUI02_MP05__4_FD_132971 | JGI IMG/M metagenome (GOLD analysis project Ga0187766, IMG submission 132971) | Tropical peat soil microbial communities from peatlands in Department of Meta, Colombia - 0216_QUI02_MP05_20_MG | ecosystem: Environmental > Terrestrial > Soil > Wetlands > Peat ... | reverse complement strand
TCGTGTACAGCCACGAGCGAAGCGAGCTCCGCCCCTCGAACCGAGCGATTGCGCGCCATGCTCGCAGCAGCGCCTCCTGGAGTGCGTCGTCGGCGTCGTAGGCGGAGCCGAGCATCCGATAGCAGTGCGCGTGCAGCTCGCCGCGGTGCGCCTCGACGAGACGGGTGAATGCGTCCGCATCACCGGTGCGGGCTGCCGCAAGCGCTTTCCGCTCGATCGCTTGAGGCTCGCGCGCGCCGGCGCGTGTCGATCGCGTCGCCATCAGCATCGACAGCTTAGACCGAGCCGAGAAGTCGAACTCATCGGGACCCGATGAGTTTTGCCGCTCCCGGCAGTCCCAGAGCATGGATGGAGCTCCACCCGCCGACGCCCGTTGTCCATCTCGAGCTGCATACCGGCGATCCGTCGGACGCGCGTGCGTTCTACGCGGAGCTGTGCGGTTGGCGCAGCGAGCGGATCGTCACGCGCTGGGGCTCGTATCTGGCGCTGGAGCTCGCGGGTCGGATCGGCGGCGGGATCGTGCAGTGCCCGACGGAGCGCCCGCTGTGGCTGCCGTATGTCGAGGTCCGGAGCATCGGCGAGAGCACCGATCGGGCTCGCCTGCTGGGCGCCTCGCTCCTGCTCGAGCCCCGCGAAGGCCCCGCCGGCTGGCGCAGCGTCGTGGCCACGCCGGCCGCCGGCGCGATCGCGTTGTGGCAGCCCAAGCGATGAGCGGCGCGCTGCTCGGCGGGCGGGCGCCCGATCGCGCGTGCGGCGCTACGCGGCCAGCGCCACGGCCGCCTCCGGCGTCGCGACGTGGAAGCTGAAGCTCTCCTCCAGATACAGCCGCACGACCCCGGCGTCGTGCGCGCCGTAGCCGATCGACAGATCCTCGCCGGACTCGAACCGGAAGTCACCCCCCCGCTGGCTGAGGACGACGGCACCGTTCACGCCCGGGGCCCAGACGATCGGGCCTTCGACGATCTTGCGCAGGTGCTCGAGCAGCGGGTAGCCGCCGTGCTCGGCCGTCTCGATCACGTGCCGGTATTGCTCGCTTCCGAGCGCGAGTGCGTACGGGCCGCCGATCCCGGCTTGCAGGAGCCGCTCGACCGCGCCGGCGATCGGCGTCGTGTATCCGTGCGCCTCGCCCAGCGGCATCGGCTCGTGGGGCGAGGCGGCCGTGATCCCGGTGATCGAAGCGTCCGGCCAGCCGTGGAAGACCGCCACGTTCTCGGCGACCGCGATCTGGTGGGCGGCCTTGTCGAGCGCCTCGAGGTCGATGTCCTGGGCGCCGCGGTCGCCGTCACGGAGCTCGTCGCGCGAGATTTCGAACTCCGCTCGGAGCTCGACGAGCGGGAGTACGCGCCGCTGCACGCCGCTCACGCCCGCCGACGGTGCCGACGCGAGTGCGCTCGCGCGGCCGAGATTCGTCGCCGAGTGCTCCCAGCCGCGCGGGCCCGAGAAGTCGACGAGCCTGCGCGCGGCGAGCGCGGGCGTCAGCCGTTCACGGGCCTCGTCGTCGAGCAGCGTCCAGCCCAGGTCGCTGACCGGCGCCAGCGAGCGAAGCAGGTGGTTCATCGCGAGGCCCCCTCGCGGCCGCCGATGCCGAGTGGGTCAGAGCCGCCGCGTGATCGGCGGTCTTGCGCTTCCCCGTCCTCGGTCGGGTGCTCGTCGGGCGGCTCGTTGTATTGGTCGAAACCCATTGACCTCCTCGCTCTGACGGTGACTGTCGGGTCGTAGGCCATTTCAGCGCAACACCGTACACCCCGGCGAGACCGCGGCCGCTCGGCGGCGGTGCAGCTGCGCGGCGACCGTCGCGCCGGCGCGGCCTGAAAGCTGCGCGGCGACCGTCGCGTCGGCGCGGCCTGAAAGCTGCGGGGCGACCGTCGCGCCGGCGCGGCCTGAAAGCTGCGCGGCGACCGTCGCGCCGGCGCGGCCTGAAAGCTGCGCGGCGTGGTCCGCTCCCCGGCGATCGCGACAGCGTAGAGTCATGCGCGTGAACTCGGGCTCAGGCAGGGACCGTGCCCTCGATGTCCGCGTGCTGTCTGACGGGGCGCGCGTGCCTGCGCTCGGGCTCGGCGTGTGGCAGGTCCCGAACGGACGCGAGTGCGAGAACGCGGTCCGGTGGGCGCTCGAGGCCGGCTATCGGCACCTCGACACCGCGCAGGCGTACGGCAACGAGGAGAGCGTCGGGCGCGCGTTGCGCGACAGCGGCGTGCCGCGCGAGCAGGTTTTCCTGACGACCAAGTTCTATCCGCGAAGAAACGATCCCGAGGCGGAGATCGAGCGAAGCCTCGAGCGGCTCGGCGTCGAGCAGGTCGACCTGTACATCGTGCACTGGCCTCAGCGCGGTGCGACGCGCCCGTGGGCGGGGATGGAGCGCGCCCGTGAGCGCGGCCACGCGCGGTCGATCGGCGTCTCCAACTACAGCGCCGAGGAGCTCGAGCAGGTGGTCGCGATCGCAGCCGTCCAGCCGGTCGTCAACCAGGTGCAGTTCAGCCCGTTCGAGTACCGGCGCGGGCTGCTCGAGGCGTGCCGTGAGCGTGGCGTCGCGCTCGAGGCGTACAGCCCGCTCGGGACCGGCCGCCATCTGTCGAATCGGACCGTCAAGGACGTGGCGGACCGGATCGGGCGCGCTCCCGCGCAGGTGCTGCTGCGCTGGTGCCTGCAACGCGACACGGTCGTGATCACCAAGTCCACGCACCGCGAGCGGATCGAGGAGAACGCGCGGATCTTCGATTTCACGCTGTCGGACCACGAGCTGGCCGAGCTCGATCGCCTGGACGGAACGGACGGGACCGACCGGGCACGCGAGCGCAAGTGGTGGTGAGGCGCGATTCGCCGGCCGGGGTAACTTGTCGCGATGCAACTCTGCTTGATGATCGAGGGCCAGGAGGGCGTGGCCTGGCCCCAATGGCTGGCGCTGGCCCACGCCTGCGAGCAGCACGGGATCCCCGCGCTGTTTCGCTCCGACCATTACCTGAATCTCGACGGCCGCCACCCGGAGCACGGATCGCTCGACGCCTGGGGCACGCTGAACGCGCTGGCGGCGGTCACGTCCCGTGTCCGGCTCGGGACGCTGGTGTCCCCGGCGACGTTCCGCCACCCGTCGCTGCTGGCCAAGCTGGTGACGACGGCCGACCACGTCTCCGGCGGACGTCGTCGGCACCGTCGAGCAGGCGGAGGAGCAGCTCGCGCGCCTGCGCGACGCACACGTCAGCCGTGTCATGTGCCAGCACCTGTTGCACGACGACCTCGACGCGGTGAAGCTGCTCGGCCGCGAGCTTGCGCCACGCCTGACGCCCGATTAGCGGCCTGGGTACGGTCGCGGACTGGCCTGGCCGCCGCACGATCCCCGACGGCTCACTAAGCTCGCGGGTGATGACATACACGAATGCGGAGGCCAGGCAGCAACTGCTCGACGACCTCGCGCGCGCGACCGATGTGATCGCCGTGTCGCTCGCGTGCCTCGGCGCGGCGTACGAGCAGCTCGACGAGCACGCCGGTGACCAGCTCGAACGGTCTCTGTTCGGGCCCGTTCAGGTCGCGTACGGGCGCGCGCAACGGACCCACGCCGCGTTCGCGGGGCGCTACGGGCTGCCGCGACGCGCGTTCGAGGAGCAGTCTCCCGGCTTGGAGTCGCAGGGCCCGACGGAGTTGATCCAGCGCGCCGGCGACGCTGCCGCCGAGGCGGACCACGCGATCGCGGAGCTGCAAGATTCGATGCTTCCGGTCGAAGTCGGCGATCCGGAGGTGCGAGCCGGCCTGACGGAGGTGAGGGAGTTGATCAGCGAGGTACCGGCGCGGGCTCGCGCGCTGGTTCGGACCGTCGGACGATGACCCGGCGGGCGCCGGTGACGGCGCCCGCGCGATGCGTCGGCTGCTGCTCAGCGCGGCCGCGCTGCTGATCCTCGCCGGGACCGCGCCGAGCGCCGGTGCCGACGTCCGTGCCGCCGACCCGGCCTCGGTGTCGGTCCGTCACGCCCGCGCGATGCCGTCGCGGCCGATCCTTCCCGTCGTGCCCGGAGTCGCCGTGCCGACCGGCTTGCCGCCCTGCCCCGGGCTGCGAGCTGAGCCGTGCCGACCGTATGTGCCGCTCGTCAACCGCTCGGGAACCTGGTAGCACATCGTGCGGCGCGCCAGAACGGCGGCGCCGTGAAGCGGCGATCGTGGGTGCAGGCGCGCTGCGACGGCGGTTCGGGGCTCCTGCTCGGCCAGAGCCCCAGCCGGTTCGGAGATCGTGTCGACGCGCTGTTCTGAGAGCTCGTGGATGTACTGCGCGATCACGCCCTCCGCGCCTCTCAACGCGCGAGGGAGCGGCACGGGGTCGACACGCGGACTCGTTCGAGAGTCGCTCATCTGGCCTCCTCGGTCGCGGGCATTTGTACGACGAACATCGTACTTTAGCAAGTACGATGTTCGTCGTACCATGCGCGCCGCCAGACGGGTCGGACGTCGCGGTCGGGCGTCCTGACCGGGTTTTCGGCTACGATCGCGCCGCCACGGCGGCTGGTGAGAGCCTCACGAGTGGCTACCAAGCGTCCCGGCCGTCCTGGATCAGCACCGCGCGAGGGAGTCTGCGCGAACGGCATCAAGGAGGGCCTCCATCGACCAGGAGGCATCATGCAACCCCAACGTTCTGGCTCATCCGCGCCGTGCGTGCGACCCGTGACAATGCCTGTCGTCGACCGGATCGCGAGCGCGGTCGTCACCGCCGTCCCCCCGATCATGCTCGCGATCGGCATGGGGTTGGGATGGATGGGAAACCTCGTCCAGTGGCAGGATCTCTTGATTCTCGCGATCTTCTACGTGGCGGTCGGAACCGGGATCACGGTCGGCTTTCACCGTTTGTTGACGCATCGCAGTTTCAAGTGCAAGCCGATCGTCCGGGCTGCGTTCGCGGCGCTCGGGTCTGCGGCCGCCGAGGGCCCCGTGATCGATTGGGTCGCAACTCACCGCAAGCACCACCAATACTCGGACGTCGACGGCGATCCGCACAGCCCTCACGGGCACGGCAGCGGATGGCGTGCCGCCACGCGTGGGCTCGTGCACGCGCACATCGGCTGGGTGTTCAGCGACATGGAGGTGGCCGACGAGCGCCGCTACGCCAAGGACCTGCTCGCAGACCCGCTGATTCGGTTCGTCGACCGCACGTTCGTGGCGTGGGTGATCGCGGGTCTCGCGGCGACCTTCGGGTTCGGCGTCGCGGTCAGCGGAACCGTCGTCGGCGGCCTGAAGGCACTGCTGTGGGGCGGGGCGGCGCGGATCTTCCTCATGCATCACGCGACGTTCAGCATCAACTCGCTGTGCCACTTCTTCGGCCGGCAGGAGTACGACACCCGCGACGAGTCGCGCAACCTCGCGTGGCTCGCGATCCCGACCTGGGGCGAGGCATGGCACAACAACCACCATGCGTTCCCGAGCTCTTACCGCCACGGACTGCGCCGTTGGCAGATCGACCCTTCGGCGGGCGTGATCCGGCTGCTCGAGATCGCGGGCCTGGCGTGGGACGTCGTGCGCATCGATCCGTCGCGCCTCGAGCGCACACTGGCGATGCGGGCCTCGTAGCGCGGCTCGTGGCGTTCGCCCGCACGGCTCCACTCCGGCACGCGCTCGAGGACCTCTTTCCGCGCCGCCCGTTCGCGCTGCGGTTCTGGGATCGCACCGAGCTCCCGGCGACCGATCCCGGTGCGCCGACGTTCACGTTCAGCTCGCCGCTGGCGCTGGCGCACGTGCTTCGGGCGCCGGGCGAGCTCGGGCTCGGACGGGCGTACGTCGCGGGCCTGATCAAGGTCGATGATCTCGACGCGGCGCTGCGCGTCGTGGACACGTTCGAGCCTCCGCCGCTGACGCTCGCGCACCAAGCCCGGCTCGGGCTCGCGCTGCTCCGCGCCTGCGGGGTGGTGCTGCCGCCGCGACCACCGGCCGCCGAGCTGCGTCTGCGCGGCGAGCGGCACACGTTGGCTCGCGACCGCCGTGCGGTGCGCTACCACTACGACGTCGGCAACGAGTTCTTCGCGCTGTTCCTCGACCCGTCGATGACCTACAGCTGCGCCGTGTTCTCGCGCGGCGCGCAGACGCTGGAGGAAGCGCAGCAGACTAAGCTGGAGCTCGTCTGCACCAAGCTCGGGCTCAGGGAAGGAGAGCGCGTGCTCGACGTCGGCTGCGGCTGGGGGAGCTTCGCGCTCCATGCGGCCGCCCGCCACGGCGCTCGAGTGCTCGGCGTGACGCTGTCCCCGCCGCAGGCGCAGCTCGCGCGCCGGCGGGCCTACGAGGCGGGTGTCGCCGATCGGGTTGAGATCCGGGTCGCCGATTACCGCGAGCTCAGCGGCGAGCAGTTCGACGCGATCGCGAGCATCGGCATGGTCGAGCACGTCGGCGTCGAGCGAATCGACCTGTACGCCCGGCGGCTCGCGGAGCTGCTGCGTCCGGGGGGGCGACTGCTCAACCACGGGATCGCGAAGCTCAAGGACCTCGACGCGCGTGACGAGGGCCCGTTCTCGGAACGGTTTGTGTTTCCCGACGGCGTGCCGCTGCCGCTCTCGAGGGTCGAGCTGGCGCTCGAACGCGCGGGGTTCGTCACGACGCACGTCGAAGGATTCGCCGCTGACTACGCCGAGACGACGCGGGCGTGGAGCACGCGATTCGAGCAGCGCTACGAGGAGGCGGTCAGGCTCGCGGGCCCGGAGCGTGCTCGCGTCTGGCGCCTGTACCTGCGCGCGGCGCGGCAGGGATTCGAGACCGGGTGGGCGTCGATCTACCAGGTGCTCGCGCACCGGCCGTGACGGCGCGCAGCGCCCGGGCGTGAACGGGTCGCCCTGGGGCGTGAGCGGGTCCCGGGAGACCCGTTGCGCGACGGCCCAAACGTTACATTCGGCGCGCGGCGCAGGAGAAATGTCACGTTTGCCCGCGCAGCGCGGGGAAACGTTGCGAGCGGCCCGGGGGCGCAGAGAAATGTAACGTTCGCCCGGCGTATACGTGCTCACCGGGGTGCATCTGGCGTCGCAGCCGCTGGGACTCGCGTTTGCGTTCGCGAACGCGGGGCTGTTCGCGACCTACATCGTGATCGCCCATCGGGTCGCACAGGCCGGCATCAGCGGGATCGACGGACTGGGGATCGCGATGCTGATCGCGACCGTGATCGGCCTCCTGGTGCTGGCGCAAGTGCCGACCCCTGCGGAGCTGATCGGGATCGCGCTGGTCGTCGCAGGTGTCGCAGTGCACCGAGATCCGGCCTAGTGGGTCGAACCGAAACGTTTCGCCCGGAAGGCGAGGCCGGGGACCGTCAGGCGAGGACGCAGGATCCGACGCGTAGCAGCGCTACGCGAGGATCCGAGGACAAAGCCTGGCGGTCATCCGGACCGGCATTACGGGTGGAACGCTGAGGTGAGCCCCACTAGCACGTGAACGTCCGCTTCACACCAGCTCGCGCGTGGGTTATTGTCGGCACAGCTTCAAGACTCGAGAGGAGAGGCATGAGCAGAACGATTCCTGTGCGCCTCAACGTCAACGGCGTGGAGCACCACCTGGATGTGGAGCCGCGCGTGTTACTGGTGTATGCACTACGCGACCAGCTTGGTCTGACCGGCACCCACGTGGGTTGCGACACATCGAATTGCGGCGCCTGCACGGTCCATCTGGACGGGCGGGCGGTGAAGTCGTGCACGGTTCTCGCCGTCCAGGCGGATGACGCCGCGGTGACGACGATCGAGGGCCTCGGCACCGAGGAGCAGCTCCATCCGGTGCAGGAGGCGTTCTGGAACGACCACGCTCTCCAGTGCGGGTTCTGCACCCCGGGCATGATCATGGCGGCGTCCGCGTTGCTGGCCGAGAACCCGAGTCCGTCCGAGGACGAGGTCCGGCACGCGCTCGACGGCAACCTGTGCCGCTGCACCGGCTATCACAACATCGTCAAGGCGGTCCTCGACGCCGCCGCGAGCAAGTCCGCAACGATCCCGCAACAGCCGGAGGTGAGGGCATGAGCGACGTCGCATCCGGGGCGGCCACCAACGGCGCCCCCGCCACAGCCGCTCACGTCGGCCGCGCCCTGCGCCGCAAGGAGGACCCGCGCCTGATCACGGGCCAGGCCCGCTACGTCGAGGACATCTCGCTGCCCGGAACGTTGTGGGCGGCGTTCGTGCGCTCCCCCGAGGCGCACGCGAAGATCGTCTCGATCGACGCGTTCGCAGCCCGCGAGCGCGAAGGCGTACACGCCGTCTTCACCGGCGAGGATCTGAGCGATCTGACGGACCCGCTGCCGTGCGCCTGGGTTCCGCCGGGAGTAGAGCTGAACAACCCGGACCACTGGCCGCTCGCACGCGGCGCCGTCAAGCACGTGGGCGACCCGGTCGCCGCCGTGATCGGCGAGGACCGTTACGCGGTTGTCGACGCCGCCGAGGACGTCGTCGTCGAATATGACCCGCTCCCGGTCGTGACCGACCCGGAGGCCGCTCTGCGAGGCGCTCCGTTCGTGCACGAGCAGTTCGGCACCAACCAGGTCCATCAGTGGTCGCTACCCGGCGGCGATCTCGAGGCCGGCTTCGCGCAGGCCGACGTGATCGTCGAGCGCCGGGTCGTCAACCACCGCACCGCCGGGGCGCCGATCGAGCCGCGCGGTGTGCTCGCGGACTACCGCGCCGGCTCGCTGACCGTCTGGAGCGCGACCCAGGTGCCACATTTCGTGCGGTTGTTCCTGGCGCTGCTGCTTGGGATAAGCGAGGACCGCGTGCGCGTAATCGCCCCCGAGGTGGGTGGTGGCTTCGGCTCGAAGCTCCAGATCTACGGCGAGGAGATATTCACAGGGTGGGCATCGCGCAAGCTCGGTCAGCCGGTGAAGTGGATCGAGACCCGCTCGGAGAACATGGCCGTCTCCCACCACGGGCGCGACCAGATCGCATACACGAAGATGGGTGCCAAGCGCGACGGCACGATCACCGCCTTCCACACTCGGATCGTCGCCGACCTCGGTGCGTACAATATGGTCAACACACCCTCCATCCCGGAGCTCGGGGCGCCGGTGATGAGCGGTGTGTACAAGATTCCCGTGGTCCAGACGGACATCGTCGGCGTGTTCACGAACAAGTGCCCGACGGACGCGATCAGGGGTGCCGGGCGGCCCGAGGCCACGCACATGATCGAGGTCACGCTTGACCAACTCGCCGCCGAGCTCGGTATCGATCCGCTCGAGATCCGCCGCAAGAACTTCATCCCCAAGGACGACTTCCCGGCGGAGACCGCGACCGGCGTCGTGTACGACTCGGGCGACTACGACAAGACGCTCGACCGCCTGCTCGAGCACGTCGACATGGCGGCCTTCCGCCGCGAGCAGGAGGCGTTGCGCGCGCGGGGCAACTATCGCGGAATCGGCTTCTCGACGTACACGGAGGTCTGTGGACTGGCGCCGACGCGGCTCTTCGGTCCGGAGGGGTTCGGCAGCCAGGCGGGCTACTGGGAGTCGGCGGTCGTGCGCGTGCACAACACAGGCGCGGTCACCGTCTACACGGGCACCTCTCCGCACGGCCAGGGCCACGAGACTGCCTTTGCCCAAATCGTCGCCGACAAGCTCGGCGTCGACCCGGAGGTCGTGGAGGTGATCCACGGCGACACGGGGACGGGCCCGGAGGGACGCAACACGTACGGCTCGCGTTCGCTGGCAGTCGGCGGCGAGTCGCTGGCCAGGTGCGCGACCAAGATCGCCGACAAGGCAAAGGCGATCGTCGCGCACCAGCTCGAGGCTGCACCCGAGGACATCGAGGTGCGCGAGGGCCGATTCTCGGTCCGCGGATCGCCCGACAAGGGCATGACGCTCGCCGAGGTGGCTGGCGCTGCGTACCTCAACAACGTTCCAGGTGGCATGGAGCCCGGGCTCGAGGCGACCACGTTCTGGGAGCCGGAGAACTACGTTTTCCCGTTCGGCGCGCACGCGTGCGTCGTCGACGTCGATCCCGAGACGGGGAAGGTCAAGATCGTGCGTTACGTCGCGGTCGACGACTGCGGTAACGCGATCAATCCGATGCTGATCGAGGGCCAGGTCCACGGCGGGGTCGTGCACGCGATCGGCCAGGCGCTGTACGAGCACGTGCAATACGACGAGGACGGCCAGCTCGTGACCGGCACGCTCGTCGATTACGCGCTGCCGACCGCGGCGGAGCTGCCGAGCTTCGAGACCGACCGCACCGTGACCCCGTCGCCCGTCAACTCGATGGGCGCCAAGGGCGTCGGCGAGGTAGGCACGATCGCCGCCAGTCCGGCGGTCACGAATGCGGTGATCGATGCGCTGCGGCCGCTGGGAGTCAATTACATCAACATGCCTCTCAGCCCGATGCGGGTCTGGGAGGCGATCTCCGAGGCCCAGGGCGCGAGCGCGAAGGGAGGTGTGCCCGCATGATCCCCGCCGAGTTCGACTACCAGGCGCCGGACACGCTCCAGGAAGCGATCCGGATGCTGACCGAGGGCGGCGAGGACGCCAAGCTGCTGGCGGGCGGACACTCGCTGATCCCGCTGATGAAGCTGCGTCTGGCGACCCCATCGCTGCTCGTCGACCTGCGCAAGGTACCGGCGATCCACGGGATCCAGCGCGAGAACGGAACCTGGCGGATCGGCGCGATGACGGCGCACGCCGACCTCGAACGCGCAACCGACCTCGGGATCGTCGCGCGGGCTGCCGGCACGATCGCAGACCCCCAGGTACGTAACCGGGGCACGATCGGCGGCTCGCTCGCGCACGGCGACCCGGCGTCGGACCTGCCGGCTGTGCTGCTGATCACCGAAGGGACGGTCACGCTGCAAGGCCCGGACAGCCAGCGCAGCGTCGCGGCCGGGGAGTTGTTCCGCGACTACCTCGAGACCTCGATCGAGCGCAGTGAAGTGCTCACCGAAGTCCGCATTCCGGCGCTCGACGGCTGGGGCTTCGGCTACCAGAAGTTCAATCGTCGCAGCGAGGACTGGGCGATGGTGGCTGTCAGCGCGGTCGTCAAGCAGACCGGCGACATCTGCGAGGACGTCCGGATCGGGCTCACCAACATGGGCCCGGTGCCCCTGCGCGCGTCTGCCGTCGAGCAGGCCCTCAGGGGCCAGCCGCTGAACCTCGACAGCGTCGCGAAAGCGGCGCTCGAAGCGGCACAGGGCACCGATCCGCCGGCGGATCTGAACGCCAGCTCCGAGTACAAGCGTCACCTCGCGCGAGTGCTCTGCCGGCGTGCGCTGGAGGAGGCAGCCGGGCTGACATGATGGATTCGTGACTCTCGCTGACATACGGTCGGTCGACGCCGCGGGTGCGGCGCTCGCGACGCAGGACTACCTCGCAGATCGGGCGCTCGCGCTTGCGGTGTACCTGGCGGTGGCGCTCGAGCAGCCGCTGCTGCTCGAGGGCGAGGCGGGTGTCGGCAAGACGGAAGTGGCGCGTGCGCTCGCGCTGGGCAGCGGCGCGCGACTGATCCGGCTCCAGTGCCACGAGGGCATCGACCTGCACCACGCGGTCTACGACTGGGACTATCCGCGGCAGCTGCTGGCACTGCGGGCGGCTGAGAGCGGGGTCGACGAAGGGGAGCTGTTCTCGCGACGTTTCCTGCTGCGACGGCCGCTGCTCGATGCGCTCGAAGCCGACCCTTCGCAACCGATCGTGCTGCTGATCGACGAGGTGGACCGCGCCGACGACGAGTTCGAGGCGTTCCTGCTCGAGTTCCTGTCCGATTTCGCGGTCACGATCCCGGAGCTGGGGACGGTCAGTGCGCAGCGGCGGCCGGTCGTGCTGCTGACGTCGAACCGCACCCGGGAGCTGCACGACGCGCTCAAGCGACGGTGCCTGTATCACTGGATCGATTACCCCGACCCGGACCGCGAGCGCGAGATCGTGCGGGCCCGGATCCCGGGCGTGCCGGAGGCGATCGCGGCGCGCGTGGTCGCCGCGATCGGGCGGCTGCGCGACCAAGGCGACCTGTACAAGCTACCCGGGGTGGGGGAGACCCTGATCTGGGCGCAGGCGCTGCTCGCGCTCGGAGACGGCGCCAACCTCGACGACACGCTCGGCGCGGCGTTGAAGGTCCACGAGGATGTCGTCCGGGTGCGCGAGCGGGGGGTGCTGGATGGCGTCTGATGCGTCGCCGGTGCCGAGCTCCGACGCGGTGATCGAAGGGCTCGGCGCGCTCACCGCCGCGCTCCGAGCACAGGGAACTCGCGTCGGCGTCGGCGAGCTGCTCGACGCGCATCGAGCCCTGGCCGCGGTCGACCCCGGCTCGCGCGGGGACGCGAGGCTGGCGCTGCGCACGGTGTTGTGCTCGGGCCGCGTCGATCTGCTCCGCTTCGAGCTCGCGTTCGCCGCCGTGTTCGGCGACAGGCGCGATCCCGGTCTCCAAACCCCGCTCGATCCCCTCGGCGCGATCGAGCGCGCAGCACGCCCCCGGGCCGGGATCCCCGGCTCCTCGGACGCGAGCCGCGAGGCGCCCGACGGGCTCGCAGTCCCGGCCGCGTGGAGCGACGTCGAGATGCTGCGCGACAAGGACTTCGCCCACTACACGGACGCCGAGATGGCGCTGGCGAGGGAACTGATCGCGCGGCTCGCGCACCGCGGGCCGACGCGGCTATCGCGGCGCCTGCGACCGGCTCGGCGCCGCAGCCACGCCCCCGATCTGCGGCGCGTGGTGCGCGCCTCGCTCCGTACCGGCGGAGAGCCCGTCGATCGCCACTGGCGAGCTCCGAGCCGGCGCCCGCGGCCGCTGGTGCTGGTGTGCGACGTATCGGGATCGATGAGTCCCTATGCGCGGATGTTGCTCCAGTACCTGCACGCGTGCGTGGCCGCGCGCCGCCGGGTCGAGGCGTTCGCGTTCGGGACCCGGCTGACGCGGATCACGCACGAGCTGGGGGGTCGAGACCACGACCGGGCGCTGGATCGCGCGGCCGCGGCGGTCACCGAGTTCTCCGGCGGGACGCGGATCGGCGCGGCGCTGGCCGAGCTCAATCGAGCGCACGGGCGGCGGCTCGGCCGCGGGGCGGTGGTCGTGATCCTGTCCGACGGCTGGGATCGGGGCGACCCGGTCGTGCTCGAGGCCGAGATGGCTCGGCTGCGGCGAAGCGCGCATCGGATGGTGTGGCTGAACCCGCTCGCCGCCCATCCCGAGTTTGAGCCGTTGACGCGTGGCATGCGCGCCGCGGTTCCGCATACCGATGAGCTGCTGGCCGGGAACTCGCTCGCTTCGCTCGAACAACTGGCTGCAATCCTGGAGGCCGTATGAACGACGTGCTTGAAGAAGTGACCGCCTGGACCGGGCGCGGCGACCGGATCGCACTGGCGACCGTGGTCGACGTCCAGCGCTCGGCGCCGCGTCCGCCAGGAGCGAAGATGGCGGTCAACGAGCACGGCGAGATCGCCGGCTCGGTGTCCGGAGGGTGCGTCGAGGGCGCCGTCGTCGAGATCGCCGATGCGATCCTGCGCGGAGAGGAGCCGCGCGTCCTGCACTTCGGGATTGCGGACTCGGACGCCTGGGACGTGGGGCTCCCGTGCGGTGGGGAGATCGACGTATGGGTCCAGGCGTACGAGCCCGGCCGGTTCGTGGACCTCTCGCGCGCCGGCGGGCGGGCGGCCGAGGTCACGCTGCTCGAGGGCGCGCAGCCGGGCGCCAAGCTGCTGGTCGACGCCGACGGCGCGCGCTCGGGGACGCTCGGCGCGCCCGAGCTCGATGACGAGGCGGTGCAGCATGCGACCGAGCTGCTGTGGGCCGAGACTTCGGAGCGTCGGGGCGCGTTGTTCATCGACGTGGTCGCGCCGGCGCCACGGCTGGTCCTGTTCGGGGCGGTGGACGTCGCGGCGTCGTTGTGCCGGATCGCCCGCGCTGCCGGGTGGCGTCCGTACGTCGTCGACCCACGCGCGCGGTTCGCGGCGCCGGAGCGGTTCCCCGAAGCCGAGGAAGTGATCGCCGCGTGGCCGGAGGAGGCGTTCGCGCGGATCGGCGGGATCGATCGCGCGACCTCGATCGCGGTGTTGACGCACGACCCGAAGCTCGACGATGCGGCGCTTTCGCTCGCGCTGCGCTCGCCGGCGCGGTTCGTCGGCGCGATGGGGTCTCGGCGCGCGCAGGCGACGAGGCGCGAGCGTCTGCTCGCCGGCGGTCTGAGCGAGGAGGAGATGGAGCGGCTGGCGGCGCCACTGGGGCTGGACCTCGGCGCGGTGAGCAGAGAGGAGACCGCGCTGTCGATCCTGGCCGAAGTCGTCGCGGCGCGCCATGGACGCGACGGCGGGCGTCTGTCTCAGGCGTCCGGGAGGATTCACGAGGTACCGGCGTGACCAGCGCCATGAGATGACCGCCGGCCTGATCCTTGCCGCCGGCGCGGGAACGCGGTTCGGCGAGCAGTCGAAGCTGCTCGCGCCCCTGGAAGGCCGGCCGCTGCTCGAGCACGCGATCCGCGCCCAGTGCGGAGTGCCGGAGCTCGAACGGATCGTCGTCGTCCTCGGGGCGCACGCCGCGGGGGTGCTGGCGGCGGTCGAGTTCGGCGAGGCGGAGCCGGTAATCTGCGAGCACTGGCGCGACGGCCAGGCCGCGTCGCTGCGCTGCGGCGTCGCCGCGCTGCTGGACGCCGATAAGCTGATCGTCACGCTCGGCGACGAGCCGCTGATCACGGCGCGGGTGATCGCCCGGTTTCTGGACCAACCCGGACGGACGCGAGCGGTCTATGACGGCCGCCCCGGCCATCCGGTAGTGCTCGGTGTCGAGCAGATCCGAGCGGTGGAGGCGCTCGTCGGTGACCGTGGGGCGCGCGAGCTACTCCGCGACGGACCGACGATCGAGTGCGCCGGACTGTCCTCCGGGCGCGATGTCGATACCCCTGAAGACTTGGAGGCGATACGCCATGAAGCTAGAGCAATCCTTTGAGGTCGCGGCACCGCTCGAGCGCGTGTGGAAGGCGCTGGTCGACGTCGAGCACGTCGCGCCGTGCCTTCCCGGCGCGGCCGTCACCGGACGCAACGACGACGGCAGCTACGTCGGCACGTTCACGGTCAAGATCGGGCCGACGACCGCGTCTTACACCGGCACGCTGCAGATGGAGAATGTCGACGAGGCCACGCATTCCGCGACGATGCACGCCCATGGAAGCGACAAGCGCGGCCAGGGCGGGGCCAACGCGGACATCTTCTCGGCGCTGACGCCGACCGATAACGGCACCCACGTCGCCGTGATCACCGACTACCACATCACCGGGCGGCTGGCCCGGTTCGGTCGCGGAGGAATGATCGAGGACATCTCGGCCAGGCTGCTGCGGCAGTTCGCCGAGCGCCTGCAGGCCTCGCTCGTGGAGGACGGCGGCGGACGGGGCGCGGAGGCGCAGGCCGCGCTCGGGCGGGAGGCGGCGCCGGGGACCGAGGCGGAGGTCGGGCTCGGGCGGGAGGCCGCGCCGGGGACCGAGGCGGAGGTCGGGCTCGGGCGGGAGGCGGCGCCGGGGACCGAGGCGGAGGCCGCGCTCGGGCGGGAGGCCGCGTCGGGGACCGAGGCGCAGGCCGCGCTCGGGCCGGAGGCCGCGTCGGGGACCGAGGCGGAGGTCGGGCTCGGGCCGGAGGCCGCGTCGGGGACCGAGGCGCAGGCCGCGCCCGAGCGGGAGGCGGCGCCGGGGATCGTCGCGGAGGTCGGGCAAGCGGCGCAGGCGGTGCCGGGCACCGAGGCGGAAGTCGCGCCCGGGACGGAGGCCGAGGCGGAGGCTGGGGCCCGGACGCCGTGGGGAGCGGAGCCCACGGCTGAGGGCGAGCGCCTGACGGGCGCCGGGCCCGGCGCCCCGGGGGCGGAACCCAGGGACGAGCCTCCGCCGAAAGGAACGCCCGAGGAGATGGTCACGGCTGGCGGCCGGCCGGACGAAGCGACGCCGCGGGCCGCCGACGAACGCTCGCGCGGCGCGGCCGCGCGGCCGGCTCAGCCCCCCGAGCCGTTGGACGCGGTGCCGCTCGTGTCTTCGGTGCTGACGGACCGGATCCGAAGGAATCCCGCCCCGGCGGCGCTGTTCGTCGGGCTGCTGATCGCGTTGCTCATCTGGCGGTCCCGCCGCCGATCTGCCTGAGCGCCCACGCGCGGTCGACGGCGGACTCCGGAGGGCGGCCATCGCCCGGCTCCAGCGACGCCCCGACGAACGCTCGCCCGTGCGGCGTGTCGAACCGGGCCGCGGGAGCGACCGCGACGAGCCCGGTCGGGTTGATCGCCGGATGGGTGCGGTAGTAGTGAACGCGGATCTCGCCGAAGTCGACCGTGTCCGCGATTCCGGGCCGATCTCCCGATTGGTCGAGAACCCCGCCTTGTAGACGCCGTTGTTGACGTTGTCGTAGACATGCTGACCCAGCGCGTCGATCCGAGACCCAACGCCGGAACCGGGCCTCCTGCGCCTGAGGGACCCGTCCGCGGCGGCCTCCTGGCCCAGCGAGAACGAGGCGCGGGTCCCTGACACAGTGGACGCTGTAGCGACGGGGTGTGGCGTCTGAAGTGACTGCTCCGCGCCGCGAAGCACGCACGCGTCAGATGCGATAGACCGGTGTCGTCCAGAGCGAATACGAGGGCGAGCGAACGGAGGCAGCAGCAATGCAACTGGGTATGGTCGGACTCGGTCGAATGGGCGCCAACATCGTTCGGCGGCTGATGCGGGCAGGCCACGAGTGCGTCGTCTACGACGTCAGCGCCGACGCGGTAAAGGGGCTCGCAGGTGAAGGCGCGACGGGGGCGTCGTCGCTGGACGATTTCGTCGCCAAGCTCGACGTCCCGCGCGCCGCGTGGGTGATGGTGCCCGCAGGCGAGATCACCGCCCAAACGGTCGCCGAGCTGGCGCGGCGGATGCAGGCCGGAGACGCGATCATCGACGGTGGTAACACCTACTACCGCGACGACATCGTGCGTGCCAAGGCTTTGGCCGAGCAGGGTGTGCATTACCTCGATTGCGGCACGAGCGGCGGCGTGTGGGGGTTGGA
>Ga0187766_10000915_pt1 | contig 16918 bp, 14 predicted proteins | sample 0216_QUI02_MP05__4_FD_132971 | JGI IMG/M metagenome (GOLD analysis project Ga0187766, IMG submission 132971) | Tropical peat soil microbial communities from peatlands in Department of Meta, Colombia - 0216_QUI02_MP05_20_MG | ecosystem: Environmental > Terrestrial > Soil > Wetlands > Peat ... | reverse complement strand
GAACTTGAGCAAACCCTGCAGAGCGCAGCGCTTCTCAACGAAGACGGCTGGGAAGTGCAGGTTGTAAGCAGGAATGATCTGCCTGCACGTTTACGCAATACCTATCTTGGCGGGACGTACTACCCTGAGAATGCGGAGTTTCATCCTGCCAGTTTTGTGACGGGTCTCGCAGGGTTGGCACAGCAAGCCGGAGCTACGTTTCATTGTGAGAGCCGGGTCATTGGAATCTCTTCAAACGAAGATGGAGTGTTACTCAAAACCTCACAAGGAACTCTTCGTGCGCGTTCACTCATCCTCGTCACCAATGCATGGCTTCCGGAACTCGGAGCCATGGTCGGAGCAGACTGGTTAACGAGTTGCATTTTCCCGATTCGCGGCCAGATTCTTGCCACAGAGCCAGTCAACGAACAGCTTTTCCCGGTCCCATGCTCTGCTGACGAAGGCTACCAGTACTGGCGCCAGCGTCCCGACGGGCGACTGGTCGTTGGAGGATGGCGCAATCGCTCGTTTGACACCGAAACACAAACATATGATGAAACGCCATATGATACCATTCAAAATCACCTGGATGCATTCGTTCATGAGACGCTCAACCTGCCACACGTTCAGATCACCAATCGCTGGGCAGGCATCATGGGCTTTACATCCGATAGCCTACCACTCATTGGACGCCTACCAGACGTGCCAAACTGCTTTATTGCGGGTGGATATACCGGACATGGCAATGCGTTTGCCATACATGCGGCGAAGTTAGTGAGCGAACTGGTGCTGGGAAAGCTGAATCCCGACGCGGAGTTATTCGATCCGGCAAGGTTCGATCGGGGATTGTAGAACCTACAACGTCACCCTGTTCCCGCCTGCGGGCATAGTAAATCGCAAGAAGCCGCCCTGAGCCAGGCGCGTGCATACCACGGTAAGCGTAAAAAACGACAAAAGTAGCGCAGCGCTTCTCAACTCGTAGACACCAAATTGAAGCAGGCTAAGATGATTTTGTCCGCTCGTGAATAATCGCCAGATTGCGGGTCCTCGTTGTGCCTCTTCAAAGGTGAAAAGAGCCAGACCTACTGCCAGTGAAATAACCACGTCGATGCAGAAACAAATGGCCGCCATTCGTGGGCCAAGCAGCCAGAAACGCCTGCTCAACCGCTCGCGCTTCGTAGATTTAATGCGTCGTGTTGCCCAATATGGAGCAATCAAAAATTGCAGGAGCAGAAAAAGTAAAGGAGCTACTACAAACAGCCAGCCGGGGAAAAAAGCAGGGGTGATGATTGCTCCAAGACGGCCCAGCGTGTAGAGGATCACGCCCTCTATCACGCCGCGCCTGTAGCTGACTTTATTAAACATTAGAGAGAGCCTTGGCTAGTTGCAACCACAACTGCCGCCACCACAGCCACAGCTTCCACCTGCAGAAAGATCCATGTCATCATATGCGCTCTCTTCGCTACCATTCGAAGCAAGCGCAAAAACCGAAAGCAGGCGTCGCACCTTTTCACTGTGACATTTCATACACACAACATCATCAGCATGCTGATGGCTCACCAGCAACTCAAACTTAGATTTGCAGTCCGAGCAATAATACTCGTACAATGGCATAGAAAGTTACCTCCAATTGGTGGGAAACGCTTCACATTACAGATATTGTATTGCCTTGTTGAGATATCGTCAAGTAACAAAATCGGGAGTGCAGAGGGCAACGCCCTTTGCCGGGGTTCGGGGTGTCCCCGAAAACCTCATCTTTTGCCGCCGAAGGCGGCAAGCAAAAAGTAGAAGATGTATGGAAAATATAATGATAAAGAGGAACTACTATGGCACTTACTATAGGCATCATTGGACTACCGCAGAGCGGCAAAACTTCGCTCTTCAACGCGCTCACTAAAGCAGGCGCACCCATCAGCGGCTATGCAACCAGCACTGTTCAAGCCAATATGGCAGTTGTCCAGGTACCAGATCCACGCCTGCAACCGCTCGCTGAAATCTTCCACCCTAAAAAGGTGACCTATGCAACAGTAGAGTTCGTGGACGTTGCAGGCATAGGCCAGGGATCACATAACGCGAATGAGAAACGGGAAGGCCTGAGTGCAGAGTTTTTGGGCCACATTCGCAACGCCGATGCGCTTGCCATCGTGCTACGCACATTCGAGAACAGCAACGTCCCTCATATTTATGGCAACATCGACCCCAACCGCGACCTCGACAGCCTGAACGCTGAACTGGCTCTGACCGATCTGGCAACAGTAGAAAAGCGTATCGAGCGAACCACAAAAGCCGCCAAATCAGGCGACAAAAAATACCAGCAAGAACTGGAAGTGCTGCGCCTCTTACAGGATGCCCTTAGTGAATTGAATCTGGCCAGCAACATTGAATTGCTCGCGCAAGACAAAGCAGTGCTAAATGAACTGTTTCTCCTCACCCTCAAACCGCGCATGTACGTTTTGAATGTCAGTGAGGATGTGCTGGGCCCAGCCAATAATCTACTTGATCGTATCGCTGCTGGCGAGGATGTCGATATTGCCACGCTGGAAGGCGAATTGATAGGCATTGCGAAAATCGCCCAACGCGCGAAAGCCGAGGGTTCCGAAGTAGTCGCAGTCTCTGCAAGCCTCGAAGCCGAGCTTACCGAATTACCCGAGGAAGACGCCAACGAGTACCTGGAATCACTTGGCCTGCCAAAACTAGGAACAGATCGCGTGATTCAGGTTGGCTATCGACTGCTCAATTTGATTACCTTCCTGACAGCAGGAGAGGACGAAGTACGCGCCTGGACAGTTACCAGGGGCGCGAAGGCACCAGAAGCAGCAGGCAAGATCCATACCGACATCGAACACGGTTTCATTCGCGCCGAAGTCACACACTATGAGGACTTCATGGCCAGTGGCGGCTCATTCGCCGCCGCCGCAAAGAAAGGCGTGCAACGCCTTGAAGGCAAAGACTATGTAATCAAGGATGGCGATATCGCACACTTCCGCTTTAACGTAGGGAAAGCATAGCACCCTGTCAGGCTCCAGATAACTAGAAGTAATGTAGGGATATCCCCACACTGTGGGGGATTTGTAATTGAACTGGGAAATAAGCTCTTACGACCTGAAAAACAAGTAAGCGATCATCTAACGCTGATCATGATCATCCTTCACCCTATCGAGCAACACACAATGGTGAAACCAGGGTATTTTTGCAGCAGGTTGCTGCAAAAATGTTTCATCGGTGTATGTTTGAGCAAATGCCTTCATATACCCGAGATTGCGAGGGGAAAAGCCTTTCATCTGCGGAAAGGCTGCGTGCAGATCACGGGAGAGCCGTCCAATGACATTTGCGCCCCATCCCTCTTTCTCTTGCCGGATAAGAATTTCTTTGCCGATATACCAATATAAAAGGATGAGTTCTTTATTGACTGTGAGCACTGCCTGGAATTGTGCTTGCTGGACCCTCGTTTTTATTGAGTGCAGGAATGACTGATAGTCAGTCGGTAGGAGTTCATCTGTCATCTGTACACTATCCGTTCTTTAATTTATGCTCGATGGTTCGTATTGTATCAGATGACGGGATTACAAGATAGCTGGTTGGGTAAACATCTATGCGGATATCCTGTTCCTTCAATGCCGATCACGCCCCAGCGATACCAGTCCTACTCCTGACAAGATCGTGAGCATAGCGAGCACCTCCATCAATGAGAGCGACTCACCTGCCAGCGCTACACCCAGACCCACTGCAACCAGCGGGTTGACGTAAGCATAGCTGGTCGCCAGCGCTGGCCTCACATGGCTCAATAGATAACCATAGGCGCTGAAAGCGATAAGCGAACCTCCAACGATCAAATAAACCATCGCTGCCCAGGGTCCCGGACCAGGCATGCCGGTCATACGCTCACCAGACCCAAAACCAACCAGAAGCAACAACACACCACCTGCCAGCATTTGAGATGCACTCGCCATTAAACCCTTTGGACTGGGAAGATGCTGGCTCAAGATAGATCCAAACGCCCAGCCTATCGGTGCGATAAACAACACAATTGCGCCAAGAGGATTGGCATATAAGCCATTTTCCAGGTTTAAAAGCACTAATCCAAAGAACCCTAACCCTAATCCAAACCATTCGATACGCGTAGGCCAGCGCCCAAACAGTCCCGAGAAGAGAGCCGCCCAGAGTGGGATAGCGCCCAGAGCAAGCGCGGCAAGGCCAGAAGATACCCATTGCTCGGCAAACACGACTCCTCCATTACCAACCACCAGTAACAGCCCCCCAACGATGATTGCAGTCAACCACTGCTTGCGTGTCGGTAACTCATGCTTGCGCAGCCACAAAACGACAAACAGGATAACTCCTGCCGTTAACTGACGTACACCTGCCAGTATAAAGGGCGGGAAACCATGTAAGGCAATCCGCATCGCAAGGTATGTCCCTCCCCAGAGAAAATACAATGAAAGCAAGGATACAATGATGAGAATTCGGTTGCGCATAGTCGAAGCTCTTGACCTGGCAACTACAACTGCTCTTTCTGTGTTAAGTTCTTGCTCTACCTGCACTCGCCCTATTTCAATAGAATCAATATCCCTCATGAAATGTCCAGTCTAACGTTCATGAAATCCATACCAGCGTTGTCGCCTCTCCCATTCAGGGCTATTCGGGCCATCAATACTGTTGACGCCCCAGCGATTTGCCGCAAAATCTAATGCGATCAGCAAAAGAATAAAAATAGTTGGTACCATCATACCCTCCTCGAAGAATGTTGAGCAGTCATCTCTATAATCAATAGTACCCGCTTGATATGCACTTTCATAGAGCCAATGTAGGCACAGGCCATCAACATTGGCTTATATTATGTCAACTTTAGAATGATTATACCCATTATACCCATACCCTCTTGAACCTTTATCAGTATGATAGGATAATAGAGAAACAGAATCTACCGGATTCTTGCGCTATATTTAAATATAGGAGTGGGGCTTGTCTCGAATGATTCCAACAAGATGCATCCGACCCAATCACAGGTAGCAACCAGGAGGTTCCATGTCCCAAACCGACCAGTTAAAATCCAACGTCGATGAGCTTGTACCCGATCTCATAGCCATGCGCCGCGACCTGCACGAACATCCCGAGCTGGCTTTTGAAGAAGTTCGTACCTCTGGCATTGTAGTGCAACGCTTGAAAAGTATGGGGCTGGAGGTGCAGACGGGCATCGCCCAAACCGGTGTCGTTGGTCTGCTGCGTGGTGGAGCAAGCAAACCGGGAGCGAAAACCATCGCCATACGGGCAGACATGGATGCACTCCCCATTCACGAGATGAATGACATAGCCTACCGTTCCACCATAGACGGCAAAATGCATGCATGTGGACATGATGGTCATACCTCTATTTTGCTCGCCGTCGCCGATATGTTAAACAAGCGTCGCGAGGAACTTCCAGGCAATGTGAAATTTGTTTTCCAGCCTGCCGAAGAAAATATTGGTGGTGCTGAGCCAATGATCAAAGGGGGAGCGATGCAAAACGTCGATGGTATCATCGGCTTGCACCTGATGAGTGACTACCCCCTTGGGCGCGTTGGGGTGCGCTCTGGCCCTGTCTTTGCAAGCGCTGATCGATTCATCCTGACAGTGAAAGGCAAAGGCGGCCACGCTGCCATGCCCGAAACAACCGTCGATCCCATTGTCATATCTGCATATATCGTCACCGCGCTACAAACGCTGATCAGCCGCGAAACATCACCTTTGAATCCAGCCGTTATCACCATTGGCATCATCAAAGCTGGTACTGCGTTCAATATCATACCTGAAAGTGCCGAAATGCACGGCACCATGCGAGCTTTTGATAAAGAGCATCGCCGCAAGCTTATACGCCGTATCACCGAGATTACGCAGGGCATCGCAACCTCTATGGGTGGTTCGTGCGTGGTAGATGTAATTGACGGTTGTCCGCCTTGCGTGAATGATGTAAAAATGACAGAGTTCGTACGCGCTGCTGCCATCGCCACTGTAGGAGAGCAGGAAGTTGATGCCAGCGATGACGTTATGACCACCGGTAGCGATGACATGGCTTGCTTCCTCGAAGCTGTGCCTGGCTGCTATTTCATCGTCGGCGCAAAAAATGAAGCCAAGGGAGCTAACTATCCTCACCATCATCCACGTTTTAATATAGATGAAGATGCTTTACCTATCGGGGTAGAGGTACTTACGCGAGCAGCTATGGATTTTCTGAAAGAATAGCTATGATGTATAAGCAGGTATGGACATTAGTTCTAAGCATCAGAATCAATGTCCATATCTGCTTATACGACGGAGATTTTCGAGTATGCAAAAACCACAGGCAATCATTTTTGATCTCGATGGAGTCTTAACCGACACATCCGAATACCACTTTAAGGCCTGGAAACAGCTTGCAGATGAAGAGGGCATCCCCTTTACAAAAGAGGAGAATGACGCGCACCTTCGAGGTGTTGGTCGTCGCGACTCACTGATGTATATTATTCGCGGTCGCACCTATTCTGAAGCTCAGATCCAGGAAATGATGGACCGCAAAAATCGTTATTATACTGAAATGATCAAATCAATGACCCCGAACGACCTTATTGCCGGTGGCAAGGAATTGCTGGCAGAGATACACGCTGCTGGCATCAAATCAGCGATCGCTTCCAGTAGCAAAAACTGCCATACAGTGCTTGAACGATTGGAAATCACAAGCTACTTCGATGGCATTGCCGATGGCAATAGCGTCGTAAATAGTAAGCCCGCTCCAGATTTGTTCGTCTACGCTGCAGGACTGGTGCAGGTTCCTACTCCAGCTTGCCTGGGAGTAGAAGATGCAGATGCGGGCATCGAAGCCATCAAAACTGCTGGCATGCAAGCACTGGGAATTGGGCCGAAAGAGCGTTTCCACAGGGCAGACAAGGTTCTACCCACACTCGCATCCCTGCACTTAACTGGTGTGTTAAACTAAGCAAAGGACACACTCGCAGGTGTCCATACAACATACACAAGAAAGGGGTAGCCGTGAATCCCTGGTTAATTGAAGAAAGTGAGTTTGATCCCAAAAAACTCCACAGCGGTGAAACTGTGTACACCATCGGCAATGGCTATTTTGGCACCCGAGGTTCATTTGAAGAAGGATACCCTAAAGCTAATCCTGGCACCTTGCTGTTCGGTGTGTTTGATCAAATTGCTATCGCTAAAGAAGAGTTAGCCAATGCTCCCGATTGGCTGGCAATCAAGTTGTTCGTAAATGATGAACGTTTCCGTCTCGATCAGGGCAAGATTCTCGATTATCACCGCACGTTGGACATGCAAAATGGTATCCTAAGCCGGACGGTACGATGGGAAAGCCCGAGTGGTATTCGCATTCGGGTTACGAGCGAACGCTTCGCCAGCCTGGCAGATGAGCATGTCGGGATAATCCGTTACAGCGTGACAGCCGAAGAGCAGCCTGAGACGGGAAGAAAGCTCAATGTGTTAATATGGTCTGCTGTTCACATGAACGTTGGCAATAATGATCTGTTACATTGGGAGTCTGTAGAGCAGCGTCGAGATGGAGAACTTCTCTGGTTGCAGTCGCAAACACGCCATTCATCGGTTCAACTGGTACAGACCATGAGCTTTACGTCCAGAAATTGCGAATTTCAAAAAGAGTTAATCCGTTCGGATACCTCGCCAAGTATTCGCATCTATAAGGACCTCACCGTTGGCGAAACAATAACGGTGGAAAAAGTGGTTGTCATGTACACCTCGCGGGATGTAGATGACCCACTACAGACTGCGATTGATCACCATCACTACATATTGCAATCAAGTGTGTATCCAACAGAACTCAGCGGTCAATACACAGTCCTGGTCGAAGGCTCAAGGTACTTCAATCCTTGCGTGCAGCTCGAACCCTATGAAACCTTGCTAGAGGAGCATAAGAAAGCATGGCGGGACTACTGGCAAGTCTCAGATGTGATCATCGAAGGTGACGATAAAGCACAACAGGCGGTACGCTACAACATCTATCAATTGCGTATCAACGCATCATCGCATGATAGCCGTTACAGCATTGCAGCCAAAGGCCTCACCGGCTTTGGCTATCGCGGCCACGTTTTCCATGATACAGAAATATTCATGCTTCCTTTTTTTACCTATGTACATCCCGATATTGCTCGAAATCTGCTCATGTATCGCTATCGTCTCCTTCCTGCTGCACGTGCCAAGGCGAAAAGGAATGCCTATGAAGGCGCTCAGTATCCCTGGGAAAGTACGTTAAATGGCGATGAAACCACGCCTCCTGCCATCGTACACCCCGAAACAGGCGAATTGATTCCGGTTCTCAATGGACAGCTCGAAATACATATTACTGCCAGCATCTCTCACGCCGTCTGTCAATACTGGCAAATCACTGGTGATGACGAGTTCATGCGCGATTATGGTGCCGAGATATTGTTGGACGCCGCTGAGTTCTGGTCTAGTCGCGCTACATGGAATCCTGAGAGCGGCCAGTATGAAATCGACAATGTCATAGGCCCAGATGAATGGCACGAACACGTCAATAATAATGCCTACACGAACTTCATGGCGCAATGGAATATCCAGGCAGCTATTGATGTCTTTCACTGGCTCAAGTTTCGCTATCCCAGTAAAGCTAAGGAACTGGCGCAAGAGCTTGATCTAGATGAGAAACGCCTGGCGCGCTGGCATGACGTGATCGCTCACATTTGCCTACTAATTGATAAGCGCTCAGGCCTCATTGAACAATTTGATGGCTTCTTTAAGCTTGAACCACTCGACCAGGAAAAATATCAGGGGCGTACTACTTCTTACCAGGGCATCCTGGGCATGAAAGTTGTACAATATTATCAAATAGTCAAGCAGGCAGATGTTTTGATGTTGCTGACAACGTTGGATCAGAAATTCGATCTCAAGACAAAGAAAGTGAACTGGGAGTACTACTACCCGATTACTGATCACGACTATGGATCTTCACTTACACCTGCCTTTCATGTCATTCTGGCTTGTGAGTTGGGTCTGGAGGAAACCGCTTACCGCATGTTTATGAAAGGCGCTTTGGTCGATCTAGAAGATCAGCGCGGGAACTCAGTCGAGGGTATACATTGCGCTTGCGCGGGAGCCGTGTGGCAGGCCGCGGTCTTAGGCTTCGCCGGACTGCGCTTTACCGAAGATGGCTTTACAACGGCTCCATTGTGGCCAGATGGCTGGACGCGTCTTGCCTTTACATGCTTCCACAAAGGCAAGGAGCATTTTATTGACTTGCGAAAATGAAAGGAAATTCTGTTTGCAGATTACGTTTCTGGGCCAGGCTGGCCTGTTCATCGAGACCCGACATGGTAGTATTCTCTGCGATCCCTGGTTTAACCCGGCCTATTTCGCCTCGTGGTTCCCCTTCCCTAGCAACGAAGATGTAGATCTGGAGAAAATTTCACGCCCAACCTACCTGTATGTGTCGCACCTGCACCATGACCATTTCGATCCCCAGTTCCTGAGCGAACATGTCTGGAAAGATGCCACCGTGCTTCTACCGGACTATCCCTTGAACCTGCTCGAACGCAGGCTGCGCGATCTAGGCTTCACGAAATTCATTCAAACAAACAATGGACAGGCAACCGAAGTAAACGGATTGCGTTTCATGATTATGGCCATGGTCGCGCCTATTGACGGGCCGCTTGGCGATTCGGGATTGATGGTGGATGATGGCGAAGTACGCATATTTGACCAGAATGATTCACGTCCGATTGATCTGGATGTCTTGAATAGTTATGGTCCTTACGATGCCCACTTTCTTCAGTTCTCCGGCGCTATCTGGTATCCCATGGTCTACCGCTTCCCGGAGAAGATGTTGCAAGCACTTGGTCGCAAGAAGCGCGAGAATGAAATGGCTCGCGCCCTACGCTACACGCGAGAAATTGGCGCCAGCTTCGTAATACCCTCCGCCGGACCACCATGCTTCCTGGACGACCATCTGTTTCGTTTCAACGATTTCGATCGTGACCCTACAAACACCTTCCCGGACCAGACGGTATTCCTGGAATACCTGCAGGAAAACGGCCTGGACAACGGGCGTTTGATGATCCCTGGTACAGTCGCAACGCTGACAAAGGAAGCCTGTACAGTCGAACATCCATATCCTATGGAGCAGGTACAGAACATATTCACCCAGAAACGTGCCTACCTCGAAAGCTACAAAGCACGCCAGCAACCGCTCATTGACGCACAAAAGGCTTCATGGCCGAGGGGCCAGGTTGATATCCTGCAATCAATACACGATTGGTTCGAGCCTCTGCTAGAGCAGGCTGATCTGACCAGCGTAGGTATCAATGGACGAGTCGTCATCGATTGCGATCTACAGCAAATCGTGCTCGACTTCCATACCAGGCGTGTCTACGCCTTGAACGGCGAGGAATGGGACTATCGCTTCCATATCGACCCCGCGCTACTTGAATATTGCATCATCCATCATGAAGAGGACTGGATCAACCAGATTTTCCTCTCCTGTCGCTTCAAGGCGGAACGCAAAGGGGCTTACAACGAGTACGTCTACAATTTCTTCAAGTGCCTTACGCCCGAACGCCTGCAATATGCCGAGGGCTACTATGCCGAAAAGACCGCTGTTAAGCAACTCTGGGAAAGTAACGGTTACCGTATCCAGCGTCGTTGCCCTCATCTGAAGGCTGATCTAACCCGCTTTGCGCAAATTATGGACGGCATCCTGACCTGCACCATGCATGGCTGGCAATTTGAGTTGGAAACAGGGCGTTGCCTGACCTCCGAAGGTCATCCCCTTTTCGCGCAGCCAATTAGGGATACAGAGCCTGCCGAAGAAGCATTGGCAGAATTTGAGCAAGCCACTCATGAAGGTGAAATACAATCCATCAGAACCAGGTGCAGCCACTGCTGGTACAATCCAAAAGATTTACCCGAAACTTCGAAAACAAAAGCCAGTTCATGACTCGTCACGGCGAGGATAGTGTACATCGGTTCCAGGATATTCGTTCTTCGCTTTGAGTTCCTGCCGTTGCAACTCTAGCCTGTTGTGCTCAGAATGACATCTTTTAAGCGATGCGCGAAACTATATGATCAAGTAACAGGCAACAAATTGCCGCTCTTCACATCATAAATGAAGCCTGTGACCTCAATATTTTTGAGCAGCAATGGTGAATTCTTGATCGTCGCAACATCATCACGCACCGACTGTTCCAGATTCTTGAATGGCAGGAAATCAACATCCTCAGCGTCGACATGCAAATCCTGCTTCAACTTCTTACGCAAATCATCATTACTGAACGTTAACATCCCACAATCGGTATGGTGAATAACCACGACTTCATTCGTACCGAGTAATTGCTGCGAAATAGCCAGCGAGCGAATTGCATCATCGCTTGCTCGCCCACCTGCGTTACGAATAACATGCGCATCTCCCAATTCAAGGCCAAGGAACTTCGCGGGGTGCAGACGAGCATCCATGCATGTCAACACAGCCACATGCCTTGCGGGAGGCATTGGCAATTCGCCTTTTTCAAAAGATGACGCATACTCTTCATTTGCTTTCTGAAATTCCTGAGCAACCGACATTGAAATCTCCTTGCTAAATTGAATTCACGAAACTGAAGCTAATGCCAATACCTCGTCCACCTGGTCAAGTAGCCGCTGGGTATTGGCAAAACCGTAATTGACAGCGTGAGCACGACCTGACGCATCCATAATCACCGTACTGGGCAATGTCATTATCCTGTAACGCTGTGTCAGATCAGGAGAATTGGGTGCATCAACTTCAGCAACAGACACCTTGCTTCCTCTCGCATCCAACACACGTTGCAGCGCAGGTATCTGCATCTCGTGGCACTGGCGGCAATCACCGCTACTGAAAGCCAGGATACGCACTTGAGACAGGCTGGCGCTTGTATCAACCCCTGGACTCAATGGAACAGCAGCTAGCGCGCGGCGTCGTTGTACCTCCACAAAACGGCGTCCTGACCACACGACAAGCACGACGAACATACTGACCAGAACAAGCGCACCTGCCCGAACCAGAAACTCTGCCATATGATCTACACTCCCCGCCAGTGGAAGCTACCTTCATACCGCACCTTTGGCATTACACCCCATCGTCCAAGATGGTAATACACAAAACACCCAGCACAGAAACCAACCGTCAGGTTTATGCCAGCCAGTACAAACACAATCAGATCAAGCGCCCAGCCCAATGTTGTAGCGCTCGTCAGATAGAGTACCAAACTTGATGCAATCAGAAATGCAGCCCCTATCCCTTGTGCAAACCGGTGCGGCGCCGGATCATCCTCAACAATACGAGGCTTCATCAAATGTAAAGGGAGCACAGCATAGCGATAAACTAATCGGAACGGACTTATTGAAGGCGCCACAGCGGATAGTAGAAGGATAATGGCAGCAATTACGACAATGATCGGCTTATTGAGCAGAAAGGCCAATCCACTCAATAATACAGTGCCAGCTTGCGAAAATTTGGCAAGGTGGGTGTCTACACGCGGTACATTAGAGGGAACCGCAGAACTCGTCTCCATGAAGCAACTCTCCTGATGCATTCTTACTTACTTTAACCTGAGAAGTTAAAGTCTATATAGTTGATACACTAACTCAACTAACTACTTAAGTGTAGCTTATAAAAAGGAAGCATGTCAAGGGCATTGTACAATCAAAGAGGAGAAAACTCACTTGAGAAGTTTATCCTTTTATGCTATATTTCAAAAGGGATTAGAAAAAGTTCAATGAGATTAATGCACAAAGTTGTTAATCTGCATTCATTGTCATTTTTGCATAAAGAAGGTTTCATTGTTGAAGCACATGTTGAAGATGAGCAAAAAGAGAACCAGAGGGATTTTCTTATGGTGACCAGCAACAAAGTGGAGCATGTAGGAGAGATGATCCGTCAATTGCGCCGGCAGAAAAATATGACGCAAACGGACCTTGGTGCGAACCGCTACTCAAAATCCTATGTAAGCGCTGTGGAAAAGAATGCAATTCGTCCTTCTGTCGCTGCCCTCCGCTTTTTTGCCGAGCAGCTTGATCAACACAGCGATTATTTTATGATGCTGCTTGAGAGCACAAAGAACATCGAGCATAGCGCAGCCCTTCCTGGCCCCTTAGAGGTGGGAACCTACTTTCTACAAGACAATAGCTTCTCTTTGCTCACTCAACTGGTGCAATACACAGGCCCCAACTCTCTACAAAACTTGAAAGGGCTTCCTCTGCTATCTTCTGAAATTCTGGCTGGCCTTCCCCCTTCCAGGCGATGCTATTACTTCCTGCTCAATGGTTTGACCGCCCTGGCTAACAAGGAATACGAGGCAGCTTTACAGGCCTTTGAGCAAGCGCTGTCTCTCGCGCCACCACAACTCCAGCCCATGGTACTTAATGCGTTGGGGCAATATTATTCCTCGACAGGCTTTCCTTCCATTGCTTTACACTATCATCTACGCGCGCTCGATTCTCTCAAGCACGCAAGTGCCGGGGAGAGGCAAAACTCATTGTTCTTTTCTATTGCCCTGCACTGTGGCGAGGACTGCCAGGCCTCGGGCGATTATGAGCGAGCCTGCATGATGTATGAGCAGGCGCGTAAGAATCTGAACGCCGAACACGAGATGAAAGACGCGGCTCGCCTCTACCTGGGATTAGGCTATTGCACCTACGCAGCGGCCTACCAGGATTCTCAAACCCAGGAGGCAGCGCAGAAGGCGCTGGCAGGAACGATGGAGCAAGCATTCCAGCAAGCAATCAGCTATATTGTGCAAAGTAGGAGCATCTACCAGGCAATCAGTGATCGCGAAGGCGAAGCTGCTTCTCGCCTCATCCAGACTATGGCCCTGCTTGACTACATCACACGCTATTGCCAGTTGGTCAGTTCCATAGGAGCGACGTTTGCGGCCACCAGCGTGTCTTTCCTGAATACAGCGTATGAACTGTGCCGTCAGATACTCATCATCTTGGATGATACTCACATCCAGGATGAAAGCCTGCATCAACAGGACTCAATCATCTATGCAGCCCTGGGACAATTGCTGAAAATCAATATTCAGCGTGCTAAACTTGCGCGTTTGAGACGACAGTATACCAATGCTTTAAGAGAGCGTACTTCTGCTGCTCGCCTTTGTGAGTCTATCTTGAATGTCCTGGCCGAGCCAAACCTCTCCTCTTTAAATGTGCAACAAATCCTGGCTAAGCAGTCTGCCCAGTCGATGCAAGATTCGCCTGTATTGTCACGTTTGCCTGAATTGCAACTTGATACTTCAACGTTCAATCCTCGTTTCACCGGCCTGGTCGAAATCTACTGCGCGGCTGGGGAAGTCGCTGAGGAGCTTGGACGCACAGCTACTACCCCCAATTTCAGGCACGATTGCTACTATCAGTCCGACCACTGTTTCCACATGGCGCTCACACTTGCAAAAACAACGGTCTCGGCGCGCGAATACGATCCGGGCTACCTGCTTCGCCACTACCAGCGCTATGCTTCCCTGCTTGAAGAGCGTCTTGTCGCTTCTCCCGAAGATTACCACGAAACAGGCGGCATTCTGGCGAGCCTGGTGAAAGACAACCTCTTTCAGATCATCCTGGGAAATAAATAAACCTGGCGCAGGAAATTCGTAGGGGCCGATTCATCGCGCCCATCGCCGATTTATCGGCCCGCGTCCCCAAATTCGCAACCACAGATGCCGAACACACCCATCCCTGGCCGATGAATCGGCGCTGCGCCAATCAATTGTGCGCCTACGAAAAATCACGAATGCCGCTTGTTAAAAATTCCCTACCCCTCAACCACCTTCCTCAAAGGTAGCGCAAAGGTGAACGTACTGCCTTCTCCTGGCTTGCTCTCTACCCACATACGACCACCAGAACGAGTAATAATATTCTGCGCTATATAGAGTCCCAATCCTAACCCCTCCACTTTTGATTTCTCGTCCTTTGATAAACGATAGTACCGGTCAAAGATATGGTCTTGCTCCTCTTTGCTCAACCCTGGCCCCTGGTCTCTGATTGAAACTACTGCCTCATTGTCCTTGCGCTCCAGGCGAACATTCACGCTCGTATCATTAGTGCTGTACTTCAGCGCATTACTAAGCAGATTATCCAATACCTGCTCTAAGCGGGTCTCATCCCAGTTGCCAACAAGTGTCTTTGTGCTATTTTCCAGCTTGATCTCGCGACCGGTTACAGCAAAGGCATCGATAACTCGCTGTGTTACCTCAACCAGGTCAACGTCTTCCTCGCTTTTCAGTTCCAGCACATCATCCTGAATACGGTTTATGTCCAGCAACTCATCGATCAGGCCATTCAAGCGCTTTGCCTGGCGCATGATCCGCTCGGCCATCTGTATTTCCTGATCGGAGCTATCCGTCTTTTCGGCTCGCTGCTGTAGCTTCAAGTGCAAGAGTTGCGCATTACCCTGTATGGTAGTGAGAGGCGTGCGCAGTTCGTGGCTGGCAAGAGATAGGAATTCGTCTTTCAGGCGATTCAACTCTTCCGCCTTCTGGCGAACCTGAGCCTGTTCCGTAACCTCGACAGCGGTAACCAGCAGGTACTCGACCATGTCAGACTCCTCTTTACGCCTAATGGGAGTGAGGGTCCAGTCCCATATGCTTTCTGGTTCATCCTCATCCAGCTTGATACGAAATTCCGGTAGGTGTAGTGGAGCATTGTTTTCTATGGCCGACCCCCAGATCTCCTCGGCTTCTTTGCCCGAGGCAAGAGGTGCTAATTCCTGGAAGAGGCTGCCAGGAAGTTGGCTGACTTCTTTCCCTTTCAGGCGTGCAATCATGTCTATGTAACGCGGACTTCCCATTACAAACTCAGTAGTATGCGCATCATAGAGAGCCAGAGCCGCTGCGTGCGAATGCTCGAAAATCATGCGCAGCCGCTTGCGTTCCTCCTCGGCTTCTTTAAGTAGTCGCTCCGTCTCGTCTAAGGCATAGACTAACACGCCGCTCACGCGTCTATTGGCATCATGGGATGGCACCAGCGTATAAATGACATACCGTTCATCAGGCGCTCCATCTATTTGCCCATGTGAAAGTACCTTTGCCGTCGTGCGCGTCACATTCTGGCTGTACACCTCGTGAATCAGCCGAACCAGTGGCGCACCATCCTGCCAGAACTGATCGAAAATATCATCAACCGATCGATTCTGTACTGCTGCTAACTCAACTCCAGATGCGAAACGCGGAGTAAAAGCTTCAACCAGCAAGCGGGGACCGCGGAGCACCAGAACAGTGAATGGTGCCAGCTCGACCATTTCTAAAAGTCTCGTGCGTTCGTTCTCAAGCAGTTGGGTTATTTCTTGTAGTTCGGACGTGCGCGCCCTTAACTCGTCATTGGTGGTTTCCAGCTCTTCGTTGGTAGCCTGCAGTTCTTCGTTGCTGGTTTCCAGCTCTTCGTTGGTAGCCTGCAGTTCCTCGTTGGTCGTCTCGAACTCCTCGATGGTTGCTTGCAATTCTTCATGAGCCAGCACCAATTCTTCGTTGGAGACCTGCAGTTCCTCGTTAGAGTCCAGTAGTTCTTTATTCGTCTCGTTCAGTCTTGCGTTGGTGGCGCTCAGTTCCTGCATGAGCTGGGCCTGTTCGGCCTGCGCGGTTTCCAATTGTCGCTGCACTTGCAATTGTTCGGTGATATCGATGACGCTCATCACTGCCAGATCAGGGATACCAGATTCCTGCTGCATGAGTGCGATCGATAGACTCAGGGAACGGTTATTCCCTCCCATGGTCGGATCGAGTGTCACTTCGGTCAACGTGATGCTGTTGCGATCCCGAAAGACGCTGTCAATTGCGTTGCGAACAGGAGTGTATGGAATACCTCTTACAGCATGCAGAAAATCCTGTTCGGTGCCCATCTCCCTTAGCCCCAGAGGCCGTCGCGCCGTGCTGTTAGCTGTCAGCACATGATACGAACGATCTATCACCACCACGCCTGTTGGTAG